>Ga0105239_10007353_pt1 | contig 12650 bp, 13 predicted proteins | sample KBSC44metaG_FD_92761 | JGI IMG/M metagenome (GOLD analysis project Ga0105239, IMG submission 92761) | Corn rhizosphere microbial communities from Kellogg Biological Station, Michigan, USA - KBS C4-4 metaG | ecosystem: Host-associated > Plants > Roots > Rhizosphere > Soil | place: Michigan, USA...
CCATACCCCGCAACTCGTCCATGATCGCGCCGCGGATGCGGATGGCCGCGAAGCGGGCGAAGGGCACACCCCGGGCTTCATCGAAGTTCTGGGCGCTGACGACGAGGGCAACCATGCCGGCTGAGGACAGCTCGTCACGGCTCACGTGCGCCGGAACCTTCGCCAGCATCTCGCGAACCAGGTGACCGACCAACGGCAGGTTCTCGCGAATCAGCTTTTCGGTCGCGTTCGCCTCGACCTCGCAAGCGCTAGGCATCGAAGGGGCCTCCTGTCAGGCCAACCCAGTTCTTCTGGATTGCCTAGTCGGTTTGCGACCCCCGCGATGCCGCAAATGCTGATCGTTAGATCTTCGTGTGAAGATCAACTCTGATGAACCTAATGGACTGCTCCCGCTTAACGCTAGTCCAACACCAGACATTCATGTGAAGTCTGTGTCACATTTTGTGTATCGAACCGTGACCGATTAACTGTCCGCGTCGACGAAATGCCGCGAATCACACTAGTCTGCTCGTATCCCCCGATGAATGGTCACGCACGGCGATCCCTCAGGTTCGTTGCGTCGCAGCCGATTGGTCAGGCCGAGCGAATATCACGGCGGTCGCGGCCCCCGGCGCGGCTCCCGTGGAGACATTCGTCGAGACAACACGTGGCAAAACGGCACAAGACACGACGAGACAAAGGACGTGCAAAGGATGGCGGTCCAGATGGACAGTGATCGTGGCGATGTCGACAGGAGCGATGTCGCCTCTCTGACCGGCTTGGCGACCGCGCTGTGGGACGTCCGCGACGCCATGGGCGACGTTCTGTTCAAGCTGGCCACTGAGCGCCTGATCGTCACCGCCGGTGAAGTGCGCTGGCTGTCTGCCGCCAACCGGGCTCTTGAGGACTCCCTCGATCACCTGAGATCCCTGGAACTCATCCGGGCCATGGAGGCCGACGCCGCCGCCTCAGCGGCAGGCTTGCCGCCCGGCGCCACCCTCGCCGCGCTCGCGCACCAGGTGCCCGAACCTTGGTCGGGCATGCTCCTCGGTCACCGCTCGGCCTTGCTGGAGCTGGCTGGGGAGATCGCGTCGTCCGCCGATGAGAACCGGCGATTGCTGGATGCCGGCTCCCGCCAACTGCGCGACACCCTCAACTCCATCACCGCCTCGACCGGCGTCTACGACGCCAAGGGCGTCACGCAGTCGGCCGCCGACCGGCTACGGCGCTTGGACGAGCAGGCCTGAGTCCATGACGAGTTTCTCGGCCCTGACCAACGCCGCGGCCGCCCTCGCCGCCCAGAGTTACGGGATGCAGATCACCGGCCAGAACATCGCGAACGCCGACACCGAGGGCTATACCCGCGAACGGGTGAACGAGGTGGCCACCGGCCCGGTCCCCGGCGTCGTAACGCTCTACGCCACGTCGTCGAAGACGGCCGGGACAGTGAACGCGCTCGGCGCGAGCCGGCTCAACGACCCGCTCATCGACGCCCGGGCCCGGACACAGGAAGGTCTGAGCGGCTACGCCGACACCGCGGCCACGACGATGTCCGACATCGAGACCAACTTCAACGAGCCGAGCGACACCGGGCTGACCGAGCAGCTCAACTCGTACTGGAAGGACTGGTCGGCGGTGGCCAACAACCCGTCCGACAGCGCGGCCCGCAGCGCCCTGCTGCAACAGGCCAACACGGTCACCGACACCCTGCACTCGACGAGCAGCGCGTTGAGCCAACTCGAGACCGACACGCAGGCCGGTCTGGCCTCCTCGGTCAGCCAGATCAACACGCTGGCCGGGCAGGTTGGTCAGCTCAACGCGCAAATCGCCGTCGACCAGGCGACCGGGCACGACAACCCGTCGCTCAGCGACCAGCGAGACCTGCTCCTGTCGAAGCTCGCGACGTTGGGCGGCGCGCAAAGCCAACTTCAACCAGATGGCACCGCGACTGTGACGATGGGTGGGCTCACCCTGGTCGCCGGCGCCACGGCAAGCACGGTCGCCGTGAACGGAAGCAACCTGCTCACGGTCGGCGGAACTGCGGTGACACTGAGCAGCGGTCAGGCGCAGGCCCAGTCGCAGGCGCTCACGACGACACTGCCCGGCTTTCAGGCGTCGCTGGACGCCGTCGCCAGCAAACTGGCCTCCGACGTCAACTCACTGCACACGTCCGGCTACGACCTCAACGGCAACCCGGGCGGGGCGTTCTTTTCCGGCGCCACCGCGGCGACGATCTCCGTGGCGATCACAGATCCGACGGCAGTGGCCGCTTCGGCCACACCGTCGGCGTCCGGAAACCTCGACAACGGTCTGGCTACCCAGCTGGCCGCACTCGGCACATCCACCACCGGAGCCGACGCCGCCTATCGAACGCTGGTCGCCAACGTCGGCAGCGCCTCGCAGCGAGCCACCGAGCAGAGCACCGTCCAGGACTCGGTCACCGCGTCGGCGAAGTCGCTCCAAGCCTCGTCTTCGGGCGTCAGCTACGACGACGAAGTCACCAACCTGCTGACATTCCAGCGTGCCTACCAGGCGTCCTCGCGGGTACTGACCACCGTCGACGACATGCTCGACACGTTGATCAACCGCACCGGAAGGGTCGGACTGTGACGGTTCTACGGGTGACCGAGGCGAACGCGGCGTCAGGGTCGCTGGCCGGGCTACAGGCGGCGGCGTCGCGGCTGTCGGCCCTGCAGACGCAGCTGTCGTCCGGACGAAAGATCACCAAGCCGTCCGACGACCCCGTCGGCACGGTCGCGGCCCTGGCGTTGCGTGGGCAGCTGCAGCGTTCGAACCAGTACCAGGCCAACGCTTCGTCCGGCATTGGCTGGCTCAGTCAGGTCGACAGCACATTGTCGTCGGTCCAGACCCAGGCGCAGCAAGTCAGGACGCTGATCCTGCAGGGGTCCAACACGGGCGCCAACGACGCCAGCTCGAGAAACGCGCTCGCCGACAGCGTCGACCAGCTCCGGCAGTCGATGCTCGCGCTCGCGAACACGACCTACGAGGGACGGCCGATCTTCGGCGGAACGACCGCCGGGAGCGCCGCCTTCGACTCGAGCGGCGCGTACGTGGGCGACACGGGTTCGATCGTTCGGACCGTCGGGGCCAACGACGACGTGCAGATCAACCAGACCGGCACGGCGGTCTTCGGCCCGAACGGCGGCAACCTGTTCGACCTCCTGACGACCGTCTCGAGCGACCTTCGAACCAACCCGTCCGGCCTCAGCGGCGACCTCGCAAGCCTGGACGCGGCGATGAGCAATCTGAGCGCCCAGCAAGGCCAGGCCGGCTCGGTCTATCAGCGCGTCCAGCTGGTCCAGACGAACGCGAGCAAGACCTCGCTGCAGCTCACGACCGAGCTCTCCGGCCTGCAGGACGTCGACGTGGCGGACATGGCGATCCAGGTCTCCTCGGCCAACTTGACCTATCAGGCGTCTCTGCAGACGACCGCGAACATCCGGCAGACATCGTTGCTGGACTACTTGAAGTGAGGACGGGCGAGCCCACGTGACCACCATGCTTGACGCGACCGAAGAGACCGCTCGGGGCAACATCGTCGAGTTTGTGAGCCCGATCCTGGGCTTCGCCGACGAAACCAGCTTCGCCCTCGCGCCGCTGGAGGAGTCCGGCACCCTGTGGTCGCTGACTTCGACCCAGACGCCGGGGCTCACTTTTGTGCTCGCCTCGCCCGGGCCCTTCTTTCCGGACTACGCGCCCGCCATAGAAGAGAGCGCGGTCGCCGGGTTGTCCGCGAATGGCGAGGAACTGGCACTACTGGTGATCCTCACCGTCTCGGGCCCGATCCGCACCGCGACCGCCAACCTGATGGCCCCCATCGTCTTGGCGCCCAACCAGCACCGTGGCCTGCAGGTGGTCCTGGCCGACGAGACCCTTCCGCTGCGCGCCCCGCTGGATTCGGCCGGTTAGAGTTCGGGAGATGATCGAAAACCCGGTCATCTCGTCCTCGATCGCACCGGAGTTCCTTTGTTGATCTTGACGCGCCGCGTCGGCGAGAGCGTGGTCATCGATAACAACATCATCGTGACCGTCGTCGAGGTCCGCGGCGACGCGGTGCGGATCGGAATCGACGCGCCCCGATCGGTCGACGTGCACCGTGAAGAGGTCTATCGCGAGCTGCAGGAGGCCAACCGGCAAGCCGCCTCGCCAGACAGCGAAGCCATCGAGGAACTCAAGACATTCGTCGCCGGGTCGTCCGAGAGCGACACCGATCCGGTGACGTAACCGGCTCGGGAACTCACATTGGCGGTTCGACGCCCAGAGCGGTGTTGAGCTCGCCACGCGGTGCGAGCGCCGGGTCTCCGAGCAGGCGAGTGAGCCGGATGCCCTTCGCGGCCTGGACCAGCTTGTTCTGCAGCAGCAGGCGCTCGGAGGTCAACACCCAACGCTCAGCCTCGGAGGCCGTGGTGAACGGGCCGACCAAGAGCCGGACCTTCGCACCGTCGGAGGTCATGACGTAGTGGCTGAAACTAGGCGTCGCGTCAGCGCTGACCGGCGTCGCCCTCTCCGAGCCCCGGCGCAGAAAGCGCCGGTACTCCGCGACCCACTCGTCTGGAACGGTGTCGAACATGTAGCTCCCCCCGAAGCCAACGCGGTCGTTACTAACAGTGAGACCGGCTGCGCGGGGGCCACAGACGACTAACGTGAGTTTAACTCGGCGATCTCAGCTTGGCCAGCGGCCAGCGAACCCTCCCTGTCGTGTCTGCGGTCCAACCCCGACTGTCGAACCCGAAAGTCACCTGTCCCGAGTGAGAGACTGGAGCTCTGATCACCCATCTCACGAGGACGGCCAGTGCCTGACCAACCGCACATTCGCCCGGACGCCTCCGGCGAGCTCGCAGCGCTGATGGCGTCGAGGATCCTGATCCTCGACGGGGCGATGGGCACAGCCATCCAGCGGGACCGCCCGGATGAAGCGGGCTATCGAGGCGAACGGTTCGCCGACTGGCCGAGCGACGTGCAGGGCAACAACGACCTGCTCACCCTGACCCAGCCCGACATCATCACCGGCATACACCGCGAATACCTCGAAGCGGGCGCGGACATCATCGAGACCAACACCTTCAGCGCCAACGCCGTCTCGCTGGCTGACTACGGGATGCAGGAGCTCGCGTACGAGCTCAACTACACCTCGGCCCGTTTGGCCCGGACCGAGTGCGATCGCATGACGGCGCTGAACCCGGACAAACCCCGATACGTGGCCGGCGCCCTCGGCCCCACCACCCGGACCGCGTCCATCTCCCCCGACGTGAATGATCCCGGCGCGCGCAATCTCAGCTACGCCGAGCTCGTCGACGCCTATCTGGAGGCGGCGCGTGGACTCGTCGAAGGCGGCGCCGACCTCCTGCAGATCGAGACGATCTTCGACACGCTCAACGCCAAGGCGGCGATCTTCGCCGTCGAGACTCTCTTCGAGGAGTACGGCCGCCGCTGGCCGATCGTCATCTCGGGAACGATCACCGACGCGTCCGGGCGAACCCTGTCCGGGCAGGTGACGGAGGCGTTCTGGAACTCGGTCCGGCATGCGCGCCCCCTTCTCGTCGGCCTCAACTGCGCGTTGGGCGCGAAAGAGCTGCGCCCTTACATCGCCGAGATGTCGAGGGTCGCCGACACATACGTCTCGGCTTATCCCAACGCGGGTCTCCCCAACGCCTTCGGGGAGTACGACGAGTCACCTGAGGAGACGGCGGCCATCGTCGCCGAGTTCGCCGACGCCGGCTTCGTCAACCTGGCCGGTGGCTGCTGCGGCACCACCCCGGCGCACATCGCGGCGATCGCCGAGCGGCTGGACGGCAAGGAACCGCGCCCCCTCGCCGTCCGCGAGCCGGCGTGCCGCCTTGCCGGTCTCGAGCCGCTCGACATCGACGAAAGTTCGCTGTTCGTCAACGTCGGCGAGCGCACGAACATCACCGGCTCGGCCCGCTTCCGCAAGCTGATCCGCGACGGCGATTACCCGGCCGCCTTGTCCGTGGCTCGCCAGCAGGTCGAGAACGGCGCCCAGGTCATCGACATCAACATGGACGAAGGCATGATCGACGGCGTCGCGGCGATGGATCGCTTCGTCAAGTTGATCGCCAGCGAACCAGATATCAGCCGGGTCCCGGTGATGATCGACTCGTCCAAGTTCGAGGTGATCGAGACCGGACTGCGCTCCGTTCAGGGCAAGCCGATCGTCAACTCGATCTCCCTCAAGGAAGGCGAGGAGAAGTTCCGGCGCGAGGCGTCACTATGCCGAAAATACGGCGCTGCGGTCGTCGTCATGGCCTTCGACGAGCAGGGTCAGGCCGACAACCTCGAACGCCGCCAGACGATCTGCGCGCGCGCATACCGGATCCTGGTGGACGAAGTCGGCTTCCCCCCCGAGGACATCATCTTCGACCCGAACATCTTCGCCGTCGCCACCGGCATCGAGGAACACGCCAACTACGGGCTGGACTTCATCGAGGCGACGCGCTGGATAAAGCAGAACCTGGCCGGCGCGAAGGTGTCCGGCGGCGTCTCGAACGTGTCCTTCTCCTTCCGTGGCAACAACGCCGTGCGTGAGGCGATCCACGCTGTATTTCTGTATCACGCCGTCGCGGCCGGCATGGATATGGGCATCGTCAACGCCGGTGCTCTCGTCGTCTACGACCAGGTCGATCCCCGGCTGCGGGAGCGGATCGAGGACGTCATCCTCAACCGTCGGCCGGACGCCACTGAGCGGCTGCTCGAAATTGCCCAGGAGTTCGCAGGCGAGGGGGCGAAGTCCGAAACGGTCAACGAGGAATGGCGCTCGTTGCCCGTCGACGAGCGGATCACCCACGCGCTCGTCAAGGGCATCGACAGCTTCGTCGAAGCCGACACGGAGGAGCTGCGGGCGCTCATCGCCGCCCGCGGAGGCGCCCCGATCGAGGTCATCGAGGGCCCGCTCATGGCCGGCATGAACGTGGTCGGCGATCTGTTCGGCGCCGGGAAGATGTTCCTGCCACAGGTCGTGAAATCAGCGCGGGTGATGAAGAAGGCGGTCGCCTACCTCATCCCGTTCATCGAGGACGGCAAGTCCGAGGGCGGGCGCGCCAGCTCCGCCAACGGCACCGTCGTCATGGCGACGGTGAAGGGCGACGTGCACGACATCGGCAAGAACATCGTCGGCGTCGTGCTCCAGTGCAACAACTACGACGTGATCGACCTCGGCGTGATGGTGCCGGCGCAGAAGATCCTCGACGCCGCCAAGGAGCATGGCGCCGATGTGATCGGACTGTCCGGATTGATCACGCCGTCGCTCGACGAGATGGTGAACTTCGCGGCCGAGATGGAGCGCCAAGGTTTCGACATCCCGCTCATGATCGGGGGCGCCACGACCTCGCGAGCGCACACCGCCGTGAAAGTGGACAAGAAGTACCACGGGCCAGTGATCTGGGTGAAGGACGCGTCGCGGTCGGTCCCGGTCGTCGCCGCGCTGTTGTCCGATGATCAGCGGCCGGCGCTCCTGAACGACGTGCGGAGCGACTACGACTCGCTGCGTGAACGCTATGCGGCCCGCAACGAGGCGAAAGCCCTGCTACCGATCGCGGCCGCCCGCGCCGGCCGCACGCCGATCGACTGGACGGGCTACCACCCGCCGCGCCCACGAATGATCGCCCAGCAAGTCCGGGACGCCCACACCGACGACTACCACGCCTCCGCGCGCCCGGTGCAGTTCACGCGCACGTTCGACGACTATTCGCTGGCGGAGCTGCGCGATTACATCGACTGGCAGCCGTTCTTCAACACGTGGGAGATGAAGGGGCGCTTCCCGGACATCCTCAACAACCCGGCCAGTGGCGAGGCGGCCCGCAAGTTGTGGGAGGACGCGCAGCGGATGCTCGACAGGGCGATCAACGAGAAGTGGCTGACCGCCTCGGGCGTCCTCGGCCTGTTCCCCGCCAACGCCACGGATGATGACATCGAGGTCTACTCGGACGAGTCCCGGACCCAGGTGTTGACCACGTTGCACGAGCTGCGCCAGCAGTCCGAACATCGCTCCGGAGTTCCGCACCGCTCACTCGCGGACTACATCGCGCCACGCTCGAGCGGTCTGCGCGACTACGTGGGCGCGTTCGCCGTCACCGCCGGCCTGGGCATCGCAGAGAAGATCGCCGAGTTCAAAGCAGCCCTGGACGACTACAGCGCCATCCTGCTGGAGTCGTTGGCGGACCGGCTGGCCGAGGCCTTCGCCGAACGCCTGCACGAGCGGGTGCGAACGGACTTCTGGGGGTATGCGCCTGACGAGTCGCTCGGCAACGAGTCGCTGATCAAGGAGAGCTATATCGGCATCCGCCCGGCGCCGGGCTACCCCGCTTGCCCCGAGCACACGGAAAAGCAGACCATCTGGAAACTCCTTGATGTTGAAGAGAACACCGGGATAAGGCTGACTGAGAGCATGGCGATGTGGCCGGGCGCGTCTGTCAGCGGTCTCTACTTCTCACACCCGCAATCGCAATACTTCGTCGTCGGGCACCTCGGCCGTGATCAGGTCGAGGATTACGCCAAACGAAAGGGCTGGACGACTGCCGAAGCGGAGAAATGGCTGTCGCCGAATCTCGGGTATCGCACTGACGACGAGTAGAGGGCCGAAAGTCGGATATCGGTAGTCGCAGCCATTTAGAGTCGGGCAATTCCGATGTAACCAGTTTCCGGGGCGCCTTTGTGGATTTCCGTGACTCTGTGTCCTCAAGTCGGCTTATGCGACGCCGATCTAGTGACTGCAAAGCGCTCACACGGAATGCGCCTCGGAGGTCGCGGCATGTTCGGTTCGCGAAGTTCCCTTGCTGGGTGGAGCTTGGTTGCCGTCTTGTCCTTTCCGTTCGCGCTGGTACTCGGAAGCGGCGGCCGGCTCGGCGACATTCCTGCGCCCACCTACGGCGTTGTGGTGAGCGCGCTGATCCTCATGACCGTGCGCATGTGCGTGTGGGGCTTCTTCTGGCGAAACTGGCGCCGAGCCGAGCGCCGGCGGCAGACTGAGGCCAACCGCAGGCTTGTCGCGCTGGCCGAGAGCAGTCGGGAACTGCTGTGGGAGACGCGCGACGATCATTTCGTGTATCTCGCTCCGACCGTGGCCGAGTATCTCGGCTACGAGCCCGAGGAACTCCTCGGCCGGCCGGCCGCAGTGGTGTTCGCCGACTTCGACCGACCACGCGCCGCCGCCCTCGCGCAAGCCTCCCGGGAGAGCGCGTGCGGCTGGCGGAACGAGCCGTACACATTCCGCACCAAGGGCGGCGAACTGCGCGACTTCCTGAGCACCGGCTTCGCCCAGACCGATGAGTCCGGCAAGGTGATCGGTTTCGCCGGAGCGCTGCGCGGCATCGACGAACTGGGAGAGAGACAGCAGGTCGATCAGCTCAGAGCGAAGATCCGCAGCACGATCGAGAACCGCTCGATGTCGACCGTCTTCCAGGTCGTCATAGACACCACGTCGAACGCCGCGGTCGGCGCCGAGGCGTTGTCGCGGTTTCCGGCGGACGACGCCATGATGACTCCGGAGCGGTGGTTCTCCGCCGCCGCGCGCGCGGGCCTGGGGGTCGAGCTCGAAGTGGCGGCCATCCGACAGGCGCTGGCGATCGGCGCCTCCACACTGCCGCGCGACCTCTTCCTGTCCGTCAACGTCTCGCCGGCCGCAGTGCTCAGCGGTCAACTGGAGTCGATTGTCGACGAGTCGGGCTGGTCACCCGCGATGCTCGTCCTCGAGATCACCGAACATGTGAGCGTCGAGGATTACGCCGAACTCACCGCGCTCACTACCCCACTGCGGCGACGCGGACTTCGACTGGCCGTCGATGACGCCGGCGCGGGCTACGCGTCTTTCCGGCACATCCTCGCACTACGCCCGGACTACATAAAGCTCGATCGAGGCCTGATCGCCGGCATCGACACCGATCCGGGCAAGCGGGCCCTGGTCAAAGCGGTGACGACCTTCGCGGGCGACATCGGCGCCACCGTGATCGCGGAAGGAGTCGAAAACGCCTCCGAACTGCGCGCCGCCGCCGCTCTGGGCGCGCAAGGAGCTCAGGGCTACCACATCTGCGCGCCGACGGCGGTCAGTGAATGGCCGAGCATTTATCGAGAGCAGCCGATCCCGCTGCCAGCCCGGCTCACCCTGCGCTGAGCACCGGGCAGCCGCTCGCCGACCGCCAGGCGCCGCCGCCCATTCGACTCACTCCTCCGTCGGCCACTGGTCCGACAGCCCGCTCACATCCAGAATGCGCGTGACTCGATAGGACGGGCGGACGATCACGAAAGCGCGCTCGAGGTCCTCGGCGTCGCCCGCGAGCTCGACGAGCACTCCGATGCCGGAAGAGTCGATGAATCCGACCTCGCTGAGGTCCAGCGCAAGCCCTCGAAGTTCCGGATCGTTCAAGATCGCGCGACCGGCGGCTAGCAGGTCGTCGCGGGTCGCGATGTCGACTGCGCCGGTCGCGGCCAACACTCCGCGCCCCTGCGCGTCAACGGAGGAGACGAGCGCGAGTTCCATCGCCTGAGCGTACGACTGACCGGCCGAACAGGCGAGGCCGCCTGAACCACCATGATCATGTGGCCGACGCCGTCCTCCCGCGGGGCAGGCCTACCGGTCTTCGCGCTCCTCGCGGAACTCTTCGCGAACCTCGCGGGCGGTCTCGATCTGCTCTTCGCCCTCCTCGGTGAGGTCCTTCGCGTGCAATGCCCGCCCCAGGGCCTCCTTCACCTCGCCGACCACCACGTTCTCCCACGTCGCCGGCCGCTCAACCGGCTCTTCGTCAGCTTCACCCATGCCGCGAGCGTAACGCCCGACTTCGGTCAGGAATCGAGAAGCGACGGTCGCGGTGCTCGCCCTACTCTCGGGCCATGAAGACGATGACCTGCAAACAACTCGGCGGACCCTGCGACGTTGAGCTCCGCGGAGACAGCGCCGACGACGTGATCAAGGCACAGGACGCTCACCTCAACGACGCGGTAGCCGCAGGTGACACCGCCCACGAGCCTGCGTTGAAGGAGATGAAAGGCCGCTGGAAGCGGCCGATTTCGGGGATGGGCTGGTATCGCGCGACCAAGAAGGAGTTCGCCGCGTTGCCGGAGGACTGACCGGCGGCGAGTCCGGCGCCGCCGCAACCGGTCGCTGAGTCGCCGACGCCGAACGAGGCGTCAGGACGGGTGAATCTCCGCGGCGGCCGCGTTGAGAAGATCGGCCAGCTGGCGGGCCGCCGCAGGGGCAAGGTCGACGAAGGTGGTACTGCCCACCGCCAGGTGCACCAGCTCCGTCTCCGGATTGATGCCGACGTCCAGCATCCGCCCGTCGGCGGCAGTGACGAGCGCGTCCTCATGGTCCATACGCAGTTCCTATCAGGATTTGCCCGCGAACGTGGGACTTCGGCCGCCTTGGCCAAACGGAGCCCGCCACCGCTTCTGCCGATCTCGGGCGTAAGTTGGGTGACGTGACTCGTCTCGGATATCAAATTCCCAACTTCACCTACCCTGGCGTCGCACCCGCGGACCTGTTCTCCAAGGTCCGGCAGCAAGCCGTGGAAGCCGACACGTCCGGCTTCGACACTGTCCTCGTCATGGACCACTTCTACCAACTGGCCAGCATGGGCCAGCCCAGCGCGAACATGATCGAGTGCTACACGCTGCTGTCGGCGTTGGCGCAGCACACCAGCACCGCGCGACTGTCCTCGCTCGTCACCGGCAACACATATCGCAATCCGACGCTGCTGGCCAAGACGGTGACGGCGCTCGACCTGGTCTCCGGCGGGCGCGCGCAGCTCGGTATCGGCGCCGGCTGGTTCGAGTTCGAGCACGACTCGCTCGGCTTCGAGTTCGGAACCTTCACCGATCGCTTTGAAAAGCTCGAGGAGTCGCTGCAGATCGTGCTACCGATGCTGCGCGGGGAGAGCCCCACGCTCGAGGGCAAGTGGTACCAGGTGCGGGAGGCGATGAACAACCCCGCTCCCCTCGGACGCGTTCCGGTCATGATCGGCGGTGGCGGAGAACGCAAGACGCTGCGCATGGTCGCGCAATACGCAGACGAGTCGAACCTGATCTGCGCCGCCGCCGACATCCCCCGAAAGTTCGACGCTCTCGCCGAGCATTGCGAGAAACTCGGTCGTGACCGCTCGGAGATCATCGTCTCCTACCAGACGAGCGCCTGCATCGCAGAGACCCGAGAGCAGGCCGAAGCCGAGTTCGAGGCCTACCTGGCGCGCACGCCAGAGGCCGAGACGCGCCGCGGAACGGTGATCGTCGGCGGACCGGACGAGGTCGCCGCGCGCTTCGCCGAACTCGCCGAAACCGGTATCGACGGCGTAACCGTCAACATGACGGCAAATGGCCACATCGAAGGCCGGGTGGCATTGCTGGGCCAGACGCTGGCTCCGATCTTCGTGCGCTGACGGACGGCACGCCGGTCTGATCAGCCAGCAGCCGGCGTGCCGCAGTTCATACAGAACTTCGCGCCCGCGGCCAACTCGGTCCCGCAGTTCGTGCAGTGCAGAACCGGCGGGGCCATAGTCGAACCGCAACTCATGCAGAACTTCGCGCCGGGTGGGTTACCGGTTCCGCACGACGCACAGGCGGTGCCCGCCGAGGCCTCGCCCGCAATCGCCGGGACCGGCTCAGCTGGCGCCGCGGGCGCGGGCGCCCCGGCAGGAGGTGGCCCGGCA
>Ga0105239_10007354_pt1 | contig 12649 bp, 12 predicted proteins | sample KBSC44metaG_FD_92761 | JGI IMG/M metagenome (GOLD analysis project Ga0105239, IMG submission 92761) | Corn rhizosphere microbial communities from Kellogg Biological Station, Michigan, USA - KBS C4-4 metaG | ecosystem: Host-associated > Plants > Roots > Rhizosphere > Soil | place: Michigan, USA...
CTGCCGGTCACGCGCGACGAGTTCTCCGACCTCTGCTTCTACCTCATGCTCGGCGTGATCCTCGGCGGGCGCATCGGCTACATGGTGTTCTACAACACGGCCGAACTCGTCGCGCATCCGCTCAGCCTCGTCCGCGTCTGGGAAGGTGGCATGTCGTTCCACGGCGGCCTGCTCGGCGTGCTCGTCGCGGGCTGGCTGTGGACGCGTCGACGTGGTCTGAACTACTTCGACACGATCGATTTCGTCGCGCCGCTCGTGCCGATCGGCCTCGGCCTCGGCCGCCTCGGCAACTTCATCGGCGGTGAACTCTGGGGACGACACACCGACGTCGCCTGGGGCATGATCTTCCCGCGTGCGCTCGAAGCGCTCGACAAGACGCGCGAGGAACTGCACGCGATGTATCTCGCCGGGCAACTCGAGCACGAGGCGCGCCACCCGTCGCAGTTGTACGAGTTCGGCCTCGAGGGCATCGTGCTGTTCACAGTGCTCTGGTTCTATTCGCGCAAGCCGCGCCCGCGCTACGCGGTGTCGGGCCTGTTCGCGCTGCTGTACGGCTGTTTCCGCTTCGGTGTCGAGTTCGTGCGCGAACCCGACGTGCAGCTCGGTTTCCTCGCGTTCGACTGGCTCACGATGGGCCAGATCCTGTCGTTGCCGCTGATCCTCGTCGGGCTGTTCCTGCTCTGGCGTTCGCGTTCGGCGCCGACGGCGCGCCTGTACTCGGTGGCGATGCCGGACGCAGGCACAGCCAAGCCCGAGGGAGGGGCGTGATGCGCGCGTACCTCGACTTGCTGCGCCACGTGCTCGAACACGGCACCGAGAAGGCCGATCGCACCGGTACCGGCACGCGCAGCGTGTTCGGCTGGCAGATGCGCTACGACCTCGCCGAGGGTTTCCCGCTCGTCACCACGAAGAAGCTGCACCTCAAGTCGATCGTGCACGAACTGGTCTGGTTCCTGCGTGGCGAGACGAACGTGCGTTATCTCAAGGACAATGGCGTCTCGATCTGGGACGAGTGGGCGGATGCGGACGGCGAGCTCGGCCCGGTCTACGGCAAGCAATGGCGCAGCTGGTCCGCGCCGGACGGCCGCACGATCGACCAGATCGCGTGGGTCGTCGAAGAGATCCGCCGCAATCCCGATTCACGTCGCCTCATCGTCAGCGCATGGAACGTCGCCGACCTGCCGCGCATGGCGCTGCAGCCGTGCCACACGATGTTCCAGTTCTACGTCGCGAACGGGCGCCTGTCGTGCCAGCTGTACCAGCGCTCGGGCGACATCTTCCTGGGCGTGCCGTTCAACATCGCGAGCTACGCGCTGCTCACGCACATGGTCGCGCAGGTGACCGGCCTCGCGCCGGGCGACTTCGTGCACACGCTCGGCGACGCGCACCTGTATTCGAATCATTTCGACCAGGCGCGCGAGCAGCTTTCGCGCGCACCGCGGCCGTTGCCGAAGCTCGTGCTGAATCCCGACGTGCGTTCGCTGTTCGACTTCCGCTACGAGGACGTCGCGATCGTCGACTACGCGCCGCACCCGGCGATCAGGGCGCCGGTCGCGGTGTGAGCGTGCAGTCGGCGATGCAGCGGAACCAGGCGGCACTGCCCGGGTAGCCAACCGTCATCGCGAAGTGGCGCAGCGCATTGCCGCCGAGCGCGCCTTCGACTTTCGCGTCCATCATGCCCGACATGAATTCGTGGAAGTTGCGGTCCGGGCGCCAGGTGAACCAGACCGGGCCGATCGCGTGGCCTGCGATCTCGACGCTCGGCACTTCGATCATCGCGGCATGCGTGCCGTCCTGCGCGTCCTCGATCACGCGCCAGTCCGGGTGATCGGTGCGCCACGCCTTGAACCGCACGTCGACGATCATGCTCGTCGCGCGCACGGCCGGCTGTTCGTCGCCGAGCACCTTCATCGCGGCCGGCGTGAGGCGCGTCATCGCGCCGGTGTCGAGCAGCAGGTCGATCGGCGTGCCGTCGATGCGCACGGTGATGCGCGGGAAGTTCGTCTCGCGCGCGCCGTCGGCGCCGGCCTTGAAGCCGAGCGCGACGCGCGTCGCACCCGCTGCGGGTTTCCAGCCCTCGCTTTCCAGCAGGAGCCGCTTCGCCGGGTAGTCCCAGGTCCAGACGTGGCCGCCGAACCAGTTCTGGCCGAGCATGCCGTCCCAGTCGACCCATGCGGGTGCCTTCGGGTCGGCCGGCATGATCGCGATGACGCCGCCGCTGGCCGGCGGCGGAATCGCTGCGTCGCGCAATGCCGGCCAGTGCACGCCGCGCACGTCCGGCGGCGCGTCGCTGCCCGCGGGCAGTTCGACCGTCGGCAGGCCGAGCCGTTTCACTGCGGCCTCGGTCACGAACAGGCCGCCGCCGCTGTCGGTGTAGAAGCGCAGCGTTCCGCCGCGGGCGAGCGGTGCGTCCAGGTGCACGAGGTCGGCGTCGAAGCGCGCATGCAGATCGCGCGCGGTGGAGGGCGCGTTCGACGCAGCCAACGCCAGGATCGGCAGCAGAAGCGGCGGAATCGGCATCGGTGCTCTCCGGACGGGACGGTGGCGATCAGTCTCGACGCGACCGTGCGCGGGATGCAGTGTCGAAAGTCATCGCCCGCTGACTTCCGCGCGCCGGGCCGTCACACTACGCGGATGAAGATCTCGTTGATCGCCGCGCTCGACCGCCGGCTAGCGATCGGCCGCGACGGCGCGATGCCGTGGCACCTGCCCGACGACCTGCGCCGTTTCAAGGCGCTCACGCTCGGCCGGCCGGTGCTGATGGGGCGCAAGACCGCGCTCGCGATCGGCCGCGCGTTGCCCGGCCGCGACAACCTCGTGCTCACGCGCGCCGACGTCGCGCCGTACGCAGGCCAGCGCGTCGTGCATTCGCTCGACAACGCGATCGACCACGCGCGCGATGCGGGCGAGCTCGCGGTGATCGGCGGCGGGGAGGTCTACGCGCTCGCGTTGCCGCGCGCGACGCACCTGCATCTCACCTGGGTCGATACGATCGCCGAGGGCGCCGATGCGCATTTCCCCGCATTCAATGCGCGCGAGTGGCGCGAGGTCGCGCGCGAGCACCATGCGGCCGACGCGCGGCATGCGCACGCGATGGATTTCGTCGACTACGAACGCGTCCGCTAGCACGCGTCGATTCGACGCGACGGGGCGCGGCTCTCGCCGCGATCGCGTAGGGTGGAGCGCAGCGGCAAGAAACGGCCAACGCGGGACGTTGCTGCGAGGCTGCGTCCGCCCCTACGGTATGCGGCGCTAGAAGTTGAATTCCTGGACGGAAACGATGCACGCCGCCTTGCCTTCGACCTTGGCGGGATCGAAGCGGAATCCCAGCGTGGCTTCTTTCGCGGCCCGCGTGAGCTCGGGGCCGTCGGTGTGAATGACCGTGGGCGACTCCGTGCTGCCGCGGGACGTGATGACGTAAGCGAGCGACACGAAGCCGTGCGCGATACTTCCGTCATGGCGAGATGGTGGTAGCGGCACGGCGCCCGAGACCGGCCTTGGGCTCTCGTAGCGGTGCTGGTCTGGATCGATGTCTTCCATGCGGTAGCGGTCGCCGAGTGCCGCGCAGACCTTGGCGTCGTACGGCCCTGGTGGGCCGCCTCGCTGGTAGACGACTTTGCAATCCGACGCGATCTTTTCCGGCCATGCCAGATCGACGAGATCACCCGTTTCGAGCGGCGAACCGTGGCGACCCGCGGCCGCTTTCCAGTCCGATGGCCAGGGCGTCTCCTTCGGCGTCGGAGGCGCACCCCACAGGGTCACGTCGATTGCGAAGACCACGACACCGACCCGCGCGGAAAACGGCTTCACGTGTTCGAGTGCGGAACGAAGTTCAGCGTCGGCTGGCGCCGGCAATGGCGGATCGAAGTCGAGCCAGGCCTTCGACGTTCCACCCGGTCGCACGGCGAGCACGAGGAAACCGGCGGTCGGGGTCGGTTTCGGGTGTGCGAGCGCTGCCGTCGCGCTCGCTTCGAGCCTCTTGACGTAGGCGGCCAGTGCCTCGGCGTCGGTCCGTTCCTTCAGGACGAAATCGGGCTGCAGGAGAACGAGGCGTTGCATCGCGTAAGGCTCGGCGGCCGAACCGATCACGTGGCAGGCAGCGAACGCGAATGCGGCGAGCCATCCGGCAAGGCGCGACATCAGTCAATTTCCTCGAGTATCCGCTTGCGTGCGTCCGCAGCCATCCTGCCGATATCGCTGTCGTCGGCCTGTATCGACTTGATCTGGCCGGCGAGTTCGATCTGCTTTCGCAACAGGCGCGCATTGCCGTCTCCGTCCGCTGCGCCGGCCGCGAGGGAGATCGTCGACGCCTGCAGGCGGCCGACCAGCAACTTCTGCAGCGATTCCGTCCGGCCCTCTTCGAGCAGGCGCAGGTAGAGCGTCGTGTCGCCGAGGCTGTGGAGGCTGCCATCGCGCCATGCGGCGCCGATCATGTGGGCCGTCATGTCCGTGCAGAACCAGGCGACGCCGACGCCGCCGGCCACCGAACCGAGAAAGAGACCTGCCAATGCGACCAGTGCGTACTTGATTCTCATGCGCGAGTCTCTCCAAGCCCGTGAACGAGGGGAGGCGGACGGCGTCAGTCCATTTCCTTGCCGGGCGCCGGCTTGCGGTCCGACTTGATCGTGACGTACTCGGGCTCCTCGACGTCGAGGCGCATCGCGGTGAGCCAGCCGCCCCAGACGCAGCCGGTGTCGATCGCGTGCACGCCGAGGCCGGCGAAGCGGCCGAGCGTCGACCAGTGGCCGCAGACGATGCGTACGTCGCGTTTCACCTGGCCCGGCACTTCGTACCACGGGTACAGGCCCGGGCGTTGCGTGCCGGGCGCGCCCTTGTCGCCGAAGCCGATGCGGCCGCGCACGTCGCAGTAGCGCATGCGCGTGAACACGTTGATGCCGGCGCGCCAGCGGTCGATGCCGCGCAGCTTCGGCGTCCACAGGTCCGGCTTGTTGCCGAACAGTTGCTTCAACAGGCGACGGTAGCCTTCGCTGCGCAGCTTGTCCTCGATCTCCTGCGCCATCTCTTCCGCCTGCGCGATCGTCCAGCGCGGGAACAGGCCCGCGTGCACGAGCGCGAAGTCGAGCGCGCGATCGACGTGCAGCAGCTTCTGTTGGCGCAGCCAGCCGAGCAGTTCGTCGCGGTCGGGCGCGAACAGGATCTCGCGCAGCTCCGGATTGACGCGCTGCTGGTCCTCGCGCTTGCGCTCGGCGATCGCGAGCAGCGACAGGTCGTGGTTGCCGAGCGCGACGATCGCGCGATCGCCGAACGCCTTCACCGCGCGCAGCACCGCGAGCGACTGTCCGCCGCGGTTGACGAGGTCGCCGCAGAACCACAACGTGTCGCGCGCCGGATCGAAGCGCAACTTGTCGATCAGGCGAGTCAGTTCGTCGTGGCAACCCTGGATGTCGCCGATGGCCCAGACGGCCATGTCAGCACGCCGGCTCGACGGGGCGCAGTACGGGCGCGGGCGGGTTCTTGGCGAGTTCGGCGTCCATGGTCAGTGCAGCGTCCTGGGGATGGAGAGCACGAATGCGGGGATCATCGCATCGAAATGCGTGCCGTCGTCGGCCACCATCTGGTAGCTGCCGCGCATCGTGCCGAGGGAGGTCTCGAGCACGGCGCCCGAGGTGTATTCGTAGTCGTCGCCGGGGCGCACCCACGGCTGTTCGCCGACGACACCGTCGCCGCGCACCTCGTGCACCTTGCCGTTGCCGTCGGTGATGATCCAGTGCCGCGACAGCAGGCGCGCGCCGACCGTGCCCTCGTTGACGATGGTGATCGTGTAGGCGAACGCGTAGCGGTTGTCCGCCGGCGCCGACTGGTCGTCGAGGAAGCGCGTATTGACGGAAATCGTGATGTCGTAAGGCTTCTTGCCGGTCATGGTTGCCGATTGTCCGGGAGGCCGGCCACTCGGGCAAGTTCGACGAAGGCCGTCGGAGGCAGCTGTTCGGCGCGTGCGCGCGGGTCGACCCCGGCGAGATCGATCCGTTCCGGCGAGAGCAGGCCGTGCAGCGCGTTGGACAGCGTCTTGCGGCGCTGGCCGAACGCGGCCTTCACCACGCGTTCGATCATCGCGGGGTCCGCGTCGGGGCGCTCGGCCAGCGCACGCGGGCGTAGCCGCACGACCGCCGAATCGACTTTCGGCGGCGGGCGGAACGCGGCAGGCGGCACCTCGATCAGCGGTTCGACCCGGCAGGCGAGTTGCAGCATCACGGACAGGCGCCCGTACACCTTGCTGCCCGGCGTGGCGGCCATGCGGTCGACGACTTCCTTCTGCAGCATGAAGTGCATGTCGCGGATCGCGTCGATCTGCTCGATGCAGTGGAACAGGATCGGCGAGGAGATGTTGTAGGGCAGGTTGCCGACCACGCGCAGCGGCGCGTCGCCGGCGAGCCGGCGCAGGTCGACCGAGAGTACGTCGGCATTGACGATCTCGAGTTCGCCGACGCCGTTCGCGGCCGCGCGCAGGCGCGGGATGAGGTCGCGGTCGAGTTCGATCACCGTGAGGCGACCGAGCGCGCGCAACAGCGGCAGTGTCAGCGCGCCGTCGCCGGGCCCGATCTCGACGACGCGGTCGCCGGCTTTCGGCGCGATCGCCTGCACGATGCGCGCGAGCACGCCGGCGTCGTGCAGGAAATGCTGGCCGAAGCGCTTCTTGTGGAGGTGCGGGGCGTTGGTCTCGTGCATGTGCGTATCGTAGCCGAGCGCACTCGCTCCCAGCAGGGCGAGCGCGTCAGCCGACCAGCCAGCGCGTGAGCCAGTAGCCGCCGATCGCGAGCCAGACGAACAGCAGCAGCGCGAGCAGCAGCGGTTTCGGGCCGAGCGCGCGCAGGCGCGCGAAGCGCGTCTCCAGGCCGAGCGCAGCCATCGCCGTCGCGAGCAGCAGCGTGTCGAGATCGAGCAGGCGCGCGCGCAGCCACGGCGGCAGCGCGACGAGCGAGTTGAACGCGCACGCACCGACGAATGCGAGCGCGAACCACGGCACGCTGATCGCGCCGCGCTCGCCGCCTCGGCGCGCCTGCCAGCCGCCGAGCAGGAACAGGAAGGGCACGAGCAGCAGCACGCGCGTGAGCTTGACGATCACCGCGGTGTCGGTCGCCTGTGGTCCGATCGCGTTGCCGACCGCGACCACCTGCGCGACCTCGTGCACGGTCGCGCCCGCGTAGACGCCGAATTCGAGCGGCGCGAGCCCGAGGTGCGGGTAGAGTTGCGGGTAGAGGAAGATGTTGAGCGTGCCGAACAGCACGACGCTCGCGATCGCGACCGCGACCTTGCCCGGCTCGGCGCGCAGCACGCGCTCGGTCGCTAGCACCGCGGCGGCGCCGCAGATCGCGCTGCCGCAGGCGGTCAGCAGCGCGGTGTCACGATCGAGGCCGAGCCAGCGCCGGCCGATCCACAGTCCGAGCGCGAGCGTGCTGCCGACGATCGCGAGATCGAGCGCGAGCGCGCCGGGGCCGATCGCCGCGATCTGCTGGAAGCTGATGCGCAACCCGTACAGCACGACGCCGGTGCGCAGCAAGGTGCGCTGCGCGAACGCGATGCCCGGCGCGAACGTCGCCGGCAGGCGCGCCCCGACCGCGTTGCCGAGCAGCATGCCGAGCACGATCGCCAGCGTGAGCGCGGACAGCTGCATGCGTGCGAGCGCGGGCAGCGCCGCGAGGGTGACGGCGGCGAGGCCGAGCAGCAGGGCGAGGGCGAGGCCGGGCAACGGGCGGGGAAGGCGCATGCCGGCATTCTCGGCCGGCGCTTTAGATAATTAAAATCGATAATATGGATACGTACTATAATACATGCTGATGATAGCGATCAGTCCACGCCAGCTCGAGGTGTTCGCCGCGATCGTCGACGCCGGCAGCGTGCGCGCCGGGGCGGACCAGCTCGGCCTGAGCCAGCCCGCGGCGAGCATGGCGCTGGCCGAACTCGAGCGCCTGCTCGGCACGCCGCTGTTCGATCGCGGCCGCCAGCGCCTGCGCCTGAACGAGCGCGGTCGCGCGCTGCTGCCGCGCGCGCGGGAAATCGTCGAACGCCTGCGCGAACTCGGCACGCTCGCCGGCGACGCGCCGGCCGGCACGCTCGCGGTCGGGGCGAGCAACACGGTCGGCAACTACCTCGTCGGCGACCTGCTCGGCGAATTCATCGCGGCGCAGCCGCAGGTGAAGGTGCGCCTGCGCGTCGCCAACAGCGCCCAGGTGCTCGCCGGCGTGCTCGACTTCACGCTCGACGTCGGCTGCATCGAAGGACCGCTCGAGCACGCCGAGGTCGAACGCATGGACTGGCGTCGCGACGAACTCAAGGTGTGCGTGCGCGCCGACGATCCGCTCGCACGCCGGCGCCGCCTGCGCGCGGACGACCTGCGCGGCCGGCGCTGGATCCTGCGCGAGACGGGCTCGGCGACGCGTTCGCTGTTCGAGGACGCCGGCCGCGACGTGCTCGGTCCGCTCGACGTGGCGCTCGAGCTCGGCCAGAGCGAAGCGATCAAGCAGGCGGTGATCGCCGGACTCGGCATCGCCTGCCTGCCCGCGGTCGCCATCGGCGATGCGATCGCGAACGGCCGCCTCGTCGCGCTGCACACGCCGTTCCTCGCGCTCGAACGTCGCCTCGCGCTGCTCGTCCACCGCACGCGCTGGCGTGGCGCTACGTTGCGTGCGTTCCTGGGTTCGCTCGGGAAGCGCCGCGAGAGCAAAGATTGAACGCGAAGGACACGAAGGAAGGGAAAGCAACTGGAGATTTGAACACGGAGTACTCCGCGTTTCACGCTTCCCCGATTCTGCCTTTTCTTCGGTTTTCAGTCTTTCCGCTCTTCCTTCGCGAGCGACAGCGCCAGGTGCGTCGCGGCGAACAAGCTGCCCGGATCGGCGCGGTCGGCGCCGGCGAGGTCGAGCGCGGTGCCGTGGTCGACCGACGTGCGCAGGTAGGGCAGGCCGAGCGTGACGTTGACGGCGTGGCCGAAGCCGGCGTGCTTGAGCACGGGCAGGCCCTGGTCGTGGTACATCGCGAGCACCGCATCGTAGCGTTGCAGTTGGGTCGGCACGAAGGCGGTGTCGGCGGGAATCGGGCCTTGCACGTCGAAGCCGGCCGCGCGCAGCTGGCCGATCGCCGGTGCGATCACCTCGATCTCCTCGCGGCCGAGGTGGCCGCCTTCGCCCGCGTGCGGGTTGAGGCCGAGCACGGCGACGCGTGGCGCGGCGATGCGGAAGCGCGCGATGAGGTCGTCGCAGAGGATGCGCAGGGTCTGCACGAGGCCGGTACGCGTGATCGCCGCGGGTACCGCCGCGAGCGGCAGGTGCGTCGTCGCGAGCGCTACGCGCAGGTCGCCGCCGTTGCGCGCGTCGCCGGGCGCGGTGAGCATCATGACGACGTCGCGACGCGCGCGCGCGGCGAAGAATTCCGTGTGGCCCGTGAACGGGATGCCGGCGTCGTTGACGACACCCTTGTGCACGGGGGCGGTCACGATCGCGGCGAACTCGCCGCTCGCGGCGCCGTCGGCGGCGCGCGCGAGTGTCGCGAGCACGTACGGCGCGTTGCGCGGATCGAGGCGGCCCGGCGTCGCCGGTGCCGACAGCGCGGTCGCGATCACGCGCAGCTCGCCGCGCGTGCGCGCGGCGATCGCCGCGCCGTCGTACGCGCGCAGGGACAGCTCGATGCCGGCTGCGCGCGCGCTGCGCGCGAGCAGGTCGGGGTCGGCGATCGCGACGAGGTCGGCCGCGAGGTCGCTCGCGGCGAGTTTCGCGACGAGTTCGGGACCGATGCCGGCGGGTTCGCCGGCGGTCAGCGCGAGGCGCGGCAGGCTCATGCCGCGCGCGGTCAGCCGCCCGTCGTGCCCGTCGCGGCGTCGCCGCCGGGCAGGCGGATTTCGATGAACGCCTCGCTGCGCAGCTGGCGCAGGAAGCTCGCGTACTCGTCCTCGGCCTTGCGTCCGAACAGCATGTTCTTCGCTTCGTCGCGCTGCATCTCGCCGGCCTTGTCGGTCTGGCGCACGTCGACGAGCTTGAGGATGTGCCAGCCCGCGTTGGTCTGGAACGGCTGCGAGATGTCGCCCGGCTTCATGTCCTTGACCGCGTTGGCGATGCTCGTGCCGTAGGCGTCGCCGACGAACCAGCCGAGGTCGCCGCCGAGGCCGGCGGTCTGCTCGTCGTTCGAGCTCGCCTTGGCGACCTTGGCGAAGTCCTCGCCGCCGACGACGCGGCTGCGGATCTCGTTGATCTTCTTCTCGGCCTGCTCGTTGGTGACGAGTTCGCTCGTCTTCACGAGGATGTGGCTCGCCTCGTACTCGGTGACCATGTGCGTGGCGGTGTCGCGCTTGCCGATGAGCTTGATGATGTGGAAGCCGTTGGCGCCGCGGATCGGCGTCGACACGTCGCCTTCCTGCATCTTGTCGGCCGCGTCGACCATCGCCGGCGGCAGCTCGTTCGCGCTGCGCCAACCGAGGTCGCCGCCCTGCAGCGCGTTCTCCGCGTTCGAGTAGCGGATCGCCGCCGCCGCGAAGTCCATGCCGCCGTCGATCTGCTTCTTGACGTCGTCGGCCTTCGCGCGCGCCTCGTCGACCTGTTCCGGCGTCGCGCCGTCGGGCACGTTGATCATGATGTAGCCGACGTGCATCTGGCCCGGATGCAGGTTGCCGTTCTTGATCAGGCTGTCGACCTCGGCATCGCTGACCTGCACGCGGCTCTGCGCGACGCGCTGGCGCAGCTGCTGCACGATGAGCTGCTCGCGCACGTTGTCGCGGAAGCCGTCGTAGCTCATGCCCTGGCGCTCGATCGCACCGCGCAGCTGGCTCACGTCCATGTGGTTCTGCTGCGCGATCGTGCCGAGCGCCTGGTCGATCTGCGCGTCGGCCACCTTCACGCCGGTCGAATCGGCGCGCGCGACCTGCAGCTTCTGCATGATGAGGCGGTCGAGCAGCTGGCGTTCGAGCACGTCGTGCGGCGGCAGCTGCTGCGGGTTCTTCGCGAACTGCTGGGTCACCGCGGCGACCTGGCGGTCGAGTTCGCTCTGCAGCACGACGTCCTCGTCGACGACCGCGACGATGCGGTCGATCGGTTGGCTCTGGACCGCCTGCGCGAATGCGGGCGTGGCGACCGGGGTCAGCAGGGCGAAGGCGAGGGCGAGGCCGGTCAGGGTTCGGTTCATGGGAGTTCCGGATAGGGCGCTGGCGGCGCCGCGAAAGCGAGGGATGTCGGATCGACCCCGGCGCTGCCGATTGGTTCCGGGGGCGCCGTGGGCGGTGCCGGCTTGCGCCGGCAAGTCATTGATAACCTAGGATACCACGGCGCAGGAAGGAGTCCGTCTGCTGGCCGATCGAGCCGACGCCCTTGAACTCGAGCTCGAAGTAGATCGCGTTGTCGGCCTCGCCGTTCGCGCTGCGGATCCAGTGCCGCGCGATCACGCGCCAGGCGACGCAGCAGGTGTCGTGCTCGATGCCGATGAAGCGTTCCAGCGTGCGGCCGTCGCGGCCGTGCGGATCGGTCGCGCTCGCGAGCGGATCGTTCAGCGCGTAGTTCTCGCGCGCGATCAGGCGCCAGCTCGGGCTCAGCGGGATCGCGGTCGAGACGTCGACCTGCTCGAGGAAGTCGCGCCGGTAGCGGTACGAGAAGTTGACGACGCCGCCATCGCCGAAGCGGTTCTGCAGCGAGAACGTCGACAGGTCGGTCTGGTGCGTGTTCGGGTTCCATTGCTGGTCGAGCACGATGCGCCAGCGATCGTTGAGGTGCAGGTCGATCTCGCCGGCGTAGGTCGAGCCGCCGAAATCGGTCGGATGCGCGCCCGGCAGCTGAACGCGCTGGTCGTCGAAATAGCGGATCTCGCCGATGCTCGCCGACAGGCGCTCGACGCCGGTCGCGTCCTCGAGGAAGCGCGTCGTCAGCGCGAGCGAGAGGTTGTTCGCGTCCATCTGGCGGTCGGCGCCGACGAAGCGGTTGCTGCGGAACAGCTGGCTGAAGCTGAACGGGACTTCCTGCGTGTCGAAGATCGGCAGGTCGTCCTGGTCGCGGTACGGCACGCGCAGGTAGTACGCGCGCGGTTCGAACGTCTGCGTGTACGCCTCGTCGGCGATGGTCAGCGAGCGCTCGAACACGAGCCCGCTGTCGACGCTGAAGATCGGCACGCCGCGGCTCGGATGGCGGTCCTGCAGCAGCGGGTTGCCGCTCTGGTCGAGGTGGTCGAGGCTGTAGCTCGTGTAGCGGTAGCCGAGTTCGGGGCGCACGAACCACGCGGCGCTCTCGATCGGCAGGTCCAGGTGCGGATACAGGTCGACGCGGCGGCCGTCGAGCGCGTGGTCCTTCGAGAACGCGACCGCTTCGGCGTCGATGCCGCCTTCGAGCAGGCCGGCGAGCGGGTGCTGGCCGCTGAACGTCATGCGTGGCAGGCGCCGGTACGGCTCGTACTGCGACGGCAGGGTCGGGTCGGTGATCTGGTATTCGTCGCCGCCGATCGACGCGTTCCACCATGAGCCGTGGCCGTTCACGTAGGCGCTCGACGGCAGGAAGCCGACCGCCGAGCTGTACAGGCCGCGGCCGAAATCCTCGAAGTAGCGGTCGTCGGAGACGCGGTTGAGGTTGACGTTCGCGCCCCAGTTCGTGCCGAAGCTCGTCGTGTCCTTCCACTGGTACCACCAGCGGCTGTCCGGCACCTTGTCGCCCACTTCGAGCGA
>Ga0105239_10007355_pt1 | contig 12647 bp, 14 predicted proteins | sample KBSC44metaG_FD_92761 | JGI IMG/M metagenome (GOLD analysis project Ga0105239, IMG submission 92761) | Corn rhizosphere microbial communities from Kellogg Biological Station, Michigan, USA - KBS C4-4 metaG | ecosystem: Host-associated > Plants > Roots > Rhizosphere > Soil | place: Michigan, USA...
CGCTTGTGCCAATCGAGAATCCGACCGTGCATCAGCAGGTTCTGGACCAGATCATGGTTGCGCTCTTAAAGGATCAAGCGCAGAGCTGGACGATGAACGCACAAGGTCAGTACGATCGCGATCTCAGCGCTGAATCGCCGGATGCCTTCTCCGCACATACCTATTTCATGACCAATCCGTCGCTGTCTGGCCGGGGCAAGGCGCTCAAGATCGACCAGCCGCGTCCGGTCGCCATCATCACCAGGCGCGATTGATGTCGGGCGCCGCCTCCGCTCCGTTCGATCTTGGTATTGGCGCGCCCTCGCGTTCGCGCAAACGCGACAAGGGGCCCGTCGCCGTCGTCGATATCGGGTCCAATTCCGTGCGTCTGGTGGTGTATGAAAGCCTCTCGCGCACGCCAGCAACGGTGCACAACGAAAAAGCGATCTGCAGCATCGGGCGCGACATGGTCACGACCGGGCGCCTGCACGCGGCCGGCATGGCGATGGCGCTGGAGGTGCTGGCGCGCTTCAAGATATTGGCCGATGGCCTACAGGTGACGATCCGCGAAGCGGTCGCGACCGCGGCTGCGCGCGATGCCGATAACGGGCAAGATTTCATCCGCCGCGCCGAAGCCGCCTGGGGCGCGCCGATCCGCGTGCTCGCGGGCGAGGAGGAAGCGCGCCTCGCCGCCGAAGGCGTGCTGGCCGGAATTCCCGACGCGGATGGCCTTGTCGCCGATCTCGGCGGCGGCAGCCTCGACATGGTGCCGGTCAAGGGCGGCAAGATGGCGGACGCGCACACGCTACCGTTCGGACCGCTGCGGTTGATGGACCTGGCCAAAGGCAGCCCGAACAAGGCGCGCGATATCGTCGATGAAGGTCTTTATGCGCTGCCCGGCCTGAAGGCGCTCGACAAGCGTGCGCTCTATGCGGTCGGCGGCATCTGGCGCAGCGTGGCGCGTGTCGACATGGACGAGCACAATTATCCGCTCCACGTCCTTCAGGACTATACGATCCCGCGCGCGCGGGCGATCCGGCTGTGCGAAGTGCTTTCGGTGCAGTCGCGCAAATCGCTCGACAGGCTTCGCTCCGTCTCGAAACGCCGTGCCGAGTTGTTGCCCTACGGCGCCATCGTCCTCGAACGGCTTCTGCTTGCGGCAAAGCTCGACAGTGTCGTGGTCTCAGCTTATGGCCTGCGCGAAGGTCTGTTGTTCGCGCAACTCGGGCCCGAAGAGCGCGCGAAGGATCCGCTCATCGAATTCGCCTCCGCCACCAACGACCGACTGAGTCGCGCACCGGCCTACGCAGGCGAAATGTCTCAATGGATTGCTCCGCTGTTTCCGGAGGAGAGCGCTGATTTGCGGCGCATCCGCCTTGTGGCGTGCCTGTTCTCCGACATCGGCTGGCGGCTGCATCCCGACGATCGCGCCATCGGCACTTACAATCAGGTGCTTCACGCACCTTTTGCCGGTGCAGACCATCGCGCGCGCGCTTTGATCGCGAGCGCGGTATTTCATCGCTACTCGGGCGATGAGGAGGTTCCCAAGAACCTCGTCATCGAGGACCTGCTCGACGACAATGACGAGAATCTGGCGCTGCGCATCGGGCTGGCCGCAAGGTTGGCGTTCGCGCTGTCGGCCTCGGCGGTGGGGGAACTGGGGCATACCAAGCTCCGGATGACCCCCAGCAAGCTCCTCCTCGACGTTCCGCGCCGGCGTGAGGCGCTTGCCGGCGAGCCCGTCCAGAAACGGCTGGGCGCCCTGGCCGCGGCCTTGGGCCGCAAGGGCGAGATTCTCGTGGGTTAAGCCGGTTTTCCGCCGGTAGCTTGCGCCCCGGCGCACAAGGGTCTTTAACCACGCAAGGGCCATCTTATGTGGGTGCTTGGCCGGGACTGGCCGCAGGGACGAGCGCCGCGTAAGCACGGGCAAGAAGGAGAGTTTCATGGGCGGCTTGAGCATTTGGCATCTCCTGCTGGTAGCAGCGGTCGTGCTGGTCCTGTTCGGCGGGCGCGGCAAGCTTTCCGACGTCATGGGCGATTTCGCCAAGGGCATCAAAAGCTTCAAGAAGGGCCTCGCCGACGAGGACACGCCGCCGCGCGAAATTCCGCGCGAGGACGTCAAAAAGGACACGGCTACGCATTCCTGACGTGGCTTTAGGCGATGTTTGTCGATCTCAGCTGGAGTCACATCCTACTGCTTCTTGTCGTCGCGCTGGTCGTGGTGGGGCCGAAGGACCTGCCGCGCCTGATGCGCGAGGTCGGACGCTGGGCCGGCAAAGCGCGCGCGATGGCCGATCAGTTCCGCAAGAGCTTCGACGAGATGGCGCGCCAGAGCGAACTCGATGAGCTTCGGCGCGAGATCGACGAGTTGCGTGCTATACGGCCGATCGCCGACGTACAGCGCCACGTTAGCGACGCGATCCTGCCCCCCGATCTGATGTCCCAGCCGCCCATGGCGGAAGACGTACTGCCCGCGCCAGAGCCAGCGTCGGAAACAACGCCCGAAACCGCGCCCGAGGGCGAGAAGACGCCCGCGCCATGATCAAGCCGACGGATGACGACGAGGCGCAAATCGAAGCCAGCAAAGCGCCGCTGCTCGATCATCTGATTGAGCTCAGGCGGCGGATAATCTATTCATTGCTCGCGCTGGCGGCAGGATTCTGCATCTGTTTCTACTTCGCCGAGCCGATCTATGGTTTTCTGACTGAACCTCTGGCGAAGGCGCTGGCCGGGCATCCGAACAATCATCTGATCTACACCGCGATCTACGAAACGTTCTTCACCTACGCGAAAGTCGGATTGTTCGGCGGACTATGCCTCGCGTTCCCGGTGATCGCAGCGCAAGTGTGGCTGTTCGTGGCGCCGGGACTCTATCGCCATGAGCGCAATGCCTTTCTTCCGTTCCTGCTCGCGAGCCCGGTACTGTTCATCGCCGGCGGTGCGTTCGTGTTCTACGTCATGCTGCCTACCGCGGTGAATTTCTTCCTCGGCTATCAGACGCAGGCAACGGGCAAGACGCTGGGCATCCAGGCGCAGCTCAAAGTCAGCGACTGGCTCGATTTCGTGATGACCCTGATGGTGGCGTTCGGCCTCACCTTCCAGATGCCCGTACTACTGTCGTTGCTCGGGCGCGTGGGCATCGTGACGGCGGCGATGCTGCGGTCCGTTCGCCGTTATGCAATTGTCGGCATCTTCGCGGTGGCGGCGATTTTCACGCCACCCGACCTCTTCAGCATGGTGAGCCTCGCGATCCCATTGGTGCTGCTTTACGAAGTTTCCATCGCCCTTGTCTGGCTGATCGAACGCGACCGCGCCAAGAAGACAACCGCTTCGGATTCTTAAGCGGACCGTTTGTGCCCTTGTTGAGGCCTCGCCGGTGTTCAAGGGCGCGAGAACGCTTACCGAACGGAGGCTTTACCGGCTGCTTCCGCCGTGCCATGAGGCGCGGCGGAGAGAGCCATGCACGATATCAAAGCCATCAGAGACGACCACCAGGCCTTCATCGCCGGGCTGAAACGGCGCAGGGCCACCGATCCGCAGACGATCGCAGAGGACATCCTCGACCGCGACCATGGTTTGCGCGCGCTGCAGACGCGGCTTCAGCAGGCGCAGGCGCGCCGCAACGAAGCCTCGAAGCTGATCGGCCAGGCAAAAGCGAAGAAGGACGAGGCACAGGCCACCACCCTGATGGATGAGGTCGCGGGTCTCAAGACGGAAATCCAGAACGGCGAAGAGGAAGAACGCAAGCTCAAGGCTGAACTCGATTCCATCCTTGCGTCGTATCCCAACATCCCCGCCGCCGATGTGCCGGACGGCGCGGACGAGAATGACAACATCGAAGTGCCGGCGCGCGCCTTCGGCACGCGACCAACGTTGAATGCGGCAAAAGAGCATTTCGATCTCGGCGAGGCGCTCGGGATGATGGATTTCGAACGCGCGGCCAAAGTGTCCGGCGCGCGCTTCGTTTATCTGAAAGCGGGTCTCGCGCGCCTCGAGCGCGCGCTTGGCATGTTCATGCTCGACCTTCACACCGACAATTTCGGCTATACCGAGATGGCGCCACCGATCCTGGCGCGCAATCACGCGTTCTTCGGCACGACGCAGCTCCCGAAATTCGAGAACGATCAGTTCTGGGCGATCAGCGGGGAGTTGCTTGTCGACGTCTCCGCGGATACGGCCGAAACCATCCGCGAGCATCGCTACGGCCTCATTCCGACGGCTGAGGTGACGCTGACCAACTACGTGCGCGAGGAAATCCTCGACGAGGAAAAGCTGCCGTATCGCTTCACGGCCTGGACGCCATGCTTCCGCGCGGAAGCAGGCGCGGCGGGCAAGGACACGCGCGGCATGATCCGTCAGCACCAGTTCTCCAAGGTCGAACTCGTCTCGATTACGACGCCCGAGCAATCCGAAGCCGAGCACGAGCGTATGACCGATTGCGCGCAGGAGGTCCTGAAGCGCCTTGGCCTGCGCCACCGTGTGATGACCCTGTGTTCGGGCGATATGGGCTTTGCGGCGAAGAGGACCTACGACATCGAGGTCTGGCTGCCGGGTCAGAACCGCTTCCGCGAAATCTCATCCTGTTCGAACTGCGGCGACTTCCAGGCGCGGCGCATGAACGCGCGCTACCGGCCGAAGGATTCGAAACAGCCGCGCTTTGTGCACACGCTTAACGGCTCGGGTCTCGCCATCGGGCGCACGCTGATCGCGATCATGGAAAACTACCAGCAATCCGACGGCTCCATCGCGGTTCCGGACGCGCTGCGTCCTTATATGCGCGGGATGGAGAAGATCGCGAAGCTGTGACCGGCATGCTTACGACGGCGCGCCTTACGCTTCGCCGCGTGGCGTTGAGCGACGTGCCGGCCATGCACGCGATCTTCGCCGATCCCGAAGCGATGCAGTACTGGTCACGGCTGCCGCACACCGATATCGCCGAAACTGAAGCCTGGATCGTAAAGACCATCGAAGCTGTCGAGGCCGGTGAAGCCGACGATTTTGTCGTGGTGCATGAAGGTGCGCTCGTCGGCCGTGTGGGAATCTGGCAGGGCAATGAACTCGGGTTGATTTTCGCGCGTTCCGTATGGGGAACCGGCATCGCGCGCGAAGCTACGGAAGCCCTCGTCGAACGGTCACGGTCGCGTGGCATGAAGTCGATCATGGCCGACATCGACCCCCGCAATCTTCGTGTCGCGCGATTCCTCGAAAAGCTGGGATTCCGCAAAACGGCTGAAGCGAAAAGCACCTACAGGATCGGCGACATTTGGACCGACAGCGAGTATCTAACCCTGACACTGACCGGAGATAATTGAGTGCGTATTCTTGTGACGAATGACGACGGCATCCATGCACCGGGGCTCGCGGTTGCCGAGCGGATCGCCCGCGCGCTGACCGATGATGTCTGGGTGGTTGCGCCGGAGACCGAACAATCGGGTGCCTCGCATTCGCTCACGCTGACCTTGCCGTTGCGCCTGCGCGAAATCGACCAGCGCCATTTCGCCGTGACCGGCACGCCGACCGATTGCGTCATGATGGCGTGCGCGCAGATCCTGAAGGACGCGCCGCCAACGCTCGTGCTCTCCGGAGTCAATCGTGGGTCCAATCTCGCGGACGACGTGACCTATTCGGGCACGATCGCAGGTGCGATGGAAGGCTGCGCGCTCGGCATACCGTCGATCGCGATGTCGCAGTCCTATGGCTTCGAGCCGCAGGCGGAAATCAACTGGTCCTGCGGTGAAGCGCACGGACCGAAGCTGATCCGGCGCCTCGTTGAGATCGGCTGGCCGAATGACGTGCTGATGAATGTAAACTTTCCCGACTGCGCGCCGGACGGCGTGGCGGGGACCGAGATCACGATGCAGGGAAAGCGCGACATGCAGACGGCAGCGCTCGACCGGCGCATCGATGCCCGCGGGAATCCTTATTTCTGGATCGGCTTCAAACGCGTACGCAGCAATCCGCCCGTCGGTACCGATCTGCGCGCCATCTACGACAAGCGCATTTCGGTGACGCCGCTGCACCTCAATCTCACCGAACGCGAGGTGATGGAAAATCTGCGCGAGACGTTTTCGAAGCCATGACCGACCCGCGCGTCATCCAGTTGATCATGACGCTTCGCCGCCAGGGAATCGACGATCAGCGTGTTCTCGGCGCCATCGAGCGAACGCCGCGGGACGTGTTCGTCGACGAACCGTTCGCGCACCGGGCTTATGACAATTCGGCGCTGCCGATCGCCTGCGGCCAAACGATCAGCCAGCCTTATGTTGTCGCCTATGTGACACAGGAGCTGAAGCTGGAGCCGCAGATGCGCGTGCTCGAGCTTGGCACTGGTTCGGGCTATCAGGCGGCGGTACTCGCCCCCCTCTGCCGCCGCGTCTACACGATCGAGCGGCACAAGCCGCTGCTGCGCGAGGCGGAAGCCCGTCTCAAGGCGCTCAAACTCGACAATGTCGTGACACGGCACGGCGACGGGTTTGACGGCTGGCCGGAACAGGCGCCGTTTGATCGCATCCTCTTGTCGGCCGCCGTCGGCGAGGTGCCCGTCAACCTTACCGAACAGTTAAAACCAGGCGGATGGCTGATTGCGCCGGTCGGTTCTGTGCCGAAATCGGACGATTTCTTACTTTCGGCAAGCTTTTCTCAATATTTGACGAAGATCATCAGGGACGAGACCGGGATCCGGCAGGAAGAGCTGATCCCGGTCATGTTCGTCCCGATGGTGACGGGCGTGCCTCAGGAGGCAAGGAAGCCCGATGATGTGGGCAGGAAGGCTTGAGCGAAGGGGTTTGATGCTGGCCACGCTGGCATCGCTGTCGCTTGCCGCCTGCACGACGTCGCCGCAGACGGCGCTCGACTGGGATGTCCGAGACCACTTCACGCCGCAGAAGACCGCGACGCGCGAGACCGATCCGCACACCGTCCGCTTCGAAGGCAGAGTCAAATTGCCCGCACCGCAGAGGCGCGTCGCATCCGCTCAAGTCTATCGTGCGAGCCTGCCTCCGGTTCCAACAGCCAAGCCCGTGGCGGAGAAGCCCGCGACCGAAACGTCAGGGTGGTACAACTGGGCGACGCCAGCGCAACCGCAGCCAAAACTACAATCGATAGCGCGGCCTGCGCAGGAGCCGCAGCCCAGCGCCGTGGCGCAGGATGCGCCGCAGTTCCGTTGGCCCGTTGCCGGACGGATTCTCTCCGGCTTCGGCGGCGTAACAGGCGGCGAGCGGAACGATGGCATCAACATCGCGGCTCCGCGCGGTGAGCCGATCCATGCGGCTGCGTCCGGTATCGTCACCTATTGCGGCAACGAGCTCAAAGGCTACGGCAATCTCGTGTTGATCCGTCATGGCGACGGCTATGTGACGGCCTATGCCCATGCCGACAGCATCGCGGTTGGCCGCGGCGATCATGTTGACGCCGGACAGGTGATCGGCACCGCCGGTTCGACGGGTGATGTCGAGGTCCCGCAGCTGCATTTCGAAATCCGCCGCGGTGTGCGGCCGGTCGATCCGAGATCGCTGTTGCCCAAGTCGCTGATCGTCGCGTCGAATTAATCGAGCGTCTTTCCCAAACGTCCTGCAATGTCCTGAATGAATTGCCAGGCGACGCGGCCCGAGCGGCTTCCGCGCGCCGCAGCCCAGGCAAGCGCACTCGCATGCAGATCGTCCAATGCGATGCCGTAATGCACGGCATAGCCATCGACCATCGCGAGATATTCCTCCTGCCCGCAATTGTGAAAGCCGAGCCAGAGGCCGAAACGATCGGACAGCGACACTTTTTCTTCCACTGCTTCCGAAGGATTGATCGCAGTCGAGCGCTCGTTCTCCATCATGTCGCGCGGCATCAGATGGCGGCGGTTCGACGTCGCGTAGAGAAGCACGTTCGGGGGGCGTCCCTCGATGCCGCCTTCGAGCGCGGCCTTCAGCGATTTATAGCTGGTGTCGTCCTTGTCGAAGGACAGATCGTCACAATATAGCAGGAAGCGCCGCCGGTCGCCCCGAAGCAGGCGCAAGAGGGAGGGCAGCGTTGCGATATCCTCGCGATGGATCTCGACCAGAACCAGCCGCGCGGGCGGTTTGCACGCGCGATTGATCTCCGCATGGATGGATTTCACCAGCGAGCTTTTGCCCATACCGCGTGCGCCCCAGAGGAGCGCATTGTTGGCGGGCAGTCCGTCGGCGAAGCGGCGCGTGTTCTCGAACAGGGTGTCACGCGCCTGGTCGATGCCCTTGAGCAGGTGCAGCGGCAAGCTGGCCACCCGCCCGACCGCGACGAGACCGCCTTGCGCAGGCTCCCAGACGAAGGCATCGCCGCCTGCTGGGGCCTTGGCCGGGAGGGCGTGCGGGGCGAGGCGCTCGAGCGCCGCCGCAATGCGCGTCAAAAGCCCGTTTTTGGCGTCCGCCATGGCCTAAAACCCAGGGTTTGTGCGGTTGCAATAGGGGCAACCGGGGCTATAGTCCGCGCCCGCACGGGGGGCGCCGCCACCCACACATTTCAGGAAGGGGCAACCGCCCGGCATGGATACGAACTTTCTCACCACGATCGCGCCGCTGATCTTCATTTTCGGGATCATGTATTTTCTTCTCATCCGTCCGCAACAGCAGCGCATGAAGCAACACAAGCAGATGGTGGAGAATGTGCGTCGTGGCGACACCGTGGTCACGGCCGGCGGCATCGTGGGGCGGGTGACCAAGGTCGGTCAGCCCGAAGACCCCGAGATCACCGTCGAGATCGCGGACAACGTCCAGATCCGTGTCGTGAAGTCGACCTTGAGCGAAGTGCGCGCCAAATCCCAGCCCGTCGACGGCAAGGGCAGCTGAGGTAGGAAGATGCTGCAGGTCTCATTCTTTTCCCGCATCCTGGTCGCGCTGATCCTGATCGGCGGCATTCTGGTTTCGCTGCCCAACGTGCTGCCGCCGAGCGCGCGGGCGCACCTGCCGGCGTGGTGGGGCAATCAGACCGTCAGTCTCGGTCTCGATCTTCAGGGTGGTTCCTATCTGTTGCTCGAAGTGCAGCTCGATCAGGTTCAGAAGGACAAAGTCGAATCGTTGAAGGGCGACATCCGCCACGCGCTGCGCAAGGCACGCATTGGCTATCAGTTCCTCGACGACGCGGGCGATGATGCCGTCAGCGTCCATGTTCTCGAAAGCGATCGCGTTGACGAGGCGCGGACGCTGATGCAAGGCCTCAACCCGTCTATGAGCGGCGGTTTGCTGTCGATCGGCGCGCGGGAATACGACCTGAACGAGCCTGGCGGCAACCGCCTCGTCCTCAAAATGACGGACGCCTACAAAAAACAGTCCAAGGAAGACATCGTCACGCAGTCCATCGAGGTCGTGCGGAAACGAATCGATGAGATGGGCACGCGCGAACCCACGATCGAGCGGCAAGGCGACGACCGCATTGTCGTCCAGGTGCCAGGCCTCTCCGATCCGGGCCATCTCATTACGATTCTTCAGACCACGGCCAAGATGACGTTTCAGCTGGTGGATGAATCCGCCGATCCGATACAAGCGACAAAAGGTGTGGTGCCGATCGGCTCAGAACTGCTCCAGAGATACGACGCGAAGGAAACACAGCAGCGGGGCGCGGTCGTCGTTCAAAAGCGCGTGCTGGTAACGGGCGATCGTCTGACCGACGCGCAGCCCGGTTTCGACCAGCAAACCGGCCAGCCCGACGTCAATTTCAAGTTCGATTCCGTCGGGGCGAAGCAGTTTGGCGACGTGACCAAGGACAATGTCGGCCACCGCTTTGCGATCGTGCTCGACAAGAAAGTGATAACAGATCCGGTCATCCAGAGCGTCATTCTGGGTGGGCAAGGCCAGATCACCGGCAATTTTACGACTGCCAGTGCGAACGATCTTGCTCTTCTGCTGCGGGCGGGCGCGTTGCCGGCACCGCTGAAGCCGATCGATCAGCGCACCGTCGGCGCCGAACTCGGCGCGGACTCCGTCAACGCGGGCAAGTGGTCGACGCTTGCGGGACTTGTGCTTGTTGTCCTCTTCATGATCGCACGCTACGGCATGTTCGGCGTGTTCGCCGACGTCGCGCTGACGTTCAACGTGGTGCTCTTGATCGCGATCCTGACGCTTCTGGGTGCAACACTCACTTTGCCGGGCATCGCGGGCATTGTGCTCACCATGGGTATGGCGGTCGACGCCAACGTGCTGATCTATGAGCGCATTCGGGAAGAACAGCGAAACGGGCGCGGCATGATCGCGTCCATCGACACCGGCTTCCGCCGCGCCATGAACACGATCATCGACGCCAACATGACCCATCTGATCGCGGCGCTGATCCTGTTTCAGCTGGGCTCGGGGCCGGTACGCGGGTTCGCGGTTACGCTGGGACTTGGCATCATCACCTCGTTCTTCACGGCGGTGATGGTGACGCGCCTGATCGTGGTCTACTGGCTCACCTGGCGCAGGCCCAAGACCCTTACGATCTGAGAAAAAAGGCTGAACGCAGCCGAAAAAGAGGTAAACTGTCCCCGGACTCAATCAGGGGGTAGACGGCCATGGCCGCATTTTTCGCCAATCTTCGCAACACGGTGGTCGCGGGCACAATTCTCGCGGTCATCGTTCTCTTCATCCGCATCATCATGGGGGGCCTCGATCTCGCGAGCCTCGACTTCTGGAAGTTCGTGGTGCGGTGGCTGCACATCATCTGCGGCGTGATGTGGATCGGCCTGCTCTGGTATTTCAATTTCGTCTCGACCCCGACCATGCCGAAAATCCCCGCCGAACTGAAACCGGCGCTCGGCAAGTTCATCACGCCGGCGGCCCTGTTCTGGTTCCGCTGGGGTGCGATGGGCACGCTCGTCTTCGGCATCATCCTTGCGTGGATGAACGGCTATTTGCTTCAGGCCTATACGCTCGACGCGACTGAGCATTTCGCAACCACAAGCTTCGTCCTCATCGGCATCGGCATGTGGCTGGGCACGATCATGTGGTTCAATGTCTGGTTCGTGATCTGGCCGAACCAGCAGAAGGCGCTCAACATCGACAACGCCTATCCCGATCTGCCGCAACCGGACAAGGACGCGTCGGCCAAGACCGCGGGCATGTTCTCGCGCATCAACACAATGCTCTCGATCCCCATGCTGTTCTGCATGGCCGCGGCAACGCATATGCCGTGAGCTGCAGCGTCTCGCGATCCCGAGTGAGGGCCGCCCGGGCAACCGGGCGGCTCTTTCGTTGATGCGCGAGAACGCCGCTTTTGAAGCCTGCGCCCAGATGGTCCGCAAGGCCGATCCGGATCGCTATTTCTCGGCCCTGTTTGCGCCGGCCGCGAAGCGGCCGTTCCTGTTTGCGCTTTATGCGTTCAATGTCGAACTGGCGCGCGTGGGCACCAGCGTGCGCGAGCCGATGATGGGCGAAATCCGTTTGCAATGGTGGCGCGAGACGCTGGAAGGCGCGCGCGCGGGCAGGCCTCGAACGCATGACGTCGCGCGTGCGCTTGCCGAAACCTTCACGGAAGTGGAGCTTCCGGCGGCGCTGTTCGACGCCGTGGTCGATGCGCGGGCGTTCGACTTTCTCGAGGGCACCTTCACGGACGCCGAAAGCCGGGATGCCTATTTGGATGCCACCTCGTCCAATCTTATGCGGCTCGCGGCCCGAGTGCTGGGAGCAGGGAACCGGTTCGACGAACTCGCGCGGGAAGCAGGTCTCGCCTATGGGCTCGCGGGCCTCCTGCGCAATCACGCCGCCGGCAGCGCGCGCGCGATGCTGGATGAAACCGGCGTTGCGCCTGCACTGCAGGATGCGAAAGACCATCTGAATCGGGCGCGTCGTTTCAAAAAACCTGGCGCGGCTCTGGCCGCATTCCTGCCTGCAACGCTCGTCCGGCTTTATCTGCACAACCCGGCGAAGGACATCCCGATCCACCGCCGCCAGATCGCGCTCCTGAGCGCATCCTTGCGCGGCCGGATCTGATCATTCCGCCGCGGCGCGGTTTCCGAGCCAGATGTCGAGATCGGCGAGCGCGCGATGCGACATCGCCTTTTTGCGGTCTTTGCCGCGCGCGCCTTTCAATTCTGGGAATAGGCCGAAATTTACGTTCATGGGCTGGAAGGTCTTCGCGTCGGCGCCGCCGGTAATGTGGGCGAGCAGAGCACCGAATGCGGTGGTTGGGGGCGGTGCAGCGAGCGATTTCCCATGCGCCTCCGACGCCGCAAACCGTCCGGCAAGCAATCCGATCGCGGCACTTTCGACGTAGCCCTCGACGCCTGTGATCTGGCCCGCGAAGCGCAGCGATGGCCGTGCTTTCAATCGCAATTGGCCGTCGAGCAGGCGCGGGGAGTTGATGAAGGTGTTGCGGTGCAGACCGCCCAGCCGCGCGAACTGCGCGTTCTCAAGTCCCGGAATCATGCGGAAGACGTGCGTCTGTTCGCCATGTTTGAGCTTGGTCTGGAAGCCCACCATGTTCCACAGCGTGCCGAGCGCGTTGTCCTGCCGGAGCTGGACGACCGCATAGGGCCGCCGGCCGGTGCGCGTATCACAAAGCCCCACCGGCTTCATCGGTCCGAAACGCAGCGTGTTCTCGCCACGGACCGCCATCACTTCGATGGGCAGGCAGCCTTCGAAATAGGGCGTGGACTTTTCCCATTCCTTGAAATCGGTCTTCTCGCCCGCAAGCAGTGCCGCGACGAATGCCTTGTATTGCGGCTCGTCCAA
>Ga0105239_10007356_pt1 | contig 12647 bp, 10 predicted proteins | sample KBSC44metaG_FD_92761 | JGI IMG/M metagenome (GOLD analysis project Ga0105239, IMG submission 92761) | Corn rhizosphere microbial communities from Kellogg Biological Station, Michigan, USA - KBS C4-4 metaG | ecosystem: Host-associated > Plants > Roots > Rhizosphere > Soil | place: Michigan, USA...
AATAAAACCGCCACGGCAAAAGTTAAAAACGATCTGATACTAAATGTGGTTACTACTTTTTTACAGGTATTAACTAACCAGGATCTGGTAAAAGCGTCGAAACAGCAAATTGAAATATCAAAGCTAACGCTGGATAGGGCTCAGCAAAACTATAATGTAGGCAACCAAACACTTGCCGATCTTTCACAGGCCAAAGCCCAGCTTTCGACCTCGGAGCTTGACAATACCAACGCACAAAACCAGTTGGAGTCATCAATGCTTACCCTAAAGCAATATATGGAGATGAACCCGGCTACCGAGATTGAGGTACAAAAACCGGATATTGGAAAGCTTAGTGATATTAAAACCATATATGACCCGCAGGATATATTAAAAACCGCGTTAAACGTAAATCCGGATGTATTGCTTGCCGAGGTTCAGCAAAAATCATATGAACAGGCCATAAAAGTAGCCAAAGGCAATTATTACCCTACCGTAACCCTGGTTGGGCAGGCTGGTTCTAACTATTCAAATGCAAAAAATACACTTGACCAGGTCATATCTACCGGTACGTTTACACCTATAGGTTTTGTGCAAAATACGCAACAAGTTGTTGTACAGCCGGGCTTTACTCAAACATATAAAAGCAATCCATTTTTTACTCAAATAAGTAACAACTTTAACCAGGCTGTAGCCATAAGCTTACAGATACCTATTTTTAACCGGTTCTCAGCACGTACTTCTGTACGCAAAGCAAAGATCCAGGCTCAAAACGCCGAAGTGACTTCACAACTGGCCCGTAACAACCTGAGCAAAGTTATTTATCAGGCGGTTTGGGACCTGCGCGCTGCCGAAAAGAAATTTATGTCAACCACGCAAACTTACAAGGCCAATAAAGATGCCTTTAATATTACACAGCAACGGTATACAGTTGGTTTAGTAAACTCGCTGGACTATAATACCTCCTTGACTAATCTTAATAAATCACAATTTGATATGATCGAGGCGCAGTACCAGCTCATTTTCAGGAGCAAGGTGATCGATTATTATCTGGGCAACCCTATAACGCTTTAATCTTAAAACACATAAAAAATATCCAAACGCATAGTCATGGGAAAAACTACTAAATATATTTTGATAGCTCTGGGGGCAATAATTGTATTGCTTATTTTAGCAAAGGTGACCGGCATCATCGGTAAGCCGCCTTTAACCCAGGTAGCCACCGAAAAAGCTGACGTGCGTGAAATCAACGAAACGGTATCTGCCAGCGGGAAAATAAAACCGCACGTTGAAGTAAAAATAACCTCAGAAGTATCTGGTGAGATTGTTGAACTGCCAGTTAAAGAAGGCGATGTGGTTAAAAAAGGTCAGCTGGTTTGCCGTGTACGTCCGGATATATTAAAATCGGGATATGATCGCGCAGTGGCAAGCTACAGTACACAAAAAGCAACTATAGGTAATATGGCGCAACTGCTTAAACAGGCAGAGGCTACTTTTGTAAACCAGGAAGCTATTTTCAAACGCAGTAAAACGCTTTATGAAAGTAAAGTACTTACTGTATCTGAATATGATAACGCTAAAGCCAGTTACGATGGAGCTAAAGCCAGTTTAGAGGCGGCTAAACAAAACCTGGTTGGCGCACAATACGGCCTCCAACAACAATCAGCCTCTGTTAAAGAAGCACAGGATAACCTGGCTAAAACCAGTCTTTATTCGCCGGTTGATGGAGTGATCTCCAAATTGGTGATTCAAAAAGGCGAGCGTGTTTTGGGTACCCAGCAATTTGCCGGTACCGAGATCATGACCATATCTGATCTGAGCAAGATGGACGTGAATGTTGACGTGAACGAAAATGATATTAACCGCATAACCATAAATGATCCTGCAAATATTGAGATCGACGCGTTTTCCGGTAAAAAGTTTACAGGCTCGGTAATTGAAATTGGAAGCTCTGCAAACGTGGTAGGTACTACTGCCGATCAGGTGACCAACTTTACCGTTAAAGTACGTATTGATGCGGGCTCCTACCAGGCTTTGCTTAAAAAGACAGTGGATAACCCATCACCTTTCCGGCCGGGATTAACCGCTACGGTTGATATTAATACCAATCACGTGAAATTCCTGTCGGTTCCGATCCAGTCGGTAACTACCCGTGAAGAGAAAAAGGATGCAAGTGCTACACCTGCAGCATCAAAAGATGATAATAAGCCACAGATTAGTGCTCCGGCTAAAGAGTATGTGTTTGTTTACTCAGCCCCGGGCAAGTTAAAACAAGTGCAGGTAACAACTGGTATTCAGAATGATACTTATATCCAGGTCCTGTCTGGCTTAAAAGGAGGTGAAGAAGTAGTATCGGCACCATACGCAGCCATATCAAAAACATTAGCAGACGGCATGACCGTTCAAAAGGTTGATAAATCAAAACTATTTAATACTGATAACAAGTAATTCCGGTCAGAAATAAAATCATGAAAAAGGGCTGCTTCAAATTTTTGAAGCAGCCCTTTTTGTTAAATATCAATGGGGCTTAAACTTTTAAACCACCAAAAATGCTGAACATCATCACACTCAAAACCACAAAGGTGATGAGGATATAAAGCCTGTCTTTTTCCAATATGAAACCTATCAACGAAAAAAAGATTCGTAAAATAGGCGTGGCGATCAAAATCAGTACACCCAGTTGTATGATCCCTTTGGCATTAAACGAACCAACCCCGCTCATGATCTGACTAATAGTGGTAAAGCCTGCCTGCTCACCCACAAATGTGTGATAGGCTGGTATGCTGCTGTGTTGATATTGGTGCAGATAGATAATGCCGCCGATAAAAACAATGAGACTTGCGGTGATAACCCCGTATCTCAATAAATAACCGATCAGTTTTTCTATATCCTGATCAGCGTTAAAGCTTTTTGAAAGTATCTTTTTCATGATCTTGTTCTTTAGAATTTGTGGTTATAACCGTTAAAGATCATTTCGGCGGCAACAAAGGTTATAGCCACACAGAAGATGTATTTCAGCACTTTGGGATCCATACGGGTAAGCAATTTGGAGCCGGTAAACGCGCCACCTAATACACCCAGCATCACCGGGAAGGCGATACCCGGATCCATATAACCCCTTTGCAGGTACACCACCGCGCTGGCAGCGGCGGTAACGCCGATCATGAAATTACTGGTTGTGGTACTTACCTTAAATGGTATATGCATGGTAGAATCCATAGCCAACACTTTTAAGGCTCCTGAGCCGATACCTAACAGCCCGGATAAAACACCTGCCAGGGTCATGATAGAGAAGCCTGCGCCTACGTTTTTTAATTTGTATTCTACCTCTCCATCTTTGGTGGGATAACTGTTGTTGAGCTTTAGTTTATAGGATAGTGCGCTGCCTTCGGTCAGGGCTTCCATGTTCTTTTTCCGGAGCGTCATAGCTGCGGAAAATAACAAGATGGCGCCGAAAAGAATAGCGATAGTATTGGTCGGTGTGTATACTGCGATGATAGCGCCGCAAACGGCTCCCACCGTGGTGGCTATTTCCAGGAACATCCCTAAACGGATATTGGTGATGCCCTCTTTAATATAAGCGCTTGCAGCGCCCGATGAGTTGGCGATAGATGCCAGTAAAGCCGCGCCAATGGCGTAGCGGATGTCGACATGAAATACGAGTGTTAGTAATGGGATTACCACTACGCCGCCGCCTAAGCCGGTGAGCGATCCAACCAGGCCGGCCAGGTAGGCTCCTGCCAATAAGATCAGGGTGAATGTTATGATGGTCATGATATATGGTATTAATAATTATTATTTAAAATTTGCTGTATCAACTGCTCTGCTTGTTTAACCTTTTGAGCCTTGATGGCCTTAAACAGCTGTTCATGTAAGTGATGACTCATGGCAAAATGACTGATGCCCTGTGCTTCGCGTTTGGAAAAGAAATCGCGGATGATGAGGGTGAAGCTTTCGTAAAGGTCGGCGAGTACATTATTGAGCGAGGCCTGAGCTATGGCCATATGAAAGGCGATATCGGCATCAACACAGGCCTGGCGCTGTTCTGATTGGATAGCCTGCTTTCTTCTTTCCAGTGATTGCTCAATTTGATCTATATGCGTTTCGGTTCGGTTTTGGGCCGCCAGTCTTACTATCTCACCTTCCAGTAATATCCGTACCGCATTGATCTGATCAAAGTCGGCATTTTTTAAACGCTGTTCGATGGTTTGCTCACTTACAAATGAGTTTACAAACGTTCCGGAACCTTGCTGAACTTTGAGGATGCCGGCTGTGGCCAGGGTTTTAATGGCTTCCCGGATGGTGGAGCGACCAACACCGTATAGTTGCATCAATTCGGGCTCGGCGGGTATTTTTTCGTTGAGCTTGAATTTGCCTTGCGCTATATCATTTCTGATCTGGCTGATGACGCGGCTGCCGAGGGTTTCTTTCTTATCCATATCGCTGATGGTTTGATATGTAAAGGTATGATGATTTTATTAAAACATCAGATGTTTAATTGTGTTTATGACATTGATATGATAGAGGGAAGAGGGAGGGTTTTGCTTAAGATTATAAAAATTACGTCATTGCGAGGTACGAAGCAATCTCTACTTGGGCAGATTAACCATGTATGTTCGCTCTGTATAGTATAGAGATTGCTTCGTACCTCGCAATGACGTTGAGGGATTGGAGGTGCGTTTTTTACACTACACCCTGCAGGCTCATCACTGCCTGGTCAAGAAAATTGGGGATCAGCGTACGCTGGGTATGGGTTATTTTGTCGGGATCATCCAGGCGGTCAAGCATTTCTCGGTATTTTACTTCGCCATGCTCGTTAATCACTTCCTGCTTTTTCTCTTCCCGTAGCAACATGGCTTTCATGCCGCCGGCGTCAGCCTCCGGGTGAAACTGGGTGGCGAAAAAGTAATCGTTATAACGGATGGCCATCATGGCCCGTGGAAACTCCACATGCGGGCGTTCTTTTTCAATGGCTACCAATTGCATACCCAATTCCTGGAAACGTTTTTCATTGGGGTTGATCACCTGCCAGCTGCGGGAGTCGACCGCATAGAAAGGATCGCCCAAACCTTCAAAAATAGGTTCATGGGCGCCGGCCGGGGTTTGATTAACCGGCAGCACACCAAATGACGGTGAGCGCCGCATGTTGATATCGCCCAGTTTATAATGGCGGCACATCAATTGAAAAGAGTGGCACACAAACAGCGTATGCTTTTTATCGGTAGTGTTTGAAAGGTTATGGTCTTCCAGTTTTTCTATCAGCCTGAAATACTTTTTTTCCCACTCGGTACCTTCTGATATCAGCGGGTCGCCGGGGCCACCGCTTGAAATATAGATGTCGAAATTGGTGCCCGGCATTTCACAGCGCCGGCGCACATCAAATATCTGGTAACTTAAATTAAGCTCGTGCTGAGCTTTATATCTGTTCAAAATCTCCTGGAAACCACGCATTCCCTCATTAGCTATCCCATCATACAAGTCAAGTATCGCTACCCTGATTTCCGGTTTATTTGTTGTCATATATTATAATCTATTTTTAAGTCTTATAATTCTTCTTTGGATATCGAACTCATTTTTAAAATCCATATGATCATCATCATAATAACTTATGAGGAATGAAAAATTGAATTGATGGTCAACAATAAAGCAAGTGTTTTCATATGCTAAGAAGGCAACGTCAAAACAATTGTTAAGTGCCGATTTTGTATCTGTCTTAAACATTCCACATTCATATACATCATCTGTGAAAATATAACAACTGTCACCTTTATTCGCTGAGTTTAATACCTCTTTTAAAAGATTTGAATTAATTGGCAGTTCATTGCTAATCATTTCGCATTCCTGTTCAATTGAAGGGAATGTGCTTCTTACTCTTTTTAGGATCTCATCAGACTCTTCTAATTCGATGAATTCCAGATGTTTTAAATTAAATCCTTTGAAGAATTTTTTGTATTCGTTTAATTTAGATTTTCCCTTGTTTTTTCTTAGTAGGAAGTCCAGGCGCTCATTCATTGCTTTACAACCCTTTTAGAGTTTGCGAGGTAATATAATCCACCACGTCTACAAAGCTACTGTTTTGTTGGTAAACAGCTAACTGCCTGTCGGCACCGGTGCCATGTTCCAGTATTTTGTGTACATATTGCAGATCGTCGCGCGAGCCTAATTCGTCCACTACATCATCTACAAAATCCAATAGCTCCAATATCAGCGAACGGGTGTTTACTTCCATCTCTTTACCAAAGTCGATCATTTTTCCGTCGATGCCATAGCGTGCTGCGCGCCATTTATTTTCGTTGATAAGGGCGCGCGAGTAGGTGATGAACGTCATATTCTGCTGCCTTAATTTATACAACTTGGCACACAAGGCCTGGAATAAGGCTGTAAAAGCGATGGTTTCATCTACCAGCATGGGGCAATCACAAATGCGGAATTCGATAGTTTCGAAGAAAGGATGTACGCGGATATCCCACCAGATCTTTTTGGCATTATCAATGCAATTGGTTTTTACCAGCAGTTTGATATAGCTATCATACTCCTCAATACTGCTGAAAGTATCAGGTATGCCGGTACGCGGAAACTTGTCAAACACCTTAGTGCGAAAGGATCTGAACCCGGTATTGCGCCCCTCCCAAAAAGGGGAGTTGGTTGATAAGGCGAAAACGTGAGGTAGAAAGTACCGCACCTGATTGGCAATATGAATAGCCATATCGCGCGATTGGATGCCCACATGCACATGCAAACCAAAAATAAGGTTAGAGCGGGCAGCTTCCTGCATTTCGTCCACAATTTCAAAATACCTCGGATGGTCAGTGATCAACTGGTGCTGCCAGTGCGAAAATGGATGCGTGCCCGCTGCGCCGATACGTAAGCCAATGTCTCCCGCCAGCTGGGCCACCGTAGTGCGCAGCTTACTTACCTCCTGACGCGCCTCCTGGGTATTATGGCAAATATGCGTACCCACCTCTACCACGGCCTGGTGCATTTCGGCCTTTACCTGGTCCTCGTGGATCTTTTGGGCACTGTCCACAATTTTCTGCTCATGCGATTTTAATTCCCGCGTTACGGGATCTATCACCATAAATTCTTCTTCAACACCTAAGGTAAATTCGTTCATAATTGGTTAGGTTATAATCACTCATTCAAAATCACCTCTTGAGAGGGGGCGCGTTTGACCGTGCGGTAGCAGGGGTGTGTTATTTAGCTTAGCATGCAAGAAACACACCCCTCCACCCCTCTCAAGAGGGGAATCGCACTTGCCATGCGCTTCTTTAATAGTTATCTCCGTCATGCTGAACTTGTTTCAGCATCCCACATGCAAGGGATACACCAAGCGAGCCGCGACTCAGCATGTGGGATCCCGAAATAAATTCGGGATGACTTCTTTTATTTCTTGGCAACCGGCTTTTTAGTCACTTTCTTCACCTCTTTTTCTTTCTTTACCTTTGCGTCAGGCTTAGCTTTAACCTTAACAGGTTGGGCGACTTCTTTAACCGGAACCACCACTTTCGCTTTCTTTACTTTACTCTCCGTTGCAATAGGAGGATTAACCTTGCCAATATAAATTTCCTTTTTTGCCGGTTTGGGGCTTACCAGTGGTGTTTTGGTAGCCGATGTTTTTACATATTCGCCCCAGGTAAGGTTATCCAGACCTGGTTTTTGTTTTTTGGCGCGCTCGATAGCATAATCGGCGGCGGTTTCAACTACCCAGTCAAAGTTTTCCTGGCCCACGCTGGTTACTTCGGCATCGGGAGCGGGGTTGCAAAAATCAATAGCATAGGGGATACCATCGCGGATGGCAAATTCCACCGTGTTGAAATCGTAGCCAAGGTACTGGTTCAGTTTAATCACATAGTCCTTAACCGTATCCAGTAATTTTTTAGATGCCGGGGCTTTGCCGTGTTCATAGCGCAGATGATGCGGGTTGCGCGGCTCATACTGCATAATGCGCACATGCTTACCGCCAATGCAGTAGCAACGGAAATAATCGTCAAACACTACTTCTTCCTGTAGCATCATTACGTATTGCTTGGTCTGGTCGTATTTGTTGAAAAAATCATCGCGGTTTTGCAGTTGGTAAACTTCTTTCCAGCCGCCGCCGTCAAAAGGTTTCATATAAGCCGGGAAACCTACATAATTGAATATACCATCCCAATCCAAAGGATAGGCCAGGTTACGGAATGACCGATCGGTCGTATCATCGGGCAATTCTTTAGAAGGCAGGATCACTGTTTTAGGCACAGGTACGCCCAACTTTACGGCCAGGGCATTATTGAAAAACTTTTCGTCGGCGCTCCACCAGAATGGGTTGTTGATCACCGCTGTGCCACAGATAGCCGCGTTTTTGAGGGCGGCCCGGTAAAAGGGCACATCCTGCGAGATCCGATCGACGATCACCGCGTAATCCAATGGCTCGGCCTGTAAAACCTTATCTATGCGTACAAATTCTGCCGAAATATTTTTTTCGGCCTTTTGATTGATGCGGTCAACAAATGCCTGTGGAAATGAATTTTCCTGTCCGAATAAGATGCCTATTTTTTTCATTGTAGTAATTTGTTTTTCAAGGTAATGAAGCTATCATGAGCTATTGTATTTATTTTATTTGATGCTCATGATGGTTTCATGGGGTAGATTTTAGTTTGCAGTTAACGGTTTGCAGTTGGCATGTTTGCCTTTAGTAATTATTGCTCCTTTGTCTTGATTCCTGATTCTTACTTCTTGCCTCTATCGAATGGTTGATAAATAATGCGGGAACATTTCGCGCCAGATGGGCCAATCGTGTTTGGCAAATGGGCGGATATCCAGCCAATGTTTAATGTTTTTTTGATTTAAAATGTTTGACAGCTTTAGGTTATACTCTTTGCAGATATCATACTCTGATGTGCCCAGGATGATATTCATGTTCCATAGGTCCCCGGCATTGTCGCCCGGTAAAAAATCGACCGGGTTGTTGTAAAATATATCGTCGTTATAAAACCCGTCGGTAAACATTTTTATATCAAATGCACCGCCCATGGTAAACAGGTTGCTTACCTTTTCGGGGTGTTTAAACGCAAAGTTGGCCGCATGGTAACCACCAAAACTGCAGCCCGCCATGGCTACTTTACCCACGCCGGTTTCGTGCATGGCCCAGGGAACCAGTTCGTCCAGCAGCATTTTATCATACCAAGTATAGTTACGGGCACGGTCGGCAGGGGAAATACCTTTGTCGTACCAGCTGCGGTCGTCGATGGTGTCGGGACAATAAATTTTTACTAATCCCTGGTTAATAAACCATCTTACACTTTCTATCAACCCAAAATCCTTATTCTGATAATACCGACCCTTGGTTGTGGGGAACAGGATCACGGGATAACCACGATCGCCAAATACCAGCATTTCCAGGTCGGCACTTAAATTTGGCGAATGCCAGCGGTGATATTTTTCGGTCAAAATAATATATTATTGGTTTCAGACGGTAAGTTAAGTGGTTTGACTGAAAAAGGCAACAGTCTGATAAATTAAAGGTTAGGGTGAAAAAGCCTCACCTTTGGAGAGTAATAGTCCATGAAAAGACAGCTATTAGGCTTATGAGGGTAAGGGCCGGGTGCAGAATCGACTCACCCGGTCTACGCTTCGCTGGACCGCCCTCTCTTCGCCTGCGGCGGAAAGAGGGTTGAGAAAAAAGAAATGTAAAACCCCTCTATGCGCGAAGCGGAGAGAGGGGTGACGAGCGCAGCGATGTCGGGGTGAGTCGATACGGAGTTTAAGTTTTTTCATAGGCTACTACCGGTTGGAGAGGGCAGGGCGAGGCTAAATACCTCAAAAAACGAAAAGTATTTTTACTTTTGCACCCTTAAAATTTGAATAAAGATGTATTGGGGCTGGGCTGAAACTGAAATGACGATCACCGAAAAAAATATAACCATAAACTCTGCATTGCTTAACCGCGAGGTTACCTGCACACTGATCATGCCCGATGAGCAGGAGCTTACCGAACCCCTGAACCTGTTGCTATTGAACGATGGACAGGAGCTGGAAAATCTGCAGTTATTGGCAACGCTGGAGCAACTGTATAACACCAATCGGATAAAGCCGGTATTGGTGGTGGCCATACATGCAGGCGAAGATCGTATACAGGAATACGGTGTGGCCGGCAAACCTGATTTTAAAAAGCGAGGCTCCAAAGCAGCTATTTATACCGAATTTATAAAAGTTGAATTGCTGCCACAGATCAAGGAACAAACTGGTATCAGTGATTTTGAAACGGCAGCATTTGCCGGTTTTTCATTAGGCGGCCTTTCGGCTTTTGATATTGCCTGGAACAACAGTGATGTGTTTGATAAAGCGGGTGCATTTTCCGGCTCATTCTGGTGGCGGAGCAAGGACCTGGCCAAAGGTTATACCGATGCCGACCGCATCATGCACTCGGTTATCAGGAACACTACCGGCAAGCCCGCTCTTCAATTCTGGCTCCAAACCGGAACCAAGGATGAAACCACAGATCGTAACAAGAATGGCATTATCGACGCGATTGACGACTCCATTGATCTGATCAAGGAATTGGAAGCTAAAGGTTATACCCGCCCTGCCGATATTCAATACGTAGAAATAGTTGGCGGTACCCATGACACAGCCACCTGGGCCAAAGCCCTGCCTAAGTTTTTAATCTGGGCTTTCGGGAGATAGTTTAATGCATTAAATACTTGCATGGAGCATTAGTCGGGGTAATTAAAGTTAGGTAAATTTTAGTTAATCAGCCTGTTAACGACCCGCTCGGTTATCGTTATTTGGTAATTTAATTGTATAAATCTTTCTCCTTTAGCTTATAAAGCTTTAAAATCTCATATATTAACTGTACCTTTGCGCCAAATTTATAGGGCATATTTCATGCAAAAAATAAGAAACATTGCGATCATCGCACACGTTGACCACGGTAAAACCACTTTGGTTGACAAAATTTTACACAGTTGCGCCATTTTTCGCGAAGGCCAAGAAACTGGTGAATTGATATTGGATAATAACGACCTGGAACGTGAACGTGGTATCACCATCGTATCAAAAAACGTTTCGGTAATGTATAAAGACGTTAAGATCAATATTATTGATACTCCTGGTCACGCCGACTTTGGCGGCGAGGTTGAACGCGTATTGAAAATGGCCGATGGTGTATTATTACTTTGCGATGCGTTTGAAGGTGCTATGCCTCAAACCCGCTTTGTAACCCAAAAGGCTTTGGCTTTAGGCTTAAAACCAATTGTGGTTGTAAACAAGGTTGATAAAGAAAACTGTCGCCCGGAAGAAGTTTACGAGCAAATTTTTGAATTATTCTTCAATCTTGAGGCAACTGAAGATCAGCTGGATTTTCCGGTTATCTACGGTTCATCAAAACAAGGCTGGATGAGCACCGACTGGAAAGTACCTACTGATAATATTTTCCCGTTAATGGATGCTATCCTGGAAAACATTCCACCAGCTCCTATAGCCGAAGGTACATTACAAATGCAGATCACCTCGCTAGATTATTCATCTTTCGTAGGCCGTATCGCTATTGGTCGTGTTGCCCGTGGTACTATCAAAGAAAACATGCCGGTATCATTGGTAAAACGCGATGGTACTATCCAAAAATCAAGAATAAAGGAACTTTATACTTTTGAAGGTTTGGGTAAAGTACGTGCTACAGAAGTAGCTTCTGGCGATATCTGTGCTGTAGTTGGTATTGAAGGTTTTGATATTGGCGATACCATTGCCGATTTTGAAAAACCAGAACAACTGGCCGTTATTCATATTGATGAGCCTACCATGAACATGTTGTTCACCATCAATACTTCACCTTTCTTTGGTAAAGAAGGTAAATTTGTTACTTCCCGTCACTTACGTGACCGTTTGTATAAAGAGATGGAAAAAAACCTGGCGCTTAAGGTTGTTGAAACCGAATCGCCCGATTCATACCTGGTGTATGGTCGTGGTATTCTCCATTTATCTGTATTGATCGAGACCATGCGTCGCGAAGGTTACGAGTTACAGGTTGGTCAGCCACAGGTAATTGTTAAAGAAATTGACGGTGTTAAATGTGAGCCGGTTGAAACATTAATTGTTGATGTACCGGGTGATGTTGCAGGCAAAGTTATTGAGCTGGTAACACAACGTAAAGGCGACCTGTTGATCATGGAGCCAAAAGGCGACTTACAGCACTTAGAGTTTGATATCCCTGCACGTGGTATTATCGGTTTACGTAACAACGTATTAACCGCTACCGGTGGCGAGGCTATTATGGCTCACCGCTTTAAAGCATACGAACCATGGAAAGGTAACATTCCGGGGCGTTTAAATGGTGTATTGGTATCTATGGATACTGGTAAAACCACTGCTTTCGCTATTGATAAATTACAGGATCGTGGTCGTTTCCACATTGATCCGGGAGTTGATGTTTACGAAGGACAGGTTTTAGGCGAGCACATCCGTGATAACGATTTGGTGATTAACTTAACCAAAGGCAAGCAGTTAACCAACATGCGTGCATCTGGTAGCGATACCAACGTACGTATAGCACCTGCTATTAAATTCTCGTTAGAAGAATCAATGGAGTACATCCAGGCCGACGAATACATTGAGGTAACACCACAAAGCATCCGTTTACGCAAAATATTCCTGAACGAAAACGAAAGAAGAATTAACGCTAAAAGGTTTAC
>Ga0105239_10007357_pt1 | contig 12646 bp, 14 predicted proteins | sample KBSC44metaG_FD_92761 | JGI IMG/M metagenome (GOLD analysis project Ga0105239, IMG submission 92761) | Corn rhizosphere microbial communities from Kellogg Biological Station, Michigan, USA - KBS C4-4 metaG | ecosystem: Host-associated > Plants > Roots > Rhizosphere > Soil | place: Michigan, USA...
ATCCGGAAATGACGCTGGATCATTACCCGATTTCCGGCGCCGCTGACGACTGAAAATTAGCGCGACGCCTCCGCCCCACGGGATCGCGAAAGCAGGAGCTTCTTGATGGCGAAGAACACGGCGACCACGACCAGATAGCCGAGGAACAGCGCTGCTGCCGTCTTCCAGTACGAGAGTTGGAGCAGATCGGGTGGCAACTGGAAGCCGCGCTCGTTCGCAAGCACCGGGATCATCACCACGGCGGCGAGATGAAGAACGGTGGCGCCCAGCGCGCCCGCCCACAGCCGCCGCCATTCCGAAAGCTCGTAAGCCACGAACACCGCGATAATGATGCCGAGCGCGCCGTTCACATGCGCGAAGCCATCGCGAAAACCGTCGCGGAAAAACGAAACGATGTCATGGAGATAGGGGGAAACCTGGTCCATCGACGACTCTCATACCATTAACCATTAGCCACCCGAACGCGCGAATTTGTCAAATGTTCGCTTGAAAACAAAGTTAATTCAGGTGGACTGGGCGTCGGGGATTCGGGGACGAAGGCAATGACCAATATCATCGGCATCGTGCGCAGCGCGGTGGCCGTGCTGGCGGGTCTGGCGGTCGTGGTCGCGCTGTCGGAAGGCGCGGATTACGCGGTGACGAAATTCGATCTGCTGTCGTTCGACGGACCGGATCCGACCGTGCCGTTCGCGATCGCGACCCTCTACCGTTCAGCCGCGGCGGTCGTCGGCGGCTACACCGCCGCTCGCCTCGCACCGGAACGTCCGATGCTGCATGCGATCATCCTGGGAGGGATCGGCTTCGTGCTGGCCATCGCCGGCTGTGTCGCTGGGTGGAAGTACGGCAACCACTGGTACCCGATCGCGCTCGTGATTACCGCACTGCCGTGTGCCTGGCTGGGCGGCAAGCTGGCAGCTAAAGCCTGATCTCGCCCGCGTTGTAGATGTGCATGGTACGCCGCGAGGTATTTGAGCCGCTTCCACATCGCGCACGATTCCGTGACGCGGAAATTGTTCATCCTGACAGGCTGAATCACTTTGCCTCGATAAAACGCAGCTTCTCTCCCGGAATAAACAGTGATCCATCCGGCTTGATGCGCAACAGTCCCGAGACCATCGCGCGCGTTTCCGCGATCAGCGCCTCGGCCACCGCTTCGGGCTTGCATGCGACATTGCCGAGCAGCCAGTGCGTCACCAGCGCGATCTGCGCCTCCGCCAGCTGCGTGGCGATCAGCGGCAGCGGCAGGATCGGCCGCGCGCGGGCGTGGCGCGCGACGGCCGCGAGCCGCGGCTCGATCATCTCGGCGAGGCATTTCACCCAGATCGGGCGGATCGGCCAGTTGAAGAAAATGCGGTTCATCTTTCGCTGTTCGTGAAAATGGACGAGCTGCGGCACGAGCGCCGCCGGCGCGATGTCGTGCCCGACGACGACGGCGAGAACCGACGACGGCCGCGTCATGCTCTTGCGCAAGATGTCTTCCTTGCCGGTGTAGTGCATGTAGAAGGTCGAGCGTCCGACATTGGCGCGCTCGGCAATGCGCTCGACCGTCACCGCTTCGTAGCCTTCGCGGAGCAGGATTTCGACGAAAGCGCCCATCAGCGCGCTGCGCGAGCGTTCCGTGCGGCGGTCTGGTTTTCTGGGCGCCATGATCATGACATGGGTTGCGGCCCCAAGATGCGCGCTGGCACCCACCGCGCCAACCCTCTCTTCCGGACAATTTTGGCAGAATGTCCGGAAACGGACGAAGGGGGCCACAACACCAGGAAGTCGGGTCCGGCAATGGATATATGGCCTGTGTCGTCCAAAACGGATTTCCAATGACCGGCACCGCCGCCCCCGCTCGCACCGCGGGCATCCTCTCTGTCGTGACGGGCATCGCCACCGTCGCACTGCTCGCAAACCACCCTGGCGGCGATGCCCACACCTTCGCCGACGTTCTGAAAGACGAGGCCGCGAACCGGACGATGGACGCGATCGTGCACGGCGGCTTCGTCGTCGTGCTGGCGCTGCAGGCGATCTGCTATGCAACCCTGTCGGCCCGGATCGGGCGCGGGGCGATCACGGGATTGGTGTTCTTCGCGTTCGGCGCGGCGTTTCTGTCGGCCTCCATGGTTCTGGACGGATTGGTGACCCCGGCACTGGCCGCGAAATATCTTGCTGCGCCCGGGAAGATCGAATTTGCGAAAAGCCTGTTTGCGCTGGTCGGAACGCTCATCGGCCTGTTGATGCCCATTGGGCTTGCCTTCCAATCCGCCGCGGTCGGCGCGTGGGGCGTGGCGCTGATGACGAGCGGAATCTCGCGCATCGCAGGCATCATCGGCCTCGCGCTGGGCTCCGCCGCCTTCGTCGCGCTCGCGGCGACGGCCAGCGCGATGAATCCGCTGGTACTGATGGGTGTGTTGGCCGTGACGGCGCTGTGGGCCGTGGTTGCAGGGATTGTGCTCCTGCGGGCTTGAGGAAAAGCTGACATTGCTGTCATGTGGCAGGCTGCGCCGGGAGACCCTATATAGGCTATCGTAGGCCTTCACCCCGAGGGGACGCTGCCACATGCTTATTGCCCTGATTGTCGTTGCCGCCATCGTTCTGTTTGCGATCTTCACCTACAACCGCCTGGTTTCGCTGCGGCAGGCGTGGAGGCGTGCCTTTGCCGACATCGACGTGCAGCTCAAACAGCGGCAGGACCTGGTGCCGAACCTGGTCGAGACCGTGAAGGGCTATGCCACGCATGAGAGTTCCGTCTTCACCGCGGTGACGCAGGCGCGCGCCTCGGCGATGCGCGCGACGACCGTGGGCGAGAAGAGCGCCGCCGAAGGCGCGCTCACCAGCGCGATCGGCAATCTGATGGCGGTGGCGGAGAATTACCCGCAGCTCAAGGCGAACGAGAACTTCCTGAAACTGCAGGATGAGCTGGCCGATCTGGAGAACAAGATCGCGGCCGCACGCCGGTTCCTGAACAACGCGGTGGCGGAATACAATTCGGCCATCCAGCAGTTCCCGGCGGTTGTGATCGCTGGCCCGATGGGCTTCACGCCGGCCGAGATGTTCACGCTGGACGACGCCGAGCGCGCTGAGACGAAGAACGCGCCCAAAGTGAGCTTCAGCTAGTATCGCGATCCTGATCCGTGGCGATAGCCGGCCTTACCTCCTATCGGCAGAACAACAACATCAAATCCATGGTGTTGTTGGCTTTGTTTCCAGTCCTGCTGCTTGCGCTTGTGGGATTTATCTTCCTGTTCCTCGGCATCGCTGCCGACTCGCGCGAGCCGTTCTACGCGTTCCATCTGGACTCCGTATTGGGGACTGGAAGCGCACTCGATCTCGCGCTCTCTGCGATTTATGCCTATTGGCCGATCGTCCTCGGCATCGCCGCGGTCTGGGTCCTGATCGGCTATTTCTTCAACGATGCCATCATCCATCATGCCACCGGTGCCGAATCCGTGACGCGCCAGGAGCAGCCGGAGCTCTATAACCTCGTCGAGAACCTCTGCATCAGCCGCGGGCTCACGGTCCCAAAGCTCTACATCGTGGATACCGACGCAATGAACGCCTATGCAAGCGGCATCGACGAGCGCAGCTATGCCATCACGGTGACTAGCGGCCTGCTCAACGCGCTCGATAAGGACGAGCTCGAAGCCGTTCTCGCGCATGAGCTCACGCACATCATGGAACGCGACACGCGCGTCTTGATCGTGACCATCGTGTTCGTGGGCATGATCTCGTTCCTGACCCAGCTTCTGTGGCGCAGCATCCGGATTTCAGCCTTCACGCGCGGACGCGGCAAGAACCAGGGCGGCATGATGCTGTTCCTGCTGATCGCGGCGGTGGCGTCCTTCGTCGGCTATCTGCTGGCGCTGGTCCTGCGCTTCGCCATCTCGCGGCGGCGCGAATACCAGGCCGACGCCGGTTCGGTGGACCTGACCAAGAACCCAGACGCGCTGATCTCCGCCCTGATGAAAATCTCCCAGAACCCCGACGTCCCGCACGTGCCGAGCGAAGTCCGCCAGATGTTCATCGAAACCCCACCCTCAAGCTTCGCCCTGGCCCAGCTCTTCGACACCCACCCACCGATTGCCAAACGCATCGCGGTGCTGGAGCAGCTCGGCGGGCATGTGCCGGATAAATTGACGGCGCGCGCTGCTCCAGCCGCTATCGATGCGCCCATTTCAAATGCGCCGCATCAACATGGACCGTGGGGCTGACTACTCCACCTTGTTGATGACGAACTGCTCGACCTTTCCGCCGGAGTCGCGAAACTCGGTGACCTGGAGCGTCGCCTTGGACATGACGATCCCCCAGTTCAGCACGTGAAATCCGCCGCGGTCGTATTCGCCCTGGAACATGAACGTCCGCACCGGTCCGAGCTTTGCCAGCCCGGCCTTCTGGTCCGCGAGAACAGCGGGCGTGAGGAAGGCGTTGGCATTGTCGGTGAACATCGTGCGATCGATTACGCCCCGCTGAAAGGCGCTGAAGACGGCGCGCGCACTGGCCTCGATGGCGATGGGCGGCAGGACCACATTGGCGATCCTGTTCGTGACCTCGCCAGCCTTCGCCCATGCGTTGTTGGTCAGCACAGCAATGGCGGTCTTCTCCGACGGCCACAGGCTGTTTTTCGAATTCTCCCCGAGCATCCCGCCGTCATGCGCCACGCCGAGGCGGCCATGGTTCTCCCACACGGAGAGCCCGAGGCTGTAACCGGTATCAGTGCCGTTCTTTAACTTCGTCGTCGTGTAGAGCACGTCATAGGATTCCGGCTTGAGCAGCGAGCGGTCCATCAGGCTGATATCCCAGCGCGCGAGATCGCTCGCGGTCATCGCTATCGCGCCCGACGTATAGAGCCAGCCTGGCCCCTCCTGCGGGGCCTTTCGAATCGGTCCTTCGGCGTAGCGCAGATATCCTTCCGCATCGCCCTGCGGCAGGGGTGCCCCATCGGGCTCGTTCACGGGCGTCATCTTGAGCGGCGCAAAGATGCGGGACTGCAGGAACGCCATCATCGGCATGCCCGACACCTTCTCGACGATCGCGGTCGCGATCTTGAAACCGGTGCTCGAGTACTGGTCGTCGGTGCCGGGCTCGAAGGTGAGTGGCTTCATCGCAAATTCGCGAAAGTCATGAGGTTTCCCCATCGCCGGGGTGAAGAAGTCCTGCGGCGCATCGTCCGGATAGCCAGACGTGTGACTGAGCAACTCGCGTATGGTGATGTCGTCCGCCCGCGTGAACTCCGGAAAATACTTCGACACCTTGTCGTCCAGGGTGAGCTTGCCGTCCTCTTGGAGCAGCAGAACCGCCGCCGCAATGAACTGCTTTAGGACGCTGCCGATCTCATAGCGGGTCTCCGTCGTGGCGCGTTGGTCGGGAAGCCGGGAAAGGCCATAAGCCCTCGCATAGGCGATCTCGCTTCCGCGCACGACCGCGATAGAGACGGACGGCGCACCTGTCCTCGACATCCACTCCTGCACGCTGTCGTCGATCGCGGCTTTTTGCTCCTGTGACAGCGGCGCGGATTGCGCGGCAAGCGGAAGGAGCGCCAGCGCCGCTGCCAAGAGAAAGCTGCGCATCGCGGGCCCCCTCACATCCTGAACACACCGAACTTCGTGTCGCCGATCGGCGCGTTAAGGCAGGCGGATAGGGCGAGCGCGAGAACGCGGCGCGTGTCGGCGGGCGCGATGATGCCGTCGTCCCAGAGGCGCGCGGTGGCGTAGTAAGGATTGCCCTCGTCTTCGTATTTCTGGCGGATCGGCGCTTTGAAGGCCTCAGCCTGGTCCGGCGTCCATTTGTCGGCGTCGCGGTGGACGGTGGCGAGCACGCTCGCCGCCTGCTCGCCGCCCATCACCGAGATGCGCGAGTTCGGCCATGAGAACAGGAAACGCGGGCCACAGGCGCGGCCGCACATACCGTAATTCCCTGCGCCATACGATCCGCCGATGATGAGCGTGATCTTCGGCACCTGCGCCGTGGCGACCGCGGTCACCATCTTGGCGCCGTCCTTGGCGATGCCGCCGCTTTCATATTTCTGGCCGACCATGAAGCCCGAGATGTTCTGCAGGAACAGCAGCGGCACGCGGCGCTGGCTGCACAGTTCGATGAAGTGCGCGGCCTTGAGTGCGCTCTCCGAGAACAGGATTCCGTTGTTGGCGACGATGCCGACGGGCATGCCCTCGATGCGCGCGAAACCGGTGACGAGCGTCGTGCCATAACGCTTCTTGAACTCGTCGAGCTCCGAACCGTCCACCAGCCGCGCGATCACCTCGCGCACGTCGTATTGTGTCATCAATGACGGCGGAACGATGCCGTTGAGTTCCGCCGTATCGTAGAGCGGCGCGCGCGGGGCAGCGACCGGGATGTTCGGCTGCTTCACATGATTGAGCCCGGCCACGATGCGCCGCACGATGGCGAGCGCATGGGTGTCGTCGTTGGCGAGATAGTCCGCCACGCCGGAAATGCGTGTGTGCACATCGCCGCCGCCGAGGTCTTCCGCGCTCACCACCTCGCCCGTTGCGGCCTTCACCAGCGGAGGACCGGCGAGGAAGATCGTGCCCTGGTTCTTCACGATCACGGTCTCGTCGCTCATCGCCGGCACATAGGCGCCGCCGGCAGTGCACGATCCCATCACGCTCGCGATCTGGGGGATGCCCAGAGCGCTCATATTCGCCTGGTTGAAGAAGATGCGGCCGAAATGCTCGCGGTCCGGGAAGATCTCCGCCTGGTTCGGCAGGTTCGCGCCACCAGAGTCGACCAGATAGATGCAGGGCAACCGGTTCTCGCGCGCGATCTCCTGCGCGCGCAGATGCTTCTTCACCGTGATCGGATAATAGGTGCCGCCCTTGATCGTGGCGTCGTTGCTGACGATCACGCATTCGCGGCCCTCGACGCGGCCGATGCCGGTGATGATGCCGGCGCCATGGATGTCGCCGTCGTACATGCCATTGGCCGCCAGCGGCGAGAATTCGAGAAACGGCGAGCCCGGATCGAGCAGACGCTCCACGCGGTCGCGCGGCAGAAGCTTGCCACGGTCGGTATGCCGCTTGCGGCTCTTCTCGTCGCCACCAAGTGCGGCGGCAGCCATCTTGTCTTTCAGCTCGCCGACAAGCTTCCCCATCGCGTCAGCGTTGGATTTGAAGCCTGCGGAGGCCGTCGAAATCGCGGATCGGATGGCAGTCATTGCGTCTTGAACACGTTGAGCTTGGAGGGATCGGTAACAGGATTCGCGCCCCTGTAAGCGAGCGTCAGGTCGAGAATGGTCGGGTCCTTGTCGGCGAGATGAACCGCGATCGTCCAGGCCGGTGGCCCGAACACGGCGATGCGGCCTTGCCCTCCTGAGGGGGCGCCCCATTTCAGCAGGACGTCGCGCGCGATATCGCCGACCTTTATGCCGTCGATCGCGCCGGCATCGGGCGTCAGCAGCCTGATCGCCACGACGCCTTCCTTTTTGGTGGCGGTAACCTCAAGGCCCTTGGCAACATATTGCAGGACTTCGCTGTCGGCGCTCGGCACGACATCGTCAGGAGCGCCCAGCACGTCGAGCGCATGCTGCTCGCTATCACCAAGCTTGATACCGGCCACCACTGGCGGCTTGTCGCTCGCCTGCCAGGGCCGCGGTGCGGCGCCAGCCGACGAGATCGCGAGCAACGCGCCGAGCGCAATGGTCGCGAAAAGCTTCACACCAGCTCCACCGCCATCGCGGTCGCTTCACCGCCACCGATGCAGAGCGCGGCGACACCGCGCTTGAGGTTGCGGCGCTTCAGCGCGTGGATCAGCGTCACCAGGATGCGCGCGCCCGAGGCGCCGATGGGATGGCCGAGCGCGCAGGCGCCGCCGTTCACGTTCACTTTCGCATGGTCGAGGCCGAGGTCGCGCATCGCGATCATCGCGACATTGGCGAAGGCCTCGTTGATCTCGAACAGATCGACATCGTCCTTCTTCCAGTTCGCGCGCTGCAGCACTTTCTCGATGGCGCCGACAGGTGCGGTCGTGAACCAGCGCGGCTCACCGGCATGGCTCGCCTGCGCCACGATGCGCGCGAGCGGTTTAAGCCCGCGCTTGTCGGCGGTATTTGCCGTGGTGAGAACGAGCGCCGCCGCGCCATCGGAGATCGAGGACGAATTCGCCGCCGTCACCGTGCCGTCCTTGGCAAAGGCTGGCCTGAGCGTCGGGATCTTTGCCGGATCGGCTTTGCGCGGCTGCTCGTCTTCCTTGATTTCGATATCGCCGCCTTTGCTCGCAAGCTTGATGCCGACGATCTCGTCCGCGAACGCGCCGGTGTTCTGCGCGACCTTCGCGCGCATCAGCGATTGCGTGGCAAAGGAGTCCTGATCCTCGCGCGTGAACTGATAGTGCCGCGCCGCGTCCTCGGCATAGGTTCCCATCAGCCGGTGCTCATAAGCATCCTCGAGTCCGTCGAGGAACATGTGGTCTTTGATCTCGCCATGCCCGAGACGATAGCCGCCGCGCGCCTTGGGCAGGAGATACGGCGAATTGGTCATGCTCTCCATGCCGCCCGCAACGATGAAGCCGTCGCCGCGCCCGAGCGCGAGTTCGTCCGCCGCGATCATCACCGCCTTCATGCCCGAGCCGCAGACCTTGGAGATGGTCGTGCACGGCACACTGTCCGGGAGGCCGGCAAAGCGCGACGCCTGCCGCGCAGGCGCCTGGCCGATGCCGGCGGAGAGCACGTTCCCCATCAATGTCTCGCCGATGTCCGTGGGCGCGATACCCGCACGAGCGACGGCCGCGGCGATGGCGCCAGCGCCAAGCTGCGGCGCGGTCAGCGGCGAAAGTTCGCCCTGAAAGCCGCCCATCGCGGTGCGCACACCCGAGAGAATAACAACGTCAGAAGTTTCCATGATTTTCCTGGCTTTCTGGTCCGTCCGCGATCCGGCGGCCGGGCCCGATATCTTTGGCTGAGGTACCATTAATTCAAGCACGCGGCCAACCGGCCCGGCCAAGCAGCCCAGACAGCCGAAATCAGCCGGTTTCCTCGAACAGTTCCCGGCCGATCAGCCAGCGGCGGATTTCGCTGGTGCCGGCGCCGATCTCGTAGAGCTTGGCGTCGCGCAGCAGGCGGCCGGTCGGATAATCGTTGATGTAGCCATTGCCGCCCAGGCACTGGATGGCGTCCAGCGCCATCTTCGTCGCGTTCTCCGCCGCATAGAGGATCGCGCCGGCCGCGTCCTTGCGCGTGGTCTGGCCGCGGTCGCAGGCGCGCGCGACGTTGTAGACATAGGCGCGCGCGGCCGACAGCGTCACATACATGTCGGCGATCTTGCCCTGCATGAGCTGGAACGAGCCGATCGCGGCGCCGAACTGCTTGCGCTCATGCACATAGGGAAGCACGACGTCCAGGCAGCTCTGCATGATGCCGATGCTGCCCGCCGCCAGCACCGCACGTTCGTAGTCGAGGCCGCTCATCAGCACGTTCACGCCACCGCCCTCGCGGCCCATGACGCTTTCTTCCGGCACTTCGCAATCCTGGAACACGAGCTCCGCCGTGTCGGAGCCGCGCATGCCGAGCTTGTCGAGTTTCTGCGCCACGCTGAAACCCTTGAAGCCTTTCTCGATCAGGAACGCGGTGATGCCGCGCGGGCCTGCCGACGCATCGGTCTTGGCATAGACCACCAGCGTATCGGCATGGGGCGCGTTGGTGATCCACATCTTGGTGCCGTTCAGGACATAGCGGCTGCCCTTCTTCTCGGCCTTGAGCTTCATCGACACGACGTCGGAGCCTGAACCCGCCTCGCTCATCGCCAGCGAGCCGACATGCTCGCCCGAAATCAGCTTGGGCAGATATCTGCGCTTCTGCTCCTCATTGCCGTTGCGCCGGATCTGGTTGACGCAGAGATTCGAATGCGCGCCGTAGGAGAGCCCGACCGAGGCCGAGCCGCGGCTGATCTCTTCCATCGCCACGACGTGCTCGAGATAGCCCAGTCCCGATCCGCCATATTCCTCTTCCACCGTGATGCCATGCAGGCCGAGGTCGCCCATCTTGGGCCACAGATCGCGCGGGAACGTGTTGGAGCGGTCGATCTCCTCGGCGCGTGGCGCGATGTTGTCGTCGGAAAAGCTGCGCACCGTATCGCGCAGCATATCGGCGGTATCGCCAAGGCCGTGGTCGAGAGAGGGATAGGCGTTTGGAATGCTCATGCCGTGTGTCCAATCACTTCCCCGCGATCTTAGCGGACTGTGCGATGCCGCGCCAACGCGCATGACTTCGCCCTTCAAAAACGCATGGCTGCGTTCTCACTGAACCGTGATTGGGACTGACGCTGCTGTGAACGCGTATCCGCGGCGCGGGACCCTATCTTGGGTGTGCGATGTTTGGGGAACTCGCATGCGCAGTTGTGACGGGTGCACCTTGTGCTGCAAGGTGATTGGGGTGAAGGAGTTCGCCAAGCCGAAAGGCGTGTGGTGCAGCAATTGCAAGATCGGCACAGGCTGCATGATTCACGAGACACGGCCGAATGTCTGCCGCGCTTATTCCTGCCGCTTTCTCGTAGACGAAAGCCTCGACGAGAATTGGCGCCCGGACCGGAGCGGTTTGGTGATAAACGCCGACCGCAACCGTGTCGTCGTCTATGTCGATCCAGATCGTCCCGGCGCGTGGCTGAGCGAACCGTACTATTCGAGGCTCAAACAATGGTCGCGGACGAGCCCGTCAAGATGGCCCGTGTTCGTGTGCACGGATGACAAGATTGTAGCGGTCTATCCGGACCGCGATGTCGAAGTGGACCAGCGACTGTCGGCGTCATAGCGCGGAGGCTCGCTGAAGGGACGTCGGCCTTCGCCCTTCGGGCTCCGGCGCGGCAACCTTCTCTCGCTTGGCGAGCAAAGGCTGGTGCGGTCGAGAAGACTCGAACTTCCACGCCTTGCGGCGCTACCACCTCAAGGTAGTGCGTCTACCAATTCCGCCACGACCGCATCCTGAGGAGGCGGGGGTTTAGCAAAGCCCCGCCGCCAGGGCAACACCGCCCCGCCATTCACGATCAGGTCGGGAATCAGGAGCGATCCGACCACAAATCCCCAGTACAGGGCGGTCGTGTCGATGTAATTGAGACCCGGCAGAAGAATGTCCGGGATGAACCGGGTGGTCACGAAAGTGAGCGTCAGACCGTAGCTGCGCATCACCCACAGCCGGTGTTGCTGCACGTTTCCCCGCCGTACGGCGAACCAGGCGAACAGGGTTGTTATGAGCCAAAGCGCCGCCATGCTGCTCATGACAGCCTTGTTGGCCGGATCCTGATGAACCAAGCCGATATAGAGCGCCGCACTTGAAGCTATCAGGGTCGCGAAGACGTACGTGCGCCCGAGCCAGCGATGAAGCCCCAACCAACGCCTGCGGATCGTCGCAGAGAATTGCAACGGGGCAATCAGAAACGCGACGATGCCGGTCGCAACATGCGGGATCAGCCACCAGCGGAACGGCGCGATGTGCGCCCATTCCGGGTCCGAGGGCTTCAGCAGCCAGCCCTCGTGCACGTAGATCGTTGCAAGCGTGAAGATGCCCAGCAGGACGAAGGTCATTCGTCTCAGGATCGTAGCGGTCATGGCAATGTCTCCCCTCCGGGAGACTGTATCAGATACCCTCGCCATCCACGCCGTGGATGCCGCATTCGTCCTTGTCGAGCCCGGACCAGCGGCCGTCGCGGTAGGCCTCGCCGACATGAACGCGGCGGGTGCACGGCATGCAGCCGATAGAGGGATAGCCGTCCTCCACCAGCGGATGGCGCGGCAGGTTGTGGCGGGTGATGTAGGCCTCGAGATCGGCCTGCGTCCAATCGCTCAGCGGATTGAACCGGAACCGGCCGTCGAAATACTCGACCGCGCGCATCTCGGCGCGGGCCTGGGTCTGGAAACGCTTGCGGCCGGTGATCTGCGCTGCAAAGCCTTCGAGCGCCCGCCGGATCGGGATCACCTTGCGGAAATTGCAGCACGCGTCGGTATCGCGCGCCCAGAGCGTTCCGTCGGGATCTTTGGCGGCACGGTCCGCAGGATGCGGTGCAAGCGTACGGATGTCGCCCAGGCCCAGAAGGTCCTGCAGCCGGTCGCGATAGCGCAAAGTCTCGGCGAACAGCTTGCCGGTGTTGATAAAGAGGACCGGGGTCGTTGGATCGACCTCGGCAACCAGGTGCAACAGCACGGCCGATTCCGAACCGAACGACGACACCACCGCCGTCTCGCCCACAAATTCCTCGCGGAGCACGAATTCGATCTGTTCTAGCGCATTGTGGCGCCCGGCTTCCGCCTGAAGGCGCGCGAGTTTTGCTTTGATGATAGGATCGTTGGCGCCTGAGCCAGGCAGGTCGAACGCCCGCGGCGTGAGCCCCTTGTTGCGGTCAATGACGGTGGCGACGCTCACAGCCAGCCCTCCCTGTACACCAGATCACGCAGGCGCTGCGAAACGGCATCCGGCGCGAGGCCTTGCTCGCGCCATTCCGTACGGGCGGCAGCGATGGTGTTTGTGCGCTCCTCCCATTCCGGTCCGAAAAGGCGTCCAAGCGTTTCGCGTAACAGGCGCGACAGGCCCGGAGCTTTGCTGTTCGTCGAAACCGTGAAGGCCAGATCTCCGCGCCGCACGATGGCCGGGACATGAAAGTTGCAGAGGTCCGGAACGTCTTCGACGTTCACGAGGACGCCAGCAACGCGGGCACGGTCG
>Ga0105239_10007358_pt1 | contig 12643 bp, 12 predicted proteins | sample KBSC44metaG_FD_92761 | JGI IMG/M metagenome (GOLD analysis project Ga0105239, IMG submission 92761) | Corn rhizosphere microbial communities from Kellogg Biological Station, Michigan, USA - KBS C4-4 metaG | ecosystem: Host-associated > Plants > Roots > Rhizosphere > Soil | place: Michigan, USA...
AGGGGCCTGTCAACGTTCAGAAGGTAGTTTTCTATGCCTATCAGCTCGACTCCGCTGACCATCGCCGATTACGCGATGCAGTCCAACGACCCGGCGATCCAGAAGATCACCCTCTCCATCCTCGATAACGGCTCCATCCTCGACGACCTGCCGCTGGTCACCAACGAGCAGCTCAAGGTGGAGGGGCGACGCATCAACGGCGGCGACCTCCCGGCCACCGGCTGGGGACGCGTCAACAAGGCGCCGTCGGAGATCAAGACCACCACCTCCTCCTACGAGGAGCAGGTTGCCCTGGTCCGCGAGATCATCCAGGTGGACCGGCGCCTCCTCCAGCAGAAGAACTGGATCGAGGACCCGATCGAGACACAGCTGCAGGGCGCGATGGCCGCCCACTGCTACGACATGAACGATGCCTTCTTCCACAACGATCCGGCCGATGCCACGAACGGCAACCCGGATGCCTGGATCGGCCTCAAGACCCGGGTCAAGAACCCGAAGCTCTACGGCCTGGCGCTCAACAGCGATGCCACTACCACCAACCTGGATATCGCCGCCGGGGCGACCCTCACCACGTCGATGACCGCCGCCAACGCCAACGACTTCCTGGAGGCGATCGGGCAGGCGTTCGCCCGCCTGGGCTCCAGCGATGGCAAGGGCTGCGTCGCCTATACCAACTGGCTGGTCAAAGAGCGCTGGGCGCGGGCGATCCGTATCCTTGGCTCCGGCGGCGGCTTCCGCATCGACCAGGATGCCTTCGGCCGGATGGTGGAGCAGTACCGGCAGTGCAAGGTGCGCGATATCGGCTTCAAGAAGGACCAGAACTCCCCGATCATCTCCTACACGCTCGATAGCTCCGGCAACGAGAACGGCAACCCGTCGTTCAGCTCCGGCACGAACTACTCGGAGATGTACATCGTCCGTTATGGTCCGAACCACTTCAAGGGCTGGCAGACCAACCCCCTGAAGCCGGAGTATCTGGGCCGCTCGACCGAGACCGGCACCTACGAGAACGTCCTGATCGACTGGGGCTGCGGTCTCTACTACCCGAACTCCCGCTCCTTCGCCCGCCTCACCGGCCTGCGCATCAACTAACGCCACCCTCCCTGCTACCCCTCCCTGAAAGGTAACCATTTCCATGACGGATGACCTCCTGAAACTGGCGAGCGCCCGCACGGCGACCGCCGACCAGAACGAGACCGGCGTCGCCATTAATGGCGTCCCGATCGGCCACTGCCTCTATGCGCGCATCCGCTACAGCGCCGCCTCGATCGCCTCCGGCGCCGGCGACACGTTCGCGTTCCGGATCGAGCATAGCGACGACAACAGCACCTGGAAACAGCATGTCGTCGATCTCGACCAGACCATCACCCTGACCACCACTGCGGCGAGCGGCGTGATCTACCTGCCGATCGCCACCCAGAAGAAGTACGTCCGTCTGGTCGCCGACTACACCAACTCGACCGGTGTGACACCGACCATCACCTATTCGGCAGAGATCGTTCTCGGGAAGCCGTAAGGGAAAGGAGCTAGACAGAAACCATGAGCAATAACGTGACCCTGAACCCCGGCAGCGGGGGCGTGACCATCTCGACCGAGGACAACGGCTCGGGCGTGCAGTTGCCGCGGACCAAGCTGATGCTCGGCGCCGCCGGCAGCGACGGCGGCGACGTCACCGGCACCAACCCGCTCCCGATCCAGGATGCCGTCGGCACGACAGCGGCGATCGCGGCGGGCTCGACCACGGCGGCGCAGGTGATCAAGGCGAGCGCCGGCAGTCTGCTGCGTGTCGTCGTGACCGGCTCCGCCTCGGCTGCGCTGTCGATCTACGACAACGCCTCGGCCGCCTCTGGCACCGTGATCGGCGTCATCAAATCGACGGCCGTCGCTGGCGATGTCTACGTCTTCAACATGCCGGCCGCCGCGGGTATCACGGCCGGTAAGGTCAACGGCTCCCCGGCCTGCACCGTGTCCTACATTTAGAGGACCATAAACCGACCCGTGACAAGGGCCGGCGCGATCGCGCCGGCCCGGAGCATTCCATCCATGAACCCACTCTTTCCCGGCGCCGGCTGCGGCGCCTTTCCGATCGTCGGCTACAACCACACGGGCGACTCGTTGGCCGGCTCGGTCGTCCGGATCGCGGCGGATAACGGCAACGATGTCCCCGGCGGCCTCTGCAACGGCCTGTATGTCGGGACCGGCGGAGACGTTTGCCTGCAGGACGCCCACGGAAACTCGCCGGTCTTCAAAAACGTGGCGAACGGCGCCACCCTGAACGTCCGCGTTCGCCGCGTCCTCGCCACCGGCACCACCGCCGGTGACCTGGTCGCGCTCTACTGAGCGCCCGTTTCTTCTACTTCGGATCTTCCTTCGGTCCGTCGTTTTTATGGCATAATGCCAGGAGTCCGCCGTTAGTACGCGGCCAATACATGCGCCACCGAAGGAAAACTCATGGAGACGAAGTTGACGAAGACATTGCCGCATCTAGACCCGGAACGGATGGCCAAAGCCCGAAATGCCGTCCGGACCAATTATGTCCCTAAGGACCTTAAGCCCCCGTTCTTTTTTGACGATCTTCTGGGGCTCGACAATGCCCACAAGCGTGTGGCGCTGATCCACCCTGACGGCACCATTGCACACCAATTTACCGATGCGCGCTGGAAGGACCCTCAGGGGCTTTGCGGTAGTTCCCATGGCACTCCGCGTATCTACGTAAGCGATGGCCATTCCGTGTACTCCTATGATAAGCAAGGGGTACCGCAGGAGACTCTGGTGACCGGGCTGCCGTCCGTCGGCGCTCTATCTACGCGATCTGGCAAGATTTACGTGGCCAATCCTGTGGAAAACAAGGTGCTGTGCTACGACACGCTTGGACACCAAATAGCTACCTATGATAACTGGGGGGGAAAGGACTACCAGCAAATAACCGACATCCAAGCCACACAGCAGGGTTTATACGTCAGCTTTAAGGGCCATTATTCGCCAACCAATCCAGACACCTGGATTCCCGGCGGCGTTGTTTCTGTGTATAAAGCGGGTGACGCGGGCACACCGCTAGCGCTCCCCCTGGACGAGCAGCAGCACCAGCCTGATGGCATAACCGCTATGGCTTTCACGTCCTATGAGTTGCATCCGACCGGGACCATTTACCTGACAGTAGTTAACACCTTCGGCTATGTCTCCGTTTTCGACAGCAGGAATGGATCCCCCTGGAGCCTCGTCAGATCCTCGTACACGTCCGTGTCGACGCAGTCCCTGGTTGTGTCGGACGAGCCAGAGCTTCCCCACACGCTCCTGGGGGCTGGCGGCGGCATCGGTGTATGGACGACGTACGGAGGCGGATTGATAGCTCCTTTGACGTGGGACTATGAATCTAATTGGACCGACCTGGCTTTCTTTAACCAATAGCACGGGGTGCAGGTGATGGGGATCTCCGCCGCCTTTGGTGGCTCCATCTCTTCCTTACCTTGGGTACCCTGAAGAAGCAAAGCCGCCGGTTCGATAACAGCATCGAACCGGCGGTGACCATGGGGAACGGGGTATTGAACGTATGCACGTGCGGCAGCTAGGGAACAGCGACCTGGAAATCACCGCCATCGGGTTCGGGGCATGGGCCATCGGCGGGGGCGGATGGCAGTTCGGATGGGGACCGCAGGATGATGCCGACTCGATCGCGGCGATCCACGAGGCGCTGGATGCCGGGGTCAACTGGATCGATACGGCGGCCGTCTACGGCCTCGGACGCTCGGAGGAGGTCGTCGCACGGGCGCTGCGCGAGCGGGGCGGCAGTGGTAATGGGAGCAAGCCGTACGTCTTCACCAAGTGCTCCATGCGCTGGGGCGACGATCGGCAGATCTACCGCAGCCTGAAGGCCGCCTCGGTCCGCGAGGAGTGCGAGGCCAGCCTGCGCCGCTTGGGTGTCGAGGCGATCGATCTCTACCAGATCCACTGGCCCAACCCGGACGCCGAGATCGAAGAGGGCTGGACGGAGATGGCGAAGCTGCAGCAGGAGGGCAAGATCCGCTATCTGGGCGCCTCCAACTTCAGTGCGGAGCAGCTCGCACGGGTGCAGGCGATCGCGCCGATCACCGCGCTCCAGCCGCCGTACTCTCTGCTGGAGCGCGGGATCGAGTCGGACGTTCTGCCCTACTGCGCCGCGAGCGGCATCGGTGTCATCGCCTACTCCCCCATGGAGTCGGGCCTTCTCACCGGCACGATGACCCGCGAGCGGATCGCCGCCTTCCCGGAAGATGACTGGCGCCGGGGCAACCGGGACTACAAGGAGCCCAAACTGACCCGTAACCTGGAACTGGTAGAGCTTCTCCGGGAGATCGGCGCCCGCCACGGCCGCTCCCCCGGCGAGGTCGCCATCGCCTGGGTCCTGCGCGATCCGGTCGTCACCGGCGCGATCGTCGGCCTCCGCCGGCCCGGCCAGGCCGCCGGCGTCCTCGGCGCCGCCGACTTCCGCCTGCCGGATAGCGACCTGGAAGAGATCGAGCGGTTTCAGGCCGAAACGTCCCGCTGAGGCGTCAATGCGCCGATCTTTTCGACTTCCACTTCCACGCGACATATTGCCATGCTGGCTGTGGGGGCATCCGGTTTCCCGACCGGATGCCCCTCCTTCTATTCCGCGCGGTGTCGGCGGCGACGGAACCGCATTCCCGCAAGCAGCGGCAGAGCGCCAAAGGCGGCAAGGGCGATGCTGCCTGGCTCCGGGGCGGCGGCCTCCGTCGTCACGTTATCGATGACGACGATGCGACTATTCGCCAGTGTGTCTTGGACCAGAATTCGACTCACCAGCGAACTGGACTGAAAACCAGCGAAGACCGGCGCAAGACTGTTACCCGTCACGGAAATGAGCTGCAGGAGATTGTTGCTGGAGTCAAAGAACGATACATCGGCAGGACTGGAACCGACGAACAGACCGACACGAAAAGCCGGTGCATTCAGTGCCAGATTGATGGTTCCCGTATCGGTATCGTTGCCGATAGCCTGGCCAAAGGAATCGTTCGCAAAATCGTTATATCGGATGATGCCATTGTCGTCCGTATAGACTCCTTCGGGGCGCACCAGGGAACCGAAGTTGTTAACCGGGAGCCCCAGACCGGTAAAGGTGTCCGTTACGGCGGAGGGACCAAAGTCCGCGGGGGTGATGATCTGGGCGGCAACAGGGCGGACCCAGAGCAGGCCGCTGAGAGCGACCAGAACGGCGGCGACGAAGCCTCGGCGTGCAAGTGCAAAGTCGAAGGCAATGAGCCTCATAAGTACGGAGCCTCCAGTCGTTTATGAAGAAACAGCGGGACGGATAAGGGGCGTTGGATTCGGAAGCGCCGAGTCTGGTCACGACAGCGTGTCCCGCAGCCCTTCACTATCCCCAGAAGCCTGCCTGATGAAACGTGTAATGACAGATAAAACATCGCCAGAGGGGCGGTCGCGGGACGGAATCCTGCCAAACAATCGATTCGACTCTCTGCGCACTGCCCGGAAGGGGCTCCCGGTCCAGCGGACCGGGAGCCCCTTTGCTTTGAGGAGCCCACTATGACACGCGCGGAAATGGTCAACCTCTCCGATCGGCTGCTGCTCGCGGCCTTCGGCTCGCCGTTTGCCGACGACCCCATCACCCCGGGAGAGCCGGGCGGTCTGCTGGATATCGCGGCCGACGAGGTCTGCCGCAGCACCGACTGCTTCTTCGATGTCCAGTCCACCGGGCTGGTCGCCGGCCAGGCGACCTACTGCGCCCCTACCTTATATAGAGTGACCGATGTCTACTGCCTGGATGCCGCCGGTAAGGTCACCCTGCTGATCGCCCGGACACCCGCAGACCTGACACGCAGCCTCGGAGCGGGATGGCGGGACAGCGCCACGGCGGACCCGCCGCAGTATCTGGTCTGGGAGGGCGCGACCCGAGTGCGCCTCTCGCCCACGCCGTCGGTGACCCGCCCGGATGCCCTCGTCTGGGAGGGCTTTGGTGTCACTACCAGCAAGATCCTCTCCGGCGTGAACGGGCTGGCGGCGCATCTGTGGCCGGGCGAAGGCGACGAGTGCCCACTGCCGGAGGATGGTCAGATGGCTGTGGTCTACCGGCTCTGCGCCCTGCGCTGCCTGCCGCTTCTGGGGAAGACCGAAGCCGCCGGCGCGCAGATGGCCGCCTTCACGGCCGAATACCGTCGCGAGCGCGGCGACCTGGAGGCCAACGCCGCCCGCCGCTACCCGTCGCGCCGCGTCGGCCCGCTCTTCGCCCGATCGATAGGAAGGTGAGTAAAAGCCGATGTCTACGCTGCTTCTTCTGGAGAGCCCGCTCAATCTGCAGCCGCCCCTCACCCCGGCGGCGGGCGGCGGCACGATCCCGGCGATCACCTTCCGGCAGCGCGTCCTGCGCCGCCTGAACCAGGCCCAGGGTGACCCCACCGGCGAGCTGGCCGACGACACCTCCGCCGATCCGATCTGGACGACCGACCAGGCGATCGACGACTACGCGTCCGAGGGAGCCGCCATCCTCTGCCGCACCTGCTGGCCGCTGCTCGGCTCGTTCACGTTTACCGTCCCGGTCGGCGGTGCACGATCGGTTCTCTACGGCGCCCTGACCGCCGGCAGCGACACCCCCGCCGGCGCCGCCCTCTGGCAGCCGCTGCAGGGCGGCGTCCTCTGGGACCGGGGCGACGGCTCGTCGCCGGTCCGGCTGCGCTACATTACCGAATCGATGCTCGCCCTGCGCTTTCGCGACTACCTATCGGCCACACCCGCCGCCTGGTCGCCGCTGAAGACCTACTACTGGTACCCCGTCGGCGCCGCCGGCATCGGGATCTACCCGCCGGTCCTGCCGGGTAACGGCACGCTGACCGTGCGCGGCCTCTATGTCCACCCTCCGGCCGACAGCAGCTCCGCTCTGGTCGCGATGTTCCCGTATCTGCCGGACGACCTTCTGCCGCTTCTGGAATACTACGTCTGCTGGGCGCTGGCCGCCAAGAACCTGGACGATCCCGTTCTGTCTGCGAGGGGGCCGGTGTGGCGGGGGGAGTGGGACCAGCGCCGCGCCGAGCTCTACGCCCGCCTGGACCCGATGCTGCGCGCCTACTTTCCGCCCTTCACCGCCGCATCCGCGGCGGTGGCTGTAGGCCCGGGAGATCAGTGATATCTATGTCCGCTTACTCACTCCTGAACCTGATCAGCACTCTCGGACAGCCCGAACCGCTGCTGCTGACCGATGGCGCCAGTGTCTACGGCGCCGCTGCCGGCGGCACGACCCTGACCCTTACCTATGCTGCCCAGGTGGGCGGCTACACCGGCTCGGCGCCGACCCGTACCTACAACGCCTCGGCGCTCGGGATCACGCGACCGGCGATCACCGGACACCGAGCCGCCACGAACTTCCCCGGCGATGCCGACAACGCGAGCTGGTGGTACGCGCCGCTGTCGGCGACCGCCGTCAACGCCTTCGACTTCACCGCCGACTGGCTGTTTATCAGCGCCTCCGGCTATACCGGCAATCCGGGCGACGGCTACGGACCGTACCCCTCGAACCTGCAGTACATCCTGCCGTCACTGCCCAGCCCGCTCTACGCCGCAAACCCCACCGGGGGGATCGCGTGGGGGATCGATCCCAACTCGATCGTCGGGGGCGGCGGGCAGAACAGCGGGATCTTCCCGCCAAGCAGTACGAACCTGCGGGTCATCGTCGCCCTTGGCGGCGACCAGTCCGCGATGGCGGTACAGGCGGGAGTGAGCCTGCCGCCGAGCGGCATCTGCTGCGTCGTCTGGCACAAAGCCGGGACAAACGCCCACGTCTATATTGCAACGCCGGGGGCGCTGACCGCCCTGCAGTCGTTTACTTCGGTGACGACCCCCGCCTGGCCGACCCTGACCACCCCGTACTTCGTGACCGACCGCGATGCCTACGGCGGCATGATGGGAATGGCATCGACCGCGAACCGCCTGGTAACGGGCATCCTACCCGGCACCTACACGACGGACCAGATCCAGCAGGTCACGGATGCCATCCTCTCCGGTCTTGCCGGTTACGCCCTCCCTGCCCTACCGCCGGCCGTCGTCCTCACTGGCCCGACCGGCTGCCACGGCTGCACCGCCGCCCTCTCCTGGACCGCCGCCACGGGCGCCGACGCCTACCGCGTCTATCGCCGGACAAACGGCGCGACCACGGAACTGGTCCAGACCCGTACCGGTCTCACCTGGACAGATACCACGGTCGCCCTGCGCCAGAGCTACACCTACACCGTCCGCGCCTACAACGCCGGCGGCGAAGGCCCGGCAAGCAACGTTGTCACGGTGGGCAGTTGCCTGGAGACCCCCGTGCTGACCGTTCCTTCGGAATGCGAAGGCTGCCAGGCCACCCTTACCTGGACGGCCTGCGACAGCGCCACCGGCTACCGCCTCTATCGCACCCGCGACTGGGGCCACGACGCCCCCGCGTTCCTCCCGCCCGACCAGACGGCGCCCCCCGACCCGCTCGCCGGCGACGACGGCGCCCCCGCCGTCCTCATCTACGACGGTCCACTGCTAACGGCAGTAGACACAGACATCTGCCTCGGCCGCCGCTACCTCTACCAGGTCTACGCCTACTGCCCGTGTGGAACCAGCGCAGCATCGAACGCGGGGGAGGTCGTACCCTGCTGCACAGCAGTGCGCGAAGCGCTGCCGACCGGGACGATAGGGCGTTCCGAATGTTGCTGAGAGCGCGTGCATCATACTGGTAGAAACACCGACTAGTGTTCGGATATATTCGCACTTGTATGGCCCGCCCCTTTGGGAGCGGGCCTTTTCTGTAGGAGAAGTTGAGAATGGCTGCCACATCTGACATCTTGGATCAGCTAATGACGCTTGGGATTGGGAATGTCGGCGTTGATGGTAGCACAGATCGTTCCTCTGTCACTTCAAAGGTCTGGCGTCCGGTGGTTTCACTTGCGGACCTACCCGTTGGGAAGCATTTTATTGACAATACCCATCCCGGACATCTCCAGAATGTCGTCGAGATCAATCCTGGCGGAGTAATCTATCGCGACCAGCAGACCGGCGAGTACCGGATGGCGGATAGCGGTTTCTACCAGGACTACTTCAAACACTTCAAGGTGCCCGGCAATACGAACGTGACTCCGATACCTAAGCCGGTAACGCCATCGCAAACGTCGACGTTTCCCGGCCAGAGGCTCTCGGCCCCGTCCTATACGCAGAGCTTTCGGCCCGCGCCGCCAGCGAATCCGGTTCGCGATTTCCTGGCGCGGACCGCGTTCAATGCGCTCTCCGGCAATGACGACCTGGTGAAGCAGCTCACGCCGGAGCAGCAGGATACCTCCCAACTGCCGATGCCGCAGCGACTTGCAGCCAATGCCGTGAATGGAGTGCAAAACCTGGTTACAGGGGCACTGCGGCTCCCGTTCGAGTTTATACAGAACCTGAGCAACGACATATCCGCGTCCAGTGCTGCGGCCGATGCGGCGCAACGGGGAGATCGTGACGCCGATAGATATTTCAGCCAGACCGCGAAGGCGGCAGAGAACCGGCTTGGGGCGGCGATGAATCCGTTGCCGTTGGCAACGGGTTTTGTGGCAGATGCGGCGACTCAGGGACCAGCTGCGGCCTGGCAGAATACCCAGCAGGCGGTCATTAACGATCCGGTGGGAGCGCTACTGCAACTCATCACCGCGGGGCACGGGATTCATACGCTCGCGACAACCGTTACGAAGCCTCGGGTTGGGACGAACCCGTTTGTTCGACCGGCGGCGGTAAACTCCAAATTCGAGTCGGCAACGGTGCCCCCGATCGATTCAGACCAGGCGGCGTTTCAGCGTGCCCGGCGCGCCGGGCACGCGACTCGAAAGGGAAAGCCGGCTCCGGTTACTGCCGTACCGGGCAATGCCGACATATCAGGCGAGTTTACTCGCATTGGGGTAAAGAACGTCCATAGTATACAGCAGGCTTTTGAGGATACCTTCGGCTATTCCCCACAACTCGCGCGTGATGTTGCGACTGAGTATGAGAGCATTGCCCGTGGTTGGGCACAGCGTCACAATCGGCCGGTGGAGGATTGGTATACGAGGCACATTGCTGGAATCACGAAAGGCGGGGAATGGTTGGCGAAGGAGTTTGGTGGGGAAGGGGATGAGCAGGCGGTTACAGATCAAGCGCGTTTTCACACGAACAATCCGACGGACGCACGAATGATTGTGGCAGCGTTATCAAATCCTGATGAAAGTGCCGCACTGCACGAGTTGGGGCACGTGTTTCTTCGCCAGCTTGAAATACCCGATCGCCGTATCGTTCGCGACTGGCTGCGCCTTCCAGACAGTGAGAAGTGGACAATAGAGCATGAGGAGCAGTTCGTCGACGGATTTGAACGTTGGTTCTTGCGCGGTAAAGCACCGAATGCCAGCTTGGCAGCCGTCTTTAGCAGGTTCCGCAACTATCTTGGTAAAATCTATAGGCGTACTACTACTGGTTCAGCATCGTATCGTCTGCCGGCCATTCGATTGTTTAATCAGCCGGTGATGACTATGCTGGAGCGCTACCATGGGGACGTCGCCGATATCACCGGCGAAGGAGGTTGGGATGGAGGAGCCACAGGCACCGCTGGAAACGACCGCTCAAACGGACCGTCCCACACAGGGGGACCTGGATGACGGTTGGTACCAGGACCCGAGACCGCGTTTCAACTACCGGCTGGAGGAGCGTATCCGCCGCGGGCAGATTATCCTCGTCGCTCCGGGGGAACCCCTGCCGGAGGGGTATGCTTTGTTAGACATTCCCGCAGGGGACGAGGAATCTGAGGAGACGGAGGCCACGGCTAGCGTGCCGGAAAATGACTCGGCTCAGCCACCAGGTTTACCCCTGGCCGATTAGCGGAGCGCCGGTACTAATTCCGGTAGGCGTTTTGAGAGAAAACGTGATGTTGCGGTCAGCGTCCCCATCTCTCGTAAAACGCGGCGGCATTTCGACGAGCACCGTCGACGAAGGCGAGTGCCCCTGGGCGGTATCGTTTTTTGAAGCCGCGACTTTAGTCGACGGCACCCAAGGCGCCGCGCATTAGGACCAACCCTCGATTAAATGGCGCGATCTCACGAGCAGAGGAGTCGAATCTGTCGATGCACCAACCCGTAAAGCGCCGTAAGGCCGCCGTAGGGTAGCTCTTCCTCTGCGCAAACGAATCTCGCGCACTTCCCCTGCGTTCGAGCGCGCTTCCCCCTCCCTTCCGAGGGGAGCCGGGTACCCACGCTACGCGTGGGTGGCAGGGAGAGGGGTTATCTCCATCTGTCCGTGTGGGATGTCGGCGGCGTCGGACGCGGTGGAAGTGGTGCCGTGCTGCGTCCGGGCGCGCCAGGAGCTGCCGACAGGGACGGTGGAGCGGCAGGAGGACTGCTGTTCTGGAGGGGGAGACGTTTCGTCCGCCGAAGTAGGCGAGCAGTAACGAGAGTAAAAAACCTATCGGGAGGTCGAACGATGCGACGATACCTGTGGGTGGGATGTGTGACAGCGGGGTTGGCGGCACTGCTGGCAGGCTGCGGGGGAGGGGGGACACCCTGTTACAAGCAAACCCCGTTTGTGAGCCGAATCGTCCCGAATTTAGGACCGGCGGCGGGCGGCCAGGTAGTTCAGATTGTCGGTGGTAAGTTCGCCAACAGGCAGAAACTTCAGGTGTCGTGGAACACGGTGATATTAGATTGCACTCTCGTGGACGACTCCCATATTAATGTGGTCGTCCCCGCGCTCCGAGCAGGACGAACCGCCCCGGACTCCGTAGAGGTTCGAGTGCTTGCGAACGATCTCGAAAGCGACACCCCGGTTTTCTATACCTACGCACCGTAGTCCGTAGCAGGTGTTCGGCGCCACAGAAGCGGGCACCAAGTGTCAGCCCCAATACCATCTATGCGCCGCTAAAATAAAGACTACCAGGCGTTTACCCGCCCCTTGCAACCAAGGCCCGCCCTCCCTCCGGAGGGCGGGCCTTTCTATTTGGAGTCCAGGGATAACCACCTATGCCATTCGACCAGGAAACACGCTTCATCGGCCTCGATACCTACACGGCGGCCAATCGGCTGGCGCCGGGCTATCTGCAGCAGGCGGATAACGTGCTGGCGAGCGGCGGCGCGCTGCTCTCGCGCCCGGGGGCGCAGGGGCAGTTCGTCCAGCCGATGGCCGGCGGGCCGATCTGGGAACCGACCAGCTACCATCGCAGCGATACCGGCGCGGTCGAGGTCGTCTTCGCCCAGGCCGGTAAGCTCTGGCGTTGGACCACCGGGACCGTCGCGCCGCCGGAGGAGATAAAGAAGGACGGGATCACGTCGTTCCAGTTTCCCAATGGAGGGCGGGATGTCCGCCTGGTGCGCTTCGGCAAGTTCCTGTACGGCACCCCCGGGCCGAACGGCGATGCGGGCGCGGGCGACGACACGACGCTCTTTCGGGTCAACCGGGAAGATAACGCCGCCGAATCCTACGCCGGGCTGACCGCTCCGACCGCCGCGCCGACCATCACCCTGACCAACACACCGAAGGCGCTCGCGGGAGATTGGCTGGGCGCAGCGGCGCCGAGCAGCCAGAGTAACCTGCTGCTCAACCCGTCGTTCGAGACCGGCACCTCCCACGGCAGCCGGATCAACCCTGACCACTGGACACCGCGCGCCGGGACGCCGGATGC
>Ga0105239_10007361_pt1 | contig 12641 bp, 7 predicted proteins | sample KBSC44metaG_FD_92761 | JGI IMG/M metagenome (GOLD analysis project Ga0105239, IMG submission 92761) | Corn rhizosphere microbial communities from Kellogg Biological Station, Michigan, USA - KBS C4-4 metaG | ecosystem: Host-associated > Plants > Roots > Rhizosphere > Soil | place: Michigan, USA...
CTCGAAGCCGTCAGCCGGCTGCAACACACCGGCAATCCCACCCTCGAGTTCGAGCCCTACTGGTGTCTCGGCCAGGTGAATGACGAACTCGGCAAACCCGTCGTCGCCCGCAGCTACTTCGACACCGTTCTCGCGATTTTTCGCAAACGCAACCAGAATCCCGATGCCTGGCTGTTCAAAAGCGTCACCCAATCTTATCTCAAAGACAACAACGCCGCCGGCGGTCTCGACTGGCTTCGCGCCCACGTAGTCCGCGGCGACATGGGTGAGCTGGCCTACCGCCAGCTGGTCAACCAATGCTTCGGCGACTGCTACTTCGCCCTCGGCGAATATGACCGCGCCGAACCCCTCTACCTGGACTGCTACAATCTCGGCACCCGGATCAATCGCTATAACCAGACCCTCGCCGCCTTCCTCCTCGGGAAGCTGTACATCCGGACAAAACAATACGACAAGGCCCGTACCTATCTCAAGCCTCTCCTCCAGCCCGCAGATTATTTTATGGTCCCACTGTACGTCCAGCGCGACGTTCATCTGTTGCTCTATACCGCCGACAGCGCCATCGGCGACTATCTCTCCGCCATGAGACACCTCCGCACCCACCAGGCCCTCAACGATTCGCTGTTCAACATCAACCGCAACGGCCAGATCCAGGAGCTGACGTTCAAGTACGAAACGGAACGCAAAGACCGCGACCTCCGCCTCCAACGGGAACATATCCAGCTGCTGCAGAACCAGGCGCAGCTCCAGCGCGCTACCCTCACCCAGGTGCGCACCTTTCGCAATACCCTCATCTGGGGCAGCCTCCTGCTCATCCTGCTGCTCGCCGTATTGTACAACCGCTACCGCATCAAGCAGAAGAATCACCGTCTCCTGCGAAGCAAACAGCTGGCCCTCAACGACAGCAACCGCGAGCTCCAGCGACTCAACACCCGGCAGCAACGACTCCTCGCCGAACGCGACTGGCTCATCAACGAGGTCCATCACCGGGTAAAAACGAATTTACAGATCGTCACCAGCCTGCTCAATATGCAGGTCGGTTATTTGAACGATGAGTTCACCCTCCATGCCTTCGGGGAGATCGGCTCCCGCATCCGCACCCTCAGCCTTATCCACCAGCGGCTCTACCGGGAAGAGGGGAACCTCACGATGATCAATATGCGCGATTACATCCACGAGCTCGCCGCGTACCTCCTCGACGCCTCCGACCGGCCCGGGATCACGATCAACCAGCGGATCGATCCCATCGAGCTCAACATCGCCCAATGCGTGCCCGTGGGGCTGATCCTCAACGAGGCCATCAGCAATGCCCTGCGGTTCGCCTTTCCAGTCACTCCCGAATCGGCAGCCGCATCCCAGGGCAAGCCCGCCACAACCCCAAAAGCCGGCCATTCAGGCACCCCCGGTCCCGCACCGCCGGAACAGGGCGTCATCGACATCACCATGCACCAGTCCGCCGAAGGCCGCATCACCCTCATCATCGCCGACAACGGCATCGGCCTGCCCCCCGGCTTCGACCCCGACCGCGATTCCGCCATGGGCCTCCAGCTGATCAAAACCCTCGGCGAACAGCTCGATGGGGAGGCCCGCATCGAAAGCCGCCAATCATCCGCCGGCCGGTCCGCCAATGATCGCGCCGCCGGCCAGCCCTCCGCCGGCCGCCCCGCTCCCGATCGCCGCGGCCTCCGCATCACCGTCAACTTCCAACGCCAGGAAAGCGATCTCCCCGCACTCTGACCCCGAACCCGAACACAACCCGTATCAAAACCGCACACCCGCGATCCCCGAATAAGACCCCAACCCGCTACCCACCAATCCGTTGCAAGTCTGGCACCCTCTTGGCACCCCAACCCCAAATCGTCAGTATGTACCGCAACTACATCCTCACCACCCTCATCCATCTCTTCCGCAACAAAGTATACTCGTTCGTCAACATCGCCGGTCTCTGCCTGGGCCTCGCCGCCGCCATGCTCATCCTCCTGTTCGTCAAGGACGAGTTGAGCTACGATCAGTTCCATACAAAAAAGGCGCACATCTACCACATCGTACGCGGCATGTTCAACCCCGACGGCAGCACCCTCGCTTCCGACGGATATACCGGTTTATTACAAGGCCCCCGTTTCACCGCCAACATCCCCGCCATCAAAGGCTATGTCCGCATCGTCAACAATTACCAGGATATAAAGCGCGGCGCCGACATCCAATCTAAGCCCATCCTCCGCGTAGACTCCAATTTCCTTACCGTCTTCTCCTTCCCCCTCCTCCAGGGCGATCCGCGCACTGCCCTTACCCAGCCCCACACCCTCGTCATCACCGAGGACATGGCCCGCCGCCAGTTCGGCACCGCGGACGCCCTCGGCAAGACGCTGCTCGTAAAAACCAAACGCGCCATCCTCAGCATATCCGCCGCGAGTGAAGCCGCAAAGGCCGCCGCCCCCGCCGAATCCTTCGAACCCTACACCATCACGGGCATCGCAAAGAACCCGCCCCAAAACTCCAGTATCAAATTCGAAGCCCTCACGCCCATCGATATAGCCACCGCCAACTTCGCCTCCTGGACCGGCTGGACGGACGTCTTCCTCAATACCTTCCTCGTCCTCGCCCCTGACGCCAACCCCAAACAAGTCGAAGCCCAGATGAAGCGCGTATACGAGACCGAGGCCGGCGCCGAACTCGCCGCAGCAAAAAAGGCCGGCATATTGAAATGGACCGACGCCTATCTCCTCCAACCGCTCACCGCCATGCACCTCAGCACGGACGCCCCGCCCATCGACGGGCTCTCCGACGCCAGCAGTCCCGTCTTCTCGTATCTGCTAAGCGCCATCGCCGGCTTCATCCTCCTCATCGCCTGTATCAATTTCGTCAATCTAACGGTCGCCCGTAGCCTCCGCCGCGCCAAAGAGATCGGCATCCGCAAGGTCATCGGCAGCAGCCGCAGCCAGCTCATCATCCGCTTTCTCGGCGAGTCCGCCGCCCTCTGCGCCATCGCCTTCACCCTCGCCATCGGCCTCGTCCAGGCAACGCTTCCCTTCTTCAACCAACTCGCCGGAAAATCCCTTTCGCTCAGCTATCTCCTCGACACGAAGCTCATCCTCGAATACATCGCCCTTTTCGCGCTCACCGCTTTCGCCGCCGGCTTCTATCCCGCGCTCGTCCTCTCGGGCTACAACCCCGTCAAAACCCTCTATGGCCGCTTCACCCTCGGCGGTCGCAACCTCCTGCAACGCGGACTCGTGACCCTGCAATTCGCGCTCGCCTCGTTCCTGATCATGGCAACCGCCATCGTCGCCGCACAGTTCAATTATTTAGTCGGGAAGAACCTGGGGTATGACGACAAGAACCTCGTCATCGTCAACAGCTGGGAGCTGGGCCGGGGCAAGTTCCAAACCCTCGCCGCCGCGCTGAAACAATCCCCCGATATCCTCGGCGTCTCCGGCCGCAATGCCGGCTGGGACAACGCCCAGGCAAAGGCCGAAGGCCAGGCCGCCGGAAACGGCCAGCCCGCCGAGATCAACACTACCATCGAAACCATCGACGCCGCATATCCCTCGCTGTTATCCATCCCGATCGTCGCCGGCCGCGGCTTCTCGCCCGACTATCCAGGCGACTCGACCACCAACGTCCTCATCAACGAGACCTTCGCCAAACAAGCCGGCTGGAACGCCCGAAACACAGGCACGCCGGCAGCCGCAGCCCTCGGCCACACCATCCACGTCAACGACAAGACCGTCCGCGTCATCGGCGTCGTAAAAGACCATTATTTCCAACCGCTGAACGTACCCATCAAGGCACAAATATTTTCCCTGACCATGGGCCGTGGCATCCAATCCCTCTACATCAGGATCCGGCCCAACCGCGCCACCGCCGCGCTCCCGTTCATCGAACGAACGTTTAAGGCCCAGCTGCCGCAGAGCCCCTATTATTACAGCTTCAAAGACCAGGACAATCGCAACACCTACGCCGCCGAGGCGCGGTGGAAGGACATCGTCAGCTTCGGCGCCGCCATCACCATCTTCATCTCCTGCATCGGCCTCTTCGGTTTGTCCGTCTTCGCCGCCGAAAAGCGCGTCAAGGAGATCGGCATCCGCAAGGTCCTCGGCGCCACGGTCAGCGGTCTCGCCGTGACCCTCAGCGCTGACTTTCTCCGCCTCGTCGTCGTCGCCCTGCTCGTCGCCGGCCCCCTCGTATACATCGTCGCCGCTCAATGGCTCGCGAGCTATCCCTATCGCGTGACCCTAAGCCCCTGGACCTTCGCAGGCGCAGCCGCGTTAGTCACCGCCATCGCCGCGATGACCGTAAGCACGCAGGCCATCAAAGCAGCCCTGACCAACCCAGTGAAGTCTTTGCGAAATGAATAGCGCGTCATCTTATAAAGAAATCCAGCAGATCCTTCTGCACCTGCGCCGTATTCTCCTGAACCATCCAATGCCCGGAACCCGCGACCTTGGACTCGCTCACCGTCTCCGCCACCAGCCGGCAATGTTCCGCCAGGTAACCGGCGGCAGAATATTCCCCACCCATCGCCAGCACCGGCATCGTCAGCTTGTGCTGCAGGAAGCGCTTGTTATCCTCCGCATCCCCGTCGAAGGCCGCAAACCAATCGAAAGTCCCCGTCGTCGATCCCCGCACTGAATAAGCCCGGACAAATTCCGCCGACTCCGCCGCCGTAAACGCATCTTTTACATGCCCCACCACCGGCCAGAAATTCCGGAGAAACAATCCCTCCCTTCCGGCAACCAGTTGCCCGCTGGCGCCCCAGCCAAAAAACCCAAACCACCAGGCCACCCCCTTTACCTGGCTCCATACCGGCTCGACCCCCGGCAGCAACGCATCCATCAACGCCAGCTTCTTCACCTCGTCCCCATACTGCGCCGCATAGGCGTAGGCCACCATCAGCCCGATATCATGACCCGCAAGATCGATCTTCCGGTATCCCAGTTTCACCATCAACGCATGGATATCCGCCGCCAGCGTCTTCTTGTCATAGCCCGCCAGCGAACCGCCCGACCCGGCACCAGCCGCCCCATCAATCCCCGGCTTCCCCGATTCCCCCAGCCCCGGAAGATCCGGCGCAATCACCGTAAAATGCTTCCCGAACTCCGGCAACAGCCGGTTCCACATATACCAATTCTGCCCAAACCCATGCAGCAACAGCAGCGGCTCACCCGATCCGCCCGTCACATAATGGATCCTGATCCCATTGACCGTCGCATATTCATGCCTGAAACCCGCCGGCGGCGCCGCGGGCGTCACCTGCGCAGTTGCATCGAAAAAAAACCCGACAACCATCATCCAACAAAACAAAAGTCTCATAAAACAATATTTAAGATGAAAAAAATGTGCGCGAATAGGCCGAACCGCTTCCAGCGGTTAAAAATGAGATCAATGGGTCCTCACCCACTCCAAAATATACGTAGCCACCTCCTCCCATCCGGGCTGCAGCAACACCCCATGATTGCGGCCCGCAAACACCTTGTAGTCCGTCACAGACCCCGAATTCCCATATCGCCGGAAATTGGCATAATTCAGCGTCGCCGGTATCGTCCGGTCGGCATCGCCCGCTACCAACAACAACGGCCCCCGCGTCTGCCGGAGATCGACCTGTGCCGCCCGCCCGATGGTATCCCGAACGACACGCTTTGACTCGGGAATGGCCAGGCAATACTCCTTCTCCTGCCATTCCTGCGGCATCCCGTTGGCCATTCCGTATTGCCATTGACGGAAGCTGATCATAAAGGTTTTCGAGGCCCGGGTAAAAAAACCCAGCGCCGGCCAACCCGCCCGCAGAAAAGAAAGAGAAAAAACAAATACGCCCTGCGGCGGAACGGAATGCAGTGCCACTGCCTTCGACGCAAGCCCGCGGGCCAGCAGCTGCTGCGCGATGAGCCCTCCAAGCGAATGCCCGATCACTATCGGCCGCTCCGTCATCCGCATCACGATGTCCGCAAAATAACCGGTCAGCCGCGCCAACCGCATGGCCGCCACCTCCCGGTCGGGATGCCGGCTACGCAGCACATCGGGCGGCGCATCCTTATGGGGCCAGGGAGGCGTCAGCACGGAATACCCCTGCCGCTCAAAAAATTTCACCCATTCGTCCCAGCAGGAATGATGCAGGAATGCGCCGGTCAAAAAAACAATGGTTCTCGAATCTTGCCTGTTCATATACGGGATCGTTTGCCTCCTCTCTTCAAAGGATATTCCGTAAATCCAAGCAACTATCAATCAGCCCCTTACTCACCCCCCGGCGCCGGCGGCCAACGATATATCGTCCGACGACGATCACCGCCGACGCGTCGCCGTTCCACTCTCCGGGGTTTTGCTTATATTCGGCTGAGACCAAGACTTTTCCGTCGCGCCGGGATTCCGGTACAATAAATGGATATACCCGATGATCACCGCCCGTTCATGAGCCTTCTTTCGCCAATACTGCTGCTGGCCGCTTTCTTCCTCATCGGCATAAACGCTTCCGCCCAGCCGGCTGGTAAGGCAACCGCGACAATGGCCCAACGCGCCGCCAAGCCAACCGCTCAAATCCCCTCAGCCGCCGGCAAGACCGCCCCAACAACCACCCGGACCCCCGCCCAATACCTCCAGGACAGCCGCCAGGCGCAGGACAAGCATAACTACGCCGAGGCAAAGGCCGCCGCTCAAAAAGCCATCGAAGGATTCACCGCACTCGACCAACCCGATTCCGCAGGCGAAGCCTTCGTTATGCTTTGGTCCGCCTCCTCCCTCAGCGACATGCCCTTCGCCGATCGCATCCCCCTGCTCGAAAAAGCAGCCGCGGCCTTCGAAAAAGCAGGCAACCGCAGGCGAAGAGGCGACTGCCTCAAGGAAATGGCCGATCTCCAGCAACTGACCGGCAACTATCCCGCCGCCTTCGTCACGCTGCAAAACGCCCTGCAGCTTTATCAGTCGGTTAACTACCCCCGGCTGCAAGGCGTCTACGATCTCCTTTGCGCCATCTCCGGCTATCTCACCGAGTACGACGAGGGCGTTCGGTATGGACTCCTGGCCATCCGCTACGCCGAAAATACGCAGGACACCAGCCTTTCGCTCTGCACCTACTATAATCATCTCGGCACCGCCTATTATGGAATGCGGGACTATGAAAAAGGCATGCGATATTATACGCATAGCCTCGACGTCGCCCGGAAATACAACTCCGGGGATGGCATCGTCACCCTGTCTTTCAACACGGTGATCCTGCTCATCGCCTGGGGAAGACCCGGCCAGGCGCTGGACTTTTTCACGGGCATGCTTAACCGGTATCCCGCCTTCTTCGCTCCCTACAGGATCGATGTCGATAGGAACTTACTGGCCGTTACCGACCGGCTGGATCTGCCCGGCAAGTCGTCCGCCTACGCCGCAGCCGTGGAAAAAGCATTGGCCCGGAAGGACCTCGATTTCGATCAGCGGGCCCAGGGCTATTTTAACCTGGTGTTCCACTATCTCACGCGGCATGAATACGGCAAAGCCGACTCCTGGCTTTTACAATACAACGACCTCATCCGGCCCATGAATTATTCCAGCTATAACCGGCAGAACCAGCTCCTGCATTTCATGGTCGACTCGGCGGAAGGAAAGCTCATCAACGCCATCCGGTACTACCAGCAATACAAACGGATGAGCGATACCGTCTTCAGCCAGGCCAGGAGCCGCCATGTCGAACAATACAACGCTCTTTACGAGACCGAAAAGAAAAACCGGAACATCCTCCTCCTCCAGCAACAATCCCAGGCCCAGCAAAGCCAACTTCGCCAGGAACAATTCCTCCGCCGGGTCACCCTCGGCGGCATCGCCCTGCTGATGATCATCATCGGCTTGCTGTACTACACCGTCCGGGTGAAACAACGCAGCAACCGGCTGCTGGAAGCCCAGCGCTCGGAGATCGATCAAAAAAATCGCTCGCTGCAACAATTGGTGACGGAAAAGGACTGGCTCGTAAAAGAGATCCACCATCGCGTCAAGAACAATCTCCATATGGTCGTCGGCCTCCTCGCCAGCCAGGCCGAATACCTCAAAGGCGACGAAGCCTATGACGCCATCACCGAAAGCCAGCATCGCATCCAGGCCATGTCGCTCATCCATCAGAAATTGTACAACACCGAAAACCTTTCCTCCATCGATATGCCCCACTATGTCCACGAACTCGTCGACTACCTCGAAAGCTCTTTCGATACCGCAAAAAGTATCCGGTTTGTCCTCGATATCGCAAAGGTTTCTTTCCCCCTTTCCCATTCCATCCCCATCGGCCTGATCCTCAACGAGGCGATCACCAATGCCATCAAATATGCGTTCCCCGGCGGCCGCAAGGGTCAGATAGCCATACTACTGAGACAACCCAGCCCGGACGCCCCCTTTTCCCTGATCGTCCGCGACGACGGCATCGGCATCCCCGCAGACCGCCACCGGCATTCCTCCCTCGGCCTTTCCCTCATCGAGGGCCTCGGCAGGGATATCCGTGGAAACCTCAGCATCATCAATGACAACGGCACCGTAATTTCGCTAACCTTTCCCGTCGTCCCCGCGACGATCACCAGCTAAGAACAAGGATATGCAACAAAAACCCGAGATCCTTATCGTCGAAGATCAGTTCGTGGAAGCCAACCACCTCCGGCTCATGCTCACCCGTGCCGGCTATCCCGTGTGTGGCATTGCCCGCAGCGTGGAGGACGCCCGGGAGATCATCGTCCTCCGCACACCAGGTCTCGTTCTGCTGGACATCTTTCTTTCGGGTGAAGGCACCGGCATCCACCTGGCCGAAGAACTTCGCCGGGCGCAGATCCCGTTTATCTATCTCTCCGCCAACTCCAGCGAAGAGACCCTCAACGCGGCCAAGGCCACACAACCCTACGGATTTCTGGTAAAACCTTTCCGGGAAAAAGACCTGCTCGTGACTATGGCCATCGCCCGCCATCATCAGGAGTCCGGCCTGCAATCCCAAATACGGAAGGAGACCCTGTTCCGTCAACAGATCAGGAGCCTGCCGGAACAATGTGACGATCGGGAGAAATGCGTACTCCAGCTGGCAAGGGCGCTGCAACCCCTCATCCCTTTCGATTACTTTATGATCCACTTCGCCTCCGGCAAGGAAGACGGCGAGCCCGCCTGGTTGCGCATCGGATTCGATGAATATCAGCGGATCGGCAACGAGGAGATGCAGACCATCACCCGCCTGAAGGCCCACGAGATCCGGCGCTTCCGGCAGGAGATCCCCACGGATCCCGCCATCGTCCTGGCCACCGGCGACGCCTTCAGAGGACGCTGCCGGAGTGCCAACAGCGAAAAGCTGATCGCCGATACCTTCGGAATGCAGGCGCAGCTGTTGCTTCCGGTCCCCCTGCTCATCTCCGGCTGCGGTCACTGCCTCTTCTCCTTTTTCAGCCGCCAGCCGGAAGGGTTCACAAAGGAACACGTCGCCATTGGCGAACGCCTGCAGGAATCCCTTATTTATACTGTTGAGAAATTGCTTCCGGCTAATGGCAGCCACCCCCGCAACACCGCGCCAAAAAATTCCGCGCCGATCGCCCAAAAAAACGTCCCGGCCACCGGCTTTGAAGGCATCATCGGCCGCAGCCCGCTACTGCTCACCGTCTTCGATCACGTGGCCCAGGTCGCCCCCTCCGGCACATCCGTCCTCATCACCGGGGAAAGCGGTACCGGGAAAGAAAGCATTGCAGAGGCCATCCACCGCCTTTCGCCCCGCAGCAATGCCCCGCTGATAAAGGTCAACTGTGCGGCTCTGCCCGGCAGCCTCGCGGAATCCGAGCTCTTCGGCCACGAGAGAGGCGCCTTCACAGGCGCCATCGATCGTCGTGTCGGTCGTTTCGAACAAGCCCACCGGGGCACCCTCTTCCTCGACGAGATCGGCGACATGCCCCTCGAGATCCAGGCCAAGCTGTTGCGCGCGCTACAGGAACAGGTCGTCGAACGCCTCGGGGCCTCCGCACCCATCCGCGTCGATACCCGGATCATCGCCGCCACCAACCGCAATCTCGAAAAAGAGGTCGCCGCCGGCCGCTTCCGCCTCGATCTCTATTACCGGCTCAATGTCTTCCCCATCCACCTTCCACCGCTGCGGCAACGGCCGGAAGACATCATCGCCCTCACCCAGCATTTTCTCGATAAGTATAGCCGCCAGTCGGGCAAACGGGTGACCCATGTCGCCAATGCCGCGCTCGAACGTCTGCTGGCCTATTCCTGGCCCGGCAACATCCGCGAGCTCGAGAATCTCATCCACCGCAGCGTACTCCTCGCCCGGGGCGGGGTGCTGGACGCGATCCCGCTGCCCCTGCCGCTCGACGCCCAGCAGCTCGTCGGCGGAACCGATCTGCACACGAATACCATTCGGGAGAACGAACGGGCGCATATCCTCGCCGTCCTGCAGAAATGCAACGGCCGCATCCGCGGAAGCGGCGGAGCGGCGGAGATCCTCGGCGTCCCACCGACAACGCTCGCATCGAAGATGCAACGCCTGGGGATAAAGCGGTCGCACTTCTAACAAAGCGATCCCTAACGCACCCACGGCAAATCCTGTGCGTCCCCAAACACCCGAAGCCGTGGCAGTCTCCCATAAAAGAACTATTTTCGCCCGCAAATCCCGTTTATGGTCGTCAATCTTAGTGAGCAGTATTCCCTGCTATCCGACTGGATCAGCGAGATCCGCGACGTCGACATCCAGAAGGACAGGATGCGGTTCCGCCGCAACCTCGAACGCATCGGCGAAGTGGCTGCTTTCGAGATCAGCAAGACCCTCCCCTTCGTTGAAAAAGAGGTCCAGACCCCGCTCGGAACAGCCGTCGTCAAGGTGCTGCAGGAACAGCCCGTCATCACCACCATCCTCCGCGCCGGCCTGCCCCTGCACCAGGGATTGCTCAGCTTCTTCGACAAGGCCGACAACGGCTTCATCTCCGCCTATCGCAAGCATAACCGCGACGGCAGCTTCGAGATCAGCCTCGACTATGTCTCCTGCCCCGAGCTCGAAGGCCGCGTCGTCATCGTGTCCGACCCGATGCTCGCCACCGGCTCTTCCCTCGTCAAGACCATCCAATATTTGCGCGAGGAAGGCCGTCCCGCCCAGATCCACGTCGTCGTCGCCATCGCCTGCACCGTCGGCATCGAATTCGTCCTCCGGTCCGAGCCCAATTGTAAGATATGGTGCGGCGCCATCGACGACGAGCTCACGGCCAAGGGATATATCGTCCCCGGCCTCGGCGACGCCGGCGACCTCGCCTATGGGTCAAAAGTGCAGATGTAAGGCCCCGCAACGGCCCCCGGCGGCCCATCCCAACATAAACTTTCCAATCTCCGTCTTTTTTGCTATTTTTTCGTCGAATTACCGCTGTTCACCCAACCGTGTGAAGACTTTTCCCGTCTATAGTTTGATTCCCGGTGCAGCCGTTAATGGAAACTGTTTATGAAGAGTTTAGTGATCCTCACAATCCGCAAGACCGTCGCCGAAAACAACAACTCGGCCGGCTCCGCCTTATCCGTTCGTCTCCCGGAATCCGGCAGCCAGGCCCTACGCCGCTGGCCCCTCTTTTCAGCCCTTATCCTCAGCCTATTATGCAGCCTCCCATCCGCAAAGGCCCAGGACCCGGGATTCTCCCAGTTCTTCGCCTCCCCGCTCACGCTCAACCCCGCTCTCACCGGCAAGTTCAATGGCGTCGTCCGCGTGGCCGGCAATTACCGCAACCAATGGCCCACGATCAATAATGCGTTCATCACGTCGACCATTTCCGTCGATGCGCCGATCCTCACCGGCAAGCTCCCCGAGAACGACACCTGGGGCATCGGTCTGATGGCCATGACTGACAAGACCGCCAGCGGCATCCTCAACGCCAATTACGTCTCGTTCTCCACCGCGTACCACAAAGCCCTCGACCTCGACGGCTATCATTCACTCGGCGTCGGCTTCCAGGGCACCTATGGCAACCAGTCCCTCGATGGCACCCGCCTCACCTTCGAAGACGGCCTTCAGCTCGACGGCACCTGGCTCCGATCTCCGACCGAAGCCATCAACTCCCAATTTGTCAGCGTCCATTTCTTCGACGCCAACCTGGGGCTCTTGTATAATTCCTCAACAAACGGCAATAATAATTTCTACATCGGCGCCTCCGCCTACCACCTCAACCATCCCAAGGTCTCCTTCCTCGGCGTGGACACGATCAATATTCCCACGCGCGTCACCGTCCATGGCGGCGGATTCTTCCCCATCGTCGGCTCGCCCAGCACCATCTATGTCAGCGCGCTCGCCAGCCAGCAAGCCGGCGCCCGCCAGTACGTAATCGGTGGCGCCTGGTCCGTCGCCGCTTCCACCGACGAGACCAACCCCGTCAATTTCTACGCGGGCCTCTGGGGTCGCTTCACCAATAACACCACCGATGCCCTCATCCCATACGTCGGCCTCGACTATAGTGATTTCAGCCTCGGCCTCACTTATGACGTCAACATCTCCAGCCTCCAAACGGCGTCGCAAAGCCGCGGCGGCATCGAGATCTCCCTCATTTACATCAAGAAAAAATCAAACGGCCAACACGGGATTCCCTGCCCAAGGTTCTAAGAAAATTCCCTTGGGCCTGGAATCTATGTTTTATTGGCCTTCGGCCGTCCGCGCTGTGCGCGGCCCTGCCCTGCCC
>Ga0105239_10007363_pt1 | contig 12640 bp, 11 predicted proteins | sample KBSC44metaG_FD_92761 | JGI IMG/M metagenome (GOLD analysis project Ga0105239, IMG submission 92761) | Corn rhizosphere microbial communities from Kellogg Biological Station, Michigan, USA - KBS C4-4 metaG | ecosystem: Host-associated > Plants > Roots > Rhizosphere > Soil | place: Michigan, USA...
CGACCAGGATTTCGACCGCGACTCGAATACAATAGAAGTGTTTGTGGGGCGGCTGCGTAAGAAGCTGGATCCGGATCTCATTCAGACGGTGCGTGGCCTTGGCTATAGCCTCGAAGTTCCGAATGCTGACAACAAGGTTCGCGCCGAGACTTGATTCCCTTGCGGCACGCCTGATCGCGGCTGCGGCGATCTGGACGCTTTTCGGCCTGGTGATCGGGGGATTCGTTCTTTCCCGCGCGTTCAATTCCGCAGTCGAGGACAGTTTCGACACGACGCTTCAGGTCGACCTCGACGGCATGATCGCGGCCGCCGAGCCCGATCCCAATGGCGGTGTTGTGCTTGAGGAGCGCCTTCTCAACCGCCGTTTCGAACGCGCTTATTCCGGACTTTACTGGCAGATCTCGCCGCTGCCCTACGACGCGAAGGCCGTGCAGATTTCGCATTCGCTGCTCGATCGCGCCATTGAGATCAAAGACGCCAAGCCGATGGGTGATATCACCTGGGGCTATGCCGACGGTCCTGAAGGCCAGCGCCTGCGCGTGTTGGCTGAGCGCGTGGTGTTTCCGATCGTCTCCACGCCGCGTCCCGACGACAACCGCGCCTATCTCTTCACCGTCGCGGGCAATCTCGCCGAAGTGGATGCGGAGAAGGCCGACTTCAACGGTACGCTGATTTGGGCGTTTGCGCTTCTGGGTGTCGGCCTCATCTTCGCGGTCTTCCTGCAGGTCCAGGTCGGCCTGCAGCCGCTAAGGCGCGTGCGTGAATCGCTAGCGCGGATCCGCGACGGCAAGGCGCGCCGGCTCGAAGGCCGGTTCCCGGCGGAAATCGCGCCGCTCGCCCGTGAACTCAACAGCCTCATCCAGCACAGCGAGGAAGTCGTCGGCCGTGCGCGCACGCATGTCGCGAACTTGGCGCATTTCCTGAAGACGCCGCTGACGGTTCTTTCGAGCGAGGCGGAGGCCGAGCCCGGCCCGCTCGCCGATCAGGTGAAACGCCAGGTCGATTCCATGCGCCGACAGGTTGACCACTATCTGGCGCGCGGACGCGCCGCCGGCTCGCTCGATGTCCTCGGCAACCGCACCAAGGTGAAAGCGGTGCTCGACGATCTGGCGCGCGTCTTGAGGCGCATCCATGCCGAGCGCGGCATCGACATCGATGTCGATTGTTCGCCGAACCTGTTCTTCCGCGGCGAGCGGCAGGACTTGGAGGAGATGGCGGGCAACCTCATGGACAATGCCTGCAAATGGGCCAAGAAAAAGGTGTCCGTGCGCGCCCTCGCCGAGACCGCCGGACATTGGAGACTCACAGTTGAAGACGACGGGCCCGGCCTGAAACCCGAAGACCGGGAACGCGTGCTCGAGCGCGGCGAAAGACTGGATGAAAGCGTGCCGGGTTCCGGCCTCGGCCTCTCCATCGTCGAGGATATCGCCAAACTGTATAAGGGCTCGCTGACGCTCGGCCGCTCGCGCTTGGGCGGCCTCGAAGCGCGCTTAAGCCTTCCTGCCATCGCCTGACGCTGCCGCAAGGGTGCGTTAATCCTGTTACATTAGTGTGGATCGGCGAAAATCTGCGTCCGATGGCGGGGGGTTAAGGCCGTTTCATGCTGCCGCTTGAGAAATCCACGAAGCTGCAGAATTTGCTCGGCGGTTTGTCGGCGCAGACCGCCGTCAGGCTTGCGCGCGCCATCGAGGTCGACCGCCTGGCCGGCGGTGTCGTGCTGCCACATGAGATGATCCTGACGGCTCTACGGCCGGCGCTACGCACGCCTGCCCAAGTCGAACGCACGCCCACGCCGCTGCGCCTCTTCTGCCGTCCGTTCGAAGACCTCATCGCGACCCAGACGGTGAAAGAGAAGCAGAAGGGTCGCATCAGCCGCGCGAACATCACCATCGTGTGGAACTGGCTCAGCCAGACCGTTATCCCCGAAGAGGCATCCGGTTACGCGCGCGAGTCGCGTTCGCTTGTGCTTTCCGGCCGCCACGATCAGGCGATGACCTATGCGACCGCCTTCTGGACTTACGCTGCCAAGGCAATGCGCGAAGCAATCGCGAAAGACCGCAAGGCTGCGCGCATCGCGCTGCAGGGCGATATCGGCGTGGCCGATGCAGAGGAGATGGCGCTCTTGCTGTCGGCTGGACCAAGCGTGATCGAGATCCAGCGCCTTCTCGAAAAGCCGGCAATGGACCTGACCGAGCCGATGCTCGGCAAGCTGCGCGACATTCACGCGGAGCTGACGGCCACGATACCGGATGCTGCGCCATATGTCGCCGTCATCGCGATGAACCGGCTTCTGCATCCCTGGCAGGCGCTGAAGCTGCCGCAGTTCATCACCCACCAGACCAAAGACACGCTCATCGCCAACACCGATATGGGACTGGTGGGCGAGTTGCTGCTCGCGGATATCGAAACGCACGGCAATGCGGTGCGCGCGACGCGCCATGCGATCTTCGATCCGAAGACGCTGATCGATCATCTAGCACAATTCGCCGAACTGTCGAGTTGCATCGTCCGTGAGATGGACATCCGCCGTGACGGCAAATGGGGCAAGCGTCTGCTCGCCGATCGCGCCGCCGTCGCCGAGGCGATGGAAAACCTGATGGAGCATGCGCCGAAGGAAATCGCCGCGATGCTGCCGACGCTCAAGAGCGGAAGCTATGGCGGCGGTCCGAAAGTCCCCGATTTCACCAAGCCGGTGGATGACGAAAAGGCCGAGCGGGGATTGCGCTACGCCCAGCTTCTGACGGGCTGCGAACTCTATGCCGCGATGGGCTCTTTCGCCGCCGCACAGAAGGACGCGATGGAGCAGGCCTGCCTGCATCTGCGCAGCTACAATGAAGACCTGATCAAAGAAATGCGTGGCGCCGATGGCGCACGCCGAACCGTCGCCGAACGCCAATACGGTCTCGCGGTGGAGCTGACGGCGATCCTCTTCAGCGCCGAAGAAGCCGAATTCCTCCGCCGGCGCGGCAAAGCCGCCCTCGCGGCCGCGGCTTAGATCGCACCCTCCCGCTTTAGCGCGTCGATTTCGGCGGGGGAGAATCCGAGTTCTCCTAGCACCAGATCGGTATGCTCGCCCAACACCGGTGGGCGTGCGCGGACTTCGCCGGGGGTTTCGTGGAGCTTGACCGGCGTGGCCCCGACCTTGGCATTGCCGATGCCGGGAAAGGTTACTGACGCGAAGAAATCGCCGCCCGCAATGTGCGCATCGTCGAGCGTCTGGCGCGGGCGATAGACCGGACCCGCCGGCACGCGTGCGCTTTCGAACGCGGCGATGGCTTCGGCGCTGGTCTTCTCCGCGACCCATGCGGCGACGCGTTCGCTGATGATCTCGCCATTGTCGCCACGCGCCTTGTCGCTCGCGAAGCGTGGATCGTCGAGCCATTCCGGCGCACCGATCAAACGCGCCGCGCGGCGAAACAGGGGATCGCCATTCACCGCCACCGTGATCCAGCCATCCTTCGCGCGGTAGATGTCCGAGGGTCCGGCGGTCTGGCTGCGGTTGAGCGTTGGCTGGCGATCGAGCTTGAGAAAATCCTCTTCGATCAAGGTCGGACTGAAGAAGGTGAGGGCGGTGCGCAGCAGCGCGCCTTCGACCAACTGTCCGCGCCCGGTCGTCTCGCGCGCCCGTAGCGCGGCCGAGACGCCGAGCGCCAGCAAGGACGCCGTTCCGAAATCGACCCATGGCGCTGCGGCGCGCACCGGCTGCTCCGGCGTGCCTGCGAACCACACAGCGCCGGACATCGCCTGCGCCACGCCGTCGAAGCCGACACGCGTTGCATAAGGTCCTTCAAGTCCGAACGCGCTCACGACGGCCAGCACCGCGCGCGGATTGATCGCCGAGACACTTTCCCAATCCAGCCCCATCGCCTTCAACGTCTCCGCCGGCAGATTGGCGACGACCACGTCGGCCGACTTGACCAGCCTCTTCACAATCTCGCGACCGGCATCGCTCATGGGATCGAGCGTCAGGCTCTTCTTGTTCCTGTTCATCTGCAGGAACATCGCGCCTTCGCGCGGGCTTCCGTCCGCGTTTTCGGCAAGCGAGACCAAGGTGCGGTCTTCTCGGCCGTCGCGTTTCTCGACGCGGATCACTTCCGCGCCAAGATCGCCAAGCAGAGCCGCGCAGAACGGGCCCGCGATATAGCGGCCGAAATCGACCACACGAATGCCATCGAACGGTCCCGGCATGGACGTACCTCTCTGTTGTGCTAGACTTTCAACTACTGCGGGGCGTGTGAGCCCGGACTATACCGGGCGGCTGGAGTAATGCATGGCCCCCCGCGACGCTTTCGACAGCCTTAATCGCATCACGGGCCTCGCGCCGATGAGCGTGCCCGTGTTCGAAGGCGCAGATCCCATCATGGTGACGCCGTTCCGCGTGGCGGAAGCTGCCGCTGCGTCGCTCGGCTTCGGCGCGGCGGTAGCGTCGGAAATCTGGCGCCTGCGCGGCGGCGAGCGGCAGACCATCTCCGTCGATCTGAGCGCAGCGGCCGCTTCGCTGCTGTCGTTCATGTTCTTGAAGCGCGACGGGCAAAGCTTCGAACGGCCCGCGGCCACCGCACCGGCGGTTGGTTTTTATCGCTGTCAGGACGGGCGCTGGATTCATCTTCATGGCGGTTTCCCGCGCCAATGGCCGCGCATGCTCGATCTTTTGAATTCCGACGACACCAGACCCGATGTCGCCGAAGCCGCGGCGCGCTGGAATTCCTTCGCGCTTGAGGAGTCGATCGCCTTCCTCAACATGGCCGGCGCTGTGGTGCGGCTGCCGGAAGAATGGAAGGAGAGTGTGCAGGGCCGCGCGCTGGCAAATACGCCGCCGATCGTGCTTAAGAAGATCGGCGATGCGCCGCCGCTCCGTCTGCGGGACTCGCAAAATCCGCTCGACGCTATCCGGGTGCTCGATCTGACCCGCGTGCTGGCGGGACCCACCTGCGGGCGCACGCTCGCCTCCTATGGCGCCGAGGTGCTCAATGTGCGCGCTGAGCGTCTTGATACGATAGAGCTGTACGCGCTCGACACCGGGCATGGAAAGCGTTCGATCTTCCTCGATCTCGTAAAGCCCGCCGATGCCGAGACGCTGCGCCGCCTCGTACGCGGGGCGCATATCTTTGTGGATTCGTACCGGCCTGGCGCGCTTTCGAAGCTCGGCTTCACGCCCGCCTCGCTCGCGCATATCGCGCATGGCATCACCTATGTCTCGGTCTCCTGCTACGGCCAGCAGGGTCCGTGGTCCGAACGCCGCGGCTGGGAGCAGCTCGCGCAATCCGCGACCGGCATCGCGCATCTCCAGGGCGAGTTCTCCGCGCGGCGCAAGAAGCTCAAAGGCGACATAAAACCCCAACTCATCCCGGCGGCGGTGTGCGATTACATCACCGGCTATCTCGCTGCCGCCGGCGCCGCAGCAGCCCTTCTGCGCCGCATCCGCGAAGGTGGAAGCTGGCATGTGCAGGTCTCGCTCAGCGCGACGGCGATGTGGCTGCAGTCGCTGGGCCTGATGGAAGCCGCGCGCGTGCCGGAAACCTGGACGCCTCAGGGACTCGACGCCTATCTCAAGTCATGCGACACGGGGGCAGGCCGGCTCGAATTCTTGGGCCCGGTCGTGAACATGTCGAAAACACAGCCCGTATGGCGCCGCCCGCCGCCGGCACCCGGCGCCGATCAGCCGCGCTGGATCGAGTTCATTGGGGATATGAATGCCGCCGAGAAACAACCCGCTTAAACTCAACCCGCTGCAGCTCAGAACGCTTACACTGTTACAGGCCATCGCGCGCATTCCCGGTGCAGCTTCGCGCAACGCCAATGGCGAAGCGGCGATCTCCCAGTTTCCTAACGCGCATGGCGACCACTTCCATCTGGGCGACGCCGTGGTCGCGGTCAAAGACGCCACAGGTCTCACCAACGAAGCCGTGTGGAACGCGCTCACGCGCAAGGGCCTCGCCCGTGCCGACTACCCGCGCCAGATCGTGCTCACCGCTGAAGGCCTCGGCTACGACACCGGCATCGCCGACCAAATCCTGCATGGGTCGACGCACTGATTCTCTCTTCGTCATGGCCGCCTCAGGGCGGCCATCCAGTTTTCTCGCGGAGGCGGAGGATGAGCTTTGCTCGGCGAACTCCGCGCCTCCGCGTGACCCTTTTTGATTTCAATTGACCCTACGCATCACCGCGAATGGTTTCACGAACAGGGCGGCGCCCTGTTTGCTTGCGAAGAACGTGTCGAGGTCTTTTGGCTCCGCGGTGATGTGTACGTCGCCGGACGATCCCGGCTCGATCTCGCCCTTGATCTTTCCGGCCTTGATCGCCGCGCGGGTCGCGTCTTCGTCGAGCAGATAGAGCATCAGCCTTCCGTCCTTGCCGAAGCGATAGAGCAGGAGGAAATCCGATTTCGCCTCGTCCGGTTCGGCGGCGCGGTCGTTGTTCATCACCGGCCAGGCATTCAGATAGTGATTGCTGCCGAGCGTCGTGGGCTTGAGCCGATAGCTGCCCCAGTCGCCCGCACCCTTGGCCGGTTCGATCATCAGTCCGGTCATGGTGCCGTCTTCTTCGGCATTCAGGAACGCGATGTAACCGGTCTTGTCATCTTTATTGTTCTTATCGGGTTCGACCCGCCACAGCCCGACCAGCGCCGGGTCTTGTTTGAATCCGGCGGTCGAACCGACCGGGTTCTTCGTCGTCACCGGCAGGCATGCCGCGACAAAAAGCATCGCCGCGGCGAGAACCGCAAAACGCGTGAATTTCATGGCAATCCCCTTCCATATGCGCCCAGCATCCTTTGCGATTCCGGCGGAACCGGGGCGGATACGCATTGGAGAAGCGCACTTGCGCACCTATAGTCCGCCCGCTTCGAACATACTCGCGATGACCCCGAAACAACGCCGCCGCCTTGCCTTTGCCAGTGCCCTTGTGGTCGCCGGTGCCGGCGCCGCGGCACTTATCATCTATGCCCTCCAGGACAACGTCCTTTATTTCTACAGCCCAAGCGACGTGTCGGAGAAGCACATCGCCTCCGGCGTCGCATTCCGGGTCGGCGGCTTGGTCGAGAAGAACAGCGTAAAGTACGACGCGGGTGCCACGATCCATTTCGTGATCACCGACGGCCGCACCCAGGTGCCGGTCGATTACACCGGCGTGCTGCCGGCCTTGTTCCGCGAAGGACAGGGCGTGGTGGCGATGGGCGCGCTCGAACCTTCCGGCACGTTCCAGGCGAGCGAAATCCTCGCCAAGCACGACGAGCGCTACATGCCGCCGGAGGTCGTCTCCGCGCTGAAGCGCAGCGGCCGCTGGAAGGAAGGCCAATGACGGCGGAGATCGGCCAGCTCGCCCTCTGCCTCGCCCTCGCGCTCGCGCTGGTGCAGTCGGCGAGTGGGCTGCTGGGCGTGCGCAGTCGGGCGGCGGCTTCGGTCGCGTCGGGTGCGGCGATGGGATTGTTCGTGTTCGTGGCGCTGGCGTTCGGTGCGCTGACGTATGCGTTCGTCACGTCCGATTTCAGCGTGCTCGACGTCGCCAACAATTCGCACACGCTGAAGCCACTGATCTACAAGATCACCGGCGTGTGGGGAAACCACGAAGGCTCGATGCTCTTATGGGTGCTGGTGCTTGCGGTCTATTCCGCGGCCATCGCCTTTCTCGGACGTGGCGGCGTGAAGCTCACCTCGGCTGCGCTCGGGGTGCAGGGCCTGCTCGCATTCGCGTTCCTGCTCTTTATTCTTTTCACCTCCAACCCGTTCCTGCGCCTTGATCCGCCGCCGTTCGAGGGCGCGGGACTCAATCCGCTGCTGCAGGACCCCGGCCTCGCCTTTCATCCGCCCACGCTCTACACGGGCTATGTCGGCTTCTCCGCGACATTCTCATATGCCGCGGCGGCGCTCATCACGGGCGATTCCGATGCGGGATGGGCGCGCGCGGCGCGACCGTTCATGCTCATCGCCTGGATCGCGCTGACGCTCGGCATCGCGGGCGGATCGTGGTGGGCCTATTACACGCTCGGCTGGGGCGGCTTCTGGTTCTGGGATCCGGTCGAGAATGCCTCGCTCATGCCGTGGCTGATCGGGACCGCGCTCCTGCATTCCGCGCTCGCGACCGAACGCACCGGCGCGTTCCGGAGCTGGACGCTGCTGCTCGCTATCGCGGCCTTCTCGCTGAGCCTGATCGGAACCTTCCTCGTGCGCTCGGGCGTGCTGTCGTCGGTGCATGCGTTCGCGAACGATCCCGCGCGCGGCGTGTTCATCCTCGGCATGATCGGGGCGGCGGTGTTTGGTGCACTCGGCCTGTTCGCTTGGCGCGCGCCGAAACTGGAAGGTGGTGCGACGTTCGAAGCCGTCAGCCGCGAGACCGCGCTGCTGTTCAACAACGTGTTTCTCGCCGCGGTGACGACGGCGGTGTTCGTCGGCACCCTGTTTCCGCTCTTCTATCGCGCACTCACCGGCCGCGACCTTTCCGTCGGCCCGCCCTATTACGCGCTCACCTTCGCACCGATTTTCTTAGGGCTCCTGGTGCTGGTCCCGTTCGGTCCGAGGCTGGCGTGGCGGCGCGGCGATCTGAAGGAGGCGGTGCGCGCGCTGATGCCGGCGATCGGGGCTGCGATCATCGCGCCACTGATCGTGCTGACCTTCGCCGCACCCCGCGCGCTTGCGGGCAGCGGTGCGTTCGCGATCGCTGCTTGGCTGATCGCCGCGAGTGTGATCGATCTTAGCAAGCGCGGGCGCTGGAACGTCATCCCGGCCAGCGCATTCGCGGCGGCGCTCGCCCATGCCGGGCTCGGCATCACGCTGATGGGCATCGCGGGCACAACGCTGTGGCGGAGCGAAGCGCTGCAGGTGCTAGGCCCCAACGAGACTATGACAATCGACGGCTATACGCTGCGCCTGCATGGGGTCTATCGCGTCGACGGCCCGAACTATCAGGCCGCGCGCGCGCTGATCGAAGTGCGCGAGAACGACCGCGTGATCGCGACGATGGCGCCGGAGAAACGCCTCTATCCCGCGGAGCAACAGGACACGACCGATACCGCGATCCGCTCGACCGGCTTCTCCGATCTCTATGTCGCGCTCGGCGATGAGCGCGACGGAGGGAAATGGGTGATCCGCGCTTATGTGAATCCACTGGCGCCGTTCATCTGGGCCGGCGCTGGCGTGATGGCGCTCGGCGGGCTTGCGGGTCTGTGGGGACGGCTGCGCGTTATGTTCGCGCCCAGACTGGCGCCGCAGGCGGCGGAATGATGCGCGCGATTCTCGCGAGCCTGCTGCTGATCGTTTCGCTTCACGCGGCATCCGCGGCACCCGCGCCGGGTGCGCTGGCCGATCCGGCATTGGAAGCGCGCGCGCAGGCGCTGCAGAAACAGTTCCGCTGCCTCGTCTGCCAGGGCGAGTCTCTTGACGAATCCAACGCGCCGCTTGCCGCCGATCTGCGCCGCCTGATCCGCGAGCATATCGCGCGCGGCGAAACCGACGCGCAGATCACGAACTATCTCGTCGCGCGCTACGGCGATTTCATCCTGATGAAGCCGCCGTTCGAGGAGGGCACCTGGATCCTCTGGCTCGCGCCGTTCGCCGTGCTTCTCTTGGGCGGCGGTATCGCGTTCGTGATCGTGCGACGGGCCTCGCGCCGCACGCCGCTGAACCCAACCGCATGAAAACCGCCGCTGCGCAATGACGCAACGAGCGCCCGCAAGGATTTCGAACCTGGATGATTCCCAGTGCGGGGTGGTCGCCCTGTTCGCCGCCGGTCTGGGGAGCGATCTAGGTAGGGGTGAGGTGGCGTTGGGGTCGTAATCGACGCGCTTCGCATCGAATGCCCAATATTTGATCTTCCGAATTTAATTCCCGGTCGGTGCCGTCTTTTTGCGTGCGCGTTTGGGCTTTTCGGATTCGGGCGGGAGTTTCGCAGCGGCTTCGCGGTCGGCAGCTTCTTTCGCCAGCCGTAGCGCTTTCAGCCGCGCGCTCCTTGCCGCGACCTCGGCGCGTTCCTTTTTTATGATGTCCCTGACGGTCTGTTCACGCTGTTCTGACGCGGTGAAGACCGCGTCCGCGCCGGTCGGGGATTTTTTTGCCATCGTTCACGGTATCACATTTCGTAGCCGGAATCGTGGTGGCCGCAAGATTCATACAAGATATTGATCGTATCTCGCTTTCGGAGTGTATATCTTCGTCTTTCCGATCTATGGACGAGACATATTTGAAAAATTACTCTAATGTAATATTTTCGTGAGAATTGAGTAACCTGCAAGGGTTATCTCAAAAGGCGTAGACTTTTCGTCCGCGGTCCCGGACCGCCGACAAAATCAGGAGAAATCGATGTTGAGTGATGGGTGGCGTGGTTTCGCCAAGCGGCACACTAAGCTTACGGCGCTCGGCTCTGCCGCGACGATTGTAATCGTCGGTCTTGGCGCTTTCACCTTGCTTCCGCACCATGAGGATCAGGCGCAGATGGCGCAGCCGGTCCGTATGGTTGCCGGGCAGCAGTTCGCGGAGAACCGCACAGCGCCTCCGCCGCGCATGCTGGAATCGGGCGCACCGTTCAGCTTCGCCGATCTCGTCGAGCGCGTGAGCCCGGCGGTCGTCACGATCACCGCGATCGAGCAGGAAAGCGCGCAGGATCAGTTGAGTCAGCTCGACGATCTGCCCGCGCCGTTCCGCGACTTCTTTAACCAGTACAATCAAGGCCGTCCACTCCAACCGCGCAAGGCGGTCTCGATGGGCTCCGGCTTCATCATCGAGCGCGGCGGCATCATCGTCACCAACAACCACGTCATCGACGGCGCCAAAAAGATCACCGTGAAGCTGCAGGACGGCCGCAGCTTCGATGCCAAGCTGATCGGCACCGATGCCGCAACCGACGTCGCCGTGCTGCGCATCAAGGCCGACAAGCCGCTTCCGACCGTCGAATTCGGCGACGATCGCGGCCTGCGCGTCGGCGACTGGGTGGTCGCTGTCGGCAATCCGTTCGGACTTTCCAACTCCGTGACCGCGGGCATCGTGTCCTCCATCGGTCGCGACATTGGAAACGGTCCGTACACGGACTTCATCCAGATCGATGCCCCAATCAACCGCGGCAATTCCGGCGGACCGACCTTCGATCTGCGCGGACAGGTCGTCGGCATGAACTCGATGATCTATTCGCCGTCGGGCGGCAGCGTCGGCATCGGCTTCGCCATTCCGGCGTCGACGATCCATGACGTTGTGGCCCAGCTCGAAGCTCACGGTCACGTCGCGCGCGGCTGGTTGGGTGTCGAGATCCAGTCGATCACGCCGGAGATGGCTGCATCGCTCGGCATGAAGGACCCCAAGGGCGCCATCATCGCCAGCGTTGTTCCTGATGGCCCGGCTGCAAAGGCTGGCCTTCATCAGGGCGATGTCGTCGTGGCCGTGAACGGCAAGGCGATCGAGGATTCGCGCGATCTTTCCCGCCGGGTTGCGGGTCTCGTCGCCGGCGCCAGCGCCACCTTGACCGTCAATCGCGACGGCAAGGTCCAGCAGATCACGACCAAGATCGCGCCGCGCAAGGAGGAGAAAGTCGCGTCCAACGGTAACGCCGCTCCGGGCGTTCCCACCGCGAGCACGGCCGAAGCCATGGGTCTCGGGCTTTCCCTGGTCACGCCGGAAGCGCGCCGCGCCTATAATCTCGACGACAACCAGCAGGGTGTGCTGATCACTAAGGTCGATCCCGAAAGCGATGCGGCCGACAAGGGTCTGCAGCCCGGCGACGTCGTGATGTCAGTCAGCAACAGGAGCGTGCGCACGCCGCAGGACGTGCAGAAGACCATCGCCGAAGCCCAGAGCGCAGGCCGCAAATCCGTGCTGCTGCTCGTGGCGACGTCCGGCGGTTCGCGCTTCATCGCGGTCGATATCGGAAAAACCTAAGGTTCGTGCGTACCGGACAGCGCGGGAAACCGCGGTGTCCGGCCCCCGCGCCGGTGGTGGTGGCCCCCATCCCCCCCGTTGCTGCTACCGGCGCGGACCCTTTAACCAAAAGGCGCGAAGTACGCGCGAGAGGGAGCTTCCCGCATGCGTATTCTGGTGATTGAGGACGATCTTGAGGCCCAACGTTATCTCGTGAACGGGCTGAAGGAAGCCGGCCACGTCGTCGACGATGCCGCCGACGGCGACACTGGGCTCACCTTGGCGCTGTCGCGTCCCTATGACGTCGCCATCGTCGACCGGATGCTGCCCAAGATGGACGGGCTCGATGTCGTCTCCGAGATGCGCGAACACTCCAACGCAACGCCGGTGCTGTTCTTGAGCGCGCTATCGGATGTCGATGACCGCGTGAAAGGCCTGAAGGCCGGCGGCGACGACTATCTGACCAAACCCTATGCCTTCGTCGAATTGCTCGCGCGCATCGACGCCCTGATGCGCCGCCGTTCGCCGTCGTCGGTCAAGACGCGGCTTCAGGTCGGCGATCTCGAACTCGATCTCCTCACCCGGGCGGCCAAGCGCAACGGCACGGAAATCGACCTCCAGCCGCGCGAGTTCCGCCTGCTCGAATATCTCATGCGGCACGCCGGCCAGGTCGTGACCCGCACCATGCTGCTCGAAAGCGTGTGGGAATATCATTTCGATCCCCAGACCAACGTGATCGACGTGCATATCTCGCGCCTGCGCGCGAAGATCGACAAGGGATTCGAGCTGCCGCTTTTGCACAC
>Ga0105239_10007364_pt1 | contig 12639 bp, 14 predicted proteins | sample KBSC44metaG_FD_92761 | JGI IMG/M metagenome (GOLD analysis project Ga0105239, IMG submission 92761) | Corn rhizosphere microbial communities from Kellogg Biological Station, Michigan, USA - KBS C4-4 metaG | ecosystem: Host-associated > Plants > Roots > Rhizosphere > Soil | place: Michigan, USA...
CGAGGTCGGCGGCGATGACTTTGCGTCCGGAACGAGCAAGGTGAAGGCAGATTTCAGTGCCGAGACCGCCGATGCCGCCGGTCACGAGCGCGACGCGCTGAGTCATTTCGTTTTCCCGATTCAGGTCAGGTTTCGTGCGTTGCGCGCGATGGCGCGGCGCAGCAAGCGGGCGATACTAGGAAGGCGCGGCAGCTCTGTCAATCGCTCCCGCCCTGGCTCAGGACTTGTTGTCCTTGCCCGGCGTGATCCGGCCGGAATTCGCGGCCGCATTGAGGAATCCTTCCTGCACGGATTTCCACAGATCGAGATTGCGCTCGGTCATGTCGTTGAGCATCGACCACGGCGTTTGACCCAGGATATTGTTGAGCTGGCTGCGGAATTTGGTTTGCTGATCGAGGAATATCTGCAGGCTCTTTTCCAGGTACGAGCCCATGAAACCCTGCATGGAGTCGCCGTAGAAACGGATGATCTGGGAGAGCAGCTGCGTGGTGAACATCGGCTGTCCGGTTTGCTCGTGCTCGGCGATGATCTGCAGCAGCACCGAGCGCGTGAGGTCCTCGCCGGACTTGGCATCGCGGACTTCGAACTCTTCGCCATCGATGACGAGCTGGCGCACTTCCTCGAGCGTGATGTAGCTCGAAATCTCGGTATCGTACAGCCGACGATTCGGATATTTCTTGATGACGCGCAGTTGTGCCATGCGGCAAAGTTAGCAGAACTTGCGGCGGCGCACCAGCGAATGCTGCGCAGCAAATAGGGCGGCGCCAAGCAGCCCGGCGTGGCGCCGGGCTTGGCCGATTCGACGCGAAGATAATCAGTGGCCGTGCTCGTTCGAGGTCTCGGCGGCGGCCTTGAGTTCGCGATTGACCTGCTCCAACAGGTCTTTGGCTTTGGCTGCGTGGCCGTCCAGGTCGAACTCGTTCGCCCGTTGGGCGGCGGAGATCTTTTCAAACGCTTGCGTGGCCAGATGCTGTGCGGCGGCAAGATTGGGGTGCCGCGCGTGGCTGACATTGTTGGCCGGTTTTGCGAGCGCAACGCTTGCCGACAACGTCAATACACCTGCGCAAATCATCGATTTCACGTTCATGGTAGGGCTCCGGTTAGTGTGGTCCCCGCATTTGACGCCTCCCCGCGCCGAGTGTCGGACTTCGATACCGCCGATGCAAGCGCTCACCAGCCCATGTACTGCCCGCCATTGATCGACAGGTTTGCACCGGTGATCCAGCGTGCTTCCTCGTTGACGAAGAATGCCACGGCGTAGGCGATCTCGTCCGGTTCGCCGAGTCGACCGACCGGTATTTGCGCGGCGATCTTGTTGCGTACTTCCTCGGGCACGGCCATGACCATGTCGGTCGCGACGTAACCCGGCGATACGGTGTTCACGGTGACGCCGAATTTCGCATTTTCCTGCGCGAGAGAAATCGTAAAGCCGTGCATGCCGGCTTTCGATGCCGCGTAGTTGGCTTGTCCGTACTGGCCTTTCTGTCCGTTGATCGAGCTGATCTGCACGATGCGGCCCCACTTGCGGTTGCGCATGCCGTCGATCACCGGGCGCGTCATGTTGAAGCATGAGTTGAGGTTGGTATTGATCACTTCCTGCCACTGCATCGGCGACATTTTGTGGAACGTGGTGTCGCGCGTGATGCCGGCGTTGTTGACGAGGATGTCGACCGGGCCGATCTGCTGCTCGATCGACTTGATCACGCTTTCGGCCGAAGCCGGATCGCTGACGTCGCCTTTCGCCAACGCCACCGTCACGCCTTGCGCCTTCATCTGCTCCGCCCAGGCCTTGGCTTTGGCCTCGTCGCGGTAGTTCGTGGCGACCTTGTGGCCGAGCGAGGCCAAGCGTTTGACGATGGCCGTGCCGATGCCGCCGGTGCCGCCGGTGACGAGTGCTATGCGTGCAGTCATGGTGATTTCCTCCGCCCTGTCGTTTGAATTATCGAGTCCCGCAGCGGGGCGCAGCGGGAGTCGCTGGATTGTACACGCGCTTCATTGCCGGCCAAATTCCGCCGGCGCCGCCACGCTCTTCGGCAACCGTAACGGATCGAACTGGCGGAGTGCGGCATCGAGCAATGCTTGCACATTGGCCGCGACGCCGCGCGGATCCATGCCGAGAAATTCCAGCGCCGCGCGCAATGCCGGAACCGGATTGTCGCGATCGATCGGTCGCGCACGATCCTGCTTGGAGAGCTTGCGGCCTTCGGCATCGAGCACGAGCGGCAGGTGCAGGTAGGCCGGCGTCGGCAACCGCAGCAGACGCTGCAGATGGATCTGCCGCGGCGTGGAGTCGAGCAAGTCGGCGCCACGCACGATTTCGGTGATGCCCTGTGCTGCATCGTCGACGACCACGGCGAGTTGATACGCGTACCAGCCCTCGACGCGGCGGATGACGAAATCGCCGACGGCATCGCGTAGATTCTGGCTTTGACGGCCGAGCGCCAGATCATCGAATCCGACGACGAGGTCCGGCGCGCGCAGGCGCCACGCGGGCGCACGCGTGGCGTCCTCGCCGGCGACGCACGTCCCGCGATGCAATCCATGCGTTGCGGCGAGATCGCTACGGCTGCACCAGCACGGGAATACGTGACCGGCGTGGCGCAGGCGTTCGAAAGCGTCGGTGTAGGCGGCCGCGCGCGCGCTCTGATAAAGCATCGGCTCATCGGACGACATCCCGAACGCGGCGAGCGCGGCGACAATATCCGCGGCGGCGCCGGGAAATTCGCGTGGCGGGTCGAGATCTTCCATGCGCACGATCCACGCGCCGTTTTGCGAGCGCGCGCGCGCCCAGCTGCCGAGCGCCGCGACCAGCGAGCCGAAATGCAGCGGTCCCGTGGGGGAGGGGGCGAAGCGGCCGCGATAGGATCCGGAAATCGGATGTCGTGAATCGGGAATCGACAAAGCCACGCGACGAGCCTTCTTGAAATCAATCCGAGCTTACCCAAGATTTCGTGCACAAGTCACTGACGAGGAAACCCATGCTGCGCATCCTGCTTTTCGTCGGCACGAACCTGGCCATCATGCTGGTGTTGAGCGTCGTGGTATCGCTGCTGGGTCTGGACCGCGTCACGCACACGAACCTGCAAGGTCTGCTCGTCATGTGCGCCGTGTTCGGCATGGGCGGCTCGTTCATTTCTCTGGCGCTGTCGAAGACGCTGGCCAAGCATTCGGTCGGCGCGCAGGTGATCACCGAGCCACGCAGCGAGGCCGAGCGCTGGCTGCTGAGCACGGTGGCGCACCACGCTCAGAACGCCGGTATCGGCATGCCGGAAGTGGCTCTGTACGACGCACCGGACATGAACGCATTCGCGACCGGCATGAGCAGGGATCACGCGCTCGTCGCGGTCAGCACCGGCTTGCTCAACAGCATGAATCGCGACGAGGTCTCGGCCGTGCTCGGGCATGAGATCACGCATGTCGCCAATGGCGACATGGTGACGCTGGCATTGATCCAGGGCGTGCTCAACACGTTTGTCATGTTCCTTGCTCGAGTGGTCGGCGGCATCGTCGACAGCGCCCTGTCCGGCGGTCGCGACGACGATCGCGGCGGCGGTATCGGCTACTTCCTGATCGTGATGTTGCTGCAGTTCGTGTTCGGGCTGCTTGCCACGATCATCGTCATGTGGTTTTCGCGCTGGCGCGAATTCCGTGCCGATGCGGGCGGAGCGAAACTCGGCAGCCGCGACAGCATGATCTCGGCGCTGCAGACGCTGTCGGGCACCCACGAATCGACGCTGCCGAAAGCGTTCCAGGCGTTCGGGATTGCCGATGGCGGCGCGGTATCGCGCCTGTTCATGAGTCATCCGCCGATCAGCGAGCGGATTGCCGCGTTGCGCGCCGCGTCTTAACTGGCCTCGAGCGCCATCACCTTTTCCGGTTCCTGCAGGAAGTTGCCCTGCACGAAGTTCACGCCGCAGGAAAACAGGATCGACATGCTGGCCGCATCCTCGACGAACTCGGCGACCGTGAGCTTGCCGGCATGGTGTGCCTGATCGCAGATTTCCTTGACCTTCTCCTGGTTTTCCTTGTGCTTGGGCAGCTCAGCCATGTAGTTGCGATCGATCTTCAGATAATTCGCGTCGATGTGCTTGAGCAGCTGGAATGAATTGAGGCCCGAGCCGAACTGTTCCAGCGCGAAACCGCAATGCATCTGCTTGAGCCCGGCGACAAATGCGCGCGCCGGTTTCAGGTTCGTCACCACCTTGCTTTCCGGCATCTCGAACACGAGCGCGTCGCCGCGCAAGCGCGAGTTCTTCAGCTGCTGCGCGACCCACGGCAGCAGGGTTTGGTCTTCCAGCGACGGCGCGCTCAGTTTCACGAAGAACGTGGTCTTGTGGCCCGCGCGCTCGCGTTCCGAGAGCGCCTTGATCGCGCTGCCGACGACCCAGCGGTCGATCGCCGGCATCAAGCCGTTTTTCTCGGCCACCGGCATGAAAAAGTTCGGCGTGATCTCGCCCTTTGGCCCGTTCAGGCGCAACAGGATTTCGTAGAACTCGCCTTCGGCCCCATGCAGGCTGATGATCGGCTGGTAGAACAGCACGAAGTTGTTCTTCGCCAACGCTTCCTTGACGAGCATGAGCCAGTGCCGGTTCTTCTCTTCGTCGGCCTTGTCCTCGGCTGCCGGATCGAACACGTTGATGCGATTGCCGCCTTCGGTTTGCGCCGTGCGCAACGCTGTGCTGGCCTGGGTGAGTACGGTTTGGGCGTTGGCGTTCTTCTCACCGATCAAGGTGCCGCCGATGCTGATGTTGGTATTCACCGATTGCTTGCCGACTTCAAAAATGCGCTCGCCAAAAGCATGTCGCAGAGTCTCGGCGAGGTGCTTGACGTCTTCGGCGCTGCGCCCGGCGAGCAGCATGCCGAACGTATGCTCGCCGAAACGGCCGGCGATATCGCTTTCCTTGATGTGGCGGCGCATGAGGTTGGCCATGTCGCCGAGCAGCAAGTCGGCATTGCCAAGGCCCACGGTGTCGAGCAGATTCTTGAAGTTGTCCGGTTCCAGCAGCACCAGCGCCTGATCGTTGCGGCCCTTCGCGGCCTCGCCGATCATGCGTTCGAGCTGGGCAATGCAGTACTGGCGGTTGAATAGATCCGTGACGAGATCTTTCGAACGCAGTTCCTCGAGTTTTTCGGCGACGTCGGCGCTGACCGTCTGCTGGCGGAAGATGATCTGCTGGCAGGGCTCGCCTTCGTAACTGGCCTCGGCGAACTCCATGATCGCATCGAATGCGGTGCCGTCGGCTCGCTGCGCCTTGATGTTGAGTTTCTGCGGCGGATTCTCGCCTTTCGACAGTCTCTTCAACAGTGCCTTGAAATCGTCGGCATCGTCGGGCGCGATCATGTCGATGATCGACATGCCCTCGATTTCGTCGAATTCCTCGAAGCCGAAAACTTCCAGGTACGCGCGGTTTGCGCGCACGTGCATACCTTCGTGGACGTAGGCGATCGGGTCGCGCGAGTTGTCGAGCAGCGCATCGCAGCGGCGTTCGGTTTCGCGCAACGACGCTTCCAGGCGACGCACGCCGCGGCGCATGTGCAGCGCTTCGAACTCGCGGCGGACGATGGCCTGCACATGGTCGGTGCGGTTGCGCAGCGCCAGCGCGCGCGCGCCGTTGGTGAACGCGTCGGCGATCACGTCCTCATCGACCTTGGCCGCGACGGCGATGACGGCGATGTCCTTGCCGCCGTGGCTGGCAGCGACCGCGACATCCGCCAGCTTCAGGCCTTTCGCGGCGAGATTGACCAGAATCAGGTCGGGTTGCGAGTTGAGCGCCGTTTCCAGTTCGGCCGCGTTGCCGGCGCGCGACGGACGAACGGCAATCCCGCCGTTGCGCAGAGTGCTGATCAGCTGTTCCGCTTCCTCGACCGTGTCCTCGACCAGGAGCAGCTTGATGACGTTTTCTTGCTTGGTCATTTAAGGTCTGAGCCCGACATCCCTGACTTTTACCGGATTATGGAAACGTTTTCCAGCGCGGTTGGTAACGACGCATCATACCGGTGTTTTGCTGGATTCGCCTGCGATCTCCCGTACCAGCTGCGGCACGAGATAGCCGGAAAGTCTCTCGCGCAAGCCCGCCACGAGCATGCGCGCGCGCTCGTCGTCGACGGCGAAATGCGCCGCACCGGCGACGTGATCGAGCTGGTGCAGGTAGTACGGCAACACGCCGGTATCGAACAGGCGCTTCGACAAGTCGGTCAACGCTTGCACCGTATCGTTGACCGCGCACAGCAGTACCGATTGATTGAGCAGATTCGCACCGGCCGCGCGCAGGCGCGCGCAAGCGCTCGCGACGGGTGCATCGATCTCGTTGGCGTGATTGACGTGCAAGACGATTGCGACCGGCCAAGGCAGGCCACGCAGCCAATGCAGAAGTTCGTCGTCCACGCGTTCCGGCAATACGACGGGCAGACGCGTGTGGATGCGCAGGCGGCGCACGTGTGCGATCGCGCGCAGCGCGGTGGTGAGTTCGGCGAGTTTCGGTGTTGCCAGTGAGAGGGGATCGCCGCCGGACAGGATGATTTCCTCGATCGTGTCGTCCGCGCGAATGTGCTCGATGGCTGCTTGCCAGCGTGCGGCCGCCGCGGTTTCCTGCGCGTACGGGAAATGGCGGCGAAAGCAGTAGCGGCAGTTGACCGCGCACGAACCGGTCGCAATCAGCAGCGTGCGGCCGTGGTATTTGTGCAAGAGGCCGGCGCCGACGCGCGCGTTCAGATCACCGACGGCATCGCTCGTGAAGCCCGGCACGTCGTCCAGCTCCGCGGTCCGCGGCAGCACTTGCAGCAGCAACGGATCGTTGGCGTCGCCGCGACGCATGCGCGCGGCGAATCCGCGCGGCACGCGCATGGGGAAGCCGGTGCCCGCATCCGGCGGCAATTGGGCGGCCAGATGTCCAAGATCGAGCAGTTCGAGCAGTTCGCGCGGATCGGTGATGGCGTCGCGCCAAATCCGCTGCCATTGCCGAGGCTGCGCGCGCAGGGGGGTTGCAGGTATCATTGCGGATTCATCGCGCGGCAAGCGCACCGGAATCCTCAATTGTAGCCGCTTTTGCGAAGGCGGCCTTCACGCATCACGGAGTTTTGTCATGGCTTACGGAATGAACGACGTCAAGAACGGCATGAAGATCATCGTGGACGGCTATCCGTGCACGATCGTCGACACCGAGTACGTCAAACCCGGCAAGGGACAGGCATTCACGCGCGTCAAATACCGCAATTTGAAGACCGGTCGTGTCGTTGAATTGACGATGAAGTCGACCGACTCGCTCGAAGCCGCGGACGTCATGGATACCGACATGGAATTCCTCTACAGCGACGGCGAGTTCTGGCATTTCATGCACCCGGAAACGCACGAGCAGATCGCGGCCGACAAGAACGCGATGGCCGACGCTTCGAAGTGGCTCAAGGGCAATGAGATGTGCATCGTCACGCTGTGGAACGGTGCGCCGTTGACGGTGGCACCGCCTTCGTTCGTCGAGTTGCTGATCACCGAAACCGATCCGGGCGTAAAGGGCGACACCGCCGGCAGCGGTGGCAAGCCGGCGAAGCTCGAAACGGGCGCCACGGTGCGCGTGCCGCTGTTCGTGCCGCAGGGCGAGAAGATCAAGGTCGACACGCGCACCGGCGAATACGTGGGCAGAGTCAAATAAGGTCACGCGCATGGATCGCGCCGTCGACCAACTCCTTGAAGCGCGCTGGGTCATCCCGGTCGAACCGCATGGCGTGGTGCTCGAGCATCACGCCGTGGCGCTGGCCGGCGACAGCATCGCCGAAGTGCTGCCGATCGCAGCGGCGCGAGCAAAGTACACCAATGCGCTGCGCGTCGATTTGTCCGAACACGCGCTGATTCCGGGCCTCGTCAACGCGCATACGCACAACCCGATGACGCTGATGCGCGGTCTCGCCGACGATCTGCCGCTGATGACCTGGCTGCAGCAGCACATCTGGCCGGCCGAAGCGCGCGTGATGGGCCCGGAATACGTGCGCGACGGCATCGAGTTGGCGATCGCCGAGATGCTGCGCGGCGGCACCACCTGTTGCAACGAAAACTACTTTTTTCCGGACGTGCAGGCCGCGACGTATCTGCGCCACGGCTTTCGCGCCGTGGTCGGCTTGCCGTTCATCGAGTTTCCGAGCGGCTGGGCCAAGAGCCGCGACGAATATTTCGACAAGAATCTTGCCGTATTCGACGAGTTCAAGGGCGAGCGTCTGGTTTCGATGACGCTGGCCCCGCACGCGCCGTACACCGTGGCCGACGAAAGCTTCAGCCGTATCCGCATGTTGTCCGACCAGCTCGATCTGCCGGTGCACATTCACGTGCACGAGACCGCGCAGGAAGTCGAGGATTCGAAGAAGCAGCACGGCCAGCGCCCGCTCGGCCGCCTGCACGCGCTCGGCCTCGTCAACGATCACCTGATCGCCGTGCACATGACCCAGTTGCTCGACAGCGAAATCGAGAGCTGCGCCGGCGCCGGTGCCTCGGTCGTGCATTGCCCGGAATCGAACCTGAAACTGGCGAGCGGGTTTTGTCCAGCGCAAAAGCTGCGCGTGGCCGGCGTGAATCTGGCAATCGGTACCGACGGCTGCGCCAGCAACAACGATCTGGACATGTTTTCGGAAATGCGCACGGCCGCGCTGCTGGCCAAAGGTGTCGCCAGCGATGCCAGCGCATTCGATGCCGCGTTTGCGCTGCAAGCGGGCACGCTCAACGGCGCGCGTGCGCTGAATCTCGGCGAACGCATCGGCTCGATCATCGCCGGCAAGCAGGCGGATTTGACTGCCGTGCGCCTCGACGCGCTGGAAACCCAGCCGATCTACCACGTGATTTCACAGCTCGTTTACGCGACCGGCCGCCAACAGGTCAGCGACGTGTGGATCGCCGGAGCACGCAAAGTGGAAAATGGCACGTTGCTCGGATTCGACTCGGCTGAGTTGCGCGGCAAGGCGCAAACGTGGCGCGAGCGCATCGCCAATTTCGGCTGAACACAGTTGCCGACGTATGATTGCGTGATGAGCACCAACGTCAATCCCGCCGAAACCAGCAAGTTCGACAAGCTCGCCGGCCGCTGGTGGGACAAGAACGGGGAGTCGCGCCCGCTGCACGATCTGAATCCCGCGCGGCTGAACTATATCGCCGACCGCGTGGTGATCAACGGCGCGCGCGTGCTCGACGTCGGCTGCGGTGGCGGCATCTTGAGTGAAGCGCTCGCTGTCGCGGGCGCCAACGTAACCGGCATCGACCTCGCGCCGCGCGTGCTCGAAGTGGCGCGCCTGCATCTGCACGAGACCGGTGTGCACGTCGATTACCGCGAGATCAGCGTCGAGGCGTTGGCGGCGGAAATGACCGCTCCTGCGCATCCTGCGCCCGCGGCATTCGCACAACCCTGTTCGTCACCGGGCGCGTTCGATGCGATCACCTGCATGGAAATGCTCGAGCACGTGCCGGATCCCGGCAGCGTGATCGCCGCATGTGCGACGCTGCTCAAGCCGGGCGGGCGTTTGTTCCTGTCCACGCTCAATCGCACGCCACAGGCATTTGCGACCGCGATCGTTGGCGCGGAATTCGTCGCCGGTCTGCTGCCGCGCGGCACGCACCATTACGCGCAGTTCATCCGCCCATCGGAGCTGGCAGCGACGTTACGCGCGCGGGGACTGGATCTCGAAGACGTCAGCGGTCTTGCCTACAATCCGTTGACGCGGCGCGCTTGGGTTACGTCGAGCCCGGCCGTGAATTATCTTGCGTGCGCGCGCAAGCCTGCATGAAACTGTCCGGTCCCCAACTCGATGCGGTGTTTTTCGATCTGGATGGGACGCTGGTCGATTCCGCGCCTGACTTGATCGCCGCGATGCAACGCTTGTGCGCCGAACGCGGCACGTCGCTGCTCGATGCAGCCGGTGTCGGCACGTCGGTGTCGAAAGGCGGTCGCGCCATGTTGCGCCGTGGGTTCCCCGAGGCCGATGAAGCGCTCGTCGACGAATTGCTGCCGCGATTCCTCGACCTGTACGCGCAAGCGATCGCAACCCATACGACGACGTTTCCGGGTGTCGACGACGTGCTCGCCACGCTAGAGGCCCGCGGCGTGCGCTGGGGCATAGTCACCAACAAGCCAGGTTGGCTCGCGCGCGCGCTGTTGGCGGCGTTGCGGCTCGACGCGCGCTGTGTGGCGCTGGTCTCGGGCGATTGCCTGCCGCAGAAGAAGCCCGATCCCGCGCCAATCCTGCGCGCGTGTACGCTGGCCAATGTCGAACCGGCGCGCAGTGTGTACGTCGGCGACGACTTGCGCGATATCGAAGCGGGGCGCAACGCCGGCATGCGCACGATCGCTGCGGGCTGGGGATATATCGACGGCGAAGACCCGCACGCGTGGGGCGCGGATCTCGTGCTGGCGACGCCGCACGCGCTGCTGCACGCGCTCGACCTCGTTTGATGGCTGACCAAGGTTTTGCCGAATTCGAGCGCAAATGGCTCGATGCCTGGCCGGAGAATCGGATCGTCGCGGTATTCCTCGATCCGGGGCAGCGCGTGCTCGATCATGCGTTCTACGCGCTGATTCACGAACTATCGCGAACCGCGTTTTACCTGCACGAGCCGCAGGTCGCCAGCGCCAAGCTGCAGTGGTGGCGTCAGGAATTGGCCGAGGCCGCGGCGGGCAGGGCACGGCATCCGCTCACGCAGGTGTTGTTCGCGCACGCCCAGGCGCGCGCCGTTGATGTGGCGCTGTGGCCGATGTTGGGCGCGGCTGCGCTGACGCAGGTCGAGCCGCCGGCTGCCGCCACGTTCGATCAGCTGCTGGACCGGCACGCGCCCTATTATGAGGTGATCGCGCGCATCGAATCGGCACTGCTGCTCGCCGGTCCCGGGACCAGCGCGAACGCGACTTTGTGGACTTTGTCGCACCTGCTGCACTCCGTTCGCGAGTGGCATGACGGCGCTTCCGCGCCGCTGAACTTGCTCGCCCGGCATGGTTTGACGCGCGCCAAGCTGGCGGAAGCTTCGCCGGCACGTGTCGGGTTGCTGCGCGATTTCCTCGGCGAAATCGAACGCGGTCTGGCGGCAGAGGACACACACGCGCCACGTCCGCTCGGCCGTCGCGTACGCTTGGCGCTGGATCGGACGTTGGTCGCTGGCGCATTGAAAGCGGCCGATCCGCTCCGATATCTGCAAGTCGGCGCGCGCGCTGGCCATTGGCGCAGCCTGTGGACGGCTTGGCGCGAAGCGCGCAAGGCGATGCGATAAACTGATGATCATGCAACCCACCACCGTCCGTACCATGCCCGACGTGGCCAACGAGGCGCAGCCCGCTGCCGGCGTGCTCGACTGGGTGGGCATGGACGAAATCCGGATGCCGGTGCGCCTGGTCGCTGCCGATGATCGCATCGTGCAGTCCGCGGCGCGCGTCGCCGCGTACGTGAATCTCAAGGAATCCGCGGCGCGCGGAATCCACATGTCGCGTTTGTACCTGCATGTCGACAAGGCGCTGAGCGCCGAACCGCTGACGCCCTCGTCGCTGCGGCATCTGTTGCGCGACTTCCTCGACTCGCATGCGCAACTTTCCGATCGCGCGATGTTGCGCGTCAGCTTCGAACATCTGCTGCGCCGCCCGGCATTGGCGAGCGACAACAGTGGCTGGCGTTCTTACCCGGTGACGATCACCGCGACGCTGGCGCATGGCCAGTTCACGCTCGAAGTGGACATCGAAATCGTGTATTCGAGTACGTGTCCGGCTTCGGCCGCGCTCGCACGCCAACTGATCCAGCAGCGTTTCGCGCAGGACTTCGCGCGTGGCGATGCGCTCGATTACGACAGCGTCGTCGCCTGGCTCGGCAGCGAGCACGGCATTTGCGCGACGCCACACAGCCAGCGCAGCATCGCGCAAGTGCGGGTGAAACTGGCACCCAGTCTGGCGCTGCCGATCACCGAGCTGATCGATGCTGTCGAAAGCGCTTTGCAAACACCGGTGCAGACGGCGGTCAAACGCGAAGACGAACAAGCTTTCGCATTGCTCAACGGTGCCAACCTCATGTTCTGCGAAGACGCCGCGCGCCGCATCCAGCGCACACTCGACGTGGACGAACGCGTGACCGATTTCCGCATCCATGCTGCGCATCTGGAAAGCCTGCATGCACACGATGCGGTCGCGGTTGCGACCAAAGGTATCGGCGGCGGTTACGCAGCCGGGATCGACTGATCGGCGCAGGGTTCACGATGTCCGGCAACAAGTCGCCTAGTTCCGACAAGCTCGATCGCGTCGTCGCCGCTGCGCGTCGGCAAGCCGAGCAGCGTGAGCTCGGTTATCGCGAGCGGGCATTGAAAATGTATCCGTGGGTTTGCGGACGCTGCGCGCGCGAGTTCACGCGCGCGAACCTGCAGGAACTGACCGTGCATCATCGCAATCACGATCACGATTACAACCCTCCGGATGGCAGCAACTGGGAGTTGCTGTGCGTGTATTGCCACGACAACGAACATTCGCGCTACATCGATCACGCGGCGGGCTCGGTATCGAGCGCTGATAGCACCGGTCCGGCGACGAGCAATCCGTTTGCCAATCTGAAAGATTTGCTCAAGCGCAGTTGAGCGACGTCACATCTTCTCGACGCGAATCTTCCGGCCCTTGATCTTGCCGGCGCGCAATCGTGCCA
>Ga0105239_10007365_pt1 | contig 12639 bp, 6 predicted proteins | sample KBSC44metaG_FD_92761 | JGI IMG/M metagenome (GOLD analysis project Ga0105239, IMG submission 92761) | Corn rhizosphere microbial communities from Kellogg Biological Station, Michigan, USA - KBS C4-4 metaG | ecosystem: Host-associated > Plants > Roots > Rhizosphere > Soil | place: Michigan, USA...
ATCGCACGGGCGTGAGCAGCGTCGCGGCCGTACCGCCGGAAACGAGATGAGAAGTGTCTCCGGACGCGCCCTCATACCACTGGTAAGCGCAGCCGGTGGGATTCGCGACGACGACGGAGAGAGACGTCTGTTCGGTGTTCGTGATCGTGGTGTTGGAGCGCGGTTGTGTCACGACGCGATTCGTTCCGCACGAGGTCACGCGCACCGTGATCATGCCGCTGTCGGCGATGGAGCAAGCGTTCGACGCTTCGACCCAATACGAGGTGGTGATGAGCGGCGCGACTTCCTTCCATGGCACGGTCGTCGTGCCGAGGTCGTGATTCCGGCCGGGTCCCTCGAACCAGTGGTAGCTCTGGATCGGAGTGGGCGATGCTGCATTGAGCGCGATCGTCGCCGGCGATCCCGAGGCCACGTCCATGGGATGCGGCTGTTCGGGAAGGATCTCGATGGGACCACAAATGTCGCCGTTGTCCTGGATCAGCGAAACCGTCGCGGGAGTGCTGCGGATCGCCTGACCGCAGGCATTGGACAACTCGACCCAGTAATGCGCGGCCGGTTTGCCCGAAGTCGGAGCGAGCGCGGGCGTCACGAGGAGTTGATCCTCGTGGCCGGCGACAGAGTCGACGGCTCTGTGCCAGCCGTTTTGCTCGCCTTGGTACCACTGGAAATGACCGCGCGGCCAGGGCGTGACGGCCTGGAGCAACACGGTCTGAACGGACGACACGTAGGACACGGCCGGTTTGATGGCCAGCGTGGGCGTGGGACAGCTTCCGAACTCGGAAATGTATGCGCGGTTCGACGTGGAGGTCCTCACCTTCCCGTCGCTGCACGTCGCGGTCACCTGAACGTAGAGCGACATCCACTTCGTCTGCTGATCGAGACCGACGACGCGGGTCGGCGAGCCGGGATCGGTGTCGCTGAGCGCGGCGTCGAGCGCGACGTCGGCGTCGCGGAACCAGCGATAATGAACGGAAGCGTTGCCGCTGAGATCGACGCTCGGCGTGGCCGTGAGCATGACCGCGCCGCCATGATCCTGTTCGGTAATGGCCGGATCGAGTGAAACGGAGAAATCAGGGCAGACGGCGGGGGAGTATGCCTGCAGGATCACCGGCTCACTCGTCACGCTTCCGCATGCACTCAAGACGGTGACGTGGCAGGTCTTCGAGCCCGGCGCCGTGAAGTCGTAGCTGAATTCATGGTACGGCTCCGCGATGTTGGATACCGTATGGATGTCGGATGGCCCGCAGTCCAACGTATAGCTGAACGGCCCCGAGCCGGTGACAGCGATCGACGTCGTCACGGTTGCGGTCGCGCCGGCATTGATCGTCACCGGTGTTGACGTCGGTTGCACCGTGACGACCGGGGTGTGGCAGACGTTCGCGTGCGCGGTGACGCTGTCGCGGCTGCAGGCGCGATCGGCGGAGAACACCCGCACCCAATAAGACGCGGATGCGGTGAGCGGCGGCGTCGTGAATTGCGCCGAATCCGTGTTGGGGATCGCGGCACCGTTCGGAGCCTGCCCTTGATGCCACTCATAGTGAGCCGCGCCGTCGGTCGTCGTCACGCTGAAGGTAGCAGTCGTGCCGTTCGTGACGACGGTGTCGCGAGGCTGTGCCGTGATCCCGAAGAGATCACATCCGCGCACGGTGATGTGGGCCGCGCGCGAAAACGAGCCGCAACCATCGCCATCGCGCACGGCGACCCAGAACGTTCCGCTGTCCGTCAGCAGGCCGGTCTGATAAGAGGCGGCGGTGGCGCCGTCGATGGGTGATGAGAGATCGCCCGACTCGCCCCGATACCACTGATACCGAGGAGCGGCCGCATTGGCGGGCGGTGTGATCGATAGGGTAGTCGAGGTGCGAGCCTCGATGATCTGGTCACGCGGCTCGGCCGCGATCAACGCAGGACTGCTGGTGCAGCGGACGAAGGTGATGTTTTTGGGTCGCGGAAGCCCCTGGTCGTCCTGTTGTGTATCGGTCTGGGGGAGGAAGCCGGTTGCGCCCGTGTGCGTGATCGTTCCGATCATTCCACTGCCGAGGTAAGTGATCCCGGGCGTGGTGTGAGAGCCGGCATAGCCGTCGACGGCGGTGAGGAAGCCGCCCGCGTAGAGGTTCTCCACGGTGCGGTCGGGAGCGGTCATCCCGGTGAAGTGAGGGTATTTCAGCGTGGCGACGTCGCCGAACGGGGAGTAGGTGTAGTCCTGATCCAGACTGCGCACGACGTTGCCGCCGATCTTGATGGTCGTCGTCTTCGTCCTGAGCCTTCCGGCCGCTTCGCCGTAGTCGAACGCTTCCTCGACCGCGACGTCCGTGGGCGTCTGATTGACGTTGAGTCTGTTGTGACGCGTCGATTTGACGATCTTGCCGATCGACTTCTCGACCACCGGAGTGACCGTGTCACCGTAAACGAACTCCTTCATCGGCTCGGACGTGGTCTGCGACAACGGATGGTTGACGCCGGTCAGGCGTCCCATGTCGTCATAGGCGAAGGCGAGGTCGTGCGGTCCGAACACAGCCCCGGTGGTCTTCCGGCGAGCGTGTCCGAAGACGTCGTAAGCGCTGTAATCGACGGTGCCGTTTCCGGTGGCGCCGCCCAATTCGGGCTGTTGTTCCTGAAGGAGGAATCCCCGGTTGTCATAGTCGAACTTCCGCTCCTGGGGAGCGCTCAGGACGTGGATCAGCCGGTCGGCGACGTCGTACTCGTAGGTGGTCGTATGCGTCGCCGGGTCGCCGCTGGTTACGCCGAGCGGCTCGGTGACGCTGATGAGCCGGCCGAGTGGGTCGTTCGTCTCGACCGTCGTCGCGTCGGCCAATGTGTCGAACGGTTTCACCGCGACGTTCTTGACGGTATGGCTCGAGCCGCGGACGGTGTCGTAAACGGCCGCGCTCTCCGACAGCACGACGGAACCATGCACGGTGCGAGCTCTGGTGACGCGACCTGCAAAGTCGTAATCGGACAGCGTGGCCGTCGCCGGCGCCGGATCGGTGGTGAAGCCTTCGACGGTCTCCGACACCTTGCGCCCCATGATGTCGAACAGGGTGTCGTGGCCACGCGTTTTCGTCGGATCGTCGGTTGTGGAACGTTGCCGAATGACGCGGCCAAGGCCATCGAAATAGAACGTGCTGCTGCGGCTGTCGACGGCGTTGGCCTGGGTGCTGACGACGTATGCGTTCGCGTCGCTCGTCGCGGCGTGGTACGCGTAGCTGCTCGGCGCGACTCCGGGAGCCGTCAACGACGTCAGGCGGCCCATTGCATCGTAGGCGTACGTCGTCTCGAGGTTGGCTGGATCGCGTTCCGAAGCGACGAGACCGGTCGACTGGTCGATGGTGCGGTCGACTGTCTTGAAGTGATTCGCGAACTTGGTCGAGGCGAGAGTGCCGTAGGAATAGGTGTGGAAAATGTCGTAGGCCGGCTGCCCGAGCCCGATCGTACACAGGTCGCCGGTGCTTACGTGCACGGAGCTCCCCTGCGCATCGTCGCCACCGTAATACCTCTCCTCGGCGACGTCGCCTGACGGCGTAGGAGTGAAGTCGACGACGATGTCACCGTCGCCCGGAAGCGTGTCGCGAACGGTGCGCTGGCGCTTCAGGAAGCCGGTCGACGGGTCGAAGCAGAACTGCCGGAAGGAGAAGTCCTTTTTCGTCGCCGTGGCGAGTGCGGGCAACGCCTTTCCGTCGAGGACGTCTTGACATGACGTCACGGGGCTCGTCGGCCGCACGTCGTCGATGCGGGAGCACTGCTCCGAATAGGTGTCGAACCGCCACAGGTTGGCGTTGGGCAGAGTTCCTTTCGGAGGTACGTTGTATTTCGTGAACGACGTGCGGTATTTGCCGCCGCCGAAATTGCCGCCGGTGACGGTGACCGTGCTATGGCCCCATCCGTCGTCGCCGTCGCGGAACGTCTCCGTGTACGTCGTCGGATAGTTGAGGTTGTCAGGGTCGAAGTAATACGTGCGCTCGTCGTTGACGCCGAGAACGCTGGCCTCGTGTGCGAAGCCTCTGGCAGCGAAGTTGACGCGCTTCATGCGCCGAAGCTTGCCGTTCTTCAATCGGAAGCGCCCCTCCGTTCCCGGTACGCGCTCGAGCACCGGCGGATGGGTCGCGTCCGGCGGCGGTCCCGAATACGTTTCCGTGGAAAGCAGGAAATTATTCAGGTCGCCGGCCGGCGCGAAGGGATCCGGATAATCGAAGTGCGTCCCCGGAAGTCCGAATTCACCCGGCTCGAAAGGGTCGCCGTTGTTGCAAGGGTCGTGATCGTAGTCGGGCTTGTAGATGGAGTAGTAGGCGATGTCGGTCGTGCCGTCCGGCGCCGTGACCGCGTTCGCCATCTCGCGATAGCGGTTCCACTCCACGTTGACGTCGGTGGAGTTGTAGCATTGATCCCGGACCGCGTTGGTCGTGTAGTACCAGGTGCCCGTCGTCTCCGCACCCGTCGTGTGGTTGAAGTCCGTGATGGTGCGCTGCACGACGCCGTTCGTCACGGGCGACGTCGGCGCAGGGGGAGTGATGTTGTGCTCCTGCATCTCGACCATGGTCCAGGCGACGGGAAAGGTGTTGTCGCCATACGACCATGTGTATTTTCCGCCCGTGGGTACGGTCAGCGACTTCAACTGTCCCGTGCCGCCGCATTGAACGGTGCCGGCATTGATGCAGAGCTCGTACGCCGGCATCGAATACTTCGTCCCGTCCGGGAAGACGATCTCCTTCAGCAGGAACTGATTGACCTTTTGACTCAGGCCCTGGATGGCGCTCGGCATCGTGTCGGACGGATGGCGTGGCACCTCCTCCCGGACGTGATGGAACTGGTAGGTGACGTCCGCTCCGCCGAAGCCTTTCGTGGTGATGCTCTGGAGACGCGTCTGCTGGAACGTCGTTCCCCACGAGTGGCCGCTCGCGTCGGAGCCGCTCGCGGTGACGACGAAGTGGAGCTCATGCGAGCGCGTGAGCGTTGCAACGCCGTTGCTGTTCTTCTGATACTCGTCGACGTACCAGGTTTCGAGCGTCTCTCCGGCATTGGCACCGGCGCCGAAGCCATAGGAGAATTTCAGCGAATTGCCGAACGAGTCCGTGAGCTCGGTGGCACGCCAAGGCTCGGTGTTGTTGGTTCCGAGCGCCTGGAAGACCTCCTTGGAGCCGTCTGGAAAATAAATCGTCTTGTCCGTGGGCGTCACATCGAGCCGCAGGCGGCTCTCATCCGCGGAGAACGTGCTGTAAGACTCCGGAGGGTTCGCGCCCAGCGACTGGAACGCATGCTCGCGTCCGTCCGGGCTCTCATAGAGAAATCCGCGGTCTGAAGCGGTGCGCTCGTTCGTCGGATCTTCCGGCGGGACCAGCCGGCCGAGGGAGATCATCCAGCCGAGTCCCGCATTGCATCGACGGCACGGCAACATCGCCGTGACGTCCGAAGTGTAGGGACAGTCATTGAAGACATTGCCCCACTGGAACTCGCAGCGCTGGGGGAAGCCCTTGGCGATCGGGTGATAGTCCCAGATGTTGCTGTTGTAGACGAGCGTGAAGGCGTAAGAGAGTGCCGATCCGGCGCGGAAGGTCTGTGAGACCGGCAGCGTGACGATGAGGTTGCCGTTGAACGTGTTGACGGCGTCGAGCCCGCCGAACGAATAGAGCTTGGTCGGATTGAAGCCTTTCTCCGACATCGGATCTTGCTGGCCGAACGCGCTGACGGCCGCGAGCGCAATGAGAAGTGCGACGGCGAGGCGGCGGCGGATCAATTCGCACCTCCGAGCATCGCTCCATCCACTTTGACGACCGTGGTGTGGAGGTCGTAGGCGTCGACGAGGAAGAGCGTACCGCCGGGCTTGATCTCGTCCGGCTTCTTGTCGTTGTCATCGAGAAGAGGCTGGAGGCTCGACAACAGGAACGACGTGCGATTCGTGCCGTCGCGCCGCACGCCCGGCTCCATCGCTCCGTCCCCCGCAAAGCCTGTCCAGATTCCTCCGCCGGGGTGCGCGTACACGAGATAGGCGGCGTGGCTTTCCCACTCGATCTCGTCGACCGCTGCATTGTGCTTGTGGAACACCGGCGGTTTGCCCTGCGGAGGCTGGTAGCCGCGCGGCGACGCCACCGCGAAGTCGGCATTACGCCGGTCGATGGCGATCCAAATGGAGCGCAAAGGAACCGGATTGGGGTGAGGCAGCAGGACCGTGCCGTCGTGATCGGAATCGACGCCGCCCATCACCTTGACGCTCGTCGTGCTCGAGTAGCCCTTGCCGACGAAGGCAATGGAGATCGCGATCACCGGGGCCCCCGGTGTGAAATTCGACGCGACGATTTGGCTCGGCTCGAAAGTGAGCGCAGGGCTCTGGTTCGTCTGGGTTGCGAGCGTCTGTGCAGCGAGCGGCTGTGCGGCAACGGCACATGCCGCCATGAAGAGCAGGATGCGGTTCATGCGACCTCCGGTCGGTAGGGGAACACCGCGGTGGATGACGGATGGGAGCGGTCAGGACCTGCCGGTCATTGCAGTGTCAGAAGGACGAGAATCTGCCCGGTTCCGCTCGGAAGCGGCTCCAGAGCCTTTCCGAGGATGGTGCCGACCCGGTGAAACTTGCCGCCGCCGACTTCGGCCGCAACCGACTTCATGGCCATGCCCGTCTTGTCGCCCGTGACGAGAAGATCGCCGATGCGGATTGGGCCGCGATCGGCCTGGACGTTGACGCGGACACGACCCATCGTAGCGACGCGAACCTTCGAGGAGGAGCCTTGGCCGAGCACGATGCCGGGCTGCTCCGATACGACGCCGATCACGCTCGTGTCATAAGGCGTCGTCGAGGCGATGACTTCATTGACCCTGTCGGGACTGGCAATGACGACCGTGCCGGGCGACAGCGGCTGCGGGGCGGTCACCCACTCCGCGATGTCCTGGTACTTCGCGTGGATGATGCCGCCTTCCACCGTGCCGTTGAACGTGATCGTGGCGTTGCCATTCTGCGGCACGGAGATGGTCATGCGATCGGTGTTGGTGCCGTCCTTGATCCGGAACTCACCGTCGCCGCCCATCATGCCCACGGACCACGAACGGCTCGTGGTTTCGGACGAGGTGTATTGCGAATATGCCTTCCGGGCCGAAGTGGTCCCGTCGCCGGATTTCATCTGCACCACCGCGGCGCCGGATGTATTCAGATTGCGGAAGAGTCCCGAGACGGAGGTGGCGTCGTTCTTCGTCACTTCGAGGTCGGTCTCCGGCAGCGTGCCGAGCGTTCCGACGCCGAGGCGCGAAGTATCTTTGAGAATGACGTTCCGATTGAAGAAGAATTGTTTCGTCGACCCGCTCGTGTCATGGAGGAAGAATCCGAAATAGTCGCCGTCCGGCGCCTCATTCGTGGCGACGTTCATCTGAAACCAGGCGGAGGACCAGCCGCGAGTGAGCGCCGAGCCGTTCGGCTCGATCCAGACGTATGGATAGGGGCCTCGCACCCGGACGTCATTGTCGCCTTCGCCAGTGACTTCTTCCGTGCGCGGAGCATGAATCACCGAGGAGACGGATGACTGTGTGTCGTGGGCCTGCCTGTCACCGACGCTCTTTTCCTGTGCGACGGCGTCGCACGCGCAAACCACGAGTACGGCGGCAATGATGCCGGCGAATTGTTTCATGACTCGATTCTCCTTTTGGCGCGGGGGGGCCGCGGACCGTTCCTTGATCGGGACCCGCGGCGAAACCGACGGATCTCGTAGAAGATTTCCGTTCGGCCGGAGATCGGCAGCGCCGGCGTGCAAGGGTGATATTTACTTCATACGGATTGGCGCGACTATCTTGCGCGGGGAGGCAAGACATCGCGAATCTCGATAGCGTCGACGACCTCTTTTTCAGGCGTCGACGGTCCCGCCCGAGGAAGCTTCGCTGAGTGTGAGAAGGTCCGATGCGATATGGCCGGCCACCGCAATGAAGTCAATTATGCCACCCGCACAAGAAGCACCGGCGCGTGGAGACCGTGAAGGACGCAGCTTGCACCGGCGACGGCGCCGGTGCCCCACATCAGCAACGTCACTCGACCGCGTGGGTCGCCGGTACGATCATCACCGGCGCGGCAACGCCGCGGATGATGTCGATCTTGAGCGGCGAGGGCGTTTCGGTCGCATTGAGGAACACGGCATCGACTTCGTTGCGCTCGCTATAGCGGACGAGCTCTTTCGCGATGTCGTCCCCGATCACCACCGCTTGTTTGAGCGGCGCGCGCGGAAGCGTCGACGAGACTTCGGCTTGGAGTGCCTGAGCGCGCGACGTCTCGTCGTTTTTGCAGATGGTCAGCAGATGCACTTCGCCTTGTTCGCGGGAGGCGATGGTCGCCGCGAGCTCCAATGCGGAGTGTGACTTCTGTTTCGTATGGACCGGGACCACGATCTTGCGCATGGCCCGGCGTTTTTTGACGCCATAGCGGATCGCCAGGACGGGGACGGGCGGGTCGGTGATCACATTGCGCGTCGTCGATCCGATCAGCAGGTGCGCAACGTGGTGCCGCGCGTGCGTCGACATCACGACGAGGTCGACATTCTCCGCGGCTACAGTGCGTGAGATTTCCGCGCCCGGGTCCGGCGCGTTCTTGACGACGAGGCGAGTGGGAATGGTCGCGTTCGCGCGGCGGATGCGATCGCGCAGCTTCTCGAGCTCGAACTGCTCGGCGTATTCGTACACCTTCGGATCGGCGGGGAAATGGCGCTCATTGCGGATGTGGAGGATGACGATCTCGGCGCCGGTGGAACCGGCGATGCGCACCGCGTCGTCGAATACCCATTCCGAGGCCGTCGAGAAATCCGTCGGGGTCAGAATGTGGCGCCACGGATACATGGCTTCACTTCATCGCGCTTTGCTGCGGCGCGGGGGCGGCGGCTGCGACGGCGGGGGCTGCCGGCGCAGGTGCTGGCGTGACGATGTAGCGGATCACCGTCGTCGGCTCCGCCTCGGTTTCCGCGACCTGCAGCGTCACCTGCTTGCCGGCCGACGGAATCGTGTCGCCGGGGATGAACGGGTCCTGCATGGCCTGATTGAGCTGCACTTCCAGCGTGCGCCAGTTCTTCTGCTCGGGCGGATACGGATCCTGCGGCGGATACGCGCGGAACTGCGCGAGGTAGGTCGTGTAGTAGTGATAGACCTGCGGGAACGAGTCGTCGGTCGCCAGCGTGTAAACCTCGGCCTGCGGCCCGTACTGATTGCGGATCATGACTTCGTCGCGGCGGGTGAGATCGTCGCGATACTTCGCGCCGGCATACACGGGGATGGCGTGGCTGATCGACTTCAGATCGCCAGACGCATCCACCTGCGGTGCGGCCGCGGCCGCTTGCTCCGGCTGCGTGATCCCATTCTTTTTGGGGAGTTGCTCTTCCGCCGCTTTGCTTTCCTTGCCGCCGGTGCAGCCGGTGGCGAGCACGACGGCGAGGATCGATACAGCGGCAGCGGCGCGGGGTATGTTCATGAACTACTCAAACAGCAATGGCTATGCCGCCCGCTCATCAATTGTTGTCGGCCTGCCCGCGAACGACGCGGGAAGGGCGTCCGGACGTGCCGCGGAGGCGCTCCAGCGCCGTCTCGCCGCCGTATTTGCTGACGAGGTGCTCGTCGAACTCGTCGGAGATGTTCGCCACCGCGTTGAGCGACGCGATCAACTGCTCGCCCTGCAGGCGCCGCCCGAGGAACGAGTGCGAGAAGAAGACGTCGCGGTCCACCATGCTGAAGCCGCCGAGGGAAACCTCGGAGTTGAGGCGGAGCAGCTCCTGGGCGAGGTCGAAGGTGGGCTCGACATCCTGCACGCAGAAGGCGAGGATCTCGACGACGGCGTCGTCTTCCTCGTACGGATGGATCGAGATCTCCAGCACGGTCGAGCCGTACTTGAGATAGAAATCGCAGTGCTCGGCGTCGTCGAAGTGCTCGTCGACCAGTTCGTCGAGATACGACTTCACCTGGCGATACACCTCTTCCTGGCACTGCGTGTGGAACTGGCGATTGGGCGACGCGGACATTGCGGGCGTGATTATAGAACTCTTCAAGTCCTCGAACCGGAAGCGGCTCGTGCTGAAGCAGGGGCGCGAGCGCGCCGTGGCGAATCGCCATCCCTGGATTTTCGCCGGGGCGATCGCGAAAGAGAGCGGTCCGGCCGACGCGGCGATCGCCGATCTCGTCGACGGACAGGGCAATCTACTCGCGTCGGGATTCCACTCGGCGCTGTCGCAGATCCGTCTTCGCGCGCTCACGTTCGGCGAGGAGCTGACGCCGGAGCTGATCGCATCGCGGATCACGACGGCGATCGCGCGCCGCGCCGGCATTCTCGATGACGCGACGAACGCCGCGCGCGTCGTCAATGCCGAGGGGGATGACCTCAGCGGACTGGTGATCGATCGCTACGACGATCTCTTCGTCGTCGAGATCTCGAACTCCGGCGTCGAGCAGATCAAGCCGCTGATCGTCGACACGATCGGCGCGAAGCGCGTCTTCTTCAAGAACGATCTGCCGGCGCGCAAGATCGAGGGGTTGACGCTGCAGAATCAGGTCATTCCGAGCGTGAGCGAGGAAGCCGGGGGCGAGGGCGCGCCCGGCCGCCCAGGTTCGTCGCTGACGCTCGGAATGACAGCGACCATCTCCGAGTCCGGCCTCCGCTTCGACATCGATCCGGGCGAGGGGCAGAAGACCGGCTTCTTTCTCGATCAGCGCGAGAACCGCCGCATGGCGCGCTCGCTCGCGAACGGCAAGCGCGTCCTCAACCTCTTTTCCTACAGCGGCGCGTTCGGCGTCTACGCGGCGGCGGGCGGCGCGACCGGGATCACCAACGTCGACGTCTCCGACAAGGCCATCGCGCTCGCGCGCCGCAATCACGAGCTGAACGGCTTCGACGGCGACTTCGTCGTCGCCGACGCCTTCGACTGGGTGCGCAAGACGCGCGAACGATTCGACCTCGTCGTCTGCGATCCGCCCGCGTTCGCGAAGTCGCGCGCCGACGTCGATCGCGCCGCGCGCGGCTACAAGGACATCAACCTGCACGCGCTGCGACTCGTCGAGCCGGGCGGGATGCTGATGACGTTCTCCTGCTCCGGCCACATGTCGCTCGATCTCTTCCAGAAGGTCATCTTCGCGGCCGCGCTCGACGCCCGGCGCCGCGTCTCGATCGTCCGCCGCCTCACCGCCGGCTCCGACCATCCGGTTTCGCTTTATTGTCCAGAAGGGGAGTATTTGAAGGGGTTTCTGCTCGAGGTGCGGTGACGGAGGGCTGAAGGCAGAAGGCTGAAGGCTGAAGGCTGAAATCGGCTGGGTTGACTCGGAATTCTGCCTTCTGCATTCTTCCTTCTGCATTCATCCATGTCCGCCACGGCCTTCACGTCCCGCCCCTCCCGCGAGATCACGCTCGCGTATCTCGGCGAGCTCCTGCACAACGCCGGCTTCATCGACGATCGCCAGAAGAGCGAGATCGACGCCGCCGACCGCGCGCAGGCGCGGGCGATGACGCGCACGAAGGCCGGGCAGCGCGGTGAGGAAGAAGTGAGCGCGGTGAAGACGATCGCGTCGATGAACCTGACGGACGCGAGCGGCAACGGCACGCGCATCGACGACTTCCTCCTGGCGCGGCTCATCGCCGAAGACGCGCACATGCCGTTCTACAAGATCGATCCGCTGCGGCTCGACGTGGCGATGATCGAGTCGAAGATGTCGCGCCCCTTCGCGCGGCGCCACAAGATGGTTCCGGTGGCCATTCGCGACGGCAAGCTGATCGTCGCGATGGTGAATCCGTTCGACAGCGTCGCCGTCGATTCGTATCGCCCGATGGCGAAGCAGGAGATCGAGCTCGTCGTCGCCTCCGAGACCGACGTCATGTCGGTCATCAACGAGCAGTACGGCTTCCGCGCGTCGGTGACGAAGGCGGAGCGCGACCTCACCAAGGGCGCCATCGATCTCTCGAACCTCGAGCAGTACGTGAAGCTCAAGTCGGGCGCCGAGATCGAGACGAGCGATCAGCACATCGTCAACGCCGTCGACTATCTCCTCCAGCACGCCTACGACTCGCGCGCGTCGGACATCCACATCGAGCCCAAGCGCGAGCACGCGCAGATCCGCTTCCGCATCGACGGCGTGCTCCACGAGATCCAGAAGGTTCCGAAGCTCGTCAATCTCGCCGTGACCTCGCGGCTGAAGACGATGTGCCGCATGGACATCGCCGAGAAGCGCCGCCCGCAGGACGGCCGCATCAAGACCGAGCACGACGGCAAGGAGATCGAGCTTCGCGTCTCGACGCTGCCGACCGCGTTCGGCGAGAAGGTCGTCATGCGAATCTTCGATCCCGAGATTCTCATCCGCGACGTCGCCGGCGTCGGTTTCTATGAAGACGAGCTGAAGATGTTCTCGGACTGGATCAAGCGTCCGCACGGGATCATCCTCGTCACCGGCCCGACCGGGTCGGGCAAGACGGTCACGCTCTATTCCGCGCTGAAGTCGCTCGCGTCGCCGGAGATCAACATCACCACGATCGAGGATCCGATCGAGATGGTGCACGAGGACTTCAACCAGACCGCGGTGCAGGCGAAGATCGGCATCACGTTCCCCGCCGCGCTGCGCACCATCCTTCGCCAGGATCCCGACATCATCATGGTGGGCGAGATCCGCGACGAGGAGACCGCCAAGACCGCCATCGAGGCCTCGCTGACC
>Ga0105239_10007366_pt1 | contig 12639 bp, 10 predicted proteins | sample KBSC44metaG_FD_92761 | JGI IMG/M metagenome (GOLD analysis project Ga0105239, IMG submission 92761) | Corn rhizosphere microbial communities from Kellogg Biological Station, Michigan, USA - KBS C4-4 metaG | ecosystem: Host-associated > Plants > Roots > Rhizosphere > Soil | place: Michigan, USA...
AAAACGAGCACACCAGGGTAATGATCATTGTATTAGTAAGTACGTGGAAATATGCGCCTGCAACCCCCGTCATCAGCAAAAAGGGCACAAATATTACAATGGTGCTTATGGACGAGCCCAGCATAGCCGGGAACAGATAGTCGATGGCAGTTTTTATCAATTTTAAGGGCCGTTCGCGCGGGTGTTCTTCGTGGGTGCGGTGAATTTGTTCAACCACCACAATGGCATCATCAATAATTAAGCCCAGCGCCGCGGCAATTGCACCCAGCGTCATGATGTTAAATGTATAGCCAACGCCGTAAATAACTGCCAGACTAAGGCAAAGCGTCACCGGGATGGTAATCAAAATAACAGCACTTGCCTTCACCGAACGCAGGAAAATAATGGCAACGATTATGGCCAGCAGTAACCCCACCCAAAGGCTGTCGCTCACGCTTTTTATTGAATCTTTTACAAAATCAGCCTGTTCGTAGTAAGGTTTTATGGTTACGTCCTTCGGCAAAATTTTCTGCAAATCGGCAACCTTGCCATCCATATCGGCCGATAGCGATACCAGGTTAGCATCCGGCTGTTTGATAACGGCTATAAGTACACCATCATGCCCGTTGGCATTTATGCGGGTATATTCAATACTTTCCTGTATGGCAATGTCGGCAAAGTCCTTCAACCTTACCACACGCTTGCGGTTATTGCTTATTACCAGGTTTTCAAGCTGGTCTTTTGCATTGATTGTAGCATCGGTAACAGTCAGGTACATCCGTTTATAGTCCGACAAATAACCTTCCGATTTTACAAAGTTGGTGGTGCTTAGCGTAGTGCTGATAATATCGGGCGTTAAGCCGAGCGAGCTCATTTTTTGTTTGTTGAGCGTTAACCAATACTCTTTTGCTTTACCACCAATTACCCGTATTTCGGATATACCATCAACCTGCGACAGGAAAGGCTTTACGGTATAAGTGGCCAGCTGACGCAGCTCAATTGGCGAACGGCTATGGCTCTCCAGTGTGTAACCGCTTACCGGCAGTATGGAGGGGTTCATTTTCTGCACAGTAATGCTTACGTCTGCAGGCAGGTCGTTTTTTACCTGGTCGATACCAGCCTGTATTTTTTGCAGGCTCATATCAATATCGGTACTCCAATCCATGTAAGCCGATATTTCGCAGCTGCCGCGACTGGTGGTGCTGCGCACAGTTTGCAGGCCGGGCACTTGTTTTATGGCATTTTCTAGCGGCTTGGTAACCGTAACCATCATTTTGTTTACCGGTTGCAAGCCCTCCTCAGCTATTACTTTTATTTTAGGAAAGGTAATTTCGGGGAAGAGCGAAGTTTGCAGCTTTGAATACGCAAACAAACCGCCCATAATTATGATGACCAATACCAGGCTTACCGGCTTTCTATGCATTAAAAACGAGTCCTTTATAGGGGTCATGGCTCAATAATTTTTACTTTGGCGGTATCCGGCAGGCCATAATTCCCGCTAACAACTATTTTATCCTGTTTGGTAAAGGCAGGGGAAAGTATCTCAATCCTGTCGCCCGAATGAATACCCTCTTTAACCGGCACTTTTACAGCTGTGGTGGGGTTTATCAGTTTCATTACCCAAAACTCGGTTTGAGTCTCATTTGCCAGTATGGCCGCTTTTGGCAGCGATACGGTATTGGTTTTTGCCGATTTTACTATCCGCGCCTTGGCTATCAGGTTTTCAGGAATTTGCTGACTGGTGTTTACTTTTAACACCACACCCTGTGTTTGTGCAACCGTATCAACCGTCGGCATAAACGAGGTAACAATTGCTCCTACTTTAGTGTTGCCGGGTAAAGTGAGATCAACATTTTGTCCCATTTTTACGTATTGGCGCAGCTCGTAAGGCAGTTGCATTAAAAATACAAAGCTACTGCGGTCGCTTATCACCGCCAATGCTTCTCCATCGGCAACGTAGTCGCCCTTTTGATGGCTCAGTTGTGAAATATAGCCCGACTCCGAAGCCTTTATCCTGTTAATACCTGAAAATTTGAAAGTAGTATCGAGCACATTAATGCTATTGCCGATGCTCTGGGCTTCCTTTGTTTTTATGGTGAAAAGTAGCTGCCCCTTACCTACGTTTTGGCCTGGTTTTACATTAGCCAGCTCGATGTAGCCATTGGCATTTGCCTTTACATAGTTTTTTTGCAGGATGGTTGATGTGGCATTAAGGTCAATGTAATCAACCAGGGTACTGTCATTAACAGTTGTTACAGTAACAGGTGTTTGCGATGCCACGGCTGCGTCCGCTTCGTCGGCAGGCTTATCCTTGCCCTTGCACGAGAAAAGCAATACCGCAATGCCTAAAACCAAATATTTAACGGCGAATGTCTTCATTTTATCTGTTCCAGTAATTTAGCTGATTGATGAGTTGTAGTTTGTTGATGTTAGTGGTGGCGCGCAGGTTTTTAACCGTAAAATAATTGCTGATAGCCAATATCAAGTCGGCAATGCGCAGGTCGCCGGTTTGCAATAGCTTGGTATCAACCTTGATGAGACCCTCCGAATACTTAATCTGTTCATCAATTTGCTGCAACAGGGTTTCAGTATCTTTTATCTGCTGTTTTAGCTGTGCAATTTGCTGGCGGTATTGGGCATCGAAAAATGCTTTATAGTTTTGCCTGGTTTCCTCCTCGAGCGATAGTTTTTTATACTGCATTTTACGCTGACCACCATCATAAAGCGGCAGGGTAAAACTAAAGCCGGCGCTAACGCCAAAGTTTTTATAAGCTTGGCCCATAAAATCGCTGTTATAGCCGCCGTCGGCCAAAATGCTGGCTTTGGGTTTATAGCTGAAGTCGACAAGCTGGCGGCTGTTTACCAGTTTAAGGCTATCGAGCCGGTATTGTCTGAAAAAAATACTGCTGCCGGGATCAGGCAACATCGCCCTTTCAATTTTTGGTTCCTGCAGCTCAATTATCGTGGTATCGGCTACGCCGGCCAGGTAATTAAGTGTACTAAAGTCGTTTTTATATTGCAGGCGCGATTGTAAAAGGGTTAGCTGTTGCTGTTTCAGCGTTACCAAAAAGGTGAGGTAATCGCTTTGGCGATAAACATTGCTGCGGGTAAGTTTTCGCAGCAGGGTATCTTCCTGGTTAAGCAAGGTTACCACCTCCTGGTTAAACTTTTGCTGCTGCAGGCTGCCGTAGGCGGTAATGTATTGGGTAGTGATGGCCTTTTTTAAATCCTGCTCCGAAATTTTAGCAGTGTTACTAACTGACTGCGACTGCAGCGTGATAGCCTGCAATTGTGCGTCCACGTTTTTTTTGCCGACGATAGTTTGATTAACACCCATCAATGCATTAAAAGTATGCTCGTTGGTAATAGCCGAAGCATATCCGTAACCGCCAACAACCGGCGCATATAAGCCGCCGCTGTTTAAATTAACCTGTGGTTTTAAGCCGGCACGAAGGCGTAAGCTGTCAACCTGGTTCGAGGCTACCTGGTTCCGTAGGTCCTTCAACAGGGGACTATTACTTTTGGCGGTTTCTAAAAAATGATCGAGCGTGTTGGTTTGCGCAAAAGCGGTGGCACAAACTAGGAGGCTTAAAATAATGCTGAAAAGCAATTTCATTAAGTAGTCAATAAGGGTATTCAGTTAGCTAAAATAGGATATAAATCTGGATTAATTTAGGACGGATGGCTATGTTGGCTGTTTTTATAACTTGTAATAACATTGATACCCAAAAGTTTGTTTTGGTAGTAATCAGTTAAAATATCACCTCGAAAACGTGATAACCCTGGTCGTAAAAATATTCCAGCTTAAAACCAAAACTCTCACATATCTGCCTGGAAATCGTTAGCCCCAGCCCGCTGCCCTCGGAGTGCGATGATTTATGAAAACGGGTAAATATTTTTTCGCTTGCGAGTGGCTCTGCATCACCCGTATTCTGAATAATAAAACCTTCATTATCAAGGCTGATGATAATTTCGCCGCCAATGTAATTGTGCCTTATGGCGTTACTGATAAGGTTGCTTAATAGGATCTCTGTAAGGTAACGGTTGGCGTAAATCTCTTTGTTATGAAGATTGCAGGTTACTTTTAGTTCTTTGTCGTTAAAAATCTCTTCAAACTGGCTTGTCATTTCTTCTGCCAAATCAAGCAGGTTCAATTGTTGCCTGTCGTGCATTAGTTTATTTTCAATCTTCACCAGCAGCAACAGCGATTGGTTCAACCTGGTCAATCTCGATGCTGCGGTATACAAATCGTTCAGCAGCTTGCTTTGTTGGTCGCTAAAGTTTTCGGTTTGTATCAGGGTATCCAGTTTTGAGTTAATAACGGCAATGGGTGTAAGTAACTCGTGCGACGCATTTTCGGTAAATGCCTTCAGGTCATCATAGTCGTGCTTTGCCCGTCCGGCCATATCAGCCACGGCTTTGTTAAGTTCGTTAAACTCATCTATCGTTGTATTTACCTGCGAAATTTCGTGTTTATCGGCAATGCTGAACAACCGCAACTCGCCCATAATATTATAAAATGGTTGCCAAAGGCGGTTTAATATCAGCCTGTTGGTCAAAAATAAAACCAGCAGTAACAACAATATAACTCCTATGGTAATGGTGAATATTAACTGGATTAAGTCCTCCGTTTCCACTTTAGATACGATGATAAGTATTTTATAATAGTTGTTACCTACCGTTACAGAACTTATCAGTCCCCGTCCTGCTTCATATTCACCCTGCCGCCTGTGCCTGTGGTGGCCCTCAAATTTTTTATAGTATTCAGTATTTATAAACTCACGTTTCACCGAACCGGGGTTGGCCGATGTAAAAGTTATCTGTTGATCGTTTGATTCAAAGGTTTGGGGTAACTCATGGTTAAGCTTTACGTAGTCGAAAATTTCCCGTTCTTCAACCACTAAATCTTTGTCTTTTATCCCGGTTAAAATATAACTGATGGCCTGGTAATAGATAAACCCGGTTATCAGCATTACAATAATGGTGGTAATAAGGTTTACCCGGTTGTATTTGGTTAACAGCTTCATTTATCGGTAAACTTATAACCCATGCCGTAGGCTGCCTGTATGTAATCTGTACACCCGGCTTCCATTAACTTTTTGCGGATGTTTTTTATGTGCGAATAAATAAAATCAAAGTTGTTGGCCATATCAATACCATCGCCCCATAAGTGCTCGGCAATAGCGTTTTTTGATACCACCTTGCCTTTGTTGGCTATAAAATAAAGCAGTAGTGCAAATTCCTTTCGGGTAAATTTAAGCGGCGTATTGTCAATTTTAACCTCTTTTGCCTGCAGGTCGATTGTAATTTCGTTAAACACTAGTAAATTACTGCCATTATAACTTTTTCGCCTGATAATGGCTGTTACCCTTGCCTTTAGTTCCGATAAATGAAAGGGTTTTACCAGGTAGTCGTCGGCGCCAATGTTCAACCCTTCCAGCCGGTCATCCAGCGAATTTTTGGCTGATATGATAAGCACGCCATCCGGATGGTTGTTATCCTTTAAACTCTTAAGTATCTCCAGCCCGTTGCCGCCGGGCAGGGTAATATCCAGCAGGATACAGTCGTACCGGTACATATTAACCTTTGCCAGCGCACTTTGATAGCTTGCTGCAGTTTCGCAAATATTGCCTGCTTCGGTAAAATATTCTTCGATACTTTCGCGCAGGCCTTCCTCGTCTTCAACAATCAGTATTTTCAAAACCTAATTTTTCTGATAAAGATAACCGCTGATTTCTGTTTATTTTCTGGATTGCACCGATTTGAGTATGATTTCACCGATTTTGACTGTTGATTAGGTTGATTAGCGCTGATTCTTCTGTTGTCAATCAACTTTAATACAGGTTTAGTAGTTACTTTAGCGTAACGCTGAAAGAAATCAGCGAAATCAACGTAATCAAAATAATCAACGGTTTATGTGGTGGATATACGCTTTACTCTCGGCCCTGTTTGCAGCCTTAACTGCAATTTTTGCAAAAGTTGGTATAAAAGGGGTTGATACCGACTTGGCTACCGCGATACGTACTGTGGTGATATTATTAATAGCCTGGGCAATTGTCTTTTTTAAGGGTGGCGTGGGCTCCATTGGCAGCCTCACCAAACTTAACTGGACTTTCCTTGCACTGTCCGGCTGTGCTACCGGCCTGTCGTGGATATGCTATTTTAAAGCGTTGCAATTAGGCAAGGTCTCACAAGTTGCACCTATCGATAAATTGAGTGTGGCGCTTGCAATTATTTTGGCGGTTGTATTTTTAAAAGAATCGCTGAGCATAGCGCAGGCGGTAGGGGCATTGATGATAATTGGGGGCAGCGTGGTGTTAATTTTTGCCTGATGAATCCCCGCGTTAAATAATTGTTAACCCTGTTTTCAAACTCCAGTTTTAATCCAAAGTCGTGCCACAGCTTTGCAGGTATAAATTGTTGGAAACAAACCGGATGAAAAAGCACTGGATATTTTTACTGCTGATAATAACGTCTTTAAATCTTAAAGCTCAAAATAATAATCAAAATAATACCGGTAAAATTACCGGGAAGGTAATAGATGCCATTACCAAAGTTGTTGTGGATTATGCTACCATTGGTATTTATAAACAAGGTAGTACATCCCCATTTAACGGCGCCAGTACCGACCCTAAAGGTAATTTCAAAATTGATAATATCCCTGCCGGCGAGTATACTATAAAAGTTGATTTTTTAGGATACAAACAACTTACCGTCGAACATTTGGTTATCAGCGCTACGGCTAAAAGTCTTTCTGTTGGCAGCCTGTCGATTTCACCGGTTCAAAACCAGCTAAAGGGAGTTACCGTGACAGCAAACGCTCCGACTGTCGAAAATAAAATCGACAAGCTGGTTTACAGCCCGGGCAACGACTTAACCGCTCAGGGCGGTGTAGCTATTGATGTGCTGAAGAAAGTGCCAATGGTTACCGTTGATATTGACGGCAATGTAGAACTGATGGGCAACGCCAACATCCGGTTTTTGATAAACGGGAAACCATCAAGCATTTTTGGTGCCAGCTTAACCGATGCGCTGCAAGCCATCCCGGCCAGCCAGATCAAAAGCATTGAAGTAATTACCAGCCCAGGCGCAAAATATGATGCGGCAGGCACCGGTGGTATTATCAACATTATATTAAAGGATAGCAAAGTACAAGGCATAAACGGAAGTGTAAACCTTTCAGCAGGCACGAGGCTCGAAAATGGTTCATTTAACCTGAGTGCCCGTAAGGGTAACTTTGGTGTAAACGCATTTTTTAGCGGTAACGAACAATTGAACAGCACAGCTATCAGTACAAATAACCGCACATCGTACAATGGTGCAAGGGATACAGTAACCAGTTTATCGCAAAAGGGAAGCAGTGCATTTAAAAGAAGTGGCTACCAGTCGGGCATCAGTCTTAATTGGAGCATCAGTCCTAAGGATGAATTGACGGCATCCATAAACTTCAATCATTTTGGCAACAATGGGCATGGTATTACCAACCAGGACCAAAACACGCTTGCAGCTTTAACCGGTCAAAATATTGATACATTAAGCCTCAGTAATTCAAGCAGCCGCTTTAGCGCCAATTCAAAAGACTGGAGCCTGGCCTATAAAAAAACCTTTGCCAAAGAGGGCCAGGAACTAAACATATTGTACAATGCCAGCTACGGGAGCAACGTAAATGATTATACCCTGCGGCAGGATTATTTGGTACCTGTTATCCCGTCGACAGGCTCAACAAGCAACAACCCGGGAAAGGATAAAGAGACGGATATATCAGTTGATTATTCTCAACCAATAGCAAAAGATTTTAATATTGAAACGGGTGCCAAAACGGTTATCGAAAACTTAAATAATAGCATAATAAGCCAGTCACTTAGCAATGGTGCTTATATTCCCAACCCCTTTCAAACCTATGGGTTTGCTTATAAGCGAACCATTTTTGCTTACTATGTTTCTGCATCGTTTTCGCTGTTTAATTTTGTTGACGGTAAGGCGGGCTTAAGGTACGAACACACCAGCTCAACTTCCGACTTCCCGAATACCATTATCCCGTCATACGGCATTTTTGCGCCGTCGTTTGTGTTAACACATAAGTTGAGCAAAACACAATCGATAAAATTCAGCTATAGCTACCGCTTAGAGCGCCCTGAATACCGCGACCTGAACCCGTTTTACAACATCAGCGACCCGCACAACATCAGCACCGGCAACCCGAATTTGAAACCGGAACTTGGTCATAATTTTGAGTTGGGTTATAATAAATCCTTCGATAAAGGTGCAAATGTGTATGTTGCTGCATTTTACAGGTATAATACCAACGATATACAATCGTTTACTACGTTTTACCCTTCAATAACAATTGGCGACTCTACTTATAACAACGTATCGCTCGATCAGCGTTATAATATCGGCCGTGAAAATAATATGGGAATAAACCTGTATGGTTCGTTACCTGTAACAGGCAAGTTAAGCCTGCGCTCCAACATGTTTTTTGCCGACAGGGTTACCTCCAACCCTGGCAGCCCTTCGGTTAGCGGTTTTATGTACCGCATTAACCTTAATGGCAGCTACCAGTTTGCGGATGATTTTGCGGCCGAGTTTTTTGTGAACTACCGCTCGTCGCAAAAGACCATACAGGGTTCAAGGCCGGCATTTGCATTTTACAATTTGGCCGTGCGCAAACAGTTTATGAATAAAAAGGCGAGTATAGGCCTGACTGCTGCCAATCCGTTTAGCAAGTATATAAACCAGCAATCAAGTACGTTCGGTTCTAATTTTAATCAATCCAGCAGCAGGTTGGTGCCTTTCCGGTCGTTTGGCATCAGTTTAAGTTACAAATTTGGCAAGCTGGAGTTTAAAAAGGATAAGGAGCGCGATGATAATAGCCCGCCGATGCCCCAGGATAATGGTGGACAGTAGATTGTATTAATAAATTGTTAAAAAAGTATTGATTTTGAGCTTGATACAAAATGAATTGCCAATTTTTTTTACAATTTTGATAAAAAATTTGGGTTAACTAAATAAATCTAATATCTTGTCCCCGTAAAATGAGGAACAAATTAACCACTCTAATTATCCTTCTATGCATGGTCGCTGTATTGCCATGTGCCGCGCGCGCCAAAAAACCAGCAAAATCAAAAAAATCGCATAAAACTTCAAGTCGTCACCATAAAAAATCGGAAGAGGAAGTGGTAGTTCACCGTACTTACGACCAGGCTTTTGGTACTGATTCTGTTTCGGCAGATAAATTAATAAACTTTGCGCAAAACCTGATAGGTACCCGTTACCGTTCCGCAACGTCGGATCCTGATCGAGGTTTTGATTGCTCCGGCTTTGTGAGTTACGTATTTAAAAAATTTAACTTTAATGTACCCCGTTCTTCGGGCGAGTTTATTGATGTAGGTGAAAAAGTGACTTACGACGACGCCAGGCCCGGCGATATCGTTATATTCACAAGCCCCACCAATAGCCACCGGATAGGCCATGTAGGCATTGTTTACAGTAATAACGGCGGCGAATTTAAATTTATCCACTCCACGTCGGGTAAAGAACACGGCGTTACCATTACAACGATGGACGATACCTACAAAATGCGTTTTGTACAGGTTGTACGTTTGCTTAAACGCAATGATGTAATGCTGGCGAGCCAGTAATTTAGCTCCATCCAAAAATCTTCTTTTGGTTAATAAAACCGCATCCTGCACGGTTTCAATATTTTAGTGTAAATTTTACAGGATTTATACAGAATGTTTAGTTAACTACGCATATGAAATTACTATTAAAAGCATTCGGCATAGCGCTAACAGGTTTGGCCTTAGCCGCCCCTTCACTCTTATTTGCCCAAAAAACAGGCTTTAAAGTGTTAACCACGTTCCCCATAAAAAGCAGTGGCGGCTGGGATTATATAACGGTTGACGGCGCAAGCAAGCGGATTTATGTGTCGCACGGTATGCAGGTAAATATTTTGGATGTTGCCACCGGCGATTCAGTTGGCGTAATCCCTGATACCAAAGGTGTTCATGGCATAGCGCTGGCGCCTGAATTTAATAAAGGCTATACCAGCAACGGCAGGGCAAACAGCATTACTGTTTTCAACCTTAAAACTAACGAAGTTTTAAAACAGGTTGCTGCAGGCACCAACCCGGATGCTATTTTTTATGATGAATTTTCGAAAAAGATCTATGCTTTTAACGGCCGCAGTAAAGATGCAACAGTAGTTGATGCGGCCACCGATATGGTTGTTGCTACCATACCTTTAGGCGGCAAACCTGAAACAGGTGTATCCGACGGGAAAGGAAAAGTGTTTGTTAATATTGAAGATACCAACGAAGAAGTTGAAATAGATGCCAAAACAAACCAGGTATTAAACCGCTGGAAACTTGATGGCGGCGAAGAACCATCAGGTCTTGCAATCGACCGTAAAACCAACCGCTTGTTTATAGGTTGTGGCGGCAACAAAACCATGGTAGTAATGGATGCCGGCAATGGCCATATTTTTGGCAAATATCCGATTGGCGGTTGTGATGGGGTAGTCTTTGACCCAACATTGAAACTTGCTTATGCCTCGAACGGTGAAGGCACAATTTCCGTAATACGTGAGCTGAGCGCTGACAAGTTTGAGTTTGTAGAAAACATAACAACCGAACCAAGTGCGCGCACAATAGGTATTGATGTGTTAACCCACAAACTATACCTGCCCGCAGCCAAATCAAAACCGGTTGCAGCAACGGCCGAAAATGCCCACCCAAGGCCGCAACAAATACCGGGCACCTTTCATGTTATTGTAGTAGGGAAGTAATACAATAAGGCTCCGTATCTTCCTGTGTCTTCTTGTGTAACCCGCGGTTGTTTTTACCCCGGAGGTTGCGGAGAAGGCACAGGGAGCACGGAGTTTATTTTTTAACACTACTTTAATATTTGCACAGCCTCTTCCCTGCAAAACTCGTATTTTAGCGCTGCTAAATATTTAAGTGAACCACCAGGCTGCCAACATAAAAACACCCGCGCAATTAAGGATAGCCTGTGCCATATTCTATTTTATTTCGGGGTTTGGGTATTCCACCTGGGCATCGCGCATACCATCAATTAAACACGCACTTAATTTAAACGAAGCCCAATTGGGTTCTGTGCTGTTTGCTATGCCTATCGGCCTTATGCTAACTATGCCGATAACCAATCGCCTGCTTAGTCATTACAGTGCACGTGCGGTAATGCTTTTTGGCTCTGTGTTTTTATGTGTTATAATAGTTATTATTGGCTACACAAACGCTGTTTGGCAGTTGGTTGCTATGCTGTTTTGTTTCGGCTCAGCACGTAATTTAATGACGCTCTCCATTAATACGCAGGGTGTGGCTGTGCAGGCATTATACAGCAAATCAATAATGGCTACGTTTCATGGCATCTGGAGCCTGGCGGGTTTTGCCGGGGCAGGGGTGGGTTATTTGGTGATATATTATGGCATTGGCCTGCAGTACCATTTTTTGTTTGTAGGTATAACCCTTTTTGCGCTCACCGTTTACTTTATCAATAACACGCTCGATCAAAAGCCTATCCCTCAAAGTCGCAAACCCGTATTTTCATTGCCCGATAAATACTTAATCAAGTTCTCACTGATATGTTTCGCCAGCATGGCCTGCGAAAATGCCATGTACGATTGGAGCGCCATCTACTTTCAAAAAGCGGTGCACGGCGAAAAAGCCACTGCAACAGCAGCCTTTGTATTCTACATGGTTGCCATGACGGCCGGGCGATTTGTCGGCGATAAGCTGGTTACCCGCCTGGGTATAAAAACCGTACTTAAATTTAGCGGCATATTTATCTTCTCGGGTTTGATGCTTGCCGTGGTGCTGCCATATACAGTTACCGTAATGGTGGGGTTTGTGCTTGCGGGTCTTGGCGTGTCATGCGTGGTACCCATGATTTTCAGCCTGGCGGGTAAATCAAAAAGTATGAGCAGCTCATCCGCCCTGGCGTCGATCTCAACGGTTGGCTATATCGGCTTTTTGATTGTACCGCCGTTTGTGGGCTACATTGCCCATGCGTCGAGTATCCGCCTGTCATTCGGTATAATCGCTTTATTTGGAGTGATGATAGTTTGGCTGGTGGCAAAATTGAAAACGGATGACAGCCATTCGGCAGATGAAAGCGCAGTTCTTCCCGAAAATTAGTTCAACTAAAATATAAGTTATCAATAATATTTGCGTTATCCTCGGTATGCGCACTTTCAAGCTTATCACAAGGTTTTACAGCGGGATATTTTTAGCAAATTTTTTAGTTACCCTTAGTTGCATTGGCATAATCATTATATACGGTTCGCTTGCGCACAAGTTAATGGGTATATTCTTCTGGTATAAAATAATCTCTATTGGACTCATATTTTCCACAGCCATTTATTACAAAAAACGCGAATTATATTACTATCAGAATTTAGGGATATCGAAGCTTAAGCTGTGCATTGTTACTTCGGTCTTTGATTTTTCGCTTTGGTTGATACTGATTGTTTTGGCTTACAAGAAACTATAATAACCTGATCAAATTAATTAATAATTCTCGCATGATCCACACCCTCGAAGCAGACGGCATCCAGCTCAATTTCGGCCTAAGGCAAATACTGTCGGATGTGTATCTAAAATGCGAGACCGGCAAAATAACCGGCCTGCTGGGGCGCAACGG
>Ga0105239_10007367_pt1 | contig 12638 bp, 15 predicted proteins | sample KBSC44metaG_FD_92761 | JGI IMG/M metagenome (GOLD analysis project Ga0105239, IMG submission 92761) | Corn rhizosphere microbial communities from Kellogg Biological Station, Michigan, USA - KBS C4-4 metaG | ecosystem: Host-associated > Plants > Roots > Rhizosphere > Soil | place: Michigan, USA...
AGGGACGGATCAAGATCTTTGGCCGCGATCGCGCTATGTGCCCCCGTGCAAAAGGCGCAGGAGTTCCACTTCGCCACGAGTGCCGCCATGAGCTCCCGCTCGCCGATCCTCCAATCGCTTGGGCCGCGCATGGTCGCCTGCGTCCAGCCACCCAACGTACCGCCTAGAAACTCCTGATGGTAAAAGGCGACGCGCGCGGCGTCAGGCAGGCGCATGCCCGACACGAGCGAGATGAAGCCGATCAAAGCCCGATGACCGAGCGTGTCGCCAGCGTCGATTTCTTCAAGGCGCATCGGATGCGTCCTTGGCGGCCTGCATTGCCCGATCAAACCTCATCAAACCCGCCCCCACTGCCGCAGACATCACCACTTCGAAGGCGGCTTTGTCGCTGCCTAACGCCGAGCGCACGGCCGACACCTGTGCGTCGGTTACGCGATATGCAGCAATCCCAATCTGCGTCACCAATGCGTCATAGGGGGGTGCCAACGGTGGGCCATCGGCGGAGCGCTCGAGGGCCGCGCGGCGCAGCTCGCTAGGCGTGAGGGCTGACGCGGTTGCAATGCGTCGCCTCAACGCATCAGCCCTTGAGCGGTGATTGGCCGGTTCGGACGCGGCCATCACGTGCCTCTCTCTGACGTTTGCTCGATAAACGTGGCGTAGCGTTCAAGATTGGAGCTCCACCCGTCAAAGATCCGCAGAGCCTCGGCGGCCCGGTCGCCGAGATTTTCGAACTTACTGTGCGTCAGGTGAACTTCGGTTCGGCCTCCACCAATGTCCGTGAACTTTACCGCCACTTCCGTCAGCAGCGATGGGTCAAACTTCCAGTCAAGGTTGATGCGCCAGGCGAGTGCCAGGCTGTGTGGCGGGTTCCACACGAGGACGTCACCCCACTGGCACTCGCTGCCATCCTCACCGATTTCATACCATCGCCCGCCAATCCGTGGCTCGATGACGATGGCCTTCATCGGCGAAGTGCCGATCGTGTAAGCCGGGGGCCACCACGTGATGGGATCGACGGTAAAGACCTTGAACGCGCGCTCTATAGGGGCGCGCACCGTTATCGACTTCGCGATTGGTGGAACAGATGAAGCTCCCATCAATCGTCTTTCCTTTCGGCGTGCTTGGCGAAGGAGGCCAAGCCCTGGTCCCACATCCCATCGAGCCATTTTCTCATCTTCTCGATACCTCGTGGATCGAGCCGATAGATGTTTCGGGTCCCCGACGCTTCAGAGCTCACCAACTGCGCGCCCTTGAGGACCTTAAGGTGCTGGGAGACGGCTGACTGCGTAACCGGCAGAGCGCGCGTAATCTCTGCAACGGAACGCGGAGCTTTCGCAATCAGTTCGAAAACCGAACGTCGCGTTGGATCGGCAAGTGCAGCTATCGCGCCAGGAGCATTAGCCATGACTAATGATTAGTTGTAGCTAATGGAACCTGTCAAGTGTGATCGCCGAGCCATTTCGCCACTGTCCTGCCTAAAGCAAGAACGTCGCTTCGCGGGGAGGCCAATCAACTGCGGCCTTTGACCGCCATAGCCTCAGCAGCAAGCTTCAGGGGCTGGCCTGCGTAGCGAAGAGTCGCTTCCATTCGCGAGCGCACCTCGAGTTGATCTGGCGGCGACAAAGCGGCAAGGGTCAATGTGCTCGGTGTGGACCCTGCGAGAAGCGGCCGCCATAGATCCTCAAAGGTGTCGAACACTCGCTCGACAACAATGCGATCGTTTTCGACCTCGACCAACCCTGCGCCCTTCCAGCACGACTGCAACTCGTGCTCGTCCGTGAACGCTTGGGGTGAGTTGGCCGCAATCGATCGGGCCGCGGACGGCCGCACAGAATCGATTGCTGTGACCAGCGCATCGATAACCGGCATGCGAGCAAAGTCCCACTGGCATGCGGCTACAACACCGCCTGGCCGTGTGATGCGGCGCATTTCCGCAAGCGCCGCGCGCCGATCCGGGAACTCCTGAAGAACCAGAAGTGACAAGGTGTAGTCGGCAATGCGGTCTTCAAGCGGGATGTTCTCCACGCCGCCCTCCAGGAGCGTCGCTCTCGAGAGCTCAGGACGTTTGCGGGCTTTCGCCAAGAGCGCCGCCGCAGGGTCGACACCGATGAGCTTCGCATCCGGGAACGCTGATGCTGCAGCGACCAGGAGGTTGGCGGTTCCGCAGCCGAGGTCAACGATGGTTCCGCCGTCGTGTATTGCTGAGAACCTCAGAAACAGCGGCGCCAGTTTAGCGCTCCAGCCCCCCATGTACGCGTCATACCCATCGGCGTTGGCATATTTCGCGGTGATTGGGTTGGCCCGGCCCATTCAGTCCCTCCAACCGAACCGTAGCACGGCTTGTTGAGTTCTGGGGACCGGGAGACTTGGCAGTTCACATCCGTGGGAACATTTCTCGGGCTCAATCGCTGAGTTCCTCAGAAAATCCACCGTTCCTTGGCGAAGTCATTTCGGATGCGAATTCAGCAATTGGTTGAGCGGGAACTTTTCCAGCGCTGTTCCATCTAATGCAAGAAAGGAGTGCGAAAATGACTGACGACAACACTCAAGAGCTTGCAACGACAGTCAAAATTGCGGGCCATCCGCTGCATCCGTTGCTGGTGACCCTGCCGATAGCGTTCTGGGTCGGTACACTCATCTTCGACCTGGGGTTCCTTATCACCAAAGACCCTTTCTGGGCACACGGGGCACTGGTTCTGCTTATCCTCGCGATCATATTTGCGGCAGTGGCAGCGCTCGCGGGCTTTGCCGACTTCTTCGGAAATGCGCGAATCCGCGCACTGCGTGATGCTTGGCAACATATGATCGGCAACGTCGTCGCGTTGCTGATCGCAATCGTCAACCTCTGGCCCCACTGGGATACTTCCGGAGCGGCCATCTCGCCCTGGGGCGTCCTGCTATCGCTGGTGGTCGTGCTGATACTGCTGTTCACCGGATGGAAAGGCGGCGAGTTAGTGTTTCGGCACCATGTCGGCGCCATTCGGCACTGAGCTTACGCGCTGTGCTTTCGGGTCACATCGATTGAGAGGAGCCCAGCCGTGACTCGACCCTCTTCCGGCGGAAGGGCCAGTTTCGCCTTGCTAGTTGTCGGGAAGGCCGGCGAGCCGAAGCCCCTCAAGGATAGGTTCGATGCGACCCGGGATCCTGTTGGGCTGTCCTGCGCGGATGCTGGCGAGCGTTGTATCCGGGGCGACCTTCGTCAACAGGGCCAGATAGTGCCGCGACAAGTCCATGCGCCCAAGCAGCGCATTTCCGGCTACTAGCATCCAATAGGTGGCGCTGTGGCTGCGATTGGCACCCAGCGACCGCTCGGCCCAACTCAATGCCTCGGTGTATCGACCCATAATCATGTAAGCGTGCGCGACGCCCGTCAGGGTGTTTGAGCTGTTAGGATCGTTCCGGGACAGCTCTGCGACGCGGCGGAAGTGATGCAGGGCTTGCTCGAGATCGCCGCAGTGGAGGTGATAGATGCCGGCGCAGGTCAACACCCAGAAGGAGTTGGGATTTGCCTCGAGCGCCCGCGCAATCATGACTTCGGCGAGATCGTATTCGCGGGAGCCGTGGATGAAGATCATCGTCGCCCGCGCGAGCACGTCGCCGTCGTTTGGCGACGCCTCTACGGCACGGTGCGCCAGCTCGACCTGGCGCTCGGTGCTGTCGATACCCGGCCAGCCCATCGCTCGGGCCAAGGCGATCGTCCAAGCGGAATAGATGAGGTACGCGCCATTCTCGGGCTCCATCGCTGCCGCGCGATTGAAGAGACCAAATGCCACCGCATTGTCCTCGAATGTGTGCACGTTCAGCGCTTGGAGGCCCCTCAGGTAAAGGTCATAGGCGGCCGTGCTTGCCGGCCGCTCCCGACGCGAGTGTAGAATTTCGGCGCGCTGGATTTCCGGTTCCAGCACCACAGCGACGCTTTCGACGATCTCGTCCTGTACGGCGAAGACGTCCTCGACCGGCGCCTCGTATCGTTTGGTCCACAGCTGCGTCCCGGCCTCACCATCCACGAGCTGCGCGCTAACCCTGAACCTTGAGCTGTCACGTCGCACGCTACCCTCTAGGACGTAGCGCACACCCAGTTCTTTGGCCGCAATGCGCACGTCGACCGCACGATCTCTGTAGATAAAGCTTGAGTTGCGCGAGACGACCGCGAACGATTTAAAACGGCTGAGCGCCATCGTGATCTCTTCGACCATACCATCGGCGAAGTACTTCTGCTCGGGATCGCCACCGATGTTCTGGAACGGCAATACAGCAACGATAGGTAAGACGATGGGGGCGGCGGGTACGTCCGCCTGACCCGTTGCACCTCGGATTAACCGGTACCCCACCCTTGGAACGGTGACGATCCATTCTTGCCCGTCGTCGCGCCGACCAAGAGCCTTGCGCAAAGCGCTAATTTGAACGGTGAGGTTGCCCTCCTCGACGATTGTGCCTGGCCAGCCGGCCTCCATCAGTGCCGACTTACTTACCGGAGCGTCGACCTTTGCCAACGCAGTGAGAAGCGCAAGCGCTCGATGCCCAACCGTCAATGGTCTGCCATCACGCCTGACTTCGCTCTCCAACAGCTCAAACGGTCCAAACTTAAGCTTACTGGGCATCTTGGAGCGTCCCCCCCGGGCTCCTAATGTGGCGCTGCCATTCAGGGACGACCATGCTAACACTTGCCTGGGACTAGTGTTAGCGGATGGAGCAGGTGCTCACGAAAGCTCCAAAGGTCAGCCACTTCAGTCGCGAGGATAGCCAAGCTTGGCAGCCGCTTTGGTCCGCTCCAGGGCTACAAACCAATCGGTAAGTTTCGCGAGGTCGCGGGCGAACTTTTAGGAGAAGTGCAGCTCGCGGGCCGGTTCATTGTTTCCGTCCGTAGAGAGACCAAAGACCAGTTTGACTGCCTGTGGTGTCAATTCACCGCCCAGCTCTATTCCATAGAGACCAAATGGGCCTTGGCTCGCCACGACGTCTTCCTCGGCGGCGTCATCGATCTTGTAGCTGAAGGTGAACGGCTGTTCGCTCTCGAACCGCAGTGTCCGGCCGCGCGGTGCCGAGTTGAAGGGACTATCGGCCCGCCAAAACCAAGTCGCCGCTCTAGGAGGCTGCCGGTTCCACCTCTCCAGCACCGCATCGAAGAGCTCCGCGGGCCGTCCGTCGGCCTTGGCCGCAAGCAGTTTCAGAAATTCGGCGTGGGCCCATACGAGCGGCATGGCGCTCCCGGATGGCTTTCCTGGAAACAAGCGACGATCTGGTATCGCGTCTCCGTCCCAAACCTGCTCGGGGAGTAGACCTCCCGGACCGGTCATGCGATTCATGGCACCGAGGTAAGGTTGCGGGTCCTCGCCGGCAGCCAAGGCATAGTGACCACGCTCGCCAGTGAGCAATGGCCAGAGCCGGCCGACACCGGTGCCGTCGTAAGGGCGTCCGTCAGCGTGTTCGCCGTAGCCGTCCCCATTGTAGCGATAGAATGAGCGCCCCGAGGGTGTGTCAGCACCCAAAACGGCATCAACCAGATCGACAGTCGCCTTTATCTTGGGGTCATCTGGCCGACGTAGACCAGTGCGCACCAGGTAAAGAAACTCGAGCCCGATCATATCTGCGGATCGAACCAGGAGGTCATCCGCTCGATTCCGGACGGGGATACCACCATTCGCTCCCTCGCCGAGCAAGGGTCCAAGGCGGACATAATATCCCGAGACATGATGGCTTTCGCAGAACTTGCCTGTGGTCGTGTAGGTCCAGCTTTCGATCCTCTCGTTCCAGCAATCCGCCAAAGAGAGAAGGTACCGTCTCTCATCGGCGTCGAAGAAGTCGGCGAGCGACACGATCGCAACCAACACGAGGCTGAGAGTGAAAGGACTTGCGCCGGCGTTCTCCTCCCACCGATCCTGGTCCGTCATAGGGCCTTTGCGAACCACGTAGGTGATTGCACGTCGGATCATCTGCTCGAGTGGTCGCGACATGATAAGTTCGCCAGTAGCCCTGAGCTTTGCTGCAAGCAGCAAGGGCATGACGACCTCGTCGAGTTGGTTGCCGGTCCAGTAACCGCGGCCCGATGGGAAGGAATTCTGCCCCCAACTGCCGTCATCTGCCTGCGTGCCAATCAGGTAGGCAAGGACCCGCGAAGCATCGTCGCTTTTGCCGATCGTAACGAGAGCAAGTGCGGCCTGGACCGCATCTCGGGTCCAAACCAGGTGATACCCCCCGACGTCATCGCGGGTTTGTCCCCATGGCACCGAAAGGCTCGCGACGATCGCCCCGTTATAGGTGCGATCCTCGTGGATCTTGAGGACGGCAGCGGAAAGCTCTGCCTGGCGCCGCAGTTCTCGCGAAACTTGGGGCAGGACCAACGTCCGGGACCAATCGTCCCATCCATGCACAAAAAGATTGCTCGTCGTTTGGTAGTCATCGGCGAGACTGGAACGCGCCAGCGTTCTCGCACCGTCCACCGTTGCGGCAAAGGCTATGGCGATGGTGCCAGAAAGCGACGTCAGCTTTCCGGTCAACGCAAGGTTGCCTCCGCGAGCCTCTGAGTAGGTCCAGCGCATTTCGCCATTATGCTGGAAATCTTGCCAGCCGTCCGAGGCCCCCACATAGCCGACGCTCGCCCGGGCAAAGCCCCCATCGGTGGCAATGCATAGAGCACCCGAACCCCCTACTGCCGCTAGGTCGATTCCGGCTGTCGCCTGGTTGTCCTCATGCTCACCACCAAGGTGGGGAGCCGCGAGAACGTAAAGCTCAAGGCCGTCCGCCGTACCCTCAAGCTTGTAGTTGACGAGCAAACTGTCACGAAGCGGGTGGGCCAGGTACTCGAGCTCGAGACGAAATGCTTGATGGTAGTGGACCACGCGCGGAAGTGGGACTGACGGCCTGGGCGTGGTCATGATGTAGCGCTGGTTTCGCTTGATCTCGACCCAGCCAGTCGGGGTCTTTACGATAAAGCCGAGATCTCTTAGCTGCGGCTGCCCAGTGGAGGGCCAATAGATCTCATTGACGATGCCAAAGCCGAACGTTGCCCAGATGCGGCTAGAGCCGAGCGCAGTCGACACGAGGTCTTTTGCACTCGACGTCCAGGTTGGTGGCGCCCCTGGCGCACCGGGAGCCTCGGAATCGGTCACTTCATCCCCCGTGCGCAAACGATGGGTAGTCGAGCATACCGCCATCAACAAAGACCGTGGTGCCGGTCACATAGCTGGCCTGGTCGGACGCAAGTAGCACAACCATTCGCGCAACTTCCTCAGGCATGCCCATGCGCCCCATTGGAATCTTGCTCTGAAGATCATCTAGACCTGACGCATCACTCCACACGGAGCGGTTGATATCGGTCTTGATCGCTCCCGGCGCGACCGCCACGACCCGCACCCCGAATGGCGCCGCCTCTTGAGCCATTGTCTTGGTCAGCATCGAGACAGCAGCCTTGGAGGCTGTGTAAGCAGAGTAGCCACTCCACGGGATGCTCTCGTGCACCGATGTGATGTTGATTATGACCCCTCGTCGCGCCTTGACCATCCGCCTCAGAGCCTCGCGAGCGCAGAAGAGCGTGCCGAAAAGGTTGACCTCGATCACGTGCTTCCATTTGTCGAGGTCCGTTTCCCACACCGCTGATCGAACACCGTCCATGCCCGCGTTGTTGACAAGAATGTCTATGCCACCCCACTCGCGGTCTAGTTGCTCAAACATGTCGCCCACCGCGCCGGGGTCGGAAACGTCCGCCGCGATCGCCAGTGAGCGAACACCGCTCAAGGCGATATCAGCCAAAACTCGGTGGGCATCATCGGGGTGATTTAGGTAATCGATCGCGACAGCAGCTCCCGCCTTGGCAAGTTGACTGGCAATGGCCCTGCCGATCCCAGTCGACCCTCCGGTGACCAGCGCGCGGCGGTCCTTGAGGTGTCCTTGGGGAACGTGTTGATCGTGCATAGTAGGTAGCAATGGTTTAAGTCTCCGACTGTTGCGCGGATTGTTCTGAGCCGTAAACTACGAGCGCAGCCTCGCGCATTTTGGCGTCGGCGCTCATCGCTACCGCGCGCCGCAGGCCTGTTTCTGTGTCGCGCCGCAATGGGATCCCACCGCCGCGCCCGTAGCGGAAAACCCCATCGGGTTATTACAGCTCTGTTGATCAGCGCGGCTGTCCCTCGCCCGTTTCACCCGGTGATTGAGGTGAGGCGACGAAGTGACTCGACGAGCAAAGGTCGCTGGCGCACCAGTTCGGCGGAATGCTCCGCCGCCAGAACCTCGACCAACTGGTTACCAAGTCGCGTGAGTGTGATTAGTACGCGGCGACGGTCGTCGGATACCGATCGACGTTGGACCATTCCCAATGCCTCAAGTCGGTCGACGAGTTGCACCGCGCCATTGGGCTTGAGCATCATCTCTTTCGCCAGCGCCTTCATCGACAACTCCTGATCGGCACTGGCGCGGATCGCTAACATTGTTTGATACTGCTGCGAGGTGATACCCGCGGACTTTACAGCGGCTTCACTGAAGTTGAGGAATCGGCGCAACGCAAATCGGAATCCGGCGAGTCCGACGAAGTCATCCTCGTGCAGCGGGTCAGCGGTAAAAGGGGAGAAGTCGACTTTCATTGGACTTGCTCTGGACACTAATGTCACGTCGTGACATACTTCCTGTCAGAACACAATCAGGGTTGCCATCTGACGCCGGGTGGACCTCGCCCGATACCGTTTGCGTCGACGTGCACACACATGATGAGTGCACAATGGTGACCCACGCACTGGCGGGCTCGTTTCGTTGCCCTCAATGTGGAGCCCGCCGGTGCAGTGCCGTTGTGACGTTGCCGAGAGGAGAACTCTATGACGGTCGGCGAGTGGCACTCCAGGGAATGAGGTTCGTTGCCGCTCGAATCGGCAGTCGATTTGTTGGGGTCCGCAACGAAACGGCGACACACTGAAACCGGAGGATAATTCGGCAGGGCCTCAGGCAGGCGTGGGCGGTTGAAGCATTTAAACGGCAACGGCGATTCCGCTAACTCACGAATATTGGAGTCAGGTTCGTCCGCGCCAGATCAGGACAGCCAACGAGGCGCAGCTCGTAGCTACTAACGTTAATGCGAGGGCGAACCAGGGATCAGCTGGTCGATCTATTGCGATCCGGTAGATTAACGTTCCGGCGGCTAAAGATCCAATTATGCCAATGAGGATGGCCATGGCCTGCGTCAGTCGCATATTCACCCTTCCCTCAGTCGACAACGTGGATGACACTGTTGAGTTTCGTGCAGATTCAGAGCTGCGTCGCTGCGCGGTCCGTGCTTTGATGGCCACTTGCGATACAAACCCGCAAGGCCTGCAGTAGGGTTGAAGTTTAAAGCCGTGCCGAGCCATGACGAACGACGTCACCGGCCCACACGAACACTGTCTCGCGGCGCGCCCGGCGTATTCCTGGGTAGTTCCGATAGCGACGCCAGGCGGCGAGGCGAACGAGCAGCGACGCCAGGAACGTCGTAGATTCCGACGATGTCTCGATGCCGGAACGCGATGTTGCTAGACTGATCGAGGTCATAACCGGGTCTCCTTCCTACTGAGAAGACCCTAGACCGCATCGCGCTGTGCACTTGTCATGGGACGCGGGGACGCCAACGCGTCCCCCATGTCGGGGACTACATCGGGGCGGCTGTCGACAGCAACACTCGCACCAGTGCTGCCTGGGTGCGCACACCAACCTTGTCGAAGATGCGGTCGAGATGGGTACGAGCCGTATTGGCGGTGATGCCCAGTTTCAACGCAATGTCCGTGAGTGCTAGCCCCTTAGCCACCAGCGCGGCCACCTGCTGCTGGGTGGTCGACAGCCCGAACACCGCCGCCGCGGCTGACAACCGGGCCTCCGTTAGACCCGGTTCACCGAACGAGAACCAGATTTTGCCGCCATCGGCGATGATCCACCAGACCTTGGCGGGCACGTTGTCGCCAGCCGGGCAGACGATTGGCAGTGCTCCGCGATCGAGTAGATAGCCGTGATCGCGCGCCGCGGCCCAGCCGATCGCGGCCTGAAGCCGCTCATCGATGCGCCGGTCGCGGACACGCAGGCGGCCGTTGCGGATGACCAGGTCGTCATCGTCCTCAAAGCCCTGGATTGCCGCTGCAGTCTGCCAGAGCAGGCGGCCCTCCGGATCGAGCAAAGCCATCATGCGACCAGGCAGGCTAGCGTCCTCGTCGAGATAACCGAGGAAGGCAATCTTCCATCGCCCGTCGTGTCTCTCGAAGACACGCATCTCATGGGTCAGACCGCGGCTAACAACGTTGAATGGTGTGACGACGCCTGGATATCGTTGGTCGAACGTTGCCCAGGCCACGTCGCCCTGAATGCGCAACATGAGGTTCTCGACGGTGGTCTTATGGGCGTTCGCCTCCACCTTCAGACCGGGCATGGCCGCGAACATCTCCCGCACGCGCTTCGAGATGTCGTCCCAGCCGGCGCGGATGAAGATGCCATTGATATGGGAAGCATTCCAACGCGTTGTGTAGGCCGCGTGTACGAAGCAATCGGCATAGGCGTCATAGTCCTGCATCCAGACAGCAATGCGGTTTCGGTGGATGAGATCGAGGATTTCCGCTTCGTCCGCTCCCTGCCCCGCCATTTACGCTCCCCTCGCTCGCGCGAAGACGTAACCTTAACATGGGGTGGCGGAGAAAGGCCTCCCCCAAGTGGGGGACATGTGAGACGTCGTAGGAGCTGCTCGTCGTCCTTCGGCACGGTGAACAGGCTCGGCCTGTAAGACCTGCCACTGTATGCTCGATCGATCCCGATAGTTCGCGCTCCTTGCCTCATGTCACCGAGGGTCAAACGACGTTGAGGTGCCGGCTCTCGAGGGCTTGCCTTACTGCCTCGCTCACGGTCGAGCCGAGCAAGGGCTTCACCAGGGTACGAAACGCATACGTGGAGAGCGGGTCATCCTCTGCATCAGCAAGCAAAATTACTGGGAAGAAAACCCGACAGAACGTCTTCGCCTGGACTATGTTGGCGCCCGCCCCTTCCATGTCGAGCACCGTGCAGTCGAAATCCATTGGCGTGGGACCTTCGAACAGATTGGGGCGAAAGCTGATTGTGTGCCCTTCGCTCCTAAGCAAAAAGCCAAGAGACGCCTTCAAATCGCTGTCGGGTACGACAAGAAGAATGTTGGCCATAAGGCGAACATAGGCAGTATGGCCCTATGCGACATTGCGATAGATCAAAAGCCACCAGGAGGTGAAGCGACTGGCGGTGGCCGGACACTACACTATGATGGTGAGAGAAGCCCGATCACGCTAACTAGTGCAACGACGATAGTCCCAATGATGAGCTCGGCTACCGTGCCATCGCGGAGCTTTTTCGCAGCCGGATCACCAGTAGGTATCATGGGCACGAAGACGTAGCGGTTGACGAGGGCCAGCACACACATCATGCCCACGAGGACGATCTTGATCGCAAGCAGCAGCTGATACGTCGACGTAAAACTCAAGGGGCTGTCGCGCAGCACAAACCAGCTATTGGCGAGTCCACTGCCGAGCGCCAGGGCCACCGCTAAATGACCCAGACCGGAGAACCGCCTGAGCGCGATATCGGTATCCAGGGCGTAGCGCGGGTCTCTGATCTGACGAAGGACAAGGACCAGCGAGAGCAATGAGCCGAACCAGAAGCCAGATGAAAGTAAGTGGACCACCTGGCTCGTTTGGCTCAAGAGTCCAAGGGCTCCGGTATCGGCTACCGCGTGCCCGATGAATGCAAGGTCGCCCAAGCACAGTGTCGAGACAACGGCAAGTGCAGCCCATTTTCGCGGTCCGAGGACATGCGTGACGATCACCGCAACTGCGGCCAGGGCCATATTTCCGATCCAGACTTTGCCGAAGCTCGTTGCCGTAATGACCAGTGAGATGACGCTTGGATTGAGGACATCTGCCCAGCCATTGCCCATGTTCCCGGCTTCGAAGGCGAGCCAGAGGACAGCGCTCGCAAAGAGTAGCCAGGCGTTGAAGACGGCGATCCGCCGCGAGGTTGCAAGCAGGCTGGAACTGAGAGCCTTCGATGCAATCCACGTTTCAAAGACCGCCGTCCCAAATAGCTGGATGGCAGCAGAGTAGTGGAGAAAGCGGGCAATCGAGAGCGCTGTCTCCATCTAATCGAAGTCCTACTGCGCCACGTTCACCTTGTAGGTGCCGGTGGTCTTATGCCCGTCGTTTGAGACGGCTGTCCAGTCCACCTCATATTCCCCTTTGGCAAGCGGCGCCGCCAGGGTCACAACAATTACCTTGGGGTCCTTCGGGTCGAGCGCAACGGCAGTGCCGTCCACAGCCATTCCCATCGAGTCCTTCAGCTGGACCTTGCTAAAGGCGGCGTTGAGTTCCTCGGAAAAGGTGAGGCGAAGTTCCGTCACCGGCGCCGAAGGTGCGGACGCGTCCGCCTTGTCTGCGGCGGCCGGATCTTCGGACAGGAGGTGGGCATGGGCGAAGGCCGGACCGGCTGCCAGCAAGAGTGCTATCGTTGCGACGGTGACGAAGCCGACGCGAAGTGGTTCGCCGAGGTTCATTTCCTAAGTTCCTTTCAGTTCAAAACTCTTTTCAGTGGCCCGAAGCGTTCTCGTTTGGCGGGGCGTCAAAGATATCCTTGTTCGGCTCGCCCTCAACGATGAGGTAGCCGGCGAGACCGCGCTCGGC
>Ga0105239_10007369_pt1 | contig 12638 bp, 3 predicted proteins | sample KBSC44metaG_FD_92761 | JGI IMG/M metagenome (GOLD analysis project Ga0105239, IMG submission 92761) | Corn rhizosphere microbial communities from Kellogg Biological Station, Michigan, USA - KBS C4-4 metaG | ecosystem: Host-associated > Plants > Roots > Rhizosphere > Soil | place: Michigan, USA...
CGCCTGGTGCAGAACAAACGCGGATTCCTTCAGGTTGCCAACACTTTTGGCGTAAATGCTCATTTGCAGGAAGTTTACCGCGCTGTGATACCATTGGTCAAAGTAGTTCTGTGCAATGGCTTTGGCCTCGGCCGGGCTTAAAGGCTTGCGCTCCGCCAGCGGCGTATTGCCGGCATCATATAACAGGATACCTTCTTTCTCGATGTCTGTAAAGAAGTACTGCCCCTCGCTGAGCATCTTGTTCACAAAATCAATATCGTGGGTGATCACCGTTACCGGCGTCTTGTACACGCAGCGGTTCTCGATCACGTCCTGCACCTCGTAGTCCTTGCGGCTCTCCCCGGATTTGGTGATGACCAGGATATCGTAGTCGCTAATGTATTCGTAGGTGATGCCGCCCTCCGTGTACCGGTGTTCTACCCAGCGGCCCGTCGCATGGCTGCCGAACAGGATCACCTTCTCAGGATCCACCGCCTTGACGATGATCCCGGTGATCTCTCTGAGCTGCTTTTGCTTGTGCTCCGGTAAATGCTCCAGGGAAGTGTTCACGGTCTAACTGTTTGCTATACCGTAAAGCTAGGGAAGTTTGTACAACCAAAAAGAAAAAACCGCAGCAATAGCTACGGCTCTCGTCCCAACATTATGAAGCAAGATATTTTTCACTCAGGTATTTTTAACAGATAACCTTCATTTACTGTAATATGTAGATTACCGGAATAGGTCGTTCGGAACTCAATGGTATCTTTTTTGATATTCCTTAACTCTATGCAGGTCGGCCCCCAAGAATCATTTATCGCTTTGAGAGGGCCAGTCATAGAATCCAAATCATTTTTGGAGGAGTATTTCATTCTGAAAATACATTTGTAAATCCAGCTTATCTTCCCGTAAGTAGTATCAGGGCCGTCAGAATATTTCACAAAGGTGCTATCTCGAATACTTAGTTTATAGTCCTGACCGCCGCCTTCAGTGAAGTGGACTAAGTATTTTCCATTTGTCAACTTATCACAGTCAGACGTGACGGCAAAATGGAAAAACAGAACTGAACAACTACACAACAAAAAGTATTTCATACACGTAAATTAAGGATAAGTCATAATGATTACCGGCGCCTTGCCTGGTGGTCGAACAGAGTATTCCGCCCTAACAGCTCCCTGATAATTCGGAAGTACATTGCCGTTTTTGTCATACACAGTTTCGTATATCGGCCCCGCTTGAGGTGTAGCAGCATTATGGGCTGCTTGATATACACTTCCGGGAGCTTTTGCATCACCAGAAGAAACACCTGTCGCCTGAGACATTTTAGCTCCTTGATAAGCCTCAGTAACTTCATGTAACGTGTTGGCGCCAGCCTTGCCGTAAGGAGCATCTGAGGCAGCAAGAACACTCGGATTTACGTTTTGTTTTGCATCAGCCGTAACACTAATCGTGGGAGCTAAGGATTTAGAAACTGGATTGTCCACATTTACGGATACAGTATTGCCACCAAATGCCCCGCCGATATATAAACTTCCGTCTGGAGTCGTTTTGCTATCAGTAGCATTTACATTAACTGTTACTGAATGATCGTCTATGGCTTTCGTTAATTGAGTGGCATCTGCATTCGGAGTCGCTCCCTGAACGGTTGTATAGCTCACTTTACCATTAGCATCCATTGACAAGTTCAGCTGACCCTGTACGGATTTTTGAAGTTCTGCAAAAGCCTTGTCTTTTTGCGATCCCGACAAAACCACATCTTCCGGTGCTCTTCCGTCCGGGTCTATAAATCTTAGAGGATTATCGAAGGCATACGCATAAGGAGAAAAGCGGCGCATCTGGTCAGCTTTCGGATCGATGCTGTGCAACACCACTAACTGTTGATCGTAAAACCTGGTTCCAAAATCGTATTCTTCCAATCCTGTTCCATCGCTGAACTCCTTATTTTGTAGCTCCTTGCCGTTAAACCTAACTTTGTTTTCAGCATAGTTCCCCTTCAACGCTTTGTCTGAAATTCCAGCCATAGTGAGTCCGCCCGGATAATAATGATCCTCCTCCACCATCGGCCCGCTATAATGCTTCACACTCAGATTATCAAAAAACACATCCCACCCCGGCGTCGCATTGCTCACATAAATATACAAATATCCGCTCTTAGAAATAGGCAACCCAGTATAAGCCAGTTGAGGCTGCAACTGCCCATTGCTCTGCGTCCCGGCCGCACCCACCTGCAACGCGCCGCTCTGATTATTCCCACCCACGTAATTGAACTGGTTATCCAGCAACACCCAGTTCAGATAGGCTTGTGGCTTGCCACTCCCCGACGCATCCTGGCTATCGACAGACGAAGTCAACGCCGCCAGCAACGGGCTACTGCTCTTATCACTCAGGGTCGACAAGGCGCCATGCGCAGGCGCCGATAACATCGCCAGCCCCGATGCCAATGAATTCAACAGGTCCTTCGGCTGCAATGCTGGCCCATTGTTATTCGTCATCGAGTTATAGTAGTACTGCACGCCCATATCCACCTTATCCCCCGCCATCACTTTCAGGATGATCGCCGGCCCTACCTTGGGTCCATTGCCATTCACCCGCGCAACACTATCATTGGGATTGGTCACAGTCAAGTCATCCGGATACCCCATCACCGCCGACCGTGCAAACGAAGTAGAGTCGATCCCATAGAACAACGCATCCTCCGTCGCGCGGTACCTCGCTTCCATCGTCGCCACATACTGCGCCGTGTCCTTCTCCTGCGAAAGCAGCACCCGCGTATCCCCCAGGTGGTCCTTCTCATAGAAATCATACTCCCAAGAATAAGCCGAATCACCCGCCAGATGCTTATGGAAGGCCCAGCGCGCCCGGCCTTCCTCATGCCCAAGAAATTGCAGCGTGTCGGTTCCTCCGGTGGTATTCGTCAAAGACGTCCTCCGCTGGTACTGGAATCCATCCAGATACAAAGTGGTCGTCGCTATCCCTGCCGCACTGTCGATCGTCTGCTTCTGCAATTTTCCCCCCGCCGCATCGTACTGGTAGAAAATACTTCCCTTACCCTTGAAATGCACCTGCTGCGGAAGATTCAGGTAATTATACACGATCGTATCGATCGCCTTATTATTATCCAGCAAAAGGCTGCCATTGCCGTCATACGCATAGTCGAAAGCACCCTTATCCCCCTTATAATGGAAGTCTCCCAGCACACTGGCCGCATCATTGGCGCCATCGTGCACCTGCAACAATTTATTGGAGTTTGCAACATAGCCATACGTCAGCGAGTCGATCACCCCTGTAGGATTTCCGATCTTAAATCCCTTCTGGATCATCGACAGGATATTCCCATTGGCGTCATATGTCAGTCCGCTCACCGAATAATCCATCGCCGACGCATCCCAACCCGTACCTGTATGATTATCCAGGTAGTCCGCCTCCACCAGCCGGTTGACTTCGTCATAACCGAAATCATATTTCCGCCTTACCCCATCTCCACCACTCTTCCAGATCACACCCGCAATATTACCATTGTACTGCGGCAGATTATAACTTGTCCCGGCGATGCTGGCAGGATTATCATAACCCAGTTCCATTCCGAAATAATGTTGCGTCGTTCCGGCCACATAATTCTTATTGATACCCGTCAACCAACCCCGGATGTTATAGTCATACACCAGGCTGTCCAAGGGCGCTCCCGACACCGGATCACGTCCCAGGTTCTTCGTCCGCAACTGGCCGATCTCATTATACTGCATACTGTCGATCAGCTGATCGGCGGCCGCGCCATCGATATTCTTCCAGACACTGGTAACCCGGAAATTGGGATCGTAACTGGTCTTTGTCAACACGCGGTGGAACTGCGCGCCATTACCCGGTTTGGCTTGGCAAACCAGTGCCCGCAGCGGCTTACCGCTGAAGTCATACTGCACCGTCGTCGTATCGACCCCACCCGTGGAATTGATCGTCTGACTCTGAATCACCCGGACATGATCGTCATAGTAATTCACTGTGGAGATAAATTGCCCATCCGTCCCCATGACCAATGTCTGAGTCCCCGTAACCTGCCCCCTCGTTATCAGATCCGGCGACACAGCCACAGAATAGGTCGGCGCAGCATTGTAAGAAGTAATGAAGTAGCCGCCGCTTCCCGCAATGGCGCCCGCAAAACTGGCGGCCGACAACGCCGTCCCACTCCCTGACAACCACGCATAATCATCGTAGTAAGTGAATGTCAGCGGCTGCAAGGCCACTCCCGAAGGTACCGGGCTCAACGACACGACATCCGTACCCGATGTGGATCCTCCTCCTCCCCACGCGCCGTTGACGATCTCACCGGTAAACGTCCCGCCATTCAAGGTCGAGAACCCGCTATCCATCTCGATCCAACCGGTAACACCAACGCTCCCCGTCTCATTCGGTGCCGTCAAAGTCGTATCCACCGAAAAACCGGAAGCCGCACCGCTGCCCCCCGTCTGATTCGTGACCAATTGCTGTAGCACGGACTGAGAGGCTGAATAAGTAATAAGCCCCGTCTCTATCTGCCTGTCCAACCCATCGTATTGCGTCACCAACCACTGCCCGCTACGCCGCAAGTTCGAGTCCTGCGCCATAACCAGCCGGTCCCGTCCATCATAAACCATATATCCCACTCCCGCGCCCGGTATCTTTTTCTGATACATCCGTCCCCGCGCATCGTACTCATATCGGAAACAGAGCTCATCGGCAATTCCCTGGCTGATACTCCAGGTAGTCCCAACATCGACCAAAACCACCGCCTTGGGCGATATCACAAATCGCAGGTTGTCCATATCGTCGTAAATATAATAAGTGCATAGCCACCCGACATGCGCGACACCCGGGGAGGCCGAGATCTGCACTTTCTTCAGAACGACATGTCCTGTTTTGTCGCTATACTCGACGACCTGGTGCCCTTGCTCGTCGGTCGTGACCAGCTCATGCAACTGACCCATCGGATAAACACCTGCATCCACCGGCAAACTCCCCGGCAGCGTATCGATATTCCAAATATGCACGCTATCGTTAGCCCCATTCGACAAATATTGATTGCCGACACCCCGGTTACCCCCCACCCAGCTATTGCCCGCAGCATAGGAGGTCAGCGTCCGGTTCAGCGGAGATGGCTCGAAATTGATCTGCCCGTATAAATATTTTTCCTCCGGAAACTGCGCGGAATTAAAGCCGTATTGCTCCGACTCCGCATAGTTCTTATAATTGCCGTCATTGGAAGGAGAAGCATATGGCAGATATTTGATCGACTCCCGGCCATCCGGATCATACACCTGGACATCTACCATGTCCTGCAACAACGGGCTGGCCTGCCGCGACACAGTCTGTACCGGACGGCCGAGACCATCCACATATTGCGTCACCTGCTTCACGTCGACAGCATTCGTAAGTCCATCCGCCGTCACCGTATCGGCGACACCCGGTTTACTGATGGCCCTGGTCCGCACATAGGCGAGGTCATAGCTCACAGCGCCCACAAAAACTTCGGCCACATTACTGTAATTCGTATTACTACCGGATAACACCTCCACCCGGTAATAGGTGGTAGCAGACAAGTTGCCGGGATTATAGCTCAGCGAACTAACGCCCGCGATCGTAGACCACGTAGACCCGTCGGTGCTGCTCTGCCAGGCATAGGTCAATCCGATGTTACAACCGCCGCAGCTGCCCGGGCTGCAGGTAAGATAGCCCGGACTCGTGCCCAATTGGATATTGATAAGTCCGGGGTTGAGGACACCGCCCGTCAATGAGGGAGTCACGGTAAGGGCCAGCGGAGCGGTCGTCACACTCACCCCGTTGTTATAGACAGTTACCTCATAACTTACCGCGCTCGTTAGCACACCGGTGGAAAATGTATTGCTGCTGGTGATACCGCCTACAGGCTGGAAACTGCCGCTGGCGTTGGACAGCCATTGATAGGTATAGGTGCCCGATCCGCCAGTGGTGCCGCTTAGCGCCAGGGAAGCACTGGTACCGTACACGATTGACGTACTGGCCGTCGTGATCGATCCGGCCTGCAGCTGCGGATAAACGTTGACGGTCCCATAGTTGGTGCTATAAACCGGGGCAGCAGGATAGCTGGTCACCGCGACCCGATAATACGTCGTGGCAGTCATACCCGGCGGTGGCGTATAGGTCCTCCCACTCCCCACTCCGTCGATAAAGGTAGTAAAACTAGGGTCTGATGAAGCTTGCCAATCATAAGTATACGACCCCGAGCCTCCAGTCGCCGCTGGAATGCTGAGCTGAACACTGTTGCCGCCATAATTCAACTGCTGCGTACTCGGGGTGATAGCCCCGGTTATGACGTTGACATTGACGATACACAGACTCGTAACACTATCGGAGCCGCATTTGGTCACGAGCCGGTAATCGGTCGTCACCGATACAGGACCCGGATCGAAAGATAAGCCATTAGCTCCGGATATGTTCGTAAAGTGCGTCCCGTCCGCCGACCGCTCCCATTGATAAACGTAGGCGGAAGGTGTGCAAAAATCTCCGGTAGGCTGTGTGGAAGTGAGCGTTCCCGGATCGGCGCCGGGGCTGATGGTGATATTGCTTTGGTTCAATGTACCCGCGGCCAGGTGAGGCTCGATGTTAACCGTCACGACATTGGAGTAGGCGATCTCGCCGTCGGCATCGGTCACCTGCCGCCGATAATAAGCCAGGCCTGCATTCGCAGGTGGCTGATAGCCCGAACCCGAGGCAACAGTTGTAAAATTGACGCCATCCGCGCTCGTTTGCCACGCATATGTGTAACAAATGCACCGTCCTCCGGAAGCATCCGATCCGCCAAGAGACCCAGGCGTCGACCCCGTATAAAGGTTCTGCGTGGAAGGCCCGATGTTACCGCCGGATAATGGCGGATACGTTAGCACTGTCGCCGTGTTGGAAATGGCCGAAGTGCCTCCGGTGATATCCGTCAACTTTTCCCGAAAATAGGTTGTTTGCGTGATCCCCGAGGTATAAGAAAGATTCTGTGCGGTCGCCCCCGATACATCCGACCAACTGCTATTGTCATAGGATATCTGCCACTGATACTGATAATTCGCGTTGCATGCCCCTCCGCTTGGAGCGCCGCCGGTGACCACCGGGTTATGACCATAGTCGATCGTCTGACTCGATGGAGAAATAGCGCCGATGCTGACCGGACCCGCTACCGTAACATTCAGCGTGTAGGTTTGGGTCCCGTTGACATTGTCAAAAGTTTGTACTTTAACAAACCCACTGGTGTTAAAGATAATTTGCACCTGAGGGAGTGGAGTTCCACTACTGCTTCCCGTGATATTACCTGAAGAGGTCCAGGTCATCTGCATACCGGTATTCCAATTGCCCGAAATATTGAAGGCGTTGGTCGACCCTGCGGTAACACAACTGGACCCGGAGATGCTTATCTGCGAATACAGCAGCCCGGGAAATAACAGGAACAACCCGGTATACACCGCTGCCTTTTTCAGCACGCCGGCGGAGAAGGAGGATTTAAAAGCGAAATGCATTTGCAATAATTTGATGTTCCGGTAATTAAAAGGCGTACCCGATGCGGAATAACAGTGGCTGCGTCTGCGGCGTCTGCTGATAGCTCAGAAAATCCCACAATAGGCTGACCGACGTCTTCCTGAATACGCTGCTCTTCAATGACACCGTCTTCGTGAACCCGATGAGCCCGCTCTTTGTCCAGTATTGTATTTGCTTGAGTTGCTGAAAAGAAGTAAAAGGAGTCGTATAGTTGTATTCAAACCCTCCCGTCGCGCTGAAACTCCCCTTTATCCCAATCTGCAAAAAAGACCGCAGCCCCACGCCCTCACTCGTAAAGGCGATATGCTGTATGCCATTCCCCCAACCCAACTTATAACTCGCGCCCAAACCGATCACATTATTATGACCCAGTTTGTACCCGAGCGACAACCCGAAGTCGGTTACCATTGGAAAATAGTAGTTATTGCGTGTCGTCTGAAAATCCGCCCCATACTCCAACCGCTTCCAAAAAGTCTTCGTTTTCTGATTATTCGGCTTAAAATCCGGCATGTCCATGTCTCCGTTCCCCGCCCCCAGTGAAGACAGCTTGCTCTTATAATTATCCAGCTGCGTCTCGGCATTCTGTAAATTGCTTTGCAAGGCCGCCGCCCCATCCGCTCCGCCCGCTGCCCCGGTCGCAGACGCCCCAGTCCCCACCTTCCCCTGTACCAATTCCGCCACCTGCTCCTTCGTCTGCAACCCCGACAACCCCTGCGGCGTCCCATAACCACCCGGCACGTTGAACAACCCGCCCAACAGCGAGTTGGTCTTCATAAAAGTTTGAAATGCCGGCAGTCGATTCAGCAATGCCAGCGCCTTCTGCTCCAACCGGTCCGGATTCGTCCAAATTTCTTTGTACTCCCGAAGCTGCTGCGAATAGTAATACACCTCCTTATTCATACCGGCATACGCATTGGCCAACAGACCCTCCAACCCTGCATGCTGCGCGATATATTGTCCGATCAATTGCTTTCGCTGCTGGACATACGCCCTCACCTCGTCGGCATCCATTAGTTTCACCTCATAGGCTTTTATTTCCGCATCCCGCCCCAAATAACGCATCGCCCCCTGCAACGAGTCCAGATAGGGCAGATATACGCCGCTATACCGCTGTCCCGCCGCTCCCGAATCCGCCCCGATCTTCCGCATCAACGCCGCATACCGCTCCGCATTTCCCGCAAACAACCGCTGCGCCGCAGCCGGATCCACGCCCGATAATTTTTGTTGCAACCGCTGCTCCCGCCGCTGCATCGCGTCCAAATAACTCTCCGTCTGTCGCGTCAGCCGCACATCCAACGTCGCCGTCCTGGACTGGAGACGCGCAATCAACCGAGAAGGAAAACTCAGCACCTTGCCCGCCGCCGGATCTACCGACTGGCCGCGCGTAGAACTCACAGAAAATACCAGCAAGATCATTACACCAGGCACATATACTTTTCTCATAGAATTAATTATTGGGGTAGTGATAACTAAAGGTCTTCACGATATTACCATTCAGGTCCTTTATCCATTGCAAACGACCCAGACCGTCATAGCCATAGTAGTTGATCCGGTCGCCCGCATCGGCCTGTGTGGTAACACCCACCAGCGGCGCATACGTGTAGTCCGTCATCACCGCGCCCTGCGGGAAAAGCCGCAGTTCATCGATATTCCCCGTCCCGCCGACAGACAGCGTGCCAGACCCGGCCGTGACAATATGCTCGTAATACGTCCACCCATTGAAATATCGGCCCGTCCGGGTCGTGTACGTTCCTCCCGTGATGGTATAGCTGCCGTTCCGGCTCCAATAGCTGATCACATAGATCTTTCCGACGGTCAAGCCGCCCTTGCTGATCGCGCCATTGGAAAGATTATAAGACTGGCTACCCGTTATCGCGGTAGTGCCATCGGTCACCGTGGAAGGTACGGTCCAGTTGCCGGTGCCATCTGCTTCGAAAGACGTATACGCGATATCCGCCTGCGCGGCATTGCTGACTTCGGCGACCAGCAGGCTGCTTGCATAATCCCAGATATACGAGTGCGGAAAATCGTTCTCCTTATGCTGCTGAAGAATATTCCCGTTCGCATCGTATTGATCGAAGTAGATATAAGGCTGGTAGTAAGGGCTGCTGCTCAGTCCCGACGAGGAGGTGGACGCTGGGGTGAAATTCGTCACCGGCGAAGCCTTTTCGATCCGGTATAAGGCACTCTCCGTGGGCGAATGCGCATTGAAGTATGCCAGGTAGGAATGCGTCGTCCTCTGACGGCTCCCATCCGAATTGACAATATCCACATGTTTTTCCACCGGCCTATCGATCACATGGCTATTTTGCAGGTTGGCAACGCCCTTGCTGAACGCATCCGCTCCTGTTGGATTGCTAAAGTCCAGCGGATATTGGGTAGCCGAAGTATTTTTTTCGCCCTTACTATCCGCCGTCACGGTACGGGTAACCAGCTTGTGAACGGGGTTATCATAAATATATTGGGTATATTGATCCACGTAATTGGTCGTATCCCCTTGGTTATAGTCCTTCTCATCTGAGTTGGCGATGCGTTGCCACTGCGATGGCATGGCCACATAGCTATAGGTCAGACTATTGGTGTCACAGATCGAGCTTATTTGGGGATCACAGTCATCGCCCGTATTCGAGGTATTCAACATGACGTTGTATAACCCATACAGATAGTTCTGGCTGGCAAGCACCGTTTCGTATGTATTGGAAACATCCTTGACTTTGATAAACTTTCCGTTAAGGTTGGTATAATCAGTTTCTCCGAGCAATGTTCCATTCAGGGCGTTGGGAATATTGGACCCATAAGGCGGGCGCATGGGAAGCCCGTTTCCGCTCGCCGGCTCCGGATAATTGAATACCAGGTCGGGGAGGTTATTATACCGATAAACCTTTTCGCCGTATTCGCCGTTCTCCCCCAGCAGTTCGGTCACCTGGTCATACCCTACTACCGACCCGCCGGCCGAACCGTTCAACGGATTATAGCTGTCGGAAGTCCTTAATAAATGCAGCGTATAATAGGGTTGATACCCTGAACAACCTAGCCCGGTCTTAAAGCTATAACGTACCTGGTCTACTGAAAAATAGGAGTACTCGGGTTTAGCCATTCGTCTTCCGTACGAAAACTCCTGAGGTGTCCCTGTTCCCGCCCGATCGGCAAAATAATGGTAAATGTATTTTCTCACCTTATTGTTGGCGGGATTCAAGGGTTCCTGATCGATGATCCTCTTGATCCGCAACCCGCCACCCATATCAAAATAGGTGCCATCCGGATTGACGTTAATGGCAGTTGGCTGAGGCTGTTCGACAACGGTATAGTTGAAGGTCACCATGATCGTCTCGAGCTGGGAAGGGGCTGTAACACCCTGGTTATAGGCCTTGAAAACATATTTGCCCGGATTCAGCGTAAGCGTCTGGTTGATCGTAAATACGCCGCTGCCGCAGATATAACATCCGTTCGTATTGCCTCCCGAGCATGCGCTGTAAGAAGCCAGATCGTATTCCTGCAGCTCGGCACCCGTGGAATCGCAGATCGCGAAATACATCGCATGCATGGGACGCGGCATGGTATCACAAGTGCCCGCGGAGGTGGAAAACCGGAACGCCGCGTTCATGCTGATCTGGGGGACGGTCCCGAATACCGGTTGATAATACTCGTTGTCGAGATTCAAAGTGTCATCGCTGCCTTCCATCTGGTGCGCCCACGCATCATAGGTGAACGTCTTCGTTGCAGGGATGACATCCGGCTGCCTTGAGAAATAGGTATTGTCGTTCACCTCCGAATTGTATTCGTCGAAATCATTCGACTCGTATTGAAAGGTAGTGGCCCCTCCCGTAGGATATTGGATGGATTGCAACGAGAAGGCTTTCACGTATCCGGTATCGGGATCTCGTTCGGGGCCCTGTAATTTCAAGGCAAACGCGATAACTTCGCTGGTTGCCACAGACGTAAAACTGGGTATCAGCGAGGTATTCCCCGTCTTTCCATTATAGTAACCCCAATGGTCACGTGCGAAAGATCCCTTGGAGGTCATGCTCCAATAGAGTCCACCTTCATAGTAGGTAAATACATAGGGATTTTCCCGGTTGACGACACCGCCGTAATAACCTGTATTCTGCAACTGCGTCAGCTTCATTCGCTGATAATAGATCGTCCCGCCCGTTCCGCCGAAAGCGTCATCGTCGACATCCCCGTAGTTAAAATACCCATAGCTAAGAGCAGTGGTTTTTAACGGCGTTGCCGCTACATTACCCGACTTGTCCTTGGTAAAAACGCTGACGCTGTCGAGCCGCTGATCTCCCGTTAGATCGGTCCGGCCGTTGGAAAAGTAAAACTGGATCCGGCAATTGGGCATGTCAATGGAGGTCAGCAGCTGGTTGCTATACACATTGGGCGTTACAAGACCGCGCTGGGCGGGATATTGGCCATCGGCCGGCTCACCCGGTGCCCCCAACGATAGTTGATAGTCATCCCTTAGCTCTGTGTAGCCACCAATGCCCTGCGAAACGGTAGATGGGTTGGCCGTATAGTTGAAGGTGGCAACATTTCCTGTCGGAGAAGTGATCTTGGTAAGATACCACGCACAAATATGAGGTGTACCAGAGCCAGGGGCCGTATACGTTTCCTGTAACGCAAAATCGTAGATGTATCCATCCATGGACTTGATCTCCCAGGAGGCGCCGGTAGGCGACTGGCACGTTATCGAAATAGTCTCTTGCTTTTGGAGGATGGCCTCGAACGATCTGGTCATGACGAATTTGCCGCTATGACCCGGAAAATTGTAATAATATTGATCCGGCTGGAAATCGTACCCGTTGATGAGATCGTTGGATACGTTATAGTTAAAAATGGTATTCTGACCGGTCGTGCTGAACATTTGAAGATTGCAGCCGCGTTGGACCTTGTTGGTTGGACCCGTACCAGAATCCATGTCGATGATCGAATTAGTAAAGTAGTTCGCGCCCGCCGAGAAATCATCGGCCCCAATAACATTCCGTGAGATGGCCCCCCCCGCATTGAGCACCCATCCCAACCCGACTTCACTGGCCTCTTCCGCCACTTTGATTCCAGACGCATGATAGCTGATGGTGATCGGAATGCTCAGGTCCCGGAACTTAGCCGTATAAATGGGTATAGAGATA
>Ga0105239_10007370_pt1 | contig 12637 bp, 15 predicted proteins | sample KBSC44metaG_FD_92761 | JGI IMG/M metagenome (GOLD analysis project Ga0105239, IMG submission 92761) | Corn rhizosphere microbial communities from Kellogg Biological Station, Michigan, USA - KBS C4-4 metaG | ecosystem: Host-associated > Plants > Roots > Rhizosphere > Soil | place: Michigan, USA...
CCTCAGTGTGCACTGTGAACTGCGGGCAGGCGTGACCAACGAGCCAGCCATGACGTAGCCTGAGACTCCCCGCGCTAAGAATTTCTCGTCCTACTTACGGGCGGTTTATGGTATCAATTATTAGTTACCCTTCCCAGAGAGGCAAACAACTAATAATGAGGTGCTTGCAAATAACGAATTTACATCACTAACTACCTATCAATAAGAATCTATTGTAGGGATAATTTTCACGCATCATATAGTTTATCGGTTTCAGGACAAGTTAATTTGTGATACTACTAGTTGTTTCTGCCTGAACTGTTGGGGTTTGAATTCTTCTTCTCTCAACCACCATCCTGGAAATATATATCCAGTATTGAGAACTTTCTGTCCAAATCTACTCTAGTATTTCCGTGTTCACTGCTGCTCAAACTAAACAACATGCCTTCCGTTCTCATAGTCGGAGCAACTCGAGGCCTGGGGTTGGCTTTAACTTCGTATTATGCCCCAAAGCTGTCATACACTGTCTACGCAACATCTCGCTCCCCAACCGTGCCATCTGGGCCAAAAGGAGATAATATCACCTGGATCCCCGATATCGACCTTTCAAAGTCCAATGTCGGGACCGACCTTGCATCGTTGCTCAAGGGCAAAACTGTCGACACAGTAATCATCACTGCGGGTTATTTTGCAACTGAGGACTTCGGTGAGGCTAAGTGGGAGGAGGAGGTGAGGATGTACACCATTTCGTCGGTCGCTCCAGTATTTGTCGTACAGGAGTTAGTCAAGTCGTCTATATTATCCAAGGGCAGCAAAGTGGTACTGGTATCATCCGAGTCAGGCTCGATCACCCTGAGACATGAACAAGAGGGTGGAGGTAATTTCGGACACCATGGCTCGAAAGCCGCACTGAATATGGTGGCCAAACAGTTATCCTTTGATCTGAAGGACAAAGATATTGCGGTGGTCTCCATTCATCCAAGGTAATCGTTTCCACACTAAATCCTCGTCGCAAGACATGCGATGCTGACTGGAACAGTTTTATGCGGACTGAAATGACCAAAGGGGTTGGTTTCGACAAATACTGGGATGCAGGCGGTGCCCTTCAACCGGAGGATGCTGCTCGCATAACGGCTGATTGGGTGGAGAAGGAGTTTTCCATCGACAAAAGTGGCACGTACTGGGCTCCTCGAGGCACCCGAGACATTGGTAACTGGGATGTGGTCGTCGGCAAAGATAAGGCAAAGGAGGGTCCTGTCCAACTGCCCTGGTAGCGACCTGACGCCCCGTCAACATTTCCAAGCGACATCAACTTTGATTCCAATTGTTGATGGCCAGGAGTTATAGAAGTCCAAAAGAGGCAGAGTTGATCGAACACGCTCCAAAGCCCTTCTTCTCGAGTCTCAATCATCACGTCGTTAAGCTTGAGATAGAACACAAAGCCTCAACATTCGTTCATTGCAAACAGATGGCATAGAATGCCTCCTTTGATACGCTGCCGGTTCCATCATAGTCAAACTCTTCAATCATCGCCTGGATTTCGTCGTCTTCAAGACCAGTTTCTCCAAGTTCACGCGATACTCTCCGAATATCTTCGGCCTCGATGTAACCCCTCTGGTCAGGATCGAAGAGCAATAAAGCACGTTCCACCTCGTCGGTTGGATCTCTCTCGAACACCCTTTGCGCCGCAACACGTTGAAACGCGTTTTGTGGTATTAGAAGTTGGCTTGAATGGTATGTCTGTTGGCCTCTCCCCGGAGGGCCTCTTTTAAACTGTGGCTTTGGCACCCCATGGGCCTGCATAATTTGGGAGACCTCTGGTTTGGGGATGGTGAATCCCAACGATCGCATCGCAACTCGGAGTTCATGGTAGTCGAGATGACGGTCGCGGTCGAGGTCAAATAAAGAAAACTAATCGGGTGCATGTTAGTCTTTGGTACAAAGCATAGAAATCGCGTGTCGCATACTGCTTCGTTAATCTCATCCCTCTGTTCCTCGCTCAATTCACTCAGCGCATTAGGTTCTTTCTCCAGGTTGGGTCTGGGACCGCCATGCTGTTGAGTGGCAGTCGACTGGCCAAATTGGTATGGTTGATCGGGCCGTCGTCCAAGGGAGGATTGTGAATATTGCTGGGCAGCGGCACTGCCAGCTTTATGGGCAGTTCGGTCAGGCAGTTTACTCGATGAAGCATAGACATTGCGAGCGGGAAAAGAGGGATTTGCTTGAGACATGGACGGAATATATTTGTATGGCGCACATGCGCCGATGTCAGCTTAAGTGGTGTTGGCAATACATGTAGAGTGACAATGCTGTAAGGGTGAAGGAGCAAGGGAAAGATGTTTATTATCCTTGGTCGCGTTCTAACTGGTGTTGGCTTCAATAATTGTTTATTGGGCATTGGCATTGGGGAGGACGCGCTTCGGGTTGAGAATTCCTAGGGAGGTCGTAACAGCACGTGGCCTGGCGTGGCGGGCGCGTCACCTGCCGAAAAGCCCCAGCTTATATTAATACCACATGTTCTTTCTCGATCGGTCATACTGATCCCTTCTGCCAGAGCGTACCACAAGTACATAATACGGGGCTTACTCTGGGTGAATGTATCAGTCTTCTTTGCACAAGTCAGCCATGATCTTATTTCTCCAATGTCAATGCACAAGGCTCGGGGTTCGCGACGAGATCACGACCGGATAATAATTCACTTTGACTATGATTGTTTCTACGCCTCGGTCGTTGAGAACGAGAACCCCTCCCTCAAATCAGTGCCTCTTGCCATCCAGCAAAAGCAGATTGTGGTCACCTGCAACTATGAAGCTCGAAGACGCGGCCTGCGGAAGCTTCAGCTCATTACCGAAGCCAAAAAGGTTTGCCCCGAGGTCGTCATCATCTTGGGTGAGGACTTGACTCGTTTCCGTAACGCTTCCAAAGATCTTTATAAATTCCTGCAGGAGTCGATATGGAGTGACAGGGCTGAACGGTTGGGATTCGACGAAGTTTGGTAGGTCGTAGAGTTCCCTGTCCTGCGAGTGTTCGTCATGGCCTAAAGGCTAACATCGCCTGCAGGCTCGACTGCACAGACATGGTTGACTACAATATGGAATTGTTGAATCACCACGATCTCATCCATTCCTTTTTCTGCCTCGACAAGAACGATCCTACCATCGGGTTCGAGTACAATGCTTCTGAAGTATTCGGCCCAACCTTCCCAAAACTTGCTGCCAGCTGGGTGACCACCACTGCTAACGATAACGATGGACGATTAACTTTGCGCCTCTGTCTTGGCTCACATCTTGCTAGACACTTGCGACATGGTTTGGAATCGCAGAAGGGTTATACATCGACCGTCGGCGTCGCCACCAACAAAATCCTATCCAAGTTGGTGGGCAATGTCAATAAACCAAAGAATCAGACGACAATTGTGCCTCCATACGAGTCAGTCGGGAAAGCAGAAAGCAATGTGATGCAATTCTTAGATGAGCATGATATTGGCAAGATACCGGGAGTCGGATTCAAACTCGCCCACAAGATCCGATCCTATGTGCTGGGGCGTGCACCTGACTTTGACCAAAGTCTCGTTTATGGAGGTACCAAAGAATCGGTCATGGTGCGCGATGTGCGTTCACATCCCGGCATGGGCCCTGAGCTGCTTGAGTCAATACTTGGAGGGCCTGGATCACCCAAGGATATTGGAGGGAAGGTGTGGGATCTGATCCATGGTATCGATGATTCCGAGGTTGGCAAGACGAAACGAGTCCCTTCGCAGATCAGTCAGGAGGATTCTTACATGAAATATCTGCATACGTTTGATCAAGTCAAGGAGCAGTTGACTCTTCTCGGCGAGAGACTCATTCAGCGGATGCGGATGGATCTCCTCGAGGATGACGAGGACAGGAATGAGGAGGATGACTGCGCAGCGAGGGCTCGATGGATGGCACATCCTCGTACAGTTCGGCTGTCAACCAGACCACGTCCACCACCAGGGCCTGATGGCACACGGGCGAGGACGTTTCACCGCATTTCCAGGTCCGGGCCTATGCCAAATTTTGTGTTCAGCTTGAATGAACTTCCAGTTGTTCTGGCTGAAAGGTTAGTAGAGGAGACGCTCACCCCGATGTTCCGCAGATTGCACCATGAGCCCAACGGCTGGAATCTCAGCTTGATCAATATTGCAGCCACCAATATGGCAGAGACTGCCGCCGAAACTAAAGACAGCGAGGGACGGGACATTGGGAAAATGTTTCGACATCAAGATGAAGTGCTCAAAGATTTCAAAGTCACCGTCGAATCAGATCTGATAGATGACCTTCCATCGGCTATGCCGAAGGCTTCTAGCGTGGAATGCAGCAGTTCAGGGATAGATGCCTCAAATGCAAATCTACCCCGAGATGATGTTGCAGATGGATGGGATTGGGAGGATGGCGATAGGCCGTATGTGGAGCGTTGCAAGTATTGTCGAGCGTGTGTTCCAGTATTTGCATTGGCTGCGCACCATAGGTACCATGAAATGAGTAATTAGATGCCCAGATAAAAATGAACCAGTGCCCTTCCGCACCTCGCAAAACGATTCCGAATTGTAGATCTCGCAACCCTACTAGGAAATTACGACACAATGGGTATTGCCCCCCACTAAGGGGTACGAGTCCTCGGAGTGTTACTTGTACCTTGTAGACTCTTAGCAGTGGCTCAGCTATTGTGTGCCTGATACTTGTGGCTTGGCAAGGGCGAGGCCGATACTATGTAACTGTACGGAGTACCTGGTCATCAATGTGGATAGGTGGGTACGTGGGCACCCTGCATACGGAGCAACTTGGATAAGGAAAGGGATGCCTCGGGTCTCGATTGCTATTCAGAGACGTCGTCTAAACTCGTAGGCAGACAGCATCACTGTCCATCGTGGAAAGTCCGTTTGACAGCAGAAGTTGAGGGGATCTTGATAATAACATCAAGCCAGTAAACGCCCCTTTTGAGTATTAACTACTTGCGTTGGTTTAGAACAGGTGGTTTCTCGGCGGGCTTTGCCTCGGATGCATTCCAAGTGCCTCCCTCGAAAATGGCTCCTTTCGGGTCTCATGTTTTTCCGAGCCGAGGTACTTATCCAACGATTCCACGATCCCACTGAATCGACAAGCTTTCGCCAGGGCTATTTTCAACACCTCCCAGCTCCATCGCTCCACCAGGCAAGCCTGCAACCAGATTGACACAAAAAGCCTTCCGTCATCTTGACCCCAATCGTAACGCTCAGCCGCCCTCCTCCACGGCTCTCCTTGCTGGTTCGTTTCAACTTTCCCCCTCGCACGCTCTGTTGGCGCTCTAGTCGGGCGGCTTTCGCCAGAAATAGAGCCATGTGTCGCCCTGCTTTGGCCATGAGGGCGATCTCGACCCAGACCATGCTTTTGCCTTCGTGGCTACTAACCCTCCCAAGCCATAGTCATGGATCTCAGCAGTGCAGTTTTTGGATCCCAAAGACTCTCGGCAATGCGATGGAAGGCCGCCCCCCTTCGCAAAGGCATTCTATCTGAATCTCACGATAGTGACTCCCGGATACCCCAGCTTGTCCGGGCCCCAACAGCCCAACAGCTAGACAGCCAAAAATTGATCCCTGTCTTTTCTGATACGCCCGCTGGCCACTTTCCGCGCGCAAACACGTACGGTAAGTCCGTATTTCCTCAGGCCGGTGATGTGCGAAAAATCAAATGGCCATTTGAGTCCCGAGTCTGTGTCGCGGCCAGTTCGAAAAAATTGTGGCTTTTACGCGGATGACGCGGTTGGCGGTTTGTGCCTTGCGATCGCTTTGCCTCCAGCCATATCACCTGCCTATGTTCCTTCTTTTCATCACACACCTGGGAGGTCTCCGTTTGTCCCTATTCCCATTGTGGTGCTGAGGTGAGGCTTTCAGGCACCTGATACCATCATCTCTCGTTTACCTAGGTGGAGAACAACCCGGCTCCATCTGTACGACGCCCTCAGTGATACTATTTGGACTGGCCTTCGCCCTGGTGCTTACTGTTTATGCCTACCACAGCATATTCTCTCGCTTCCTCGATTCAATCTGCGGCCAAAATCCTCTTAGCGGCTCTGGCCCCGCCATCGATATTTCATTCAGCACGCGCCAAACGTCATTCAAAAAAAGAGCAGATAGCCTAGTCCCCCTCCGGATCTTGATGAGCGGTTCAGCTATTGTGTCCAAGTCGCCAACACAGAGCACCATGATTGCCATGTCTTTAGCTCCGGCGGCGCCTCACCTTTTATCTCGACTAGATCCGATTACAACTCTCTCCCTACTCCCTCTTGATTCTCTTCCAAATCAGTCGTCGTCCATGACATCTATGTCATCTCAGAGACCTAAATTGTCTCTGAAAACTTCCGATCTGGCACCTACATATGTCGCTTCAACGACGGGGAGAACTGATGCTAATGCTCACAATACTGCCACGCCTACAACTCTAAATACTTTCAGCAACACATTTGATTTAACCTACCGACCGTCACCGGTCTCAACCATTCCATCACCAGGACCAACTTTATCGAGAAGACCTACCAATCTCCAACAGCCATCATCCCCTTACGCTTTAAATTTGCCATTTGGAGTATACTCCATATTGAAAAATAGCCCGTTACCTCGCGACATCCGGCGATCGTCGCTTGCCACGGCAAGTGCAAGCCCTCGAACTAATGGTCGAAGGATTTTTTTTCCTGCCCCAAAAAGGGTATCCTTCAAACCCGTGCTGGAGGAAGAGATTGTGACGAAGGAATATGTGATCCGCCACGCTGATCTAACCTCGTCATCTGATGAAGACACGGCGTCGTCAGAGTCAGAAGATTCATTGCAGAGATCCGAGGACCCCGGTGACGAACGCAATCGTCGCATCATCCGTGTCGACGAATTCTCCTCGTCTCGAGGACGAAACAAAAGAAAGACCAGAGCCAGCACCGACGCCGGCGTCGGTGCAGAAGACCGCGGTCGGCAGGAGCGATCGAGAAGTACATCGGAAAGAAGGGCTAAACGGAAAACGAGGAAATGGGAGTGGACCATCCCAGGCACGATCACGAACGCTGATAATGATTCCCCAGAAATCAAGGACGGCAGCGATCAACAATCCAAGGGGGAGTCAGGTGATGACTCTTAAGATACCCTTGCCTGCAAAGGCGGTAATTTGGTTATAAAATACTTATCACAATTCTTGGTGACGGGGTTGTGTATCAATAATGAAATGAGACGAGCGAACTGTGATACTTGTCTAGCTAGATGCTGGGCTTGTTTGCAGTCTCAAATTGTATATTAATACAACAGACATCTGTTTTGACTCTTTTTGAGTGTTGCAACACCTCCCTATATTCATCCAAGGTTCCCTACATGTGTACCTCAGTGTCTGAGCTACTCCGTCCCCAAGTAGCAAAACACTACATCGAAGCCTTACTGAAGCCACTGTCTTCACTGCCCTTAAGCACCCTTGGCAGCCTCGGGATCAGCAACCATTCCCCCATCGTCCCTCGGCCCCCACGCTGTGATTCTGAATGATTCTGCAGGCCGCCCGCCATGCCCACCAATTTACGAGTGACACAAGATGCCCCTCATGCACACCACTGGCTGCGCTAACCAGCACATTTATGGCTCGTTTAGGGTAATTACACAGTCTCTGCAATATGGAGTCCGGCCGTAAGCGTGTGGAAACTCAGATATCGCGTTTCTCAACTACTCCGTCCCTATTTCTGACCAGCAAACTGTCCACTTCTTCGCACCGACAGCAATCGTATCCCTTGGCGCAGGAATGCTGTAATGTGACGGATAGGAGAGATTCCGAATGGATCCGGGTCCAAAACCTGTTGCACGTAGTAATGGCACACCTACTCAGGCCAGCGGACTAAATGAGGACCTAGGTGATCGTATCAAAACGAACGAGTTTTACGGGTACGTAGCACTAAATCCAAAATAGAGCTGTTTCCGATCCCTGAATGCGTCGTGCCGAGTAATTACGACAAACGATTGATGCTTACTGCATACCTACCTATGGCATGTTTGCACAAAGTCGTCTCCAGGCGCGGACGCACGAACAGCCGTGAGAACTACTATAACCTCCTTTCACTAGCCAATGATCCGTGGGTCCATCCCGTTTCCCATTTTCTGGAGGCTCATCATCCTACACTTTACGCCAGCTACTCTCACCTTTCAGCTTCAGCCTGCAAAAGTACTCCTCACAAGTTATGCCCCATTTTCTCACGATTTCATAAGCGTCCAGCGTACGGCCAAAGAGCCTTCACGCGCAGACTGTGTGCTGCAAGGTGTATATTCAATAAACCACAGACCTCCATACCCTAAATCAAAGGCGACTTCTTCGCTGGGATGATCTTTGGCTCCACTTCAGGTGTAACCGTATTCGTCCCTCGTAATTGCCTCTACCTAGGTACGAAGAACAACCTCGTAATCCTGTAAAACTGCATCCGCATTCCGGCCACCTGACCTGACCTGTGGAACCGGGCCTGAGCTGATCAGGCTTCTTTCCTTTATATTTCGCCAAAATACGCTGAAAGTGTATGTGTCATCTTCTTTACTCTTGACGATCGTATCATCGCCATTTTCTACTGACAAGCACATCGACACTGCAAAAGATGGGAGAGATCATAGCTGCCGATTACCTTGTTGTTGGCGGAGGGGCCATGGCCATGTCGTTCGTTGACTCCATCCTGACCGAGAGCAAGAAATCGGTCGTCATGGTCGACCGTAATGCGCGTGTGGGCGGCCACTGGACGACTGCCTATCATTTCGTGCGCCTCCATCAACCAGCAGCTTCGTATGGCGTGAACTCTACGCGCCTCGAGCACGATGGCCTCGAGGAGTTCGGCTGGAACAAGGGTCTCCAGGACTGCTCAACTCGCGATGATGTGTGTGCTTATTTCGACAGGGTCATGAAGAAGAAGTTCATGCCATCGGGACGTGTCAAGTACTTTCCTAAGTGCGATTACATTGGGGATTGCAAGTTCCGCTCCCTCCTGACAGGGAAGATGTACCGTGTCGCCGAGGGCACATGCATTGTCGATGCGACTTACAGCCGAACTGAAGTTCCGTCAATGAGACCGCCTCCATACAAGGTCGCCAGCGACGTGGATATTGTGACACCTAACGACCTTGCTGAAGCTCCCCGTGGGTACATGGGTTATACCATCGTTGGGGGTGGGAAGACCAGTATGGATGCTTGCTTGTGGCTCCTCGAGAATGGCATCACCGCCTCCCAAATAACGTGGATCAGACCACGCGATTCTTACCTCTTGGACCGGGCCCTCTATCAGCCTGGACCTCAATTTGCCGAGAAAGTTCGAGGTTTGATCCGGGGTGGACTTGAATCAGTTATGGTCGCCACGTCACTGGAGGATCTTCTGAAACAGCAAGCGAGCAGAGGCCTCCTACTTGTGCTGGACGAAAAGGTAGAGCCTACCATGTTTCATTGCGCCACCGTATCTCAAATTGAGCTCGAGGCACTCAAGGAGATCACTTCTGTTGTCCGCAAAGGCCATGTCACTAGTGTCACCCGGGACGAAGTGACGCTCACCCAAGGTAGCTACAAGCCCGAACCGGACATACTCTACGTCGACTGCTCGGCTGGAGGGATTCCCAAACACGCCGGTGTGCCCATCTTCCGCCCCCGCAATATCACGCTCCAGCCCGTCCGATACTGCCAGCAGACGTTCAGCGCGGCATTGATTGCTCATGTCGAGTCAACCTACAACGACGAAAAGCTCAAGAACAAGCTCTGTGGGCCTGTCCCCATGCCCAATGAGCCAATCGATTTGGGCCTCATCATGATCCAGACCAACGTGAACACCATTGCTTGGATGCAACATCCACAGACACTTGCTTGGGTGGGACAATCCCGTCTGAACGTACTGAAGGACAGTGTTCCGGATGATCCTGCCGAGACGGTAGCCCATATCAAGCAAACCATCGGCTTTCTTGAAGCTGCGAACAAGAAGATTCAACTCCTTATTGACCAATTGCCTGAGGCAGAGGCGCAGAAGATGTACAGGCAGCTGGAAAACTTCTCTCTCGGAGAGCGTCCACGTCTGTAGGACGTGATAGATGAAAGTTTCAGGGAGCTTTTGCCGTCATGTTGCAGTCATGAAATAAACTGAAGCCAGTTCAAGTAGATACTGTGCCACGGCGCCTTCAATGCCTTATATCTCTCTGCTCCACATCGTTATCTGGATACTTTCCCGTTATCCAAACGCTCCTTCCAGAGTAGCCGATGCCTTCACGTGTTCAAGCATGATTCTCGCAGTGTACGGTCTAAGGCGGAGCGCCGTTTTCTTACATCCAACTTCCAGTTGCTGTCAGTGCTCCGCCTCCTCATCGCTCATCATAACCCCTGCTGCTCAACATAGAATACAGTGTACGCTTCCAGCTTATTCGGTTTGGTCATGAGGTAATTATCGAAATCGAGGGTTGTGCAATTCATCCTCTGCCACGTCGACCCAACACGTCGCAGCGCCAGCAGCAACACAACCTCCCGGTCGCCGTGCTTCGAGCTATGCGTGAGGGGAGATTCACCCTCCCTCCTCGGCCCACAGTGCATAACCAAGTCGATCTCGCCGCTCGTTTCAAGAGAGGTATGGATAGTGTGAACGCCGTGTATTGTGTCGATGGAGTCCTGGTACGGGTCGTCCCGCTCGTAGCGCCCACGCATCTCCAACCCGATGCTCGTCATCATGGGCGGGATCCAGGGATTCAGGTCCTCAGGGAAGACTATCTGAACGATGTTGTCGCTGTCTGCGAAGGCAGTGGGCCAGGTCGCGAGCAGGCCCGAGCTTTCGAGGGGTGCCTTCCATGCGTAAATGGAATCGTCGTCGCTTTTCTTGAGGATTTCGAGTTGCAGGCGCATGAATGCTCTGATGGGATGCTTAGCTTTCGTGGCTTGCCAAGGTGAGATTTTCAATGTCCGAGGACGCTTCGACTTACTTGCGGCCTTCGCCATAGATGAGAGGCATATGGACTATGCGTAGCGTATCAGTTGCTTACTCCCAGTATGTCCCTCTCCCAAATGACTTACCATCGAACAACCCAAGCATGCAATATGCCATATCCTCGACCCTTGTCGTCTGCCTCCGGGAAACCCAACTCATACGCATCGCGATGCTGCACAGCTTGTTGTCGGACGGCGACACACTCCCGTCCAGGAAAACCAACGGAATTCTCGTGATCTGCGCCAGCTCCTCGGCAATCTCCGCTTTGGACGCGATGATCTAAGGAGCAGTGAAGTCGAGTGCTATTGATGGTGGGAAAGCCTTCATCTATATTGTCAGATAGGGTCCCACTTAGGGACCCCTATCACGCAGACCTCGCTGTTGTCAAACAGCCGGCCAATGAGAGCTCTGCAGGCCTGCAACCAATCGACGATGTTTGGAGATGGCTCTGTACAAGCTCAACTTGATGACTGTTAAGGCCAACCAAAAGTTCGACCAGTAAGCCGCAAGCCCCAGGTACTCACCGCCGATGGGGTAAACCACCCCAATTACCAAGTATCTGGTACTCAGGCCAAACTAGGCAAATTGTCCTTTTCAGCTGAGTGCACAGGTTGCAACAGCGTTGCAACCATCAAAGGTACCTGCCATAGGACTTGGTTGGGAGCACTCGATTGCAAGTATATAGAGAGCTGCAGGCAGCCGAGGTAGTTGAATTCGAACAGAGCGTTCAAAGAGATTTGCTGCGTGCTACCCCGTCGCCCCTCTTTGACAATAGAGCCTTTCTAGAGCAACACAGATAGAACAAACAAAGCTTCTACTATCCCGATTATAGACCTACATTTCTGCATCACATATCCCCCTTCTGATGCTTCAGCATAGTCAGCAGATGATGGCCCATGGTCCATCTGCATTCTCCCCATCTACCATGCTTGCTAGAAGAAAACCAGAATAGTGCACGATCAACGTAAAGCATGTCTCTCGAATGACCATTTGCCGTTGTCGGAACAAGAGCCCAGATGAAAAGAATCGCAGTTCTTTATTTCCGCATGTTTTCAAAACAGTTTTATCCTCGCTGTCTTCAGGGCCCCAGAGATGACACGATTGCCAATATGCCTGACAGAGATCTTTCCCATATCTTCTCGCGAGTTCGTTTTCCTGCCGTAAAGTGAGTCCGATTTGATCATTGGTATGCTTAGCAAATGCTAGCCCAAGAATGGAATCCGTCCAACTTAGTTGACATAAATACTTGCCATGAAGCGTGAAGTACGACCTCAAGTGCAGCCGCATCCCTACCATGGCTATTTCCATTTGCACTTTCAACTCTTCATCTTCACATCTAGGCTGTATCCCTACATACTGTCCACCTCGAAATATCTGAAGATATTCCGGAGAACCCTCCCGAAACCGCTGTACTGAGGAGGATTTTTCTTCTCTCACACTCTTGTAAGAAATCTCGTCTCTCTTGATAACCCCCTTGATAATGCGGATAGCCAAAACTTTGCTTTTGCGTGTATCCAAATCCCAGAGAGAGTTGAGCCCAGCGACGTAGCCATTCGATGAAATAATTAGGTCTAAATCTTCGAAAGGGGGGTTGCCTGGAAGCAGCTGATTCAACGAACGCTTTCGATACTCGGAAATCTCCATGCCATTCAAGGAAAGAAGGGAGGCTATACAGCTGTTCGCAAAATTGGAACTCTGTTTGCTCAGA
>Ga0105239_10007374_pt1 | contig 12635 bp, 10 predicted proteins | sample KBSC44metaG_FD_92761 | JGI IMG/M metagenome (GOLD analysis project Ga0105239, IMG submission 92761) | Corn rhizosphere microbial communities from Kellogg Biological Station, Michigan, USA - KBS C4-4 metaG | ecosystem: Host-associated > Plants > Roots > Rhizosphere > Soil | place: Michigan, USA...
CACCCTGATCTTATGCAACCTACCGGGTTTATCGAGCCCCAGATTGACCGAAATTGGCTTATGGTTTATCGGTTTACAGGCCTGCCTGTCCTATACCGTGGCCGGCATTGCCAAACTGGTATCATCAGAGTGGCGTGGAGGAACAGCTGTTAAGGATGTATTTTCTACAAAAACCTACGGATCAAAAAAAGCCACGATGTTTCTTCAAAAATATCCGGCCGCCAATGGCTTTCTGTGTTGGAATGTGATGATCATGGAAACCCTGTTTCCATTGTGTTTGTTTTTACCCTGGCCTTACGCCATGATCTTCCTGATCTGGGGTTTTACATTTCACTTTTTCACCGCCCTTATCATGGGCCTGAATTCCTTTTTCTGGGCGTTTATGGCTACCTATCCGGCGCTTTATTTTATTAACCATCAAATGCCATGGCACCTGTTTTAGATTACAGTAAAGATATTATCCTGTTTGATGGAGTATGCAATTTCTGCAACAGCTACATCAACTATGTAATAGCGCATGACAAGGCAGACAAATTTGTTTTTGCCCCACTACAAAGCCATACCGCAGTACGCATGGCGGCCAGGTTCGAGACCGATTTCCAGAAACTAAACAGTGTTGTGGTGATTCATGGCGATGAGGTTTATACCGAAGCTGCCGCCGTGATCCACATCATAAAAAAGTTAAGTACTATCTGGCTGCCGCTGGCTTACCTGGCCCAATTGGTACCTGCATCTGTCGGGAACCGGATTTACCAGTCTTTCGCGCAGAAACGGTACACTTTATTTGGGCAGTCAACAACCTGTATGGTGCCAACTGCACAAGTGAAACATAAATTTTTAAACTAATCATACTATTTTAAATAACACCTATCAAACATTTTTAATCATGAAAAATCAAAAACTTAGCGCTACGGTCCCACCAAGCGCACTTCAGTATGGCTTTTTTGTAAAAGCAGCAATTGACGTTTATACCCTTTATCCAACGGTACTGAGCCCTACCCAGGATCAATACCCAAGCTTTCCGGCCGGATACACCTTATTGGCCAACATCCAGATGAACGATTTTTTCGGAACCGATAAAACCACTGTATATTTTGGTTTTATAGCCGTTGATAATGCTAACCCTACCAGCATTGTTGTCGCTATCCGCGGAACAAAAAGCATCATGGAATGGTGGGACGATTTCCAGGTTTCTTCTACACCCTGCCCATTTGCACCAAACTCGGGTAAAGTAGAAAGCGGCTTTTTAGAACTGTATAACAGTCTCCATATTTCGACCCCGGGAAGTACCGGCAACAACACTATTGCCCTGAGGGAAACCGTATTCACCGGTTTAAAAAGCGAATTTGACCTGGGTCAATACAAACAGGTAACCATGGTTGGCCACAGCCTGGGATCGAGCCTGGTAACTTTATATGGCCTGGATATGGCGGCCCAAAACAGCAGCAAAGAAGTAATTATTTACACCTTCGCCTCGCCATGCACCGGTGATCAGGATTTTGTTAATTATTACAATACTATTATCCATGAAAGCTATCGCATTTACAACGAACCTGATATCGTTCCTAAATCGCTTTTATTACTGGGATATAGCCACGTTCCCGTAGGCATTGAGGTAAACTCTCTACTATATTCATGGATAAAGCAATCCATAGGATGCTTTCATTCACTGGGCACTTATTTATTCTTGGTGGGTGGTGAGGCAAGCCTCGTAGGTGCTCCCTGCACGGTTACTGCACCCTAACAACTACATTAATGATGTAATAGCACAAAAATTTCAACCATGAAAAATCAAAAATTTGGTGTTATGCCCCCATCCGCGTTGGATTACGGGTATTTTGTAAAAGCGGCTTACGACGTTTATAATGCGTTACCCGATGTATTGAGTCCTACACAGGATCAATACCCGGAATTTCCAAGTGGCTATCGTTTGCTTTTCAACATTCAGATGAGCAATTTCTTTGGACCGATCTTAAAACCGGTTTATTTCGGATTTGCAGCTATAGACCTGTCAAACCCCTCCAGTATCGTTATCGCCATCCGCGGCACCGTAGGTTGGATGGAGTGGTGGGATAATCTGCATGCTTATCCGGTGCCATGTCCGTTTGCACCTAACTCAGGCAATGTTGTTGCAGGTTTTTTAGATCTGTATAACAGTTTGCAGGTTCTGGTACCCGGCGCCTCATCATCTGACAAGGCCATAGCCTTGAGCGAAACCGTGGTTCCGGGTTTGAAAAGCGTATTTAACCTGGATAATTATACCCAGGTAACCGTAGCCGGACACAGTTTGGGAGCAAGCCTGGCAACTTTATACGGTTTACACATGGCAGCCACCAACAAGAAACGGTCAGTTGTTATTTATACTTACGCATCGCCATGTACCGGCAATGCCGATTTTGTTAAATATTACAATACCGTTATTTCTGAAAGCTACCGCATCTTTAACGAACCCGATGTGGTGCCTAAAATTTTGTTGTGGCTGGGATATAGTGCCGTACCCGTAGGTTTCGAGCTTAATTCTTTGCTTGATCCTAACGTAAAACAGTCAATAGGGTGCTACCATTACCTCACTACTTACCTGTATTTATTAGGAGCGCCGGCCAGCATTTTGGGCACTTGCGCAACAACCTAAGCCCTTAATTTCTATTATATATACCAACCCGTGAAAAGCAAAAGCCCGTAAATGGAAACATTTATGGGCTTTGTTGTTAACACACAATTCACGATAGCTTAAACGTGAGTTTGCAGTATAATGCTATTATTAGATCAAAAAGATGCGTATATCCTTCCCTAAAAAAATGTTCCAGCATTTTTATACCTGTCCGCTTGATCAGTTGGAAGAAGAGCTATCCCGTTCATCTATCCGGATAAGATTACAGGACAATCCCAAAACCGACGAAGACCGCGCACTGTACCAAAATGAGCTCGACCGCCTGAGCGTACTCAAATACATCAACCAGTTGCGTAAGGGTAAAATAAGCCGGGAAGATTTTGGTCTGAAGGTAGAATTGGCCGATAGCCCGGCATAAAAACTAAACCACTTCCGTTTTGTACAATTTCATGAGTTTTATTCTTTATTTATTTGTACTGTTTATTTAAAAGTTAACTGAATGTAATAAGGTATGTATTTCACTGTCAAAAAGTTATTTTTCTTAACTTTATGTAGATAAATCATCCTGCTGGATACGTTACAATAGGACAATACATGATATTTAAAGAATTTGCACCGAGCGAGCGGCTTAAGCCTTATATCAAATGCTTGTATTTTTACGAGTCGGGCTCGGCTGTGAACTATGATGATATCGTATTTCCCAGCGGCAACACAGAAATAATTTTCAACCTGGGGCAAGGTCATTGGCAGGCTAAAAAGGATGGCTCTTTTTATACCACCCCTCCTATTGAGCTCTGGGGGCAGATCACCAAACCATTATCCATCAAATCAATAGGCGAAAACACGATGATGGGCGTACGGTTCTATCCTCATTCAGCAGCTTATTTTTTTAATGAAAGCGTAGCCGAATTTAACAACGAGGTTGTTGATGCCACCGACCTGATGGGCGCATCATTAAAAACCTTGCATGCCCGCCTGCTGGATATCAATGATCTGGACAAAAGAATAGCCTTAATTGAAGAATATTTATGGAGCAGGCTGGTGCTGTTTGAAAAAAAGCATACCAAGATCAACTTCATTGGCCAGATTGTACATAGTTTATATAGCAACAACTCCGGCAACGAAAAAATAGAAGCCATTTCGGTTCGTAACAATATATCGGCACGTTACCTCAATATGTTGTTTTCGCAATATACAGGATTACCACCCAAACTATTCTGTAAAATAAACCGCTTTCAGCATAGCCTCAACCTGGTTAATACCAACGGACAAAATTTAACCAACATTGCCTATGAGTCGGGTTATTTTGACCAGTCGCATTTTATCAGGGAGTTTAAGTCGTTTACCGGCATAACACCCAATTCTTTTAATACCCAGGCATCTCCTATTAACCAGGTACTGGCAGGTAATTAATCCTCTATTATTTGACAGATGAGCTCCCCTCCCCACGGGAGGGGTGTAGCAGACACTTGTAATGGCAGGGAGGGGTTTATCAAGACGATGAAACCCCTTCCTCCCCTTCCCGAGGGAAGGAATCGCACGGGCCAATGCTTTTTATTAATCATTGCCGATTTGTACAATTTCCTGAAATCCGGGTGGTATAATTTTGTATCAACAAATAAAAATCAGCAAAAATGAAACTAGCACAAACACCTGAAGAGGTACACACAACATTGGCAAACGCCTTTAACACCGGAGATGTAAACACCGTATTGAGTATGTACGATGTTACCGGCATTATTGTTCCTGAACCCGGCAAACCCGTTTCCGGAAAAGAAAACTTTGAAGAAGCCATTAAAGGCATATTATCTATCAAAGGCAAAATGGATATTAAAACCGTTTACTGTATCCAAACCGGCGATATGGCCCTGGGTCGATCTGAATGGAGCATTACCGACAATGGCGAGGTTAAAATAAGCGCCAAAGGAATTGAGGTAATGAAACAACAGGCTGACGGCAGCTGGAAGGTTTTGTTCGACCACGCGTTTGGCGCAGAGGCAGATCTTGTCGCCTAATATCAGCAACGACACAAAGGGCCGGCAAGTTTGCCGGCCCTTTGTGTTTTAAAAATCTAACACTTCCGTTTTGTACAATTTCCGGATAGCGGGCTACTCTAACTTTGTATCAACAATAAAAAATAAGATCATGAAAAATAAATTTGAAGCGTTTTTAGCCCTACACCAGCAAACAGAACCTTTACTCATAGGCAACGCCTGGAATGTGCAAAGCGCCAAGGTATTCGAGCAGAAAAATTTTAAAGCCATAGCTACATCCAGCCTTTCGGTAGCGGAAACATTGGGTTATGAGGACGGGCAGGATATGAGTTTGGAGGATTACCTGTTTGTGGTTAAACGTATCGCGGCATCGGTATCCATACCCTTTTCCGTCGACCTGGAAGGTGGTTATGGCGATACGCCTGAACAGATAGCCGCTAACATCATCCAGTTATACCATTTGGGCGTATCGGGTATCAACATAGAGGATTCGGTTGTAGCTAAGGGACAAAGAAGTATTGAGAGCGCCGAAGTCTTCACAGAAAAACTTCGCCGGATATGTCAACTCTTAGATTCAGAAAATATAAAGATATTTATCAATGTACGCTCCGATTCTTTCCTGCTGGGTTTACCCAATGCCTTGGAAGACGCACTTAACCGGATAAGCCTCTATCAAAATACGGGCGTACATGGTTTATTTTTCCCTTGTATCACCCAGATATCCGATATGCAAAAGCTTACTCAAAGCTCAAAGCTACCCATCAATGTGATGTGCGTACCTGGCCTACCCAATTTTATGAAATTACAAAACGCGGGGGTAAAAAGAATCAGCATAGGTCCATTTTTGAACAAGGCTATTTATCAGAAAATGGGGGCTTCTATCGATCAAATAAATGAGGAAGGCAACTTTGACTGTCTTTTTAAACTATAACCAACATAAAAAAGGTCGTCATTGCGAGCATAACGTGGCAATCCCTAACTATACAGAGCGGCTCTGCTTATCGGGGATTATTAATGTTGTTAATTTTTCTTTAAAGGTATTAATGAGCTCCCTTTAGTCGGTTGTCCCCGCTACGCAATGACGGTCGTTTTATTATCATAATCCTACAGAACCATTTTCAGACAGCTTCTGAGTGATGGTATTTGTTTTGGAATACTAATTCATATAGTATAATGACAGAGACAGCAGCACAAAATACCCCACATCTGCTTGTGCAAACTGACCTTTCAGATTTTTGAGCGCAGCAACCAGGTGATTTTTTACGGTGTTCCTGGAGATCTGCAAGCGTTCGGCAATCTGTTCATAGGAAAGGCCTTCTTCCCTGCTCAGCCGAAAAACCAGTTGTTGTTGTGGAGGCAGGTTATTTAATGCAGATGCCGCAAATTCCTGCAAACTATTTAAAATAACCTGTTCCTCGGCCTCATTGTGTAATTCGGTTATCGATGCCCACAAACGTTCCAGCCCTTCTTTTGAAGCCGCTGTTTTTTTCATGGAGTTAAGCGTTAACCGCCTGCCAATAGTGAACAGGTATGGCCCTATGGGATATTCTTCTTTTAGTTTTTCGCGGTTTATCCAAAGATTCAAAAACGACTCCTGTACCATCTCCTCGCTTTGCTCTTTACTCTTTAAAAACCGGTAGGTAAAGTTATAAAGCCGTTTACCGTATATGTCATACAATTCGCGAAAAGCGGCCTGATCTGAGTTTTTCAGACGGATTACATAGTTCGCGGCAGGGGTCTCGAGTAGCTTCACAAAATGGGGTTGATGGGTCTACAATAAATCAAATCTAAAAAATATTACCAATAAACTATATATAATAAAAACGGCTTTTTTACCCAATGTAAAACGTTTTTTCTTTACGCTATAGATTTGGGGATTTAACAATAAATAAAAAAATATTTTTTTGAAACAGCACTAGCCCGAAAGCGATTTCGGGTTGTATTACGCAATATATTACCTCTCTGATATCAACCATTCATATGAACAAGGATAGCATCAATAACCTGCTGAAACAATATCTTGATAACACCATCACTAAAAATGATCTGGAACAGTTGATGCATTATATTTCCCGGGCCTCGGCTGATGAGGGTTTACATCAGTTAATGAAAGCACAATGGGAGTTGGAGGAAAATGATCATTCATTTGATGATCTGCAAAACGAACTGCTATATCAAAAAATAACAGCCGATCCAAGATTTGGCAACATCGAAACTACAACCCCTAAACCTGTTTTTCCGTTCAGACGGTTTATTTCTATTGCCGCCGGCTTATTACTTTTTTTAGGGATAGGATTTATTGCCTACCGGTATTTACAAACACCCTCCCCCCAACCCGGGATCGTTTACGAGGAAAAAACAGTACCCTTCGGTCAAAAGATACAGATGCAACTGGCTGATGGCACCATTGTCTGGATCAATTCTGGCAGCAAATTGAAATTCCCCACAAAATTTACCGGGGCAAAAAGAGAACTGTACCTGGAAGGCGAAGCCTATTTTGATGTAGCCCATGACGCTTCAAGGCCATTCATTATACATACGGGCAAGGTGGCCACACAGGTACTGGGTACCGCATTTGATATTAAAGCTTACGGCCTCAGTGAGTTTGATGTAACCGTAACCCGGGGAAAGGTAAGCGTAGGCCTTATAGATCAGCAGCTGGGTGTATTAACATCTGAGCAGGGCTTAAGCTATAACAGCATCAGTAAACTATCAAAGAGATATCCGGTAACACTCGCAAAATTAAGATGGATGTATGGCGATCTCATTTTTGATAATATGAAGATGGCAGACGCGGCAGAAACACTGGAAAGATGGTACGATGTTAAAATAACCCTGACCGACCCACAAATCCGGTCGCGCAGGTTCAGCGCTTCATTTTTAAAGCACGAACATATTGGCCAGGTATTAAATGTACTGAGCGAGATAGCGCATTTTAGCTATAAGCAACAAGGCAAAAGCTTTACTATCCAAAAGCAATAATAATCAACAATTAAATAATAACTCATTAACCTAAATAGCAGAAAAACATGAAAAAAACCTAACTCTCCCAAAGCTATCGGTTACCGATGGCAACCCTTCATTAAAAAACCGCTGTGGCGCCAACCACAACGGCTTTAAATTGATAGCAGAGCTGATATCTCTGCTTATCTGATTGAGTTTAAACAAGTTTGAGAACCGCTTAAATCAAAGTAAAATTATGAAATTTTTACTGTTAAAATTCTTTTCTCCTCCCAAGGGGAATTCTTTACCAATTTCAATTCTCCTAAGTGTCATGAGGTATACCACCGTAACCTTAACCGTTTTAACTATTTGCTGCAGTACACTGCTGGCCAGCGAAATAAAAGGGCAAACTATCAGGGATGTTAACGTTAACCTGGGCGTTAACAATACCAACCTGGAGTACGCTGTAAAGCAAATTGAAAAACAAACAGATTTTCGGTTTGCCTTTAAGCGCAGCGAAATGAAAGATTATAAGCACATCATGCTGCCCAAGGCCACCCGCACGGTAGAAGAAACGCTTTTGCTGTTGCTTAACCGCACCGACCTGATGTACAAGCAATGGAATAACTATATCTTATTGGTTCCTAAACCGGCACCGGTCAGCAAACTACCAGGAGCCAAGGCTCCGGTAGTGGCCGATGATATTACAGTAAAAGGAAAAGTAACCGACAAGACTACCGGGGAACCACTGATCGGTGTATCTATACGGGTAAAAGGCAGCAATTTAGGCGTAGTGACCGATGCCAGTGGCTCCTACACTATTTTGGCTCCGGATAACGGCATACTGATAGCATCATACATTGGCTATCAAAATACGGAGGTTCATGTCAATAAAAATCACCTGGTCAACATAGCGCTTCAACCTTCGGCCAATAACCTGAATGAGGTAGTAGTAATAGGCTACGGATCACAAAAGAAAGGTGAGATCACATCGGCCACGGCCCATACAGACAGCGCCGATTTCAGGCAAAGCGGTTCGCGTAACGCGCTCGACCTGATACAGGGTAAAGTTGCAGGCTTACAGATCACCCGCACCGGCGGATCAAACCCCAATTCGGGTGTTGCCATACAATTGCGGGGTGTGGTAACAGTAACCGGCGACTCAGGACCGCTGATCGTTATTGACGGGATACCTGGTGGTAACCTTGATCTTTTGCAACAGGATGATATAGAATCTATCGATGTATTGAAGGACGGATCGGGTGCGGCCATTTATGGTACTACCGCCAATGCCGGTGTAATTTTGGTAACCACTAAAAAAGGCAAAGCTGGTCCGCCGCAGTACACCTATTCAAACTATTTCAGAAGGGAATATCTTTCTAAACGGCCAGACTTTTTAACCGCGGCTGAGTTTCGGGACAAGATCAAATCGGGACAACTGGATGCAACTGACTATGGTCATACCTCCGACTTTTTTAACGACCTGGTACATAAAAACAACCTGTCGCAAAATCACAACTTTGCGTTGATGGGTGGTACAGACAAAACCAGCTATCGTGCCAGTATCAATTTCCGTAACCTGGAAGGTTTCGCCAAGCAAAACGACCGCCGGGAATACACCCTTCGCTTAAACGTTAACCAAAAAGGCTTAAAAGACCGATTAACTACACAAATAAACCTGGTTACCAACTTTAACAATGCCAATTTATTGGGCGGCGGCGGTTGGGAAGACCAGCTGAGCAAAAACCCTACACTATCTAACTACAACCCCGACGGCAGCTTTTATTTTGAAAACACCAGTACCAACCAGCTTGCCCGTTTAATGCAGGAAACCAATAAACGCAAACAGCAAACTACCGCTGCCGATGCTAAGATGGACTTACAGATCATTGATGGTTTAAAAGCATCAATCTTTGGTTCGGTACAACGCGACAGCTATATTGATGGCATTTACCGCGACCTGAAAAGTGAATTTTCTATTGAAAACGATGTTTATAAGAACGGAGGCTACGCGGAAAGATCAACTGCTTTAAGTCAGAATTTTGCTATTGAGCCTACTATTCAGTATAACCGCACATTTGCGCAGAAGCATACCGTTACCGCGATATTTGGCTATAGCTACCGCTATAATGTTTATGAAGGGTTTAGCGCCAATAACTATGGTTTTGTGAACGACATTTTTGAAGAAAACAATCTTGGCGCCGGCAACCAGTTATCTGCCGGCAAAGCAGGTATGGGAAGTTATAAAAATGATAACAAGCTGATAGCCTTTTTTGGTAGGGTGAACTACTCTTTTGATGACAAATACCTGGCCCAGTTCATACTGCGGAAGGAGGGCTCATCAAGATTTGGCGCCAACCATAAATGGGGATATTTCCCGGCGGCTTCTGCCGGCTGGGCAGTTACCCGGGAGGATTTCATGAAGAATGTAAACTTTATCAATTACCTTAAGCTAAGAGTTGGTTACGGTATTACCGGTAACTCGGGTTTTAGTAACTATGCCTCGCTGGTTACACTGGGTACGGGTGGGATCTATCGCTTCCCGGATGGCGAATACCGCCAGACTTATGGGCCCGACCGTAACCCCAACCCTGACCTTCGCTACGAAAAAAAGAAAGAGCTGAACATTGGTGCCGATTTCACCATTTTCAACAACCGCATAACTGGCGCTATCGATGTGTATAACCGTAAAACACAGGATCTGTTAGATACTTACGTAACACCGCAGCCACCGTTCATCCGCTCCAGTATTTATGCAAACGTAGGTACCATATCCGCAAAAGGTATTGAGTTGTCATTAAGTTTTGCCGCTATCAAAAACAAAAACTTTAAATGGAACATGGACTTAGCCGCCAGCACTACCAAAAACACCCTGGATTCCTATTCCAATTCCATTTACAAACAGGAATATAAAACCTTTGGAGGCATAGGTGGCTTTGGTGCCCTTGGTGATGCTATCCGTACTTATGAAGGGGGCAAACTGGGCGAGTTCTGGGGTAAACGCTTTGCTGGTTTTGATGCCGATGGCAAATGGTTGTTCTACAAACGCGATGGCTCAAAAGTTCATAACGACCAGATCAATAACTCTTTTGACCGCAATGTAACCGACTACGCACCCATTGGTAATGCTATACCAAAGTATTATGCGTCATGGACCAACACCTTCAACTACAAAGGTTTTGATCTGAGAGTGTTTTTAAGGGGTAAATTTGATTACGACATCCTGAATACTACTGCCATATCATATGGTAATAAAGTGAGTAAAACCAACCTGTTGAGAAGTGCCTTTACCAAATACGCGCAGATCAATGATACTTACATGTATTCTGATTACTACCTGGAAAGCGGATCATTTGTAAAACTCGACGAGGTAACATTTGGTTACACCTTTAAGCTAAAAACCAGTTATATCCGTAACCTGAGGATTTACGCATCCGGGCAAAACCTGGCTACCATGACCAAATACAAAGGCAACGATCCTGATTTTGTTGCCGATACTGGCTTAGGTCCTGGTATTGATGGCCGTGGCCCGTACCCAAGCACCCGTACTTTTTTACTTGGATTAAATGTTGGTTTCTAATCTGTTTAACATGAAAAAATTAAATCATCTGATAAAATACAGCTTGTTAATAACTGTATTGATATGCGGGAATGCTTGTACCAAGCTTGATGAAAAAGCTTATGACACCCTGCTCACAAGCAATTTCTACAATAATAAAAACGAAGTACTTTCGGCCGTTTTGCGTCCATATACACATGCCAATGCCTGGGTTACACCATCCGGGCAGGATGGCTGGTGGCGCCCCAGCGAACTTTCGGCCGATCAGCTGGCCTGGCCTACTAAAGGCCGTCATGGTGAAGACGGGGGTAAATGGAAAAGGCTGCATTACCATACATGGACCAATGACGAAGGCGGAATTAATAATGCCTGGTCATTAATGTACTGGGGCATGGGTTTATGTAATGACCCTATTGAGAACATTACTAAGCTCGATCTTGTCAGATTAGGGATCACCCAAACAGAAAAAGACGCTTATATCGCCGAATTGAAACTGTTACGGGCTTTTCATTACTTAAAATTGATGGATCTGTTCGGCAACGTACCTATCGTAACACAGGTAGGTATACCTGCAAAACCTCCTACAGTGGCGCGCAAAGATGTTTTTGCCTTTATTGAAAAGGAGATCAAGGACAATATTGATAAAGCGCCCAAACTTTCGCGGGATATGCTTGGCCGTATGACACAGGCGGGCGGCTATGCTATGCTGGTAGAATTATATCTTAATGCCGAAAAATGGTCGGGCACACCCCGGTGGGACGATTGTATTGCTGCGGCTAACAAACTCATTAACGGTGAAGCTGGCGGACAGAACGGTGTCATGGCCCTTGACCCAAACATCAATGATCAATTTAAACCGACTAACGATCAGTCAAAAGAGGTAATTTTCTCGATTAGCTATGAATTTCAGAAGGCCAATTTTCAACCATCATGGACTGGCGAATTTTATCATTTCCAGCAACAATTTATTTATGGTGGCAGTCGTAACGGTAATGACGGCGTTGTTTTAATTCCAGGTGTATATACCACTTTTGATGATAAAGACCTGAGAAAAACAGGTTGGTTATTACAAGGTCCCATGATCCGTTTTGATAATCATCAACCGGTAATAGCAACTGGTGGTAATGAATACGACGGGCAACAACTGGTATTTGTTGATAACATCCGCAAAAACAAAGTTGCCGCGCAAAATGGTACCGATCCTAACGCCCTACCTTCTACCATGAGCGAGGGTGAGGAAAACAGTGGTGTACGTTTTAATAAATATAAATTAGGTAACCAGGTAGCCGGTTTTGGTGGTGTAGCGCCTGACCTTAACTATAATAATACCGACTGGAACATTTACCGCCTAACCTGGATATATTTTGCCAAAGCCGAAGCCATTATGCGCAAAAACGGAGGTACGGCTACAGCTGAGGCAGTACAATTGATCAATGATTGTAAAAAGCGGGCCTATACCGATGCTGATTGGGCAGCTATTGCTTATACCCCGATCACGCTAACATTGAACGAGCTACTTGCAGAAAGA
>Ga0105239_10007376_pt1 | contig 12634 bp, 10 predicted proteins | sample KBSC44metaG_FD_92761 | JGI IMG/M metagenome (GOLD analysis project Ga0105239, IMG submission 92761) | Corn rhizosphere microbial communities from Kellogg Biological Station, Michigan, USA - KBS C4-4 metaG | ecosystem: Host-associated > Plants > Roots > Rhizosphere > Soil | place: Michigan, USA...
CGGGCTCGCCCCAGACGATGGGCGAGGTGTCGGTGCGGACCGCGTCGCCGTCCAGCGTGACGTGCTTGCCGTTGCTCTCCATCGTGAGCTGCTGCAGGTAGGCGGGGAAGCGCTTGAGGTATTGCTCGTAAGGCAGCACGGCCAGCGTGGAGAAGCCGAGGAAGTCGTTGTTCCAGATCGACAGCAGGCCCATCAGCGCCGGCAGGTTCTGCGCGAGCGGGGCGCTGCGGAAGTGCTCGTCCATCTGGTGGAAGCCGTGCAGCATCGCGCGGAAATTGTCCGCACCGATGGCGATCATCGTCGACAGACCGATCGCCGAATCCATCGAGTAGCGCCCGCCCACCCAGTCCTCGAAGCCGAACATGTTGTCCGGCGCGATGCCGAACTTCGCGACGCCTTGCGCGTTGGTCGACACCGCGACGAAGTGCCGCGCCACCGCGTCCTCGCTGCCCAGCTGCGCGACGAGCGAGTCGCGCGCGGCCTGCGCGTTGCTCATGGTCTCCAGCGTCGTGAAGGTCTTGGACGACACGATGAACAGCGTGCGCGCCGGATCGAGCCCGCGGGTGGCCTCGACGAGGTCGGTGGAGTCGACGTTCGAGACGAAGCGCAGGTCGAGGTCGCGCTGGCTGTAGTGGCGCAGCGCCTCGTACGCCATCACGGGGCCGAGGTCGGAGCCGCCGATGCCGATGTTGACGACGTGCCGGATGCGCTGGCCCGTGAACCCGCGCCACGTGCCGTCGCGCACCTGCTGCGCGAAGACGGCCATGCGATCGAGCACCTCGTGCACGCCCGGCACGACGTCGACGCCGTCCAGGAGGATGCGCTGGCCGCGCGGCGCACGCAGCGCCACGTGCAGCACGGCGCGGTGCTCGGTGGCATTGATGCGCTCGCCGGCGAACATCGCCGCGATCTTCTTCTCGAGCCCGCAGTCGTGCGCGAGCTCGACGAGCAGCTTCACCGTCTTGTCGGTGACGCGGTTCTTCGAGTAGTCCAGGTACAGGCCCGCCGCCTCCAGCGTCAGGCGCGTGCCGCGCCCGTCGTCCTCGGCGAACAGCTCGCGCAGGTGCCTGCGCGAGACCTTGGCGCAGTGTTCCTGCAATGCCTTCCAGGTGTCGCGCTGGGTCAGGGACTTGCTCATCACGCCGCCTTCCCGCGATGCTCGCCGCAACCGGGCTCGGGTTGCGGCGCCTTCCAGCAGCCGTCGCCCGAGATCAGCGCGTCGGCTTCCTTCGGACCCCAGCTGCCCCGCTCGTACACGATGGCCTCGGGATGGTGGACGAGCACGTCGTCGACCGCCTTCCATGCGGCCTCGACGGCCTCGGGGCTGGTGAACAGCGCGCGGTCGCCGGCCATCGCGTCGCCCAGCAGGCGGTCGTACGGCGCCTCCTCGCCGGCGAGGTCGTCGCACGCGTACAGCTCGCGCTGGGTGCCGACGAACTTCTTGCCCAGGTCCTTCACGCGCGCGGCCAGCGCGATCGACGAGCTGGGCTGAAGCCGGAAGCGCAGGTAGTTGGGGCGATCGCCCGCGTCCTCGAACAGCGCGTGCGCAGGCGGCTTGAACTGGATCTGCACCTCCACCGCGGTCGTCGGCAACTGCTTGCCGGCGCGCAGGTAGAACGGCACGCCTTGCCAGCGCGGGGTGTCCACGAACAGCCGCAGGGCGACGAAGGTCTCGACGTCGGAATCGGGCGCGACGTCCTTCTCCTGGCGATAGCCCGCGTACTGGCCGCGCACCAGGTCCTCGGGCCGGATGGGCCGCATCGCCTTGAAGACGTCGGCCTTCGCCGCCTGCAGGTCGGCGAACGCGCTCGATTTCGGCGGCTCCATCGCGAGCAGCGCGACGATCTGGAACAGGTGGTTCTCGACGACGTCGCGCAGCGCGCCGGCCGACTCGTAGAACGCGCCGCGCTCCTCGACGCCGAAGTCCTCGGCCATCGTCATCTGCACGCTGGTGACGTGATCGCGGCACCACAGCGGCTAGAGGAACGAGTTCGAGAAGCGGAAGTACAGGAGGTTCATGATCGCCTACTTGCCGAGATAGTGGTCGATGCGGAAGATCGACTCCTCCGGGAACACCGAGTGCGCCACCGCGTCGAGCTCCCTGGCCGACGCGAGGTCGCGGCCGAAGGGCTTTTCCACGATCAGGCGCGCGTCGCTGGCCAGGCCCGACGTGCCCAGACTCCTGATGACCGTCTCGAACAGCGTCGGCGGCACCGCGAGGTAGTGCGCCGGGCGCTGGCTGCCTTGCAGCGCCTTCTTCAGCGCATCGAAGGTCGCGGTCTTGTTGTAGTCGCCGCCGACGTAGCGGATCGCGTGCACCAGCCTGTCGAACGCCGGCCCGTCGTCGATGCCGCCGCCGTGCTGCTCGATCGAGTCGCGCACGCGCTGGTTCACCTCGTCGTCGGACTGCGCGCGTCCGGCGACGCCGACCACCCGGGGAACGAGCTCGCCGCGCTTGCTCATCGCGTAGAGCGCGGGAAATATCTTCTTGTTCGCGAGGTCGCCCGTGAACCCGAAGAGGACGAGGGCGTCCGAGTGCGGCTGGAGGTGGGTCGTCGCGTCGTCGGTCATGGTTCGCTACGCCTTCTTCTCCGCATGTCCGCCGAACTCGGCACGCATCGCGGACAGGATCTGGTTGGCGAAGGTGCCCTCGCCGCGCGACGAGAAGCGGTCGTACAGCGCGGCGCTGAGCACCTGGGTGGGGACGCCTTCGTCGATGGCGGCCTGGATCGTCCAGCGGCCCTCGCCCGAGTCGGACACGCGCCCGCCGAAGTTCGACAGCTGCGGGTCGGCCGCCAGCGCCTTGGCGGTGAGATCGAGCAGCCACGAGCCGACGACGCTGCCGCGGCGCCAGACCTCGGCCACCTGCGGCACGTCGATGTCGAACTGGTAGTACTGCGGGTCGCGCATTGGCGCCGTCTCGGCGTCCTTGGCGTGATCCTGCTTGCCGACGTTGGCGTGGCGCAGGATGTTGAAGCCCTCGGCGAACGCGGCCATCATCCCGTACTCGATGCCGTTGTGGACCATCTTGACGAAGTGGCCCGCCCCGTTCGGCCCGCAGTGCAGGAAGCCCTGCTCCGCGTTCGTGGGCTCGCCCGTGCGGCCGATCGTGCGCTCGGCGGCGTCGACGCCGGGCGCGAGCGCGCTGAAGATGGGCGTCAGGTGGTCGAAGACCTCCTGTTCGGCGCCCACCATCAGGCAGTAGCCGCGGTCGGAGCCCGCGATCCCGCCGCTGGTGCCGCAGTCGACGTAGTGCAGGCCCTTGTCCTTGAGGCGCGCGGCGCGGTCGATGTCGTCGCGGTACCACGAGTTGCCGCCGTCGATGAGGATGTCGCCCGGCTCGAGGTGCGCGACGAGGTCGTCGATCACGTGGTCGACCACGGCCGCGGGCACCATCATCCAGGCGGCGCGCGGCCGGGTCATCTTCGCCGCCATCTCCGCCAGGCTCGCGGCGCCGATGGCGCCCGCGGACACCATCTTCGCCACCGCGTCGGGGTTGGGGTCCTGTACCACGCATTCATGGCCCCGGCTCATCAGGCGGCGAGCCATGTTCGCGCCCATCCGTCCCAGTCCGATCATTCCGAGTTGCACGTTGTTCTTCCGAAGTTGAGTGGCGTCATCATCGCGCACGGATGAGTCGACGCGAACGGCGCGATGCGGCGGGGCAGCAAGCGACATGCCCAATGGACGAGCTCGAAAGCCTGCCGACAGGCTGTCCCCTGGGTGCGCGATTTGCCGCAAGGCCGGGCTGGCGCCTTCCCGCGCGGACATGGGTTCTCGCCGCGGCGCACACTGGCGCGAACCGGAGCAGCGACGATGAACGAACAGACCTTGAAGGCCACCGCCGCGGCGATGACCGCCGACGCCAAGGGCCTGCTGGCGATGGACGAGAGCAACCCCACTGCCGACAGGCGCTTCGCCGCGCTGGGCATCCCGCAGACGCCCGAGATGCGGCGCGCCTACCGCGACATGATCGTCACCGCCCCGGGGCTGTCGGACTCGATCTCCGGCGCCATCCTGTACGACGAGACGATCCGCTCCACCACCTTCGCCGGCGAGCCCTTCGCGCGGGCGCTGGAGAAGGCCGGCATCATCCCCGGCATCAAGGTCGACGGCGGCACGAAGCCGCTGGCGCTGCACGACGGCGAGGTCGTCACCGAGGGCCTGGACGGTCTGCGCGATCGCCTGGCGGCGTATTCGGCGATGGGCGCGCGCTTCGCGAAGTGGCGCGCGGTCATCACGATCGACGATGCGGGGAACGCGCCGTCACGCGGCTGCATCGAGGCCAACGCGCACGCGCTCGCACGCTACGCGGCGCTGTGCCAGGAGGCCGGCATCGTCCCCATCGTCGAACCCGAGGTGCTGATGGACGGCGGCCACACGCTCGCGCGTTGCGCCGAGGTCACCGAGCGCACGCTGCACGCGGTGTTCGACGCCCTGCGCACGCAGCGCGTGCTGCTGGAGGGCATGGTGCTCAAGCCCAACATGGTCGTGCCGGGACTGAAGTGCCCGGCGCAGGCCGGCGTCGACGAGGTCGCCGACGCCACGATCGCCGTGTTCCGCCGGGCGGTGCCGGCGGCCGTCGGCGGCATCGCGTTCCTGTCGGGCGGCCAGTCGGCACAGGATGCGTCGGCGCGCCTGAGCGCGATGCACCAGCGCCACGCCCACGAGCTGGTGTGGCCGCTCGCGTTCTCGTTCGCCCGGGCGATCCAGGATCCGGCGATGAAGGCCTGGGCCGGCAAACAGGAGAACGTCGGCGCGGCGCAGCAGGCGCTGGTCGAGCGCGCGCGCCTGAACCGGCTGGCGCGGCGCGGTGAATACACGCCGGCGCTGGAGACGCCGCGCTGAGAGCGCGCCGAAGGCGCCCATCCCTCGACTGGCCGCGGCGATGACAGGCGCCGAGGCTTGTCATCCTGCGCGCAGCGAAGCGGAGTCGCAGGATCCACGGTGACGAAGCGCTTCCGCTGGCCGAAGTGGATCCTGCGACTTCGCGCAGGATGACCGGCAGTGCGGAATGACGAGTCGCGAAGGGGAAGCGAGGGCTTGCGCGGGGCCGGGGGTGGGCGCCGGCCGTGCAGGCGGGCGCTCAAGGAAACCCGGGCCGCGCCGCCGGCGCGCCCAGCAGCACGCGCATGGCGGCCTGCGGCGTGAAGCTCTCGATCACCACCCGCCCGGGTCGAGTGACCACGTGGACTTCGCCGGCCGACACGAAGTAGTCGTTCGAGTCGCCCGCCTGCGTCAGCCAGACGCAGCCGGCCTGCACCGCGATGCGGGCGCCGGCGGGCAACTGGCGGGCGAACGTGGCCTGCGACGACAGGCGCAGGACGTTGTCGGAGGCCTCGGCCGGGCGACGGGCGAGGGACGGCGGCAGGGTGAGGGCGTGTTCCATGGAATCGACTCTAGGAGCCGCGGCCCGCGCGAAACAGCCACAACGGACGGTCAACCGAAGCAGTACAGATGCGTGCGGGGCCGCGCTGTCACGGTCGATTTCGGCGCCATCTGTACTGGTCTGCGAGGCCGGGTCGAAGACAGAATCGAGGCATGGACCCGGTCGACACGCTCTACCTGCAGATCGCCCAGACGCTCGCGGCATCGATCCGCGGCGGCGTGCTCGCGCGCGGCGAGCGGCTGCCGTCCCTGCGCGACCTCGCGGCGCAGCACGGCGTGTCGCTGTCGACGGCCGTGCAGGCCTACCGTGCCCTGGAGGACATGCGGCTCGTCGAGACGCGTCCGCGCTCCGGCTTCTTCGTGGCCGCGCGGCCGCCCAGGCCCCCGGTGCCCGAGACGACGCAGCCGCCGGCCGGCTCGCGCGAGGTCGACATCGACGCGCAGGCCGCGCACGCGATGCGCTATGCGCACGAGGAGGGCTACATCACCTTCGGCGCCGCGGCGCCCAGCAACGAGCTGTTCTCGGTGGAGCGCATCCGCCGCACCGTGATGCGCGCGGCGCAGCGCCATCGCGCCGTGCTGTGCGAGTACGTGCTCGGCTCCGGCAACGAGACGCTGCGCCGCGCCATCGCGCGCTACGCGCTGCGGCTGGGCTGCCAGCTGCGGCCGCGCGACATCGTCGCCACCAACAGCTGCCTGGAGTCGATCACGCTGTGCCTGCGCGCCGTCACGCAGCCGGGCGACGTCGTCGCGCTCGAATCGCCCACGTACTTCGGCTTCCTCGAGATCCTGCAGAGCCTGCACCTGCGCGCGCTCGAGATCCCGACGCATCCGCGCGACGGCCTGTCGCTGGACGCGCTCGAGCTCGCGCTCGACACGCAGCCCGTGAAGGCGCTGCTGCTGTCGCCCACGCTGTCCAACCCGATGGGCGGCAGCCTGCCCACCGCGGAGCGCAAGCGGCTCGCGCGCCTGGTCGCCGCCCGCGGCATCGCGATGATCGAGGACGTGCTGCACAACGACCTCGCCGAGCAGGAGGACAAGCGCCGCGCCGTGCGTTCCTTCGACACCAGCGGCCACGTCATGCTGTGCGGCTCGTTCTCGAAGACGGTCGCGCCGGGCCTGCGCGTGGGCTGGGTCGAGGCGGGGCGCTGGGCCGAGCCGGTGCGCCGCATGAAGATGGCCACCAGCGGCTCGCAGACGACGTTCATCGAGCTCGCGATGGCCGAACTGCTGAACCACACCGGCAACGAGGCGGGGTTCCGCCAGATGCGCCACACGATCGGCGTGCGCGTCGACGAGGCGCGGCGCCTCATCGCCGGCAGCTTTCCCAGGGGCACGCGCGTCACCGACCCGGCCGGCGGCTACATCCTGTGGGTGGAGATGCCGCGCGGCATCGACTCGCAGGCGTTGTTCACCGCGTGCCTCGCCGAGCGCATCGCGATCGCGCCCGGCACGCTGTTCAGCGCCAGCGACCGCTACCGCCACTGCATCCGGCTGGGCGTGGGCGGACGCTGGGACGACAGCCAGCGCCACGCGCTGATGCGCATCGGCGAACTGGCACGCGCGCTGCTGGCGGTGGCGCCGGCGATGTCCGAGGCGGCCTGAAGAAGGCGACCCGCGCCCGCGCAGGCCCTTCGGCGATCGCTAACATCGGTGGCACGCGCCGCGGCCGGTCGCGCGCGCCACACACGGAGTCCGACTTGAGGATCGTTTCCCCGCTCGCCGCGGCACTGCTCGCCGCGCTGTCCGCGGCGGCGGCGCACGCCGCCCCCAGCCTGCTGTTCATCGGCAACAGCTTCACCTATGCCCAGGGCTCCGCGGTGCACTACTACCGCGCGAGCACCGTCACCGACCTCGACGGCGACGGCGTGGGCGGCCTGCCGGCGCTCTTCAAGTCCTTCGCCACCGAGGCGGGGCTGGACTACGACGTCTACCTCGAGACCCAGGGCGGCGTCGGACTCGACTGGCACCTGGCGCACAAGTCCGACGTGATCGGCTCGAGGGCATGGGACGGTGTCGTCATGCACGGGCTGAGCACGCTCGACAAGGACAGGCCGGGCGACCCGGCGCTGCTCGTCGACACGGTGCGGCGCATGTCCGAGCTGCTGCGCAGGCGCAACCCGGCCGTCGAGATCCGCGTGATGGCCACGTGGCCGCGTGCCGACCAGACCTTCGACCCGAAGGGCCACTGGTACGGCAAGCCGATCGAGGCGATGGCCGGCGACGTGCGCGCGGCCTACGACAAGGCGCAGGCCGCGACGCCGGGACTGAAGCCGGTGGTGCCGGTCGGCGACGCGTGGATCCGCGCGATGCATGCCGGCATCGCGGACGCGAACCCGTACGACGGCATCGCGCCCGGCAAGCTCGACCTGTGGACGTACGACCACTACCACGCGAGCACCTACGGCTACTACCTGGAGGCGCTGGTCGTGTTCGGCAGCGTCACCGGGCGCGACCCGCGCTCGCTCGGCGACGGCGAGTGCTCGGGCTACGAGCTGGGCCTGTCGCGCGAGCAGGTGGCCGCGCTGGAGCAGGTGGCGTTCGACCAGCTGGCGGCGGCGAACGCGGTCAAGCCGGCGCCGGCGCCGGCCAGTCCCGCCACGGCGGGGCATCCGGCGCGCTGCGCGACGGCGCGTTGAACCGCCTCAGGCGCGCGCGGCCGCCCGCGCGAGCGCGCGCTCGACCAGCCGCGTCGCCAGCTGCGGCAACGCGACGCCCGAAGCCGCGAACATGCGCGGGAACAGGCTGATCGACGTGAAGCCGGGCAGGGTGTTGACCTCGTTGATGAACGGCTGGCCGCGGTCGTCGATGAAGAAGTCGACGCGCGCGAGGTCGCGGCAGCCCAGCACGCGGAACGCCTGCACGGCGAGTGAGCGCAGCCGCGCGGCGGTCGCTTCGTCGAGGCGGCCCGGCACGTCCAGGCGCGCACCATCGGTGGCGAGGTACTTGGCCTCGTAGTCGTAGAACGCGAACGCCGGCGCGATCGCGATCTCGCCCACCACCGACGCGATCGGGCCGTCCTCGGAGTCGATCACGCCGCACTCCAGCTCGCGGCCCTCGATGCGGCGTTCGACCAGCACCTTGTCGCCGTGCGCCAGCGCGCCTTGCAACGCGGCCTGCAGCGACGCCGCGTCGTCGGCCGGCGCGGTGCCGATCGACGAGCCCAGCGACGAAGGCTTGACGAACAGGCGCGGACCCAGCGTGTCGCTCAGCGCCGTCCAGCCCGGCAGCGCCTCGCCGCGGCGGTGCACGCGGTACGGCACCACGGGCAGCCCCGCCTGCAGCAGCAGCCGCTTGGTGAACTCCTTGTCCATCGTGAGCGCGCCTGCCAGGACGCCGGCGCCGACGTAAGGGACACCGCAGGCTTCGAGCAGGCCCTGCACGACGCCGTCCTCGCCGAATGGGCCGTGCAGCGCCGGAAACACGACGTCCAGCCGCGGCAGGTCGTTGGCGCCCGCCGCCGCCGCCGCCGCGCACGGCATCAGCTGCCCGTTGCCGCCGGGCGCCAGCGTGACGGCGCAGGCGCGCTCGTCGACGGCCTGCGGGAACGCCGCCCCGCCGAGCGGCATGCAGTGCCAGATGCCCGCGCGATCGATGCCGATGGGCACCACCCGCAAGCCCGCGGCGCGCAGCGCGGCGCAGACCGTGGCCGCGGAGCGGATCGAGACCTCGTGCTCGGCGGATCGTCCGCCGAACAGCAGGCCCACGGTGACGGCCGCGGGGGCGGCGGATTCGGTCGCGAGTTCGAGCGACAGCTGTTGCGTGTTCAAGGGGTGTCCTCTCGTTGCGGGCGCCCGCGGCGGGCGCGCCGTTCGAGAGGACGATAGCCGTGCCGCCCGCGCGCGGCGCGGCGACTTCGCTCACGGCGCCGTGAGGCTTTCTTCCCGCGGGGACCCTGCGACGGCGCTCCGCCCCGCGCCGGATGGCGGTCACTCTTGCGGCGCGGCGCGGGTGCGGGAGCGTGAGCGTGAGCGGGCATCGGCCAGCGCCGCCTCGAGCCCGGCCACGAGACCAGGCACGTCGCCGGCCGCGACCTCATGCCAACCCGGCACCGTGCCGAGGCCACAGGCGGCCGTCGCCACTACAGGCAGCCCGTGCGCGAGCGCCTGCAACAGCGCGCGCGGCGCGTGTTCGACGTGCGCCGGCAGGGCGACGACGTCGGCCCGCGCCACCCACGTGACATCGCGATAGCTCGCGTGCTCGACGTCGATGCTCCGCCACAGGCCGGGGTCCGGCGACGGCGTCCCGAGCACCAGCAGCCGCCAGCCCAGGTGCCGCAGAGCCTGGGCGAGCTCGTGTGCGCCCTTGCGCGCCAAGGCGCTTGCGGGGAATGCGACCAATGGGGTCGATGGCGGTGCACGCCACGGCGCGGGCGCCGCGTCGACGGCCGGCGCGACCCAGTCGAGGCACACGACGGACGACAAGCCCAGGACGCGCAGATGGCGTGCGACGTCCGCGTGCGGCGTGACGAGCCGGCGTGCGCCCCGCAGCGCGCGCAGCTCGCTGTCGCAGAAGCGCGTGTCGGCGCGGAAGTCGCGCAGGGACGGCACGTCGGGCCAGCGGCGGGCGGCGGCATCGAGCCGGCGCTGCAGTTCGCTGGCCGGCAGCGCGTGCACGAGCACGTCGTAGTGGCGGCCCTGCAGCGCGCCCGCGTCGGCCAGCGGCACGAGCAAGGCCTGGTCGACGACCAGCGCGGTGTGCCGTGATTGCAGTCGACGCGCGAAGTCGCGGGCGATCCAGCCGTTCGCGCGCTGGAGGGCGTCCTGGCGGCCGCCGCCTTCGCCGGCGCGACGCCGCAGCAGCCACGTGCGGCGCCACGACGACCAGTGCGCGACGACTTGCCGGCCCGTCCCGCCGGGCGTCGACCCGCCGGCGGCGTGGCGGCCTGGCCGTCGCCACGGCGTGAACCAGTCGGCGCCGCCGGCCTGCGCGTGCAGCCAACGTGCGAACTCGGGCGTGCAGGCATCGACCAGCACGGCGGTGCGTCCAGCAGCAGGCTTCGTGACACCGGGATGGCGGAAGCAGCGCACCTGGTCGCAGGTGAGGCAGCCGCGCGCGAGCGGCAGCGGGCCGCGTTCGGCCGCCAGCGGGATCGGCCGGTTCGCGCCCGCGCTTGCGCTCGGCGGCGCGGCGTGCACGCGCACGACGAGCTCCTCGCCCGTCAGTCCGACCTCCAGCCGCCAGGCGAACGGCGCCGACAGGCGCAGGTCGACGTAGTTCCGGGACACCGTCGCGTCGACGGCACCCGGCACCGCCGCGTCCCGCTCGATGCGCGCGGTGTGCCCGTGGCGCTCCACCAGCGTCATGCCGCACTCCAGCGCGCAGGACGCGAGCGCGTTCGACAGCTGGCACAGGCCGCCGGCGACCACCGACACGACGCAGCCGGCGCGGATCTCGCGGCCCTCGACGAAGCCGCGCCCGCGCGTCGGTCGCCCGAGCTGCTTCCAGAAACTGAAGACGGCACCCGCCGGCACGACGACGCCGTCGAATGCGCGCCGCGCGACGCGCAGGTTCTCCACCTTGCCGGCCACCAGGCGGAACTCCTCCTCGCGGCCGTCGCGCCACAGCGGCGAGCGGCGCTCGGCGACGACCGTCGCGCCCTCCAACGTCGCACCGGCGTGATGACGTTGCACGCGCGCGCTGCGCAGGTCGCGCCAGGCCCGCAGCGCGACGAGCCGCCAGACGCGCAACCGCAGCCAGGCGGCGTCCAGGCGCGTGGGCCGCGTCCAGGTGGCGGCGGTGTCACGCGCCATGCGCATCGCGTGCGGCGGTCAGCAGCATTGCATCTGCACCCAGGCGTCGACGAAGTCTCCGGCGCGTGCCTTGCGTTCCTCGACCCAGAAGTACAGCGTGCCGCAGTCGCCCCACATCAGGTCGAGCGCGTCGTCGGTGTCGATCTGCAGCAGCAGGCGCCAGTCGGCGGCGCCGGCCTTCAGCGATGCGGCGCGCGGGTCCTTGTAGCCCCTGGCGTCACCGCAGTACAGGCCGTGCGTCACGAGCTGGCATGTCAGCTCCATGTCGTCGCCCTGCACCGGCGACGGATAGCCGGACACCTGGTGCTTCGGCCGGCCCGCGAAGATCGCCTCGCAGGTCTCGAAATAGCGGTCCGCCTCGTCGTCGTGCACGTCCACGCCCTGGAAGTGGCCGCGCTGCATCGACGGCAGGACCTCGATGCGCCGGCACGTGATCGCGCGCTGCGGCAGCGTCGTCTGCCCGTCGGCCGGCCCGGGTGGGGCGGGCAGGTCCGGCACGTGCAGCACGGCGAAGCTGCCGCGATCCGAGGGATCGAAGCCCCAGCGGTCGCCGTCCATGTCGAAGAAGAACAGCAGCGCGCCGGTGGCCGGCAGCCAGTCCACGCGATGGGCGCGATGGAGCTCGGGCAGCGACAGGCGGGCGAGAAAGCCGAGCGCCGCGCCGTCGCGCCGCGGCCAGTCGACGCCCTCGGGCAGGCGCGGAACGCCGCCGAAATGCGACAGCGTGGCGCCGTCGTCGGCCGTGAGCAGCTGCACCGCGGGCCGGGTGAGCGTCGCGAAGTCGGGCATCGCCCGCAGGGCCGGCCGGGCCGTCGGCGGCCTCGCGGCGGCCGGTGCCGGCACGGCGGCCCGGCCGAAAAGTCGACTCCACAGACCCATGTTCGAGACGGCGCAGCGCCGGCGTGTTGCGAGAGGGGTGCAAGCGTAGCACCCGGGCCTCAATCGTCCGGCGCCATGCGCGTCGCGTCCTCCACGCCGTCGCCGTATTTCTCGCGGACCCGATCGCGGTACTGCTGCGGGCTCTGCGGCTTGACGAACAGGCTCGTCACTTCAGGGTGGGCGTCGTGGATGCGGCGCTCGATGTCGGCGATCATCTGCTCGATCTGCGGCGCGGTCAGCGCATCGTCGAACTCGAAGCTCATCGCGGCCATCACCTGGTCGGGCGCCAGGTGCAGCGTGAGCACGCCGTTCGCGCGCGAGTTGCCGCAGGCCGCGTTGGCGATGTCCAGCAGCGAGCGCACCAGCTCGCCGTCCGCGCGTTCGCCGATCAGCAGGCTCTTGCTCTCTCGCAACAGCAGCGTCGAGGTGCCCGCGAGCACCAGGCCGATCAGGATCGAGGCGACGCCGTCGGCCACTGGCAGGTCCAAGCGCGCCGCGAGCACGGTGCCGGCCGCGGCGATGGCGATGCCCGCCAGCGCCGCGCTGTCCTCGAAGACGACCATGAACAGCGGCGGATCCTTGCTCTTGAGGAACGCCTCGTACCAGCCGAGCTC
>Ga0105239_10007383_pt1 | contig 12622 bp, 7 predicted proteins | sample KBSC44metaG_FD_92761 | JGI IMG/M metagenome (GOLD analysis project Ga0105239, IMG submission 92761) | Corn rhizosphere microbial communities from Kellogg Biological Station, Michigan, USA - KBS C4-4 metaG | ecosystem: Host-associated > Plants > Roots > Rhizosphere > Soil | place: Michigan, USA...
CCTGACTGTTGAACAGATTGCTTACAGGCACGGGTTCTGCTCCGGCAGCCATTTTACAAAGAATTTCAAAGAACGAACTGGCGTGCGACCTACAGATTATCGCTATCGGCTCATTATGGACAAGCAACGTATCGGAGAAACCATGATTTGCCCGGATCATGATAGTATTTCCCTTGAATCTGCTATCATGTACAAGTAATTTGCATGAACACTGCATGAGGCAACTCAATCTTCAACATGGATCATCAAAAGGAATTTTAATTGGAATGGGATTCTGGTTAATTAGCAATTCTATATACCACCCGCGGCCGGACGGCCTGTCTCTCCATGGATAGGTTTTGGCAGGCTACTGTCGTGAGATGCCCTATGCCGCAAGGCAGCTGATCTCTTAACAGAAGAAAGTAGATTTCATTTATCTCAACCTGACAAACTATCCAAAAAAGGCCATAGTTATCGGTTACGAGTCAGCTGGTCTCACGGTAGCCTATGAGTTATAGAAACACGCAAATGTTGTTCTCAACATTCTAGAGAAGAGCGGGGATATCGGAGGGCACTGTTTCTTTTCGAAGACTGACCTGGTGGCCTAATATCATGTCCATCGATCCGGCGTCAGTGACACAGTTAACCATGGCTTATAATACTATAAGAAAACGTTTATTCAAGATTCATTTTAAAATTGGAAGTCCTCGGATACCCTAATCAGGTATCAATTGATGCGATTTATCCATAAGTCGGCATTTAAATCGAGAGTAGTCAACAGATTAATTTTGAGTTAAAAAGTAATCGACAGTTTGTTAATGGGAGCCTGGAGTATGAAAAAAATGGATTTTAGAAAATTATCCTGAGATGGAAGTGATTGCCCCTTTTTCCCTTGTATCTAAAATAGCTTTGGTCATTCACATGAATATCGTGAACAGATAAACAAGAAAGTATCATTTCTAATTAAAAAATATGCCTAATAAAAACATTGCTATTGAATCTCTTCCTGGAGAACTTAGCGTAATCTATGGATCATTATTACAACCAATAGACACGATCCCTTTGATACAGAAAAAACTAGAAGCGGAAGGAATCCACAAGACACTAAATTACAAGGATAACCAGAGGGATTTAAATCCCCATGCTTTATTGTCTAATTCGGGGCGGATGGCACTCCACCCGCGCGATCTCAGGCGCATCGATCAGGCCATTGTTTTTATTGAAAAAAACTATGCAGATCATATTTCTCCCGAAAGCCTGTCAGTAGAGGTTGAGCTGAGTGTTCCCAAATTGCAGGCTGGTCTCAAGAAGAAGACAGGGTATAGCCTATATAGATACCATGAACAGGCGAGGATTACGGTTGCTAAGTCCATGCTAGAGGGGTCTGATAAGCCACTTCGGGTTATTGCCAGGGCTGTAGGGTTTAAGACACATAGCCATTTTGGGGAAATCTTTAAAAAAATCACTGCGATGACCCCATCTGAATATAGGAATCAATATGGATGCTGAGGGCAGACATAGCCATTACGATTCTCTTTAGAAAGTGAAAAATGAAAATGTATAGTACTAATGAGAAAAAGGGTCTTTATAACGGGTTTCCTGATCCTTTATTTCTCTTGTGCATATACACAACCGTCCCATACCGTCCATGGGGTCGTGAAAGACAGCTCAGGTCTATTGCTATCCGGGGTGACAATACGATTATGGAGCGCCAGGGACAGCATCCAAGTGGTATCCGGAGATGACGGGAGTTTTATGATCTCCGGACTAGTCGGTGGGGCATTCGATATACTGGTAACTATGAAAGGCTATAAGTCTTACCATCAAAACCTTTCATTTCCGGTCGATACGAAAATATTTTCAGTTGCTCCTATTATCTTGCAAACTGAATATCAGGAATTGCGAACTTTTGTCGTTCACCAGGTCCAATCGATCACAATCAAAAAGGATACCGTGGAATATCATGCACAAGCCTATGCTATGCGGGAGGAATCTATGCTGGCAGATCTATTGAAGAAATTGCCCGGGATTACATTAAATCCAGACAGCAGCATAACCAGAATGGGAAAAAAAATAGTAAAGATACTGGTAGATGGTAAGGAATTTTTCGAGCTAGATGCTCGAGAAGCCCTCCAGCATATTCCTTCCGATTTAATTGAGAAAATCCAGGTAATCGATGATTACGGCGACCAAGCGCGGCTGACCGGCGTAAAGACTGGTGAGCCCAAAAAAGTATTAAATATCGAACTTAAAAAGGACAAACGAAACGGCCAGTTAGGAAGTGCAGAAGGCGAAATTGGCAATAAAGATCAGTATTCGGCAATTCTTGTTGCAAATGCATTTTCCAGCGAAAGAAGACTTTCCCTGATCAGTGGGATCAACAATAGTAATCCCTTCGGTAGAGAAAATATACGATACCTTAAACTTAGCTATGCCGACCGCTGGAGCACAGCATGGTCAGGATCGGGTGATGGGAATTTGATTGCCACTGACCATCAATTCGAAAACATTACTATACAAGACTTCAATTTTTTTAATGGTTACACCCATCAAGAACAAGACAATATTACTCGGGGTAACAAGCAGCAACAGCAGTTGAACTATGAATTTATTTATACACCTGCTTTAAACACGCTATTGCGCATCAACGCTTCGTTCAAACAACAATCGTCCAAGGAAACCGAACAGATAACTCAAGCCTCTACAGAGACGGATAGCGGATTCCATAAAGCTGGCCAATCCTTCACAATAAATCAATCTGATACCCGAAATATAAGCATGGAATCGAAGGCTTATTTCGAAAAGGCTTATTCCCGTTCCGGACTACGTTTCAGCCTGGATGCCAATCTAAAGTATACCCCTAACCAGCATGCCGGCGACAATCTGACGCAAAGCCAAATCCAATCTGACAGCTTCATCAATCATAGCTTGCAGCATTATCGAATCGACAATGTTAATAAAGGATGGGATATGGCAGCTGCTATCCACTACTATATTCCCCTAGGAACGGGCAGGTTTCTGGAAACAAGCTACAGCCTGCACCATGTCTTGACGGAAAGTAGCCGCAATACCCAGCAACCGAATAGTAGCGCAGGGAATTGGCAAATCATTGATTCCTTGAGTAATAACTATAATTTCCGGACCACTATCCAGAGTCTGCAAGTGGGGTATACCCGGCACAGCAATAAAACAGATATGGATTTGAGCCTGCTCTCCGAGCCGGGAACTATGGAAGGACGGTCTACCGGCAAGGGAACTAACCAATCGTATCATTATTTTAACGTATTGCCTAGGTTGGCCTTTAGTTATTCGTTCAACCCAGTCCATAAGATCAGCCTAAGTTACAGTACAATTGTATCTCCTCCCGAGCTACAGCAGGTGCAGCCCGTGACCGATCTCGGCAATCCCCAATATCCTGTGACAGGAAATCCCAAACTGAGGCCAGCTCTAAACCGCACACTAGCTCTGAACTACGACCATAATTCCCAACAGCCCACCCGATATCAAGGGTTCGGTATCGGGATCAGCTATACCCCCTCTCAAGATATGATCATCCCTAATATCGTCCACTCTCATGATACCAGTACTGTAGTCCAGCAAACCTATTTTGAAAATGTCAAAGGCTCTTATGTTATAAATTTAAACTGGCGGTTCGATCTTCTTCTGTTGCAGAATAAGCGGCTGAAGATAGCTGGGTGGGGAACACTCAACAAAAATCATGGAGTTTCTATGGAGGATCATATTTTGCAAATCACAAATACCTTGAATATAAACCAAAATTTGAACTTGCAATACAGTGTACCCGATCAAGTAGAGGTAAATATTTTCTTTTCACATAATTATAGTCTCATCCGCTATATATCTACCGACAACCTTCCCGTCTTAGCATCTACCATGATTTGTGGGATGACCAGCCGTAATTATTTTTCCCGTAACTGGACCTTGAGCTATGAATTCATACAAAATTTGAGTGGCGGAGGCAACCCAAGCCTTTCCTCAAGGTCTGCGATACTGAATATCCACTTACATCGGTCTTTTCTGAAGAGAAAAAAGCTAAGCTGCAGTTTCTCTGCCAATAATATACTGAATTCCAACCTGAAAGTTAGTCAGTCCGTTACTTCCAATACCATCACCCAAAATCGAGCAATCCTAATAGGCCAAACCTTTTTATTCAAGGCCAAATGGAGCTTCGAATGTTTTAAGAAGCCAGTTTTAAAGGGATGATCGTTGGGGTTACATGATTTTACTTATAGAAAAATCAACTATTACGATAGTATTGATCTTGATCTCGATATTAATGAGTAGTAATTTGGAAAAGAATTAATAATGAAATTCAATCATCTTTAAACAAATACCTGCAAGTAAATTCAGTCCAGATAAATACAAAACTTTTCGTTCCATTAAAATTTCCAAATGGGAGGATAAATGAATAGATAAATTCGGGTTAAATGGGACAGCTTGCCTTCATATAGCCTTCCCCGCAGATCTGCTAGAACTCATTGTGGTAGATGAAACCACCGTACAACAGGCTCACTAAGTTAACCCGTAAGAGCAATCGTTTATAGCATCGGTTGAGTTTATATTTTCGATTGGTTGCATGAATGATCTAGCTTGATATAACATCCAATATCTGAGACAAAACTGGCCGCCCGGGAAATTTATATTCTAAATCGACTTTAGTTGGACAATAGTCATATCATATCAATATTCAACAGATTACTATGAAATGGAACACTATTATAGAAATTATAGTCCTATTATTTGCTACCCTCTTCTTATATACCGGCATCAGTAAGTTGATGGAGTACGCCGTTTTTAAAGAGCAAATAGCTTTATCTCCGTTATTGAAACCTGTATCGCGTTGGCTAGCTATTATATTGCCAATAACAGAAATCATTGTTTCAGTTATTTTATTCATTCCCATTACACGTTTAAAAGGGCTGTACGCTTCACTTTTACTTATGGTTCTTTTTACCGGGTACATTGTTTATATACTAATCTATAATGATCATTTGCCGTGCACCTGTGGGGGTGTCTTAGAATCCTTATCATGGAAACAACATCTACTATTCAATTCAATTTGCATAGTTCTAGCATTAACGGGCATTGTTTTGTGCAGACGAATACATACAAATTTGAGGGAAAAATCTACCTCCATGGCCTCTAGTTAAGACAATTTGAAGATTACGACTGGCATCACTATACTTTGAATGTAAAACTTACGAGAATGAAAAATATTGCGCTTGTTTTAATCATCATACAGTTGTGCAGTTGCAATAACCGGGCACCTTTGCATACTGGCTTAGAGGGAAATCCTTTACCTTCCTTTAATCTGCTTTTGCATGACAGCACTACTTATATTAATACTGGCAACACTCCTGCAGAAAAACCTGTAGTATTGTTTTATTTTAGTCCGGAGTGCCCGTATTGTCGCGCTCAGATGGATGAAATTATTCAAAACAATGAATCCATGAAGAATATACAATTTTACATTTTCACTACCTGGCCTTTTGCTGAAATGAGAGAATTTTATAAGCACTACCGGTTGGACAAATACTCGAATATGGTAGTTGGTGTTGATTACACTAATTTTTTCAAATATCATTTTAAGGTTGTTGGCATCCCATACATGGCAATCTATAAAAAGGATAAAAATTTGAAAGAAGCCTATTTGGGAAATATTAACAGTTCGCAAATTAAGCGAGTAGCAGAAAATTAAAAGCATAGCGAAATTAATTTACTTAGTCCTGATCAGACTATGTAATTATGGTTCAAAAATAGGCAGAGTAAGCGAGGATCCACTTACACTGTGTAATAATGAGCCGGCCGGCTTTGCTTTTTATTACCATGAATTTCATAAATGGTAAAAGTTTTGCCGGATAACGTGGGGAAGCCGAAAACCACAATAAACGAGTAGGCAAATTTTTAAATTAAAGTTTAGCTTTTTGACTTAGAAAAGCACTTTTTTATGAAAAGAGTAAAATTTTTCTTTGCTGCCCTTGCTGTTGTAGCCACAGTTAGCGGAGCGTTGGCCTTTAAAGCACACAAATTTGGTACTGGCACCCTGTATTGCAATGCGGCCTCCGGAAGTGCTTGCCCTACTAGTAAAGATTACACAACAGGGGGGTCGTTGACAATGTATTGTGAAACTACTACTGGCATTACTTGCAATACCAAGCATACTGATGCTAAGTCAGTAACGCAATAAAGAAAACTTTCAAAATAGGGGTGCTGACTTGCGTAGTTGGCCCCTATTTTCCCAATTTAAAGATTACACTTATGTGTAATAGCCCCTACTTCATCTGACAGTTGGGGTTTTTTAGTTTTATAGGGGGCAGGATATATTTAAGCTGCCCCTATTGTCAGATCAAGTCTTGACTAATTCAACTTATGCAATACATTAATGCTCGTCTAGTTTGATTACTTAATTCATTCCCTGTGTGAGCCGGTAAAACCAGGAGCTTACATTTTCACTTGTTTTCTAATTCATCCATTCTGACATTGGAGTACCTTTCAAATAATGATCAAAAAAATGAGTAAGGCGAAGAGTATAATCAATAGCATCTTCATCATCAACCACATGTCCTCCTTTATTATATTGTAACATCCACGCTTTCTTACCAAGTCGTCTAAGGGCCATAAACCATTGCAAGCCCTCTGACCAAGGTACTTGACCATCATTTTTATTATGCATTATTAACAGAGGGGTAGTTACTTTATCGGCTTTCAAAACCGGGGAATTTTTGATATACAAATCCGGTCTTTGCCATAAAGTGGCACCAATTCTTGATTGATTTAATTCAAATAGCCATGTTCGGCTCCTGCCATGATGGCTCAACAAGCCATATCCACTAATAAAATTAGAGGGCCCTGCAGCGTCGGCGGCGGCGGCAAAAATATTGGTTCGGGTTATTAAATAGTTAACTTGATACCCTCCCCAACTATGCCCTTGTATCGCCATTTTGGTGGAGTCCACCCAAGGCATTTTAGCTAAATAATTGGCTGCCGATACAACAGAGTTATAAGCACTTTCTCCGGGCTCTTCAACAGTGTAATAGATGTCTGGTGCAAATACTAAATAGCCTCTACTGACAAACCAAGGAATATTTATAGGTCCGATACAGGCTTCAGGATATAGATATTCATTTAATCCTTTCGAGAGCCTTTCATAAAAATAAAAAATAATTGGATATTTTTTTGACGAATCGAAATTCTCTGGTTTATATAAAATACCATCTGAATAACTTCCATTAAATGTCTTCCATCTTATTAAATGAGATGTCATCCAATTATAGGATTTTTGAGGCTCAAAATTCGTTACAGGAGCATATTTAACAAAATCGGTTGTTACAAAAAAATTCGGTGCATCAGTAACACTCATGCGTTGAACTAAATATACATTTGCATATTTTGCTTTTAATGGTTTGAAAGAGCTGCTCTCATTAGTCTCCCAACAATAGATATAAGGACCCATTGTAAGCATCTTCGGGTTGCCTGCTGAGTATATATGTGTTAAGTAAAAACCATTTTCCTTATTTATCTTATTAAACGCAGATAATAATAAAACGCCATTTTCAATTGACAAATCCCTCAAGATCTCTTCATTAGCAACAATGAATTTAATCTTATGCTGGTATCCATATCCATTAGTAACATTTATAGGAGGTTTAACGCAGGAGGGATCAACTAACCAGATGTCATAATTATCATAAATTAATACTGAACCATCATTTTTAGTCCATGTACTGCTGCCCGAACCCCATGTTAAAGTAGGCACTGGATTATCATCTTCTTCATTTTCCCAAGTCACTGGGATACTTTTTGTGATATTGCGTTTAACCCCAGTAGCCATTTCATAACTAAAATAATTTCTTTGCCGTAAGTCATAATAAACAGCCCATTTGTTCCCTGGAGATAATCCTAAAAATTCAGTTTCACTTTCAATTTGGTCTCTTATTAATTTCCTGGAACCATCCTTGCAAGAGACTACATATGAAGAGGATCTCGCTGCGAAATTCCAATTGGCTTCATAAATATCTCCGTTGCATTTTTGAATCAGAACAAAATCTATTTTATCATTTTCATCAGGAAAAGTAACTATTTCATTTTCTCCAGAAAGCATTACAAGCTTTCCGTCCATTATATCAATAGCAGCAAAATAACCAGTAGTTGAGAAAATATTCGAAGTTTGCGTCTTTAACTTCAAATCTGAAGAGCTCCAGACTTCCAAGGGGTCATCATTTTTCCCTGGTTTATCTATAGGTATTTTCTCCAATTTAAGCAAAAAACAAGAACCATCACTACTAGATCCAGGAAGAAAATTTCCAATTACCAGGTCGCTATCTACCTTTCTAATGCGACGATCTTGATCATTAATAATTTCGATAGCACTATCCATTCCTCTACTATACAACCACAGAGACTTATATGAATTTATTTTAGACTCCATAAGAAATGCGAGCTTACCAACACCTTTATTATAAGAATAGCTCAAAATTTTTTGCAGCCTATTTGAATTACCAAAACTTTTCCATATAGTGTTTATACTTACATCCTTTAGGTCAATCCACTTTAGAAACAACCTTCTGCTACTATCGTTCCCATTTTCAGTTTGCACTAATAGCGACTCGCCTGTAATAAAGATATAATCTTTTACAGAATCAAAACGAACTTCCTTCAGGGTAACTAAATTTTCTAAAACAAGCTCCGATGCAATTGATTTATATCGATAAGCCAGCCAACTTTCAGCGCCCAGTTTTGATAATTTATATGATTCTACATTCGGGATGTCCGTGTAAGTGTCAGCGCCTAATCTTAGTACACATAATGTATCGTTATTTTTTTTAAAGATAATAAACTTACTATCATCAGAAAAATCTCCATTAGCACTAACGCTAAACTCTTTTCTCCATTGTTCTTTCGTTGATTGTATAATTAAAGATTGAGTTCCTTTAGCACCTTTATGAAATATTGAAACATATTTACCGTCATGACTGATATCTGGCTTATTTTCATTTTTACAAGCATCAAAACTATTAGTATCAATGACAGGCTTTTGAGAATAAACAAAGTTGGAAAAAATCAATGCCAGAAATATTAGTATCAATTTCATATAATTTATTATGTACTACTTTTTGAAATTATTTTTAGATTAGCGATCACTAGTGTTTCGTTGTTTTTAATCATAGTTCTTTGAAAGTCTTGATAGATATTTGTTTCAGGCGATTTTAAGACCCATTAAAAATTGAACAATTTTCTATATGTAGTTTAGTAGATGGGACCGGATTAAAATTTTTGAACACGTGATCCGGAGGTTGTCTGTTCAATGCTCCTTTCCTTCTCTTTTCCGTCGTACCAGTCATAGTGACAATCAAGTACAATTTACGAGTGACAGAAAGAGTCAAATTCATACACATCGATCACTTCGCTTAACAGGCTAAAGCGGAAGGCTTCAATGTAAGCATTGTCTTCCGGTGTTGCCAAATGGAAGAACTCCAAGCAAATACCCTTCTCCTACAGATACTCCCTGACAACCTTCGGTCTCTTAATATAAATTCTTAGTGGCTCAATAGTAATGAGTATTCGCTTCGTTCCACAATTCTCGTGCAGATTATATAAGTTACAAAAAAACTCAGTCATAGGGAAATGAAAAACATCTGATAATATATCATTAGCATTGCGTTGTCCTAATCAAAGTTTCCTTTAACGTCTTGACAGTACATTGCTTGGAGCACTATTAAATCGCGTTGATTTGAAATTTATTAGCTCGTATTTTGTGATACAATCCTGATAATGAATCAAGTACGAATGACTTTCTCTCAAATCATGGATTTCACCTCCCAGGATATTTTTAAAGTCTATGTAAAATGCTATACTCGCAACTATAAGGCAAGGAATTGAGTTGCTAAAAACAGCTTCTGTGTTTGCATTTGGACAATCGACGCATCAAGAGAGCATGAGCAACACGATGCTTTGCCTGAAACCGAATGCCGAGAATCTCTATCACCTCGGGATTGGAAAAATTGACAACAAAATCAACTTTATCCAGAGCCAATGAAAACAGAGCCTGGCATAATTTACAGGATTTCGTCCTTAAGCTAATTTAACAAGCCCGGATTCTTTATGAAGACTGTGTTCTGCGCCGCTTCGTGGGAGCCAGCAAAGAGGTAATTGTTCCGACCCAGCGCAATAGGTCTGATCTTATTTTCTATCAGGTTCGTATCCGTGAGCAGCATTCCATCCGTTAGGAACAAGCCTAGTTACTTCTCTCTTTCAGAAAAGCAAACCAGTGCTTTGCCTATTGGACTTCTTAACGTTGTAAATTTTTTTTGGAAGTTGCCCTTTACACCAGGTAGCCGACCCCTCGAAGATTGGGTAGATTTTGTCTGGCGGATGATCTTACGTTCGTCGAAGCTAAGTTTGTTCTCACTGCAATATTTTTCAATCGCATAAAGCCTGTCATATTGTTTTATAACATGTGTAGCCCGGGCTTCTCAGTGAACTTCGCTTCATCAAACTTTCTTTGTGCGTGTGCATTACAGTTGGTACGCCTTACACCATCCAAATTGCCGTAATATTTATATACTCCATACCCATCTGTGTGCAGCGTACCTTTAAAATACTATAGCACCGGTCCTGCATGTTTGCTTGCCCTACCTGTTAGCCCCCGAAAGTTCACAGTATAATAATTTTCCAATGCAAAACGACAACGTCCTTAATATTGGAACCATTTTAATTGATTACTAACTCCATTAAATTTTCATTTATTTATCCAAGTTGACTGCCTTTTTTCCATTTTCTTAAGATTATCCTTGAATTCTTGCACCTTAGGCTCCATTGCAATTATTTTGTTTTCTAATGCGATTGCTTCTTCCACTCTTCCCAATTTATATAGGAGGTTAGCTTTTGTGTCCATCCAGTTGGCTTTATTAGCGTTGTTGTTTAATTTGATTGCGCTATCACTCCAGGCTAAAGCCTTAGTCAGTTCTACAATATCAGTACTATGTAGGAAAATTTCCCAAGCATAATTATTTAAATTGAAATCAATATCTGACACAGGCCCCAATGCACCATAGTTATCTACTTTTACAATTATCATTTTCGCATATTTAGGCCAATCCTTTAATAGCTCATAATATTGTATTTTATAATTTAAAACAAGAAGCTCTGCATTAACTTTTTCGTATTTTTTGTGTACAATAAAACTTATCTTATCCCAATCCGGTTTTTCAAATACTGGGTTACCGTCTTTCAAAAGTTTGTCTTCCATTTCTTCTCTCGTGATAGCATTATTAACTTGCAATTTAGCCCATCCATTAAAGGATATTATCGAATCTATCATATCTGGTTTATAATAGCATAAATAAAATAGATTATCCTTTGAATTAATCAATTTTGAAAATCTATCTATAAAAATAAAATTTTCTTCAGTACATAATTCCGTTTCGCTTAATTTATCCAAATAAGCACTTTTGTATTCTATTGCAAGGCTATCCGATAGTTTTTTATTCTTCGCTACATCTAGTACAAACAAAATCATTTTCCCAGTAAGCAAATACTTTTTATCAACATGATCAACATAATCCTTTGCTATTTGTCTAGCGAGATTACTTTCTTTTAAAGACATGGCATATATTGCCAATTTATCTAGTATTCTGTAATTCCTTTCCCCTTTTTTATAGTTTTCTAATTGATCATCGTAAACTAAGTTTTGAGTATTCAGCGCCTTGTTTATTAACTTAAGGAAGTCTGACACATTTCTAAAACCAATGTCTCTATATACTATTCGCCCATTGGGGCTGAAGAAAAGAAAGGTTGGATAAGCATTTATTTTGTATTGCTTGTTAATGGCATATGAATCAGCATACCATGCCTTTACTTGTTCATTATCTTGAAGAGAACTGTCCATTTGGACTCTTACAGATATTACCTTATCATTCATGAAATTACCAACAGAATTATTTGAATAAACCTCTTTATCCATCATTTTGCAAGGCCCGCACCATGTAGCAAATACATCCATAAAAATGTATTTATTTTCAGATTTTGCTTTATCCTTTATTTGCTCCCAGTTTAGCCCTTGTTCAAATTTGATCCCTTTGTCCCGTTCTTGTGCATATATTATTAATGGCAGGCACATCGTTAGACACAATAGTTCCTTCATACATTTTATTTACATTTCTAATTTTATTTCCGAAACGTCCAGATAGGATGAGTATTTTCCTTTCTCTTTATAAAGGAAATGTCTAAAACATTCTGAGGCATCAATTCGTAGATTTAAACATAAGTCTTCTAAAAGTCAATTTTAAATTGTGAAAAATAAAAGTAATGTCCCTGCGTACTACAGGTGTCATTCTATAGCGAACAGGTTTTTAAGGTTAAAAAAGTTTACTGCATATTTCTGGTAGGTTTATCCGGATTATGTATCGTTGCCACATCTTCTTCTAATCACATTCAATCTGCGTATTTTTTGATCTTTTCCTAGTTCTAAATTCTTTTTCAGAATTATACATAAAGCGATATTCAAATTCACTGTGGCTACTATCCAAAATATGTACAGACTCCAATTTTCCCTCTTTATTATAAATTCTATCTTCCGTGCGTACCTTGCTTCTATGCAATGACATTGAGACAATAATTAAAC
>Ga0105239_10007388_pt1 | contig 12612 bp, 13 predicted proteins | sample KBSC44metaG_FD_92761 | JGI IMG/M metagenome (GOLD analysis project Ga0105239, IMG submission 92761) | Corn rhizosphere microbial communities from Kellogg Biological Station, Michigan, USA - KBS C4-4 metaG | ecosystem: Host-associated > Plants > Roots > Rhizosphere > Soil | place: Michigan, USA...
ATTAACGTAACAATGCTTAAATATTGTGTGTTGCCACGACAATTATTTGCAATGAAAACCATTTTTTTTTAGATTATCAAGCATTAACTGATAAAAATTGTGTTACTAATATGTTACAATATTGGTTTTAAAGCCATTTCATAGCGGCCGGGAGTAGTATAACGCTAAATGTTTTATTTTATTTTAGTGTATCATATACGCTTAGGTACTAACCCAATAGCACTTACAAGCATAAATTAGCCGCCCGCTTTTTTTGCCTTATACCCATCGGTTTGCAACAGGGTTAAAATTTTATCCCTGAAATCGCCCTGTATCAGTATTTCACCATCCTTTACCGAACCGCCTACCCCGCATTTTGTTTTTAATTTCTTGCCAATAAGCTCCAGATCGGCATCAGTGCCAACAAAGCCGGTAATACGGGTAACCAGTTTACTGCCGCCCTTGCGGTCGAGATAAATTTTAAGGTTTTGCTGCTGCGGGGGCAGTGTTTGTGCGCTTTGCCCCCCGTTCTCCTGGTATTGAAAATCAGGGTCGGTAGAATAAACTACCCCAGTGAAATTCTTTTTAGCCATAACTACTCCTTTCTTTTGGTTCGGGGTTCGTGTTGTGGGGTACGCGATGGTTGGATAGCTTATTTTCCCGACCTCGCAACTCACAACACGAACCTCGCGACACCTTAGTTTTTACTATAGGTTGGCCCCACAATAACTTTTAACGAATTGGGTACTATATTAATATGTATAGCGGTACCCATTACCTGCGGTTCGCCGTCAAGGTGTATAGGGCCTTCACTTTGGCGGGTCACGTTAATTTGCTTACCGCGTATAATTTCTACATAACTGGTACTCTCAGATGTTTTGGTCAGCATCCTGATACCCATTTCCGGGAAACGCCACAACGGGAACTTCCTGATCAGGCAAATATCAAGCAAACCGTCCTGAACCGATGCATTGGGCGATATATGCGCATCGTTGCCATATTGCGATGAATTGGCTATGCTGAGCATAAATGCCTTGCGCTCGTAAACCTTGCCGTCAATTTCAAGATGGTACTCCTGTTCATTATAGGTAGCAATCTCCTGCATAGATGATTTAACATAGGATATAAAGCCGCGCTTTTTCCCATGCGAAAACACCTCGCTGATATGCGCATCAAAGCCCATACCCGCCATATTAAAAAATGGCTGCCCGTTCACCGTACCCGAATCAATGCTTTCTGCATGACCTTTTACCAGGGTTTGTATGGCCTGGTTAGGGTTCATGGGGATACCTAAAAAACGGGCCAGGCCATTGCCCGATCCGTAAGGCACTATACCCAGGGCCGTATCGCTCCCTACAATGGCCGATGCTATTTCATTTACCGTACCATCGCCGCCAACAGCCACAATAATATCGTACTTGCCTACAGCTTCCAGCGCAATGATGCGCGCGTGTGATACGCCATCGCTAAATACAATGGTTGCATCAAACACCGCTTTATCAAGGTTTTGATCTATCAGCTCAGGCACCCCGTCCTTCTTCTTCCCACCCGATATGGGGTTTATTATAAATAACGCTTTACGTTTCAATTATATGTATTATTTCAGCCCCCAAAAGTAAATGTATTTTCGGCTTTGTGAAATTTGTTTTATTTTTGCCACCCGAAAGTGGACTGATTTAATTGCCTTGATACACAGGGCTGGATTGCAACCACGTAAAAAAGTGCTAAAACCAACGCTTCTTTTTACCTCGATCCGTTAAAACTTACTCCTTTCGGTTTTATTAATTAATTTTTTATCAAACTTATATGCCATACTTATTTACCTCTGAATCAGTATCAGAAGGACATCCGGATAAAGTTGCAGACCAAATATCAGACGCCCTGATCGACCATTTTTTGGCGTTTGACGAAAATTCAAAAGTTGCCTGTGAAACACTGGTAACAACCGGACAGGTAATTTTAGCCGGCGAGGTAAAATCAAAAGCTTATTTAGACGTACAAAAAATTGCCCGCGAGGTGATCAATAAAATTGGTTATACCAAAGGCGAGTATATGTTTGATGGCAGCTCATGCGGTGTGCTATCGGCCATTCACGAGCAATCGCCGGATATTAACCAGGGTGTTGACCGCCAGGCTAAAGAAGAGCAGGGCGCCGGCGACCAGGGTATGATGTTTGGTTATGCTACGGTTGAAACCGATAACTATATGCCCCTGGCACTGGATATTGCCCATGCGCTTTTAATTGAGCTGGCAGCCATCCGCCGCGAAAACAGCGAGATCAAATATCTACGCCCGGATGCCAAATCGCAGGTTACTTTAGAATATAGCGATGATAACAAGCCGCAACGCATTGATGCCATTGTGATATCAACCCAGCATGATGATTTTGATGAGGAAGAAGCGATGCTGGCCAAAATCAAAAAGGACATCATCAGCATCCTTATTCCACGTGTGGAAGCTAAATATCCAAAATACGCCCACTTCTTTAACGATCAGATCAAGTATCACATCAACCCAACAGGTAAATTTGTTATCGGCGGACCACATGGCGATACCGGCTTAACCGGTCGTAAGATCATCGTAGATACTTATGGTGGTAAAGGCGCACACGGTGGTGGTGCTTTCTCCGGTAAAGACCCGTCAAAGGTGGATCGTTCTGCAGCTTATGCAACCCGTCACATCGCCAAAAACCTGGTAGCTGCCGGTGTTTGTGATGAAGTGCTGGTTCAGGTATCATACGCTATTGGCGTGGCACAACCTATGGGTATTTATGTAAACACCTATGGTACAGCCAAAGTAAGCCTGCACGATGGCGAGATAGCAAAAAAAGTAGAGGAAGTGTTTAACATGACCCCCTACGCTATTGAAACCCGCTTTAAACTGCGTAACCCTATTTATAGCGAAACCGCGGCTTACGGCCACTTTGGTAAACCAAGCGAAATAGTAACCAAAACATTCATTGCCCATGATGGCAGCGAACTGAAACGCGAAGTAGAACTGTTTACCTGGGAAAAACTGGATTATGTTGATAAAGTAAAACAGGCTTTCGGTTTATAAACCAGGAGCACCCCTTATAATTATAAAAAAGCGGCGGGTTTTACCCGCTGCTTTTTTGTTTAGCACAGCCTGTCATCCTGAACTTGTTTCAGGATCCCACAGGATAAGCTGACCACCATACGGCACACTTTGCTTATGGGATGCCGAAACAAGTTCGGCATGACCCGATTTTACAAATTACATACGTCTCTATTACTTCCTTTTTTTACCATTTGGTAATCTCCCCTCACCTTTTCTATCCGAACTTTGTTATCACCAAAACGAAAGAAAAAGATCATGTCACGAATATTCATAACAGGATCAGCAGATGGGTTGGGGCAAATGGCCGCCCAACTGCTGGTTAAAGCCGGGCATTCGGTAGTACTGCATGCCCGTAACGAACAAAGGGCCCGGGAAGCCTTGGCTGCTGTACCCGGTGCCGAAACCGCGGTAAGCGGCGATCTCTCCAGTATTAAAGAAACTATAGCCCTGGCCGAAAAGGTAAATACCCTGGGTTTGTTTGATGCCGTTATCCACAATGCAGCCGTTGGCTATACCGAACCAAGGCGCATAGAAACAGTGGATGGCTTGTCGCATGTTTTCGCGGTGAACAGCCTGGCGCCTTATATATTGACTGCGCTGATCCATCAGCCCAAACGGTTGTTATACCTCAGCTCTGGCCTGCATCGCAGTGGGGATGCCTCAATGAACGACCTTAGCTGGACTGACCGCAGTTGGAACGGCTTTAGCGCCTATGCCGACTCCAAACTACATAACGTGATACTGGCCTTTGCCGCGGCCCGCAAATGGCCCAAGGTATTTTCAAACGCCCTGGAACCCGGCTGGGTAGCCACCAAAATGGGCGGCCCGGGAGCACCGGATAGTTTGGCCGATGCACCAAAAACACAGGTATGGCTGGCCACCAGCAACGAGCCGCGGGCCATGGTATCGGGCGAATATTTTTACCATCTGCAACACCGTCAGTATCTACAGGCTGCTGCTGACCCGGCAGTGCAGGAAAAATTCCTGACCGAATGCGCCCGCTTATCAGGCGTCCAATTCCCGGCATAATGATTGTCGGGAATTTTAGATAAAATTAAATCGTCATTTCGAACGAACGGCGATGGGTAAATGTTGGGGTGAGGAGAAATCTTCTGCACTGAACCTGTTGATATGCAAAGTTCGCATCAAAAGTCGCAGAAGATTTCTCCCTCTGGTTCGAAATGACATAGCTTTTTTTACACGTTTCTTATCCTGACGTCGTACCATTAAAAAAATGACAATACGTAAAGAAGATTTTACCGTTTGGTTAAGCATTCTATCAGTTTTGTTTACGAAACTTTGCAGCATATTTTAAATCAACATATACCATGAATACAACAAAAATAGGATGGATTGGTCTGGGCAATATGGGTATCCCGATGTCACAGCAACTGATCAATGCCGGCTACCCCCTAACCGTTTACAATCGCAGTAAAGCAAAAGAGGCAGCCCTGAAAGCCATCGGTGCGGCCATAGCGCCATCGCCCAAAGAATTGATACAGCAAAACGAGGTAATTTTCATCATGGTTTCCAACGATGAGGCCATCAGTGATATATTTAACGGCAAGGATGGCTTACTAAGCGCCAAAGTTAAAGGCAAGATCATCATCAACATGAGTACGGTATCGCCAGCTATCAGCAAAGAAATGGCCGCTTTGTGCCGCGAACAAGGCAGCGACTACCTGGATGCACCTGTATCGGGCAGTGTAAAACAGGCTCAGGATGGCACGCTGGTGATCATGGCGGGTGGCACATCGGCCACGTTTGAACAAGCCAAGCCCATACTGGAAAAATTGGGCAAAATGGTTTTGCTGGTGGGCGAAATTGGCGCAGGCAACAGCGCTAAACTGGCCATTAACACCTTATTAAGCTTCCATGCCCAGGGTTTGGCCGAAACTGTATTATTCGCGCAGCAAAACGATATCAAAACCGAAGATATGCTCACCATTATTAATAATAGCGCCCTGGGCAATGTTTTTGGCAAAATAAAAGGTGATGCTATTTTGGACGATAATTATAAAGCCGCCTTCGCGCTGAAACATATTGCCAAGGACCTACGCCTGGCCAAAGCCGAAGGACTGAACTCGCCCCTGGCCAAAATAGCTTACCAAACTTTCCAGGAAGCCGAAGCCCAGCATGGCGAAGAAGATATCATCGCGGTGATCAAACAGGTGGGGAAATAATTGAGCAGAGCGACCCACGCGGTCATCGGCTTTAGCTCTTTCTCTTCACGCGTCATTGCTTCTTAATATCATGTCCTCTTCGCGGAAGCTTTTGTTTATCCCACAAATTTTCGGTATATTTATACAAACAGCAGCCCGGTTCTCTTTTCAACAGAGAACCGGGCTGTTTAGTTAAGACAAAACAAGGTCAAAAACCGATCAATTTCAATTCAATTAATTGACTATCAGCAAATTAATACTTTTTAAACCTTTCAAAAGCCATCAAAAATTTGTTAAAAAGTGTTAAAATGGCTTAAAACTTTGTTAAAATGGACAATAACTCAGTTTTTTTACCCCGTTTTCGACCAAAAAAGTGTTAAAATTAAAGGTTTAAAAAGTTTTGCCTCCTTACACTTTACCAAATACAACAATACCATTGTGCCCGCCAAAACCAAAGGTATTGCTCATGGTTAAATTCAGCTGGTGACTGATAGCCTCCTTTAAAACAATGTTCAGACTGTCGGGTACTGCGGGATCAAGCTCGGTCGTATTGATGGTGGGTGGTATCAGACTGTCGCGCATAGCCAGCAAACAGATTATAGCTTCAATGGCTCCAGCCGCGCCCAGCAAATGCCCTGTCATGGATTTAGTAGCGCTGATCTGGATATTGTTCTTTTGATTTTTGGTTAGTACCTGTATGGCTTTCAGTTCAGATAGGTCGCCCACCGGTGTTGAGGTGGCATGCATGTTGAGGTAATCCACATCGAAAATGGAAACCCCGGCTTCTTCCAGTGCCAACTGCATACCCTTAGCCGCACCCAAACCTTCGGGATGGGTGGCAGTCATGTGGTAGGCATCGGCGGTCATGGCTGCGCCACGCACTTCTCCATAAATATGGGCTCCGCGTTTTAAGGCATGTTCGTACTCTTCCAGCACCAGTGCCCCGGCCCCCTCGCCCATGATAAAGCCATCACGGTGCGTATCAAATGGCCGGGAAGCCCCTTCAGGGTCATCATTGCGGGTCGACATGGCCTTCATCGAGCTAAAACCACCAAAGGAAGCGGGCGTAATAGGCGCTTCAGAGCCACCGGTAATGATCACCTTGGCCTTACCCAGCCGGATGTAGTTAAAAGCATCCATAATGGCCGTATTTGAGGTTGCACAGGCCGATACGGTGGTATAGTTGATACCCATATACCCATGGCGGATAGAGATCATACCCGAAGCCATATTGGTAATAAGCTTGGGCACAAAAAACGGACTAAACCGCGGATGGCCATCGCCCAGAGTATAGTCCCGAACTTGTTCTTCAAAAGTTTCCATACCGCCCTGGCCCGATCCCCAGATCACGCCCACATCAAAGGGATCCATCTTTTCGAGGTCGAAGCCCGAATCCTTGATGGCCTCGTCAGATGCAACAAGGGCATATTGGGTAAATGGGTCGGTACGTTTAAGATCGGCCCTGTCCAGGAAATCGGCAGCGTTAAAATCTTTCAGTTCGCAGGCAAACTGCGTGCGGAACAAAGTGGGATCAAAATGGGTGATGCGTGCTGCAGCGCTTTTGCCGGCCACTACGTTTTTCCAAAAGTCCTTTATCTGGTTGCCAAGCGGGGTTAGCGCCCCCAGGCCGGTTACCACTACTCGTTTTAACATGGTTTTAAACTTTAAATAAAATGTGGCAAAAGTAATTATAAAAATACCGGATGGTATATTCATAATGTAAATATATTTTTTGCATACCGGTTGCACGTTTTTACCAAATGGTAAGTGGTTACGCCTATAAGCTGCGGAACTTTGTGCTATAAATAATTTATATCATGAACACACAAAATCAAAACAGCAAACTACAGAATAAACGAATTATATTAATGGGTGGTACATCGGGCATTGGTTTGGCCACTGCCAAAGCAGCCGCGGCCGAAGGAGCCAATGTGGTTGTAGTATCCAGCAGCCAGCAACGTGTGGACAGTGCCCTGGCCGAACTGCCTGAAAGTGCCGCAGGCCATGCGGTTGACCTGAGCAAAGAGCAAAACATCAAAGCGTTTTTTGATACCATAGGTAATTTTGATCACCTGGTATATACCGCTGCCGAAAACATCAGCTTAATTTATGTAAACGAGTTGGAACTGGAAAAAGCGCACAACTATTTTAACCTGCGTTACTGGGGCGCACTGGCATCGATAAAATATGGAGCGCCGCATATCAACCAGGGTGGCTCTATCTCCTTAATGAGTGGCATTGCTAACCCACGCCCGGGAGCTGGTTGGTTGCTTGGCGCAAGTATTTGCGGCGCTATAGAGGGTTTAACCCGGGCCATGGCTGTTGAACTTGCTCCAGTAAGGGTGAACGCGGTTTCGGCAGGTGTTGTGAAAACTAACCTGTGGAACAGTATCCCCGAAGTCGATCGCGAAGCATATTATAAATCAGTTGGCGACTCCCTGTTGGTAAAACGTGTTGGTGAAGCCGAAGATATTGCCCAGGCATTTACTTACCTCATGAAACAACAGTTTTCAAGCGGCCAGATACTGATCACCGATGGTGGAACCGTGCTGGTGTAAGTCGTCACTTTTATTTAATACCCCTATATTAAAGCTTAAATTATGTATGCTATAATAGGAATTACCGGTCATGTGGGCAGCGTGGCCGCTCATCTGTTACTAAACAAAAAGCTGCCCGTAAGAGCAATAATTCGCAGTGCTGCTAAAGCAGAAGCCCGGCAAGCCAAAGGTGCAGAAATAGCCATAGCCGAATTGCATGACGCCCTTGCATTGGAGAAAGCGTTTAGCAGCACCAGGGCCATATTTGTAATGACGCCCCCACTATTTGACGTGGCCGACCCTATGGCGGAGCATGACCAGATGTTGGCGGCGCTATTTACTGCTATTGAAAAAACCAGACCAGATAAGGTAGTTTACCTCTCATCCATAGGGGCACATTTACGAACAGGAACGGGCGCTATCAAAAAATTATATGATATGGAACAGGCCTTTGGCAGATTGCCTGTACCTACTGCCGGCATCCGGGGGGCTGGTTCATGGAGAATTTTGTAGGTGGTATTGCCCAAGCCAAACAAAGCGGGCAGTTCCATAGTTTTTTGAGCCCTTTGGATAAACACATCCCAATGATAGCTACCAAAGATATCGGTCAATTGGCAGCTGAACTACTACAGCAAAACTGGACCGGTCATCGCATTGTGGAATTGGAAGGCCCCAACCGATATTCGGCAAATGATGTCGTAAACACGTTGACCACTCAGCTAAAGCGGGATATCAAGGCGCAAATTATTCCTGTACATGATTACCAACGCGTATATCGATCATTTGGAGGCAGCCCGGCAGCGGCAATAATGATGGCAGAGATGACCATTGGATTCAACAATAACCATATTGTATTTGAAGGAAACGGGCGGGAACAGGCAATAGGCATAACATTATTGGAAGATGCATTAAGCAATTATGTCCGTACCTGATCATATCAACTTAAGCAAGGATCTGCCTGTCGGCAGATCCTTCATTTCTGAGCAATACAAATTGATATTATCTGTGTATTATTGCTTCGGTCTCAGAAAAAGACCACTTTATACCCATGATTATCAGAGAAGCCTCCCTAAATGACCTCGACGGCGTTTGGGAAATTTTTGAACAAGTTATTAAAACCGGCGATACCTACGCTTTTGAGCCGGGTAGTACTAAGGAAGATCTGCCTAAACTTTGGTTTGCACCAACCATGAGGGTTTTTGTTGCAGAAGAGGATAATAAAATACTAGGCACCTATTTTATTAAACCCAACCAGGTTGGCCTGGGCGCACACGTGGCTAACTGTGGCTACATGGTGCATCCGGATACACGCGGCAGGGGTTTGGGCAAACAGCTTTGTGAGCATTCATTACTGATAGCTAAAGAAAGCGGGTATAAAGGCATGCAGTTTAATTTTGTAGTGAGCACCAACACTACAGCTGTAAAACTTTGGCAAAAACTGGGTTTTCGCATCATCGGCACCATTCCGAAAGGCTTTAATCACCGGCAGTTGGGTTATGTGGATGCCTATATTATGTTCCAGGAGATTGGTTAATTTCTAATCTTCCAGCTATCGTATATTTTTCCGGATCCGGCTAAGCGATTGAGGGGTGATACCTAAATAACTGGCAATATCTTTTAAAGGTACTCGTAGCGCGATATCAGGGTTTTGTTCAACAAACAGCCTGTACTGATCATCGGCGGTCTCACCAAGGTAACGGTTACGAACATTTACTTTGTGTATCAGGTGCTGCTGGTTAATGTTATCTATCAGGTCCCGCAGGTAAGGTAGCTGCGCATACAGGGCCATCAGCTTGGTTTTGGTTATCACCATAATTTCGGCATCACAGCAGGCCTGAATTGCCGCTGGAGTGATGATGCCTTCATTAAAACTTTGCAGAATGGTGCACAGGTGATTTTCGCAATAGAAAAAGTGGGTTATATCCACACCCCGTTCATTATGGGTTGCTATACGCACTACGCCTTTGCAAACAAAATACATTTCGGAACAGATCCGGTGCCCTTTAAACGGATACTCCCCTTCCTTAAAACTTTTAAGTTCAAAAGCGTTCAGGATCAGCTGGGCATCTTCATCAGAAATGTGCCGAAACTGTTGAAAATAACTGATAAGCGGGTTGGACATCTGTTTTATGAACTAATGATCAGGCAAATATATTAAAGCTTTTGAGTTCCTTCTCCTCTCCATTAATGATGACAGAAAGCTGGTGCAAACCAGGATAAAAAGTCCGCGTGGTGATGAGCTTAAACGACTGCTTCCTTTTAACCACAGCTTTTTCGCCGGACTGGTAGGGCCGTTCACTTATCTTGAACACCTTTTTACTGAGTTGCCCGTTAGCTTTATTATAATAGATACCATACTCCAGCCTTACGGTTTGTTTTTCGGAATGATCATTTGTTACCGTAAAAGTAAACTCCAGGCTGTCCCCTACTTTAACTTTGGGTGTTAGTATCTGAAGCCCGGTCATGATGAGGCTTTTACTCTCCAGTCCGTAATGTTGCAGTATTTCGGCATGGCCCTTTTTTAACAGTGTGCGACTGGCATGCTTTATTATAGCGTCGGTCTCTTTACTGATCCCATGCCACTGGCGGGCAATAGTCATCATTATCTCGGGGTGATCTTTGGAAATATCGTTCAGGTTATTGGCTACACTTTTGCGCACCCATTCGGAAGGATCGTTCTTCAGGTTTTCCAAAACAGCCAACACTTGTGTCGGGTCTTTTTTCAACGCTGGTATGGCCAATCCCCAGGGTAATCGCGGTCGACTGCCTTCACTTGCAAAGCGACGTACTTTGTAGTTTTCATGTAATGACCATAACTGCATCTGCTTCATCATCCGGTCGGTATATTTTAGCAAGAATGGTCTTATCGCAAACTCACAGCTTACAAACTGGGTGATAAACTCCAAGGACTTTACAGAAGTTTCATAATGATCAAGGCCATAAACCTCTATATAATCTGGCAGGAACATCATAGCCAGGCTATCTTCGCCAAAATGTTCGGCACGCAGGCGGGTAATGATCTTTTTCATCATTTCCGCGGCAGCCGGAAAATTAGCCGGCATAAACTCATGTAGCACGAGAGAATTATGCCGCATCCGTTCTTTTAAAGCTTTATTCTCATACCCATCCGTAAAAATAAGCGACAGGAAACGCTTTTTATCAAAATCAGGAAGCACAACGGCAAGTACATCTGCAAACCGGTTATAGAATGCCGGAGAATAAATATCTTTTAATAAACTACTCATTGATCTTATTTAGCTTCTAAAGGTATCAATTACAGGCTGTTTTCACCAGTCGTCCATTCAAACGATTTAAATAGTGTTAATACTTATAATTTTAGTAAATAATACATGTTTAAACGAATAATATTATCAACTATTATTACTTAACGGGTAATCCAGGTTTAGCAAATAGTTTTATGTTCTTCCACTTTTCTCTCATTAACAAGTTTGAAATTTGTTGAGTATTATTATCTGTAAATAAAAAATTTAAAGTGTAAAGAAATTTAATAGCTGTCGTGTTTTATTTTTACCCCCTCCCAGACTTACCCATAAATCGTGTTATCAAGAGGATTTATGATTAACCTGCTGTATATCAGTTCATGCCTTAATTTATTTTTATATATTAATTTAAAAAAATCAGCTTATAATACTCATATAATTTACTCATTTAAAACCAAGCCTAAAGTAATAATTAATGTAATTTTAACACTTATTGATATTATATTAACCAAAATAAATCATTTTTATATTAAAGAGGAGCTTTTGGATTAGTATTTGCTTCTTCATAATTATTAGAGTTAATTGTAATACTTAAAGCTATGAATATTATTCAAGGAGCATCAGGACAGGTTGGCTCAGCAGTTGTAGCTAACCTGATAAAAAAAGGTGAACCCGTAAAAGGGATCGTACGAAATAGAGAAAAAGTAGAACAGCTTAAAAAACAAGGTGCCGAAGCTGCTATCGCTGATGTTTTTGATCAGCAGGCCTTAACAGAGGCTCTTAAAAACGGTTCAACACTATTTGTTATCACTCCTGAAACAGGAAAAGGTGAGGACGTAATAGGCGACACTAAAAAGAGTCTTACCAATATCAGGGAAGCCATAAAAAAATCAAAGGTAAAAAAGGTAGTAGGGCTTTCGTCAATGGGGGCGCAATATGATAAGGGTACGGGAAACTTATTGATGTCGTACCTTTTAGAACATGCCTTTAACGGTTTGGCTATTGAACAGTCTTATATCAGGCCTGCTTATTATTATAGCAATTGGCTGGCTTATCTGCCTGTAGTAAAAGAAAGTGGCACTTTACCAACCTTTTACCCGGTTGATCTGTCAATTCCCATGATATCACCTATGGACGTAGCCAAATTCGCATCGGATATTATTTCCAATGATGATTCCGGCGGTAAGATTTACGAAGTATACGGCCCGGCATCACACACCTCGGCCGATGTTGCTGATGCCTTCTCAAAAGCTTTGCATCAAGACGTAAAAGCGAAACAGATTCCTCGCGGCCAATGGCCATCAACCCTTAAAAAAATAGGCTTTTCGGAAGACGCGATCAAAAACTTTATTGAAATGACAGATGCGGTGATCGCGGGTTCGGCCCATGCCGAAAATAAAGGTACTATAGCACTAAAGGGAGACACAACTTTACAGCAGTATATCAATAATGCGGTAAACTAAATAGCCATTTAATAACAAAAGGAGCAATGAAAAATAATTCATTGCTCCTTATCAGATCAGTTAGACGCTCTTGGCGTTAAATTTTATTCGTAAAACTTAGGTGCTATCGCCATAGATAACAATTCAGTCTTATGTTTATTCAATAGTTTTTTCCACCAGAACTGAAATTTAC
>Ga0105239_10007390_pt1 | contig 12609 bp, 8 predicted proteins | sample KBSC44metaG_FD_92761 | JGI IMG/M metagenome (GOLD analysis project Ga0105239, IMG submission 92761) | Corn rhizosphere microbial communities from Kellogg Biological Station, Michigan, USA - KBS C4-4 metaG | ecosystem: Host-associated > Plants > Roots > Rhizosphere > Soil | place: Michigan, USA...
AAAAGTGTCTATAATATATAGGTGCCTATTCATTTCAAAAGGCTTTACTCGGCAATCGATACAATCCCCCCAGATATACATTTTAAACTCTCGGAGGAGTCCGAACTACAATTCGCCTCGTCATCGGGACTTTCACAAGGCCTAGACAGCCATCACCTTTCGGAGTCAGTTGCTACAGATGACGAGGAGCCAAGGCTTCTCGACTCCCAGGAAGTGACACCTGACACTTCTGTTACCCAAGCATCAGAACATACGAAGTTCAAGAAACCAAAAAAGAGGTGAGACTTGATATTCATGTTACTGGGAGACCTGCCGGTGATAGTGTCTGGAAAAAGGGAGAGGGATATGGCTGCGGTAGAGTCAATCCAATCATGTCATTGTCTCACAATCCTGCTATTACCCTGATATTCGCGAACAAGTTTAGCCCTAGCCGAGGGTCCCCTTGCTACGAACGCGGATAGCATACCATAAACAAGGATTCTCACCATGGCATTGATAAGCCTTAACTATATACGACTGCGTAGCCTGTTACTGTTTTAGCCCAAAACGATTACCGCGCTGGCGATATTCACACCCTCCCATCAGCTCTTTAGGCAACAGGTTACGGAAATTAGTGTTTTCAAATGGTGGAAGATGCGAAAAAGTAAGACAAAGGTCCTTCCGAATAATAGAGATCCGAAGGTTTTAGAAGAATGATAGATCGTCACCTGTGTTTCGAGGAGTGCTTCCCCAATCCCCCAAGCATGTCCATCGAGTAAGCGTGTTCGACCCTGAAAAGCACCCTCGACTCCTCTTGCTAAACAGCCAATAGCGTCCTTATTTCTATGTTTTCCTTTTTTTTTTTAATCATGGCTCATATTCAGCGGTCGCGAAAACCTCAATCAGCCAGATTCACACAATACCAAAGCCTGCTACGCGAACGCAATTATATGGACTGAGCTATATGCTGGACCGTGCTACCATCGCCCGAACACAATGCAGATGTACGTATGTTCACATATTATCCATTACCTCATCCCATTTTCGGGTGGCTTAAGGGGTTAAGGTTAAAACCTCAGTATCCAAATGACACGGTACATGATTCCCGTAATTTAGCACTTAACATTTGCAATTTCATTGGTATCTGATACTGTAGTGCAGTGGAATTCGCATTCTGTCCCAGTATTATGCTGACTCGTGGCTAGCCATCTCAGTCTCAAAAGAACTAGGCCAATTATTAGAGGCATTCCGACACGGGTGTTGCTCGTCGAGCACCCACCTCCGAATCTCAACGACTCACCGCATTATATCTACCGAAGAATCGCCATGGCAGAGCTCACATCAGGATGTGGCAGGTTGGTGCATTGATGCCAGTCGATCTGGGTGATCCTTCGCGAGTGTCTGCTCTTCGATCCGGATCACTTGCTCGAGCTAGTGACACTGTATCCTTCACCTCTCCATTTGCTCGATATGTACACGACAGTCCATGCTGCGATGCCAGGAATGAGGATTGTCTTCCGACAGTGTCTGCGCTTGGATCTTCATCACTTGCTTCACTTGCTCCAGCAATATCACCGTCTCCCGGACTTTCCAGTGTTTTTGAGGTTCTGCGTGGTGAGATCGAGCACCTCCAGCCATCATGGGCCGACAGTTAACCGACTGAAGCCGAGATGAGTGGATAACTAGTCCATCAACATGCAGACTGCGCAGCTTCCTCGTTGTAGGATTCACGTAAAAAGGCAGGGAATGATATTTGGGTCGGCCTTGCGCTCCTTCACGAGATGAGATCTTTTCTCACAAATTTTCGAATACCGTGGATGGCAAACCCTTAATCCGATCGTGAGAAGTGCAAAAAGGCATCAATGGAGCATTGTATTCGGGCAGCCCGAGGCTGAAGTCAGCCGGAAATGACCAGGCGCCCCTTCACATTTCAATCATGTGACCAGCCTTGTAGGTAGGCTTGGCAGCCAACTAGGCACCGTTTGTTTGTCGTGTCGAGGCTCTATGGCTCCAACAGCGAGTCAACGAGGATTCTACTCCTGGGCTATAGTAGCGCAATTTATGTTGTATGATTCTCTACTGGTTTCCTAGCAAATTTTAGTGCAATGAAGAAGTTCATCAAGCAAATTGGGAAGAAGCACTTCCGAGGTGAAGATTCACGAAGGCAAAAGGGTGCCTCAGATGCAGTAACTCCGTTACTACAACAACTGCAGTGTATGGAATGCTGATTACGGTACCAGGACCAAGCATCTAGTGTTGAACACAGGCGCCTCATCCCGGAGCTTCAAGAACTGGTAGATCTTCCCTCCCGCTACGGGCTCAAAAAACTCCCCTCATTACCAGAAGGACCCATATCTAGCGACTCTTATGCACTAAGCGTTATTGCCGTGCATGGTCTCGGCGGTGATTTCTACAGGACCTGGGCGAGCAACGATTCTCAGAAACAGATATTATGGCTTTCACAACTTCTTCCGCAAGACTTGCCCGGAGCACGTATTTTTTCCTTTGGTTATGAATCTGCACCAACATTCAGCCGCTCCGTAGCAGGAATCACAGACTCCGCAAACAGGCTACTTCATCATGTAAAGTATATCACCGAGAAGGTGTGTGAAAAGTCACAAGCCTATCGAGCACAAATATTGACCAACCTTCAGTGGCCAGACCAACCAGTCATTTTCATCTGTCACAGCCTTGGAGGAATAATAGTGAAAGAGGTACCATCCCTTGGTCGGAGCGTTGACAAATTCAATACTGATAAATCTCGTCTCAGGCAATGATCAAGGCACACGAGTTTGACTACTTTGCCATTGTCTTGCGTGCTGTCCGGTTGATCGTGTTTATGGGTACGCCACACAGAGGGAGTCAGATTGCCGCAGCTTTGGGCCCCCTCGCAACATTCGCTAACTTTTGGTTGGATATCTCCTTCACCTCAAATTTTGTTGGTTCAATGAGGACCGACTTGATCAACATCTTATCGCGAGATTCAGTGAAGCTCGATGAGATCAACGAGTCATTCAGGCAGCGTGCTAAAGGGATGACCATTATTTCGTGCTACGAAAGCGTGAAGCCCCCTGGTGCTTCTTCCCTGGTGAGGTTATCAAATTGCCCAAACCTCCAGGTCATAAGCTAATATCTTCAGGTCGTTGAAAAATATTCCGCCCTTCTTAACCTACCGGACGAGATACCAATATCTATTGAAGCAGACCACATGGCCATGTGTCGCTTCTCGTCACGGAATGACCCTGGTTACGAAATGGTGTCTCGAACCATAGTTGGAGCTGTACAGCAGATGATGCTAGACACCTCTCATAGATGTACGTCGCAAGTTCTAGGCAGTGCACGGGAAGAGACTAAAATCTCACCTTAAGCATTCACAGAATCAGAAAGCAAATACGTTGCGGCGTTCGGTCGACGGCTTGATGTTTCAATCGACGAGCCCTTACAAGGAACTTGCATCTGGTCGATCTCGACGCAAGAATATCGCGATTGGCGGGCCGAGCTTAGGCCAGCTGTACTATGGTTGACGGGCGATGCGGGTTGTGGGAAAACCGTACTCACTAATTTTCTTGTTCGAGAGCTAAGAGGCAGCGCGTCACCGAGCTCAACGAAAGGCGAGCTAGTTTGCTGCTTCTTCTGCGCGAGGGACATTGAATCACAAAAAGACGCACGGTCTCTTCTGAGAGCGCTAATATTGCAAATATTGTCGGTCAAGAAAGACGTGGTCCGCCAGATCAAGACGGCATACAGCACAATAAGGCATGAATATGAGCCTTCTTTTGAGACTCTCTGGCACATATTCGAGATGGCTGTGGGAATCACTTCGTACAGTTGTCTTTATATTGTAATTGATGCCTTGGATGAATGTGAGGAGAAGTCACGATTATTGCTTCTATCCAAGCTTCTCCTTATGATACGACCTCGGAACCTGAATGGTGGGATGTGGCGGAAGAGTATCAAACTCATTATAAGCGGGCAGCCGCTTATAAGCCGAACTTGGAAAGTTGGGGACGGAAGCCTGTCCCAATTCTATATCGATATGGAGGGGCGCCCGGAAGGTTTGCGGGGTGACCTCCAACTCTTCGTGAATTACAAGGTGGAAGATCTTGTTTACAATGCCAATTGCACTGAGGCATTCGGCGAGCAGTTGAAGCGAAAGCTTTATTCTTTAGCTGAAAATTCCTTTCTGTGGTTGAGCGTCGTGCTGGAGGACCTCAAGCATGGGCTAAACTATCGCGATGCTGACGTACAAAGGGTATTGACAACCATTCCTGGCAACCTAAAGGATTCCTATACGAAGCATCTTCCACCAATATCGGAGACCCAATTGCCGCGATTGAGGCTCTACTTGCAATTGTTGGTAGCATGTGCGAGACCACTAACTCCATCTGAGGTCGATATATTTACGACGCTCTATGATCGACAGTCGACAGAGTGCATCTCCCCCATCGATGGGGCATTGGTGTTAAATAGCCTGCGTCGCGCTCTGGGGCCACTGGTGAAGTTTCCCGATGGAAAAGTTCAACTTATACACTCTACAGTAAAGGAATATTTCTTAACCCTGAAATCAGAACCTGACCATCCACTTCACAAGACCCATTGTGTGGATCTTGACACAGCACATCTCCTCCTTGCAAAGGCTTGCATGAAAAGCCTTTTGCAAGAGGCAGTTAGCCCCGACTTTCCTGATGAAGAGAGACTTTCATCCGAGATGCCCTCGTCTAGTCCGATTTCTGCCAGGCCTTCTGAAGGCGAGGCCGAACAGGACGCACTTTATACTGAATTATTCAACATTGAGGATGTCTCTTTTTTGCGAGATGAAAATATCCTTCAAGAGGACGTCATATCACATCTTCGCAGTCGCTACCTGGGATATGATTATGCAACATGGTACTGGGACCATCACTATGCTCAGGCTGAGTACCTCGCTGATGCTTCTGCACAACAAGATGCGATCAAGTTGCTATCATGCGGGTCGCCAAGACTCTCTAGATGGTACAAATACAAAGCCAACAATTCATTTGCAGCGATGCCTGATCATTCTGAAATTAGTGCACTAGTTCTTGCGGCACTGTTCGATTATCCGATAACCTTACGCAGGCTCTTAGCGAACCGTGAACCTACTGAAGACCGCACTGAGCTTCAATCTGCATTATATTGGGCGTCATCTCGTGGCCACCTCAACCCCGTTATCGTCTTACTCGAACACAAAGCACCTTTACTTGATGTAAGTCGTCATAGGTCGGCATTGGCAGTTGCCATTCAGGGAGGATTTACTGAAACTTGCGAGGTATTACTCGATGTGGGCGGTGCTGATCCAAATGATTCTGGTCTTAGAACTCCACCACCTCTCGTTCTGGCCGCAGCTCATAATCATGCGGATATACTGATCAGATTACTTCAGCATAGGTACACTGACATGAACCAGACCGATGCATCAGGGCGTACCGCCCTGACACAGGCCTGCCGTTCCGGTTCAGATGAATGTTTGAAAGAACTATTGCGAGACGGCCGTTCCAATATCAACTCATATGATAGTGATGGTCGCAATGCACTGATCCATGCTTGCATGACAAGCCACCAATTTGCGGCGCGAATGTTACTTCGGGAACCGCTGTTAGATGTGCATTTGTGCGACAAGTATGGCCGAAATGCTATGTCCTACGCTGCTGAACAGGGCACTCTCCCTGTTGTTAGGCGTCTGTTCCACGAGCAAGTGTCTATTGCACAAATGGATAACAATGGACGGAACGCTATCTCATGGGCAGCCAAGAGTTCTGGGGCGACGAAGGACCCAGATCAGTATGGACAATGTGTACTAGAGTACCTTATCGAGAAATGCCCTGACGGTGCTGACTCCCGGGACAAAGATGGTTGGTCGCCTCTAGCCTGGGCCCTGGACCGACCGGGATATCCGGAGGCTGTTCGAATTCTGATTGAAAAGGGCAGAGCAGATGTCAATCAAAGAGACGAAACTTCAGGTCGCTCCGTCTTAGCTTGGGCAGCAAGCGAGGGCTTTACTCAGATCGTCAAGTATCTTCTAGGTCTGCCGCACTTGGACAAAAATGCAACAGATAATGATGGTCGGTCACCGTTGTCGTATGCTGCAGCGAATGGTATGATACAGGTGATCGAATTGCTTTTGCGATGCAGTGAAGTTAGAGCAGATTTGCGAGACTCGAAGGGGAGGACACCGATAGACTGGGCACGGATGAATCACCACGATGCAATCGTTTCCCTGCTGTCTGAACATAGCTTAGAATAGCATGGTGGCTGCTTTGTGTCAAATCCTTAAGTTTAAGAATACACCAGCATAATAAAATCTCGGAGATATTAGGATTGACCTCTTGACCGCAAGCGATTAGGCAGCAGTGCCTCGGACATTTAAGAACAAAATTATCGGATAAATATTGTTCCAGGGCGCAGAAAATTCTTCATTGCGTCGGAATCGTCGGACACTCCAAGTCCGTGCAGAAACAAAGACTGCGATGATCATTACGTGACATAACCTAGAAGGCTGCACGAACTACTTAGATGAGTGAAAACAGAAGAGCGTTTCCTCCATTTTGATATAGCTGCATGAGAGCTATATGCGTCGATCACTTCTGAAGCAGGGCCTCCTCGTGCTGCGTCCTAGGAAAGCACGGTGCGGGATTTCGAACCTGAATAGGAGGTCTGGCACATTCAAACCTTCGCCATGGAGATGACGTCCTTGAATCTCCTATTCATTCTTGCTTGCTATGTAATGCTAGAGTATGATCCAAGCATTGGACCAAGGTCAGCTCTCCTGCCTGCAGTATTGTCGAAGGCCGCTTCTCTGGGGCTACCACCACATTCTCGCCAGTCAAACCACTGATAGGGATAAGCTGAGTTCTGTTTTAAGGACGTTAGCTGGGTTATGCCATAGGTGAGGTACATACTGGTCCATGTTGATGCCGAGTGACTTGAGCTTCTCAATTGCCGCTTGCTTGAAATCCTGAAATGCCTCTTCTGACCAGTGGATAGAATCCCTGTGACAACGGTCAGCACCCAATTCTCTTAGATAGCTCTTATCCCACATTTTATTTAGAATACACACGACTGGACCTTTGAATAGCTTTCCGGCTGGGGCGCCGACATCGGTATCAATCGTGTCGGGTGACAAAACTAGCGCCATACAGTTTGCGGGATTGTCTTCCTCCTGCGAATCGACTAAGAACGATTATAATCATTGCGGTACTCCTGTGATCGCTGGAAACATACTGATGGCTACCTTGAATGAAGGAGTATAGAACAATGGCGTTTTGCGTAGTTCTCGTAGCGTGGGCAAGATCTGATCGTACTTTGCTTTGCCTCCTGCTTCTAAAACCTTGAGCGACTCGAGATCGAGACCGTTCAACTTCATTCTAGTGTAAGGATGCCAACAAAGACACAATTAAGTCTGGGCAGGGAAGAGAGGAACAGTATCTCCAAAAGAGAGAAGAAAATACCTGGTACAACAGTTGCCCAGCAATTGTCCTTTTTCCAGCCCCAGCGGGCCCAACAATTTCGAGAGTCCTGCTTTCGCGTAAGTCAGTCATGAGTGAGAGTTCAGTGTTGTCTACTTTGGCTCACTTCATCTTGTGGGTAAATTCTAACGGAGGAGTACCAACTTAACGTCGTATGGTTTGCAAGAAGTGAAGCCGGCTTATCTTGACTTTGCTGGTGTAGTGATGCCAAGCTTGGCAGCGGGGACGGCGTTTGATGCTAAGATCAGCTCCTTCCCTAACACCAAGCAGCAGACAAACAGACATTATACCCTGTCTTCATCGGCTTGACCGCGCATCAATACGTCGCATGGCCTCCAGCCCTATGAGTGCTGATGTCCCTGACAAGGAAGCCCTTGACCAGGCTGGTAACCTGGCAGAATGGCTCATGAAGAACGAGAACTGGCGGCCGTACCGTGGGAGTGACAAAATAGCACAATGTAGCCACCCGGACCGAATGCAGCGAATCAAACCTTTGATCGACGCGATGAATGCGGCGGTATACTCGAATTCTCTCATGCACATTTGCAGATACTGATTTCTATCTTAAGACCACAGGCAAAATTGCTTTCCTCCTCCGGTGTCGCGGCCCCTGCGACACCTTCCTCGAACCGACGTCGCTCGAAACGTTTCCCGGAGAAATCTTGATACTGCATAACAACGAAAGATCCCTCCCCACATTCGACGGTGTGCCGCTGAGGATCGGTGAACGGCTGAAAATTTCGAAGCCTGCCTGCATCAGTGTTCGTCCTGGGGATACCCTGTTTTTTTGCCTCATTTTCACAAAGCGCTGAGTTGGTCTAAATCAATTCCAAAATTCTCGCTGTCAGACCCACCTACATCAAGAGATGGTGGAGCGCTATCAATACCATCCAAGCCAGCCGGATAGCTTTCTTCTGTAGGTAACCTGTTATTCCCAGAACCCGAATTGAACATGTCAGCATACTCAAACTCCGTCATTCTCGTGTCCATGATTGTGTCTTCGCCATAAGGATATTTTCCCGTGGAAGTCTGTTTCACCGTGTCTGTATGGCGAGTCGGGGATGAAGGTTGATATGAGAAGGCCGGGTTTCCTCGATAATGAACAACATTGATGGACTGGTCTCTATTCAAGTCGCCCTCACATACACGACGATGGGAACGCTGGGATGATTTTCGGTTTTGTGAGGCATCCACATTGGTTTTCTTGGTGCTCCGGGAAGGCCTGGGTCGGACGAGGTATGTCCTCTTTGATGTCTTTGACAGACGTTTCCTATCCATTGCCTCGGCCATAAAGAGAAGGTCGGGGTGCCGGTCAATCGCGTCGATAGACTCCAAGAACGCCTTTAGCTCCTCATTTCCAAGGTCTTCTAGCTGGAGCATGACATCGTTGTTGTCAGCAGCAGCCACTGCGAGAGCTGTAACAGCGCAAGCGCCTCCGTGTCCAAAAAACTTGGCCTCAAGTGAAGCTCCATCCATCTTTCCTTCCTTGCACGCTGAAATGACAGAGTGAAGGCGATATGGAGTTGACTGTCGCCCAGCTTGGAGAGAGCGGCGAAAAGCTTCCCCAAGTTGAACCCGTTTGATATTTTGGTCTTCAAGTGGAAGCAAAAGAAGGGCAGAAATGAGAGTCTCGCGAGAGAGGTCCGGTTGCCTTTTACAAGCGTCACGAATGTCAAGGAAAGAGCCTTCGATCATCACTTTCAGAGAAGGGCGCATGTTGCAAACGGCGCCTGTAGTGGTAGCAAACTGGGAAAGCAATCAACACGATAGATGGGATGTTGGTCAGAGCCTGTGGCGGCATTTTTGGTGCAAGACCGAATCTGCCGATGAGAAAATGGCTTGAGACAATTTTGCCAGACCAGAAAGTGCACCAGGGCAATTTTCGCACCCATGTCATGCACAAAATCCCACTAGATCCCAACCACCCTTCCCCGATCTGAGAGCACCCTTTACCCATTTTCTTCTTTTTGTCTTTCGGCACGATGCACGAAGCACTACAAAAAATTCGTACGGTGAAAGCTTTGGCGCACCACCGTGGTCCAGCTGCAATCCTGCAATCCTTTCAAGTCTGGATGGGATCCGCAGCAGACCAGGGCTTGAGGATAGGCACTGCCTTTTACTGCCACCGGAGCAAGTAAGCATGCAAACATGGTGGAATTCTAAGGCATGAAATTGAGCTAACTATTTTGTGGACAGTGTTGACCAAGGAACTACAAAATTAGAGAATGCCACATGCAAAATACATGTATAATTGACAGGCACTCACGCTACCAAGTCGGTGAGAGGAACCACGAGGGAATGCAAGTAGTGGAATTTGATGAAGCAGAAATCACGTACGTAATGAACCGTTTTGTGCGAGCTAGGCTTGCTTACCATATCGAAAGAATACAGCCTTTCATCCTCCACTCAGTGTCGAGAATGTTGATACAAGCCCTCATGTTACTGTCCGCTTAACCAATAGTACTCTCAGGCAAGCAAATGGATGATATACCCCCTCGCCGGCACCCTGAAGGGCAAGGCCCTACCCTGGTGCTACCGCGACGAAAAACAATGCGGCGTCTCTTGCGAGCAAGAGGTAGAGGGAAAAGGAGAAAGATCAGAGGAGTAGGGAAGGGAGGGGACGGCGGAAAAGATCAAGATAAACGGGATGATGTTGGAGGCACCGCTGCAGCTGCCTCTCCGAAGGGGTCACAGACATCAGGAGGGGGTGGCCATCGCCGCTAGGTCAAAGCAGACAAGACTAATATCCCGGCCAGCATTTATCTGAGCGATTTAAACTGACCATGCCTTTTCAATCCTGATTGCCTTGGGCATTAGTCGAATCAGCTATCGAGTCGAGGGAATGAGCTTAAGGGTAGACGACAGCAACCAGAATTTCTCCAATCTTCGCCCTAAGAGAATATTTGCTCCATGGTTCGCGTTTGATTCAGATGTTTTGGTATTACTGTGCAGTATGCTTTCCGTGGCTTGATCATGGGGTCATGCTCTAGAAGGGGCTTTATGGTTTTGGCACCCGCTCGTCCCACATACAGACTATCTGGGCGGCATGTTCGATCAAACATGTGGGTTTGCATCTAGTCCCAGTCCATGAAACCCCGACCATGTCTCCTCCACGAAGCGCCCGCCATGTTTTAGCATGAGTGATGTTGGGCTCCTTTCCAGGCACCTTCTTGAGATATTCTTTCACCTACATATACCTGGCTATCTGTCCATACCATATCTTCCAAACTTAGCAACCTACAATCATCACATGCAACTTCACTAGAGATCATTCAATTGAGCAATCCAGCCAGTACAGCTAACTTGGGTACGCATCACAGCCGCTAATATGTGTTATGTTTGACCGAAAGTAGGCATTTGACTATCCTTAATGTTAGCCATTTCTCTCCGGGTCAGGGATCTTGACTATCAGGCGCTGCTCACCAACAGCGGGGAAGATTTTGTTGGAGGCACCTTCTGCAAATCGAATTGCCGTAACGCCGGCTGTTGATCCTGCTGCCTTGACGATAACATGCTCTAGAGCCTTTAGGTCAAATTTCTGGACGTGCTCTTTTTGCTTACGAAGCTCATTCCACAGCCAGCGACCTGCAGTAGGGAGGAAGGGATCGGGACCAAGGAAAGCACAGGATTCAGTCCTCTGCAATTTATTAATAATCTGTCTTACTGGCTTCGCAGATAATGAGATTCTTCTTTCAAGTATCATTGAGCGGGTGTAACCGAGTAAGTAAACTGATCAATGTGCGATACTTCTGCGAATGATTGACAACACTTCTTATGAGTAGGGACGGCTGCAAGCTGGGAGGATTCAAGGGGGTTGCTTCAACTCATGCTTGGCGCTTTAGGATTGTGCTAGCGTGAAAACGTGAGGCCTCTTCATCCGTATTTTTCGGCAATGCCAAGAACTTGAATCATAGGTGCATCGTAAGCGCCTCGAATGCTGCCAAAGGATATTTACCTCCCAGCGTTTCAGTCTGATACTATAAGAGTTTTACGTAGCCTGCGCAATCGAATTGCTCTGGCGAATTTCTCATTTTATCATAGGTTATTCTAGAATCACCCAGCTTCGTTCTAGAAAGTTGCGCTGGCTGCACACTCCGCGACGAAGATTTACCCTTCCCGCTAAAGCCTCGAATGCAGTAAGATCTGGGTTTCCGGGTATTGCTCTTGGATATTGCAAAAGCTGTGGGAGAAAGCTAAGATTTGGATTCGCTTGGCATGTACGTGACGATCTTTTAGAATCGACTATATTGGCCTGCTAAGCATTGCTCAATGCTTTCTGTGGGAAGACTGTAAGCACCTTTGTTGGAATTATCCAAGCCGTAAGTGAGGTTTGCATCGTATACACAGCCCATTTCTGGTATTCCAGTATTTAATCAGAATTTTGGCTCACTCAGACCCCAATTTCGTAGAAGTGTATTTGAATATCTGAGGAATGTTCATACCCGCCAATACCCAAAACTATTTGGATTCAGACTTGCTGGATGCTCAACAACCGCTAATCCGAGATTAGACTAGTTTGTTCGGATCGTTCATGCACTTTCGCGAACACCCCACCACTTAGGTACCATCCACATGTAAATGCACTTTTCCCCGGATATTTTTCTGAAGATCTCAGAAGGCCTTTGAACATCGATCTGAGGTAAGGACAGACCATGGAAACTCTAGTCAAAACGTGTTGCAGATCTTACTGACATCCATCCAGGTCACCTAGTCCTCACGCTGCGAACAGCTCCCGGAGCAGGCGATCGAGGCCCGGTACCCCTCCGCACATCCACGAATTGTCTGGCTTACTATGTCCGCGAGCACGGTCACAAGCACGGTCAAATTTTATCCCCTTGATGAAGAGAGCCTTGAGATACTGCGAAAGATAAGAGAAGGAATGCCTGAGCGGGACAGCCGTAGTCCAAACATGCAATACGATTACAGCCAAGATGCGGAACTGCACACCCTAGTAAGCGTATTGCTTTAAAAACACGAGCTTTAGGTGTATCGCCTTTAAAACATAAATTATAAATACTGAATTGATATAGGGAAATAATGCGCGCCTCTGGCGGATAACTCGCGGTCTCAATACTAAGGGGCCGGGCCATATGTTTCCGATAGCCTTGAATGCATCGAAGCATCCTTATGTTATACCAGGAGGCAA
>Ga0105239_10007392_pt1 | contig 12606 bp, 9 predicted proteins | sample KBSC44metaG_FD_92761 | JGI IMG/M metagenome (GOLD analysis project Ga0105239, IMG submission 92761) | Corn rhizosphere microbial communities from Kellogg Biological Station, Michigan, USA - KBS C4-4 metaG | ecosystem: Host-associated > Plants > Roots > Rhizosphere > Soil | place: Michigan, USA...
AATCGGCAGGCTCACTTCGCTTTTCGCGATCCGCCGCGCCTCTTCCAGTCCCGTCGCTGCTTCCCATTCTCCATGCGCCATTGCCGCCTGATCCGGAATCGCGATCGGGTAGTGCTCGCCGCACAGGATCCCCTTCTGCCGCATGTACGCCAGAAATTCCGCCTTGCCATTCTTCACCAGTATCGGGAAAAGATGATACACCCCTTCCGATTCCGGGGGCGCAGCCAGACACTCCAGGCTTGCATGCGCGATCCCCTCGCGATACTGCGCGGCAATCTGCCTTCTCCGCTTGGTCCACTTCTCCAGGGCCGGCAAATACACGCGATCGAGAATGGCTGCCTGCACTTCATCCAGCCGGCTGTTGTATCCGATCTCGTCATGCCGGTATTTCGCGCTCTGCCCGTAATCGCGTAACACCCGTACCTGCCGGTTGAGCTCCGCGTCATCGCAGAGAATGGCGCCGCCATCTCCCAGCGCACCGAGATTTTTCGTGGGATAAAAACTCGTCGCCGCCAGCTGTCCCACCAACCCGGAGGGTTTCGCCAATACCGATTGTGCGCAGTCTTCCACTACCCGCAAATCGAAGTCCGCCTGCAATGCTGCCAGTGTCCGCATGTCCAGCACATTCCCGTAAAGGTGTACGGGAACGAAATAGCGAATCTCCGGCCGCTTCTCGAGCAGTTCGCGACACAACCTCAGATCGATATGCCCGGTCCGGTCCGTATCCACGAACACGGGCACCGCGCCGATCTTCAGAATCGCGAGCGTCGTGGCAAACGCCGAAAGCGGAGTGGTCAGGACGCGATCGCCGGCCTTACATCCCAGCACCCGCAGCGAGATCTCGAGCGCATCCAACCCGCTCGCCACTCCCGCCGCATATCGCCGTCCCCACGTTGCCGCGAATGCCTGCTCGAAATCCGCGACATGCTGGCCCAACACATACCAGCCGCTCTCCCCCACTGAGGCCACCGCCGCCAGAACGCCCGCTGCCGTGTCCTCCCACTGCCGCTTAAAGTCGTTGAGCAGAATCATACTTCATCGCGATGAAACAAGAATGTACCGCAAGGGTCTGTGAAAAAACTCTTGTGGGGCGGCCAATCGTGGCCGCAGCCGCCTTTCAGGCGGCTTTGAGCCGGCTAAAAGCCGGCTGCGGGCAGGATTGCCCGCCCCACTAAACGGGAGACAGCCAATTTTTTCACAGACCCGCAAGGGAGCGGTACTTTCATTCATTACTGCCCGCTTTTCAAAGTACGGAATTCCGCGTAATCGCGTATATAATCGGCCGGATCGTACAAATCGGAAGTGAACGCGAGCAGCACGCCATCGCGTGAATACTTGTACTGCACCGCCCACGTCATCGGAGGAATATACAGCCCCAGATTCGGAGCATCCAGCACGAACTCCTGCGCCTGCACCCCGTCGTCCGCCACCACGCAGCATCGCCCGTGAACGCAGATCAGAAACTGGTGCAACTTGCGGTGCGCATGCTCGCCACGCACGTGCTCGTTCGAAACGTCAAACACCACAAAGTAGCGTTTGATCTCAAAGGGAATGTGCTGGTTCACTTCTCCGAAGGAAAGTGCGCCGCGCAAATCGGGAGCTACCGGTAACCGCCGCAGAATCACGCCCGCCACCCGCGTCTCTTCCGTGCCGGTCTCCTGCCGCGTTGGCGACAGTACCGGAGCTACCGGCCGTGGCACGCCCGCATAACTGATGATGCGCGCCGGATTCCCCGCCACCACGGCATTTCGCGGAACGTTTCGCGTTACCACCGCGCCCGCCCCCACCATCACCTGCTCTTCCAGTGTGATGCCCGGCAGAATCGTGGCATTCGCGCCAATCGAGGCGCCCCGCTTCACCAGAGTCGGCAGCACGCGCTCCGGCTTCTGATTACTCCGCGGATAGCGGTCGTTGATAAAGGTGGCGTTCGGCCCGATCAGCACGTCGTCTTCGATCGTCACGCCATCCCACAACTGCACGCCGCAGTGGACCGTGACCCGGTCACCGATGGTTACCCCGTTGCCGATGTACGTGTGATCGCCAAGCTTGCAATCGCGCCCGATCTTCGCCCCCGGCATGACGTGCGAGAACGCTTCGATCCGCGTTCCCTCACCGATCGAATCCGTCTCGACCACAGACATGTTGTGTTTGAAGAATGCCAACTGATGTCCTATTGCGGGCCAAGCTAAGGAGTGGGCAGGCGAAAGCGCCTGCCCCACAACACCATTCCGGAGTCTATTGCACTTCCCAAACGAACTTGCCGTCTTTGTTAATGTAGCCGAACTTATCCGTACCCACCCACACCTGCGCCAGTCCGTGGGAGAACGATCCCGCTTGATCCCATTGCGGTGCGATCACGGTCGTACCCTTCGTATCGATGAAGCCCCACTTGCCGCTCAGCAACTGAATCGGGCCGAGCCCTTCTGCAAACGGCAACGCGTTGGTGTACTTCGCCGGGATCACCATCTTCCCCTGTTTATCGATATAACCCCAGCGCACGCCCTCGGGAGCCTGCGCCTGTACCGGCGCCAGACCTTCCGCGAACTGTCCGCCCGACAGGAACTGCGGCGGAATTGCCACCTTGCCCGCCAGGTCGATGAACTTGAACTTCTCCGCGAAAGAACGCACCGCCGCCAGTCCTTCTCCGTACGGCATCGCCATGTCGTAGCGCAGCTCGTTCGGGAACTCGCCCTTCGTATTGATGTAGCCGTATTCCGGAATGCCCTTCGCCAGGCTGACCACCGCTGCCCGTTCATTGATGAACGGCTGCCCTGCACCGAACTTGAACGGGATCACCAGCTTTCCGGTCTTATCGATGTAGCCCCACATACGGTCCTGCATGACCGCTGCCATGCCTTCGGAGAACGGATCGCCCAAACCGAATTGGGGTGCGATCACCATCTTGCCCGTCGTGTCGATGTAGCGCACCGGCCCAGCTTTCGTCATCTGCACTGCCGCCAGCCCTTCCGAAAATCGCGAAGCGCCGCCGTACGGTCCTTTCAGCACCAACTTCCCGCTGGTATCGATGTATCCGTATCCGCCGGTCGTCTTCACTGGGAACAGGACCTCGGGCTTGGGTCCCGTGGATGGATCATCGGTCCGCGCAGCCGCGCTGTCTTGGCGGGGCGCACAAGAACAGAATACGAGCGGAATCAAAAGTAGTGCCGGTTTAAACATTCGGATTTCTTTTCTAAGCGAACTGGAAATTTCAGGTCTTCAAGGCTGCAAACCTCGCGACAGCCATGAAAATCCTAGACTTTCGCTTTCCCGCTATTTTACTACGATGCGCTCTGAGAGACCCGATTACTGCGCAACCGGTGTCACGCAAATTCCAACGCCATCGAATGAAGTCGTGCGCCGGATATTCACCGTCAGATTGGAACGTACTGTATTGCTGCAGGCCCCCACGTCCGCGGGCAACGCCGGAATCAGAATCGGAATGTCGTAGATTCCCACCGCACCCGTTCGCAACTGTGCCGACTGGATCGGAAACGCTGCCGTCGGTACCAGCAAACTCGCCGATGCATTTACCCGCGCATCGTACCCGATCAGCACGCCATCGAGCGTCGGCGATCCGGCCGGGGTCGCGGCGCCTGTCGTTACCAATCCCGTTGGCTGTCCCATTCCCACGAGGGACATGGTCACCGTCTCGCCCACTCGCGCCGGATTATCGGACGTCACGAAGCTGCCGTTGCTGTGAGCCACCATCGGCACACAACTGGCCGCCGCCGGCAACCCTGCCGCCGGGTCGCACGAATTCAACACATGAATGGTGTCGGGCACCGGGTTCAGAAACAGCGAACTGGTCTGGTTGCCGCTATAGCTCACTTCCAACCGCGCGAAGTTCTCCGGCAGGCTCACATGTGGAATGTTCGGCATCAGCTCGAAAGGAATCTGGACCGTAATCTGGCTGACTACCTCGCACTGCGGCGGCATCAGATTGGAGCAGGACTGCGCATCCGACACCGAGAGAATCGGAATCGAGATCGGATCGATAAAGGTCTGCCGCAGCAGCACCGTGAAGCCGCCCAGTGTACTCGGCAATGGAGGATTGGCCGCGACGCTGGTGGTGGGCTGCTTCCCCGGGATTTTGGCAAAGATCGTGATCACCTGTCCGGGCGATACATCGATCGGTTGAGGTGTCGCATAACCGGCGCTGATCGGGAATGTTTGAGCTTGAAGCGCTACCGGAAATAGAATTGCGATTACGTACAACTGAAAACGCATCGAAAGTTCTACCTTTAGGAGGATGATCGCTCCCTTGCGGTCGCGGCTCGGTAGATTCTGGACGTTACCGAGCCGCGACCGCAAGGGAGCGGTGCCTTTGTTCCTTCACCTTTACTCTACGCTCACTAATTTAAGAAAGCGCGTGTCAGAAATACGGCGATCTCTTGCCGTGTCAGATTGTTGTTCGGGCAAAATTGCGTTGGGGTGCAGCCCGTCGTCATTCCCAGTTCGTACATCTTCTGAACGTAGGGAAACTGCGGGCTGGTGGACGGCACGTCCGTGAAGAAGGGTGTCGTCGGGTACGAGAAGTTGTCGCCGAAGAGCGACTCCAGCTTCCCTCGGATCAGCAGCACCGAAGCATCCATGCGCGGCACCGAGCCGTCGGGACAAAACGTCGTCGGTGTACAGCCGTGCGTAATCCCCAACTCCACCGCCTTCTGAATATAGGTGAAGAACGGCGACGTGGCCGGGATATCCGTGAAGTATGGAGTCGGCTGGTACGGGAACTGGTCGCCCAGCATGGAGCGGATAATCAGCGTCGTCAATTCCGCGCGTGTCACCAGACGGGTGGGGCAGAACTGCACCGGAGTCGTCGAACACCCTGTCGTGATCTGCCACGAGCTCAGCACGTTGATGTAGTCGAAGAACACCGAGGATTGCGGCACATCCGTGAAGCTCTGCGTGGTAGACCACGGATATTGCGCGATCCAGGTGCCCCACATCGCCGACCCGGCCACCGGCAATTTCGCATACTCGCCGGACACCCACAGTGCGCCTGAGAGCGGATCGATCGCACCGCCAAAGTAATCGCCCCACCGGCATTTGTTAGAGGGGCAAGCCGACAAGGAGTAGAACACATCTTCGCCCGGCTTCAAATTCTTGGACAGGCCGGTATACGTGAGCGATCCATCGCTCGCCGTGGTGGTGCCGCTGATCGGCGTATCGGTAATCGATTGTGCCCCTAAACCAACTGTCGCGGGGACATCGAACGCGGGGTAGAACGCATTTGCGTTGGTCACCCGCGCCTGCGTGGACGCCTTCAGGGTCGATAAATCGATCACGTCGTACGTAATCGTCGTAGCCGCATCAGGGTAACCGCTATTGCGTGCCGTGTATAGAAAACCATTGCGATAGATCGCCTTTAAGACCACCGTATCGTTGGTGTTGATCGGGACGCTCGAAGCCAGTTGGGGTGCGGGCGCCGGCATGGTGTACGACATCAGACTGCCGATATTGGTGGCCGTCATGGCAAGCGTCGCGGCCAACGGGTCGGTGATTCTCCAGACCGTCAGATAAGTGGCCGGCAGCGAACTGGTGCTGGCTGCATTCACAAAGAAAGCCGCGGCTCGGGTGGTCGGCTGACCGCGCATATGGATCGGCACCAGCGAATCCGCTAACGTACCATCCGCGTTCTTCAACGGTTTCGATGCGGAACCGATCTCCTGGAACGGCAGCGTCGTCAGTGCCGGGTTGTACAGGTCGGTCTTCTTCAACACCCGCACCTTTGCATATTGAAAAGAACCCGACACGCCGTACATGTTGCCCGCCAGGTAGACCGCTACATTATCGAAACCCAGGTGCCAGAAGTCGCCGAAGTTCGTGGTCGCGACGCCGCCATCCTGCGAAACGTTCATCGCCCAGGTCTTCCAGCCGCTGTCATACGTAGGACCGTTCGAAACCGAGAGCAGCAGATACGTCGTGGTGCCCGCTTGAACGGTGGCCGGCTTGATGCTCGCCAGAAACAGAAAGTGCCCATGCATCTGGTCGTATGCAATCCAAGGATCGAAGATCAGGCAGTTCGACGGGCAGGTGGTGGGAACCACCGAATTGAACCAGGTTGCAAACGGGGTGCTCTGCTTTAACACGCCGGCCTTGGTGAACTGTCCGATGGTCGAGTTCACCACCATCAATACATCGCTCGGTCCGACCGCGATATCAGGCGAAGGGGGATTGAAGCCGGTGTAAAAGAGGCCTTGAAAACTGGTGGTAGGCGCGGCCGCTATGGGTGCTTTTGCCTCCGGCGCTCTCGGCAACGGTCCGCCGCCGGGACTCGTTACTTCGACCGACGGCGGGCCCACAAAGGTCGATTGCGAGAACTTTGCGATCTCCGTCTGCTTGGCCAGAAACTGGTCCATCGGCACGGTGGTCAGAACCGCCTTCTGTGCGCCCGGCTCCGGCGCAATGGGTGCCTTTGGGCCTGGCGCATTCGGATCGTAGGTCCCGTAGATCGAAGTCTTCCCCGGGGTGGATGTGTACGTCTCCTGCGCTTCAACAACTCCGGACAGCAAACACACGGCAACGGCTACCGGGATCCAGCCATGATTTTGATTCCTGCTCATATTAATTAAGGAAGGCACGTGTCAGGAATACTGCAATCTCCTGACGAGTCAGATTTGTATTCGGACAGAACTGGGTTGCGGTGCATCCCGAGGTCAGTCCTAACTCATACATCTTTTGAATATAGGGGAACTGCGGCGAGGTTGCCGGTACATCGGTGAAAAAGGGTGTGGTTGGGTACGTAAATTTGTCGCCGAACAGAGACTCGAGTTTGCCTCGCACCAACAACACCGAAGCATCCATGCGCGGCACCGCATTGCCGGGGCAGAACGTCGTCGGCGTACAACCGTGCGCAATCCCGAGGTCGGCCATCTTCTGGATAAACGGAAAGAACACCGACGTGGAGGGCACGTCCGTGAAATACGGCACCGTCGAATAGGTAAATGTATTGCCGAGCATCGACCGGATGATCAGCGCCGCCAACTGTTCCCGCGTCACCAGGTCCGTCGGGCAAAAGGTCGTCGGCGAGCAGCCCGTCGTGATCTTCCAGGAACTCAATACGTTGATGTAATCGAAGAATACTGAAGCGGAGGTCACATCACTGAAGGTCTGCGTGGTCAGCCAGGGATAATAGGCGGCCCACGTTCCCCACTGGCCGAAACCTCCCACCAGGCTCTGCTTCGCATACTCGCCTGAGACCCACAGTCCGCCTGTAATCGGATCGATCGCGCCGCCGAAGTAGTCGCCCCAACGGCAGACGCTGCAAAAGTTCACCACGAAGGGGCTCACCCCGGCCTTCAGATTGTTCGAAAGCCCCGCATACGTCAGCGTTCCGTCCGAAGCCGTGGTCGTTCCGGTGATCACGTTCGCGGTCGCGAACTGCGTCCCTAAAGGCGTAGTCGCGGGAACGTCGAACGCCGGGTAGAACGAGTTGGTATGCAGGAGGCGTGCCTGCGAAGCGAGCTTCATCGTCGAGGTATCGATCACGTCGTACGTTACGGTGGTCGCCTGGTCGGTGTACCCGGTATCTCGCGCCGTGTAGAGAAAACCGTTGCGATAGATCGCCTTCAGGATTCGCGCATCGCTGCTGTCCAGCGTGGCGCTCGACCCGAGCTGTGGTGCGGGTGCCGGCACGTTGTACGAGAGCAGCCCGGTGATGGTCGATTGCGTCAGCGTCAAAGTCAAAGCCAGCGGATCGGTAATCTTCCAAACCGTCAGGTACGTCGCCGGCAGAGTGAAGTTCGTGGCGCTCACCAGCAGCCCGTTGGAGGCGGAGCCTGGCATGCCGCGCAAATGAACCGGCACCAGCGAATCGGCCAGCGACCCGTCCCCATTCTTCAGTTTCGCCGCCGCTGAGCCGATCTCCTGATAAGGCAATGTCGTCGCCGCCTGGTTGTAGACATCCGTCTTCTTCAGCACGCGAATCTTGGCGTACTGAAAATTGCTCGAGATGTTGTACATATTGCCCGAAAGATAGATCGCCTGATTATCGAAACCCAGCCGCCAGGAATCGCCCCAGTTCTGCGTCGTTACGTTTCCGTCCTTCGAGGCGTTGAGCGCCCAGTTCTTCCAGCCGCTGTCGTAGGTCGCGCCATTCGAGACAGAAAGCAGGAGGTAGGAGAACGTGCGCGACTGCGGATTAGTCGGCGTCACGCTCGCGAGGAACAGATAGTGGCCGTGCAACTGGTCATAGACAATCCACGGATCGAAGATCAGGCAGTTCGACGGGCAGGTGGTCGCCAGCACATCGGCGAACCAGTCCTGAAAGGAGGTCAGCTTCTTCATCACGCCAGCCTTGGTGAACTGACCGATATTCGAGTTCACCACCATCAGCGCATCGCTCGGTCCCACGGCGAAGTCGGGGGTAGGCGGCTGGAGTTCGGTATCCTGCAGCCCTTCCCAACTGGCCGTCGGCTTCGAGACGATCGGCGCGGTCGCCGGAGGAGTTGTGGCGCGTGGTGCTGGCCCGGATGCTGCCGGCGTCGAAATCTCGACAATCGTTGGGAAAGTGAACGTGTACTGCGTGTACTTCGCAATATCGGCTTTGAGCTCGAGATACTGATCCGTCGGAAGGACCGGCAAAAATGTCTGGATAACGGGTGAAGGATTCGGTGCCGGCGCTTTCGGAGCGACCGGGTTATTGGGATTGTAGTTCGAGTAAATCGAAGTGTTGCCGCCGCTCGAAAAGTAGGTAAAGGTCTGAGCTTCCAGTCCTGTGGCAGCCAGCAAAATAAAGAGAACGGATACAACCCGCATTTCTGTGTGAAGGTCCCTGAAGGCGATTAATTGTCCATTTTAACCCGCGAAGAGCCTGCTAAGCTGTGGCATTGATCCGAGTTACCATCGATGCGGTACCACTACTCGTCCGCAGTGCGGGGGTAAAAAACTACCTCTACTACTGGACGAAATACCTGAAGCAAGAGGCTGCGGGCGTGGCGGATATCCGGCTCTTCCCCTTCCTCGGCGAGGCCGCCTGGCTTGATCATGAAGGTTCGGTGACGAATCCCGTCATGACGCTGGCGCGCCTGGGTGCGCTCTTCTTCCTCAATCGGATTCCCAACAACATTACCGGCTGGACCGACCCGAAAGTGGACGTCTTTCACACCTGCAAACTTCTCTACCCGCCCAAGCGGGCGAAGCTCACCGCCACCATCCACGACATGACTTGTTGGCTGCTGCCCGAGACGCACTCGGCGATCAACGTGGCCGCCGACCACAATTTCGCCGAGCGAATCCTCAAGCACGCCGACGCGCTGATTGCTGTTTCGGAAGCGACGCGTCGCGACGCTGTGCGGATTCTCAAGCTGCCGGAAGAGAAGATCCGCGTCATCCACCACGGCATCGCGCAGGCTTTCTTCGACGTCACGGCTGCCGATGGTGATGCTGCTCGACAGCGTCTGGGATTGGCGCGGCCCTATGTCCTCTTCGTGGGTACGATCGAGCCGCGTAAAAACATCGCCCGCCTGCTGGATGCTTACGCCGCGCTCCCGCAATCGACTCGCGAGGAATTCGATTTGGTGCTGGCTGGACCTCCCGGCTGGGCGCAGAGTGAAACGATGGCTCGCTTGCGCGATCCGATTCCCGGTGTCCGCTACCTGGGCTATGTCGCCGAGCAGGACATGCCCGGCCTGTTCGCCGGGGCGATCGCCCTGGTCTACCCATCCTTATATGAAGGCTTCGGCTTTCCGGTAGCACAGGCGATGGCTGCGGGCTCGCCGGTGATTACTTCGAATGTGTCATCGTTGCCCGAGATTGCCGGCGACGCTGCAATGCTCATTGACCCGCTCAGCGAGTCGGCTTTGCGCGATGCCTTGCAAGAGGTTCTGACGTCGGCTTCGCGAAGGGAAGCGATGATCGCCAAAGGGCGCGCCAACGCCCGCCGCTTTACGTGGCAGCGCGCCGCCCATGAATCGCTGGACTTTTTCACCAAAGCGGTAGGATGAAAGAAGGAGCGATTGATGACCATCGAAATCACCAGACCGGAAGTCGAGCTCTGATTGAGCAGCGGCTCAAGAGCGGGGAATTTTCGGATGCCGAAGAAGTGATTTTTCAAGCTCTCCGCTCGTTCGAACCCTCTGTGGGTCCAAGCTCCCCGAAATTCAACAACCTCGCCGAACTGCTCCGCAACTCTCCTTTCGCCGGCGCCAACCTCGACTTAGAGCGGCTCCACGACTAATTCAAGCGACAAACCTATCAAGTACCGCTCCCTTGCGGTCGCGGCTCGGTACATACTAGAAACGAGCTGATAGCTGTATGATCTCTACTCCCTTCGACCCCACACCGGATGAGCCGGATCACAAAGCTCCGGTGCGGAGATTGATCGAGAGTCTGGACGATCTTGCGGCTGTTGCCGCTCCAGTTTCCGAAGACGAAATGGATGCGCTGATCGAAGAAGCGCTCCACTTCATCCGCGACCAACACCCGTAACGCAGCGATTACTTGCTTTGGGCTTTGTGGGCGACGGCCCATTCGAGATTCTTTTTGGCTAGCTCGTAGTCGGGTTTGAGGCGGATGGCTTCGCGGGCGGCTTTGATGGCTTCGTCCCACTTCTCGAGCGAACTGTAGCCGGCGGCCAAGTTGTTGTAGGCCTCGGCGTAGTTCGGGCGGAGCTCGAGGGCCTTCTTGGCCAGGTCGATGCAGCCTTGATAATTGCGGTCGTTGCAATACTTCGCGGAGAGATTCAGCATTGCTTCGGGGGAGTTGCCTGGCGGCGCGGCCGCAGCGGCTTTCTTTTCGGCGTTTGCGCGCTCTTCGAGATATCGGCGGGCGGTGTCGTCGTTGTACGCCAGGCGCAGGCTGTCCTGCATCAGGTTGTCGAAAGCGGCGCGATTCCTTTGCGCGGAATAGATCTTCAATAAGAGATAGCGGGCGAAGAAGGCGCGCGGGTTCGCCTGAATGGCAGCTTCGGCCTGCTCCTGCGCTTCGGGCAAACGGTGCTTGGATTCGAGCCAGCGCGCATAGTAGAGCGGCGGATCGGGCATGCCAGGTGCGAGCGCCAGCGCTTTACGGAAATGCAGTTCGGCTTCCGCATCGCGGTTCAGACCTCCATAGGTCACCGCGAGATTCAACTCCACGACCGAATCGTACGGACGCAACTGCGCGGCGTGCTCCAGGGGGACGAGGGCTGCGGCGAAGTCCTGTTTATTGACGAGCGCGGCGCCATAGCTCGACCAGCCACGGCCATTGTTGGGGCTCTTCTCCGTCACGTCCTGCCAGAGCGATTCTTCAGTCTTCCAGACTTCGTTGCGCGTAAAGGTGCCGACTGCTTCGGCGCAGAAAACGATCAGCAACCCGGCTGTCGCGAGGCGCACCGGCACTTTCGGAAGCACCCATAAATACAGGGCCCAGAAGAGCGCCAGCGCCATTCCGACGAAAGCGAAGAACATGCGGTGATCGTTGGTGACGTCGGCGAGCGGCATCAGCGAAGTGGGTAGCAGCGTGACGATGAACCAGGTCAGCCCAAAGGTGATTGGCTTTGTTTCGCTTTTTCGCGAGGTGAAGTAGATCGCGGCCACGAGCGCGATCACGAAGAGGTAGCCGGCTAGCGCTTCGACGCTGAACGGCGGGATGTAGGTCCAATCGGTATCGGCGCTTAGCTCGGTGGGCAGGAAGAACGATTTGAAGTAGTGCAGAATTACCCACGGCTGCGTGAGGCGGTAGCGGAGCGGATCGCCTCCGCCTTGAAAAGTGGGCGGCGTCATCTTGCCGATGAAGAGTGCGGCGGCAATCGTTACGGCGAAGGCAGGCCAGGTTGAACGCAGCGCCTGCTTGCGATCTTCGAACAGCCACACGTAGGCAACGAGCAGCAGCGGGAAGATCAACGCCGGAGGCTTGGCGAGAAAGGCGGCCAGCGCCGGCAGCAGATACCAGCAATATTTACGTTGTGCAGGGAAGGCAGCGAAACAGACCAAGCTCGCGACTACGCCGAGCGTGTCGTAGAGGTCGCCGCGCTGAATGATGTAATTTACGGTCTCCGCATTTGCAGGGTGCAGGCCAAAACATGCCACCGCCGCGATGGCGATCCAGAGGTTCGACTGCATGATGCGGCGAAAGAAGACGACCATCAGGATCAGCAGCACGCTGTACCAGATGAAGGTCGAAAGATGAAAAAAGAACGGCAGGTAGCCATGGCCGATGGCATAGTCGATCGCCAGCGACGCAGAAGTTACCGGCCGGTAACTTGCGTTGGCCGGCATGATGCTGAAGAGCATCGCGTCGCCAAAGAATCGCGGGATATTCGCGAGGTTGGTGACGAAGATGTTGTTGACGATGGTATGGAAATCGTCGAAGTGGAAATCGTTCCAGAAATGGTTGGCGTAAGCAGCCAGGACCGCCGCCAGGAGAACTGCCGAAAGCAGCATCATGCGGCGGCGATCAGAGTGCTTTACATCGATAACCTGCTTAGCCGTTGAACGTTTAGATGGAGTCGCCAAAAAACTACTTTAGCGTGTCTTTAGTGCATGTGCGAGAGGAGGAACCATACCACGATTACCACCCCGGGGACGCCTAACGCCCAAGCTGCAATGTATCTCATTGACTCACCTCCGCGTATCATTTAGCAATTAGATAGCCAGTAAGTGAGTGAGACGTTCCTGCTAAAGT
>Ga0105239_10007394_pt1 | contig 12605 bp, 8 predicted proteins | sample KBSC44metaG_FD_92761 | JGI IMG/M metagenome (GOLD analysis project Ga0105239, IMG submission 92761) | Corn rhizosphere microbial communities from Kellogg Biological Station, Michigan, USA - KBS C4-4 metaG | ecosystem: Host-associated > Plants > Roots > Rhizosphere > Soil | place: Michigan, USA...
AATCGGGCGAGGCCGTTACAGGCGCAACTATATACGTGGCTAATACAAAAACGGGGGCAGCTTCAGATCAATTTGGTTTCTTCTCAATTACTTTACCGCGTGGCCGGCAAACTTTGCTGGTACGGGGCCTGGGAATGCGCGACACCCGCCGCCAGATAATACTGTATACCGATGGCAAGCTGAACATTGAGATGCAGGAACAAATCAACAGCCTTAAGGAGGTTAAAATTTCGGCAGAGAAAGTGGCGAATGTAAGGAGTACCGATCTTGGCGTAGCAAAGCTGGATATCAAAAACATTAAACAAATTCCAACCGCATTTGGCGAGGCCGACGTTTTAAAAGTTGTTTTGACACTACCGGGGGTTACATCAGTAGGCGAAGCTACAACCGGCTTTAACGTACGCGGCGGTGCGGCGGATGAGAACCTGATTTTACTTGATGGTAATACCATTTATAACCCCGCACACTTTTTTGGATTTTTCGCGGCCTTTAACCCCGACATTGTAAAGGATATAGAGCTTTACAAAAGCAGTATTCCTGAAAAATTTGGCGGGCGTTTATCATCCGTTTTGGATATTACCAACAGGGAAGGCAACAAAAAGAAATTTACCGGTTCGGCAGGAATAGGCCTGCTGACAAGCAGGCTTAACATTGAAGGCCCGCTGGGCAGCGATAAAACCTCGTTTATTTTTGGCGGCCGCACCACTTACTCCGATTGGTTATTGAAGTTGCTGCCCGAATCGTATAAACATAGCCAGGCATCGTTTTACGATTTTAATTTGGGCATAAGCCACCAGATAAACGAAAAAAATAATTTGTACCTGAGTGGTTACCTTAGCCAGGATAAGTTTAAACTAAATAGTGATACGAGCTACTCATACAGCAATAAAAACCTGAATGTTAAATGGAAGCATAACTACAATAATAAGCTATACAGTTTAATTTCGGCAGGTGTTGACAATTACAAGTATAACGTAGCGAGCAGTGCCAACCCGGTGAACGCGTACAACCTTGGTTTTAAGGTGATGCAATCGAATTTCAAAACCGACTTTACTTATTATTTAAGCAATAAGCACACGCTTAACTTCGGCCTAAGCTCAATACTGTATAAAATTAACCCGGGAACGTTTGAACCCAATAGCGATAAATCATTAATTGCACCGGACATTATCCCATCAGAAAAAGCATTGGAAAGTGCCGTTTACCTGGGCGACAAATTTGATGTTACCGATAATTTAACCATTAGTGCAGGTGTCAGGTTTAACGCTTACAGCTACCTTGGCCCGCAAACAGTTAATAACTACGCCCCTAATTTACCGAAAGAACCCAGCAACGTACTGGATAGCACCACTTATGGTAGTGGCAAATTTATAAAAACATACCTGGGTCCCGACATCAGGCTATCCGCGCGCTATTTGCTGGGCGACAATTTATCGATAAAGGCTGGCTATAACACGTTACATCAATATATCCACCTGCTTTCGAACTCAACGTCAATATCTCCAACAGACGTTTACAAGCTCAGCGACCCTAATATTAAGCCCGAAAACGGCGACCAGGTATCGTTAGGTATTTTCAAAAACGCACAGGCCAACACCATCGAGATGTCGGTTGAGGTATATTACAAAAGGCTCAGAAACTATCTCGACTACAAAAGCGGCGCAGTACTGCTGCTAAACCACCATATTGAGCAGGACGTAATAAACACCGAGGGCAAAGCTTACGGCGCCGAATTTTTGCTTAAAAAAACCGCTGGTAAGTTAAACGGCTGGATGAGCTACACCTACTCGCGCACCTTTTTACGCCAAAACGACCCTTATGCAGGTGAGTTTATAAACAGTGGCCGGTATTACCCGGCAAATTACGACAAACCACACTCGGTTAATTTTAATGGTAACTACCGCTTTACACACCGTTATAGTGTATCGTTCGATATTTCGTACAGTACCGGGCGGCCAATAACATTGCCTATTGCCAAATATGAATATGCGGGCTCTGAGCGCGTATTTTACTCGGATAGAAACGCATACCGGATACCGGATTATTTCAGGTCCGACTTTTCAATTATTATAGAAGGCAATCACAGGGTACACCAGCTAACACACAACTCGTGGACTATTGGTGTATACAATATTACAGGGCGGCAAAATGCTTATTCCACTTTCTTTAGCGAGCAAAGTGGCGTAATAAGCGGTTATAAGCTGTCGATATTTGCCGCCCCTATTCCGTTTATTAATTATAATATCAGGTTTTGATGATGAGGCACAGGATGGGATACAGGACATTGTTTTTTGCGCTGGCTGTAACTATAACGGCTTGCAGGAAACCGTATGATCCGCCGGCAATAGCTTCGCCGGGTAGCTATCTTGTGGTTGAAGGTGTGATTAACAGCGGTTCCGACTCAACTATAATTAAGCTAAATCATACCGTGAAGCTTTCCGCCTCAACCAGTATTAACCCTGAATTAGACGCCACAGTGAGTGTTGAAGGCGACGATAACAGCCGCCGGCTCCTGGTCGCGGCAGGTAAGGGTATTTACTTTTTCCCGGGTTTAAATCTGGATGTTAGTCACAAATACCGGCTCAAAATAAAAACCGCCGATAATAAAGAATACGCATCGGATTTTGTACCGGTAATAAACAGCCCGGCAATTGACAGCGTCACGTATAAAGTAAAAAGCGACGGCATCGACATCAATTTAAACACCCACAGCCCCAACAACCTGAGGTATTACAGGTGGGAATATAACGAAACATGGGTTCATGAATCAGACTTTGAATCGAACTATAAATCAAACGGTGATACGGTGTTACAACGCGACCGCGTGAATGATGAAATATATGTTTGCTGGAGAAATAGTGCGTCGAGTACAATAACATTGGGTTCGTCGGCGAAACTGGCGCAGGATGTGATCAGCGATCTCCCGATAACTTTTATATCGCGCCACGATGACAGGCTAAGGCACCGGTATAGCATATTAGTGAGGCAATATGCGCTTACCAAAGATGCCTACGATTTTTGGCAAAATCTTAAAAAGAACACCGAACAATTGGGTAGTATTTTTGATGCACAACCCTCGCAAATAAATGGCAATATACACTCGTTAACCGATGCGAATGACCCGGTAATTGGCTACATCAGTGCCGGAAACTATGCAACTAAAAGGATTTATATAGATGAATCAACACTGCCCCCCTGGCTTGACCCGCTTGGCGACGGCTGCGTGGCAAAACCATATTTGTATGTTTATTTTGATAAAGAGGGGCAGGGGCCATTTAACCAGGTTGACCAGTACATTAATTTTTACAAAGCAACCGGCGAACTGCAAATACCTATTGACGCTATTAAGCCCCCAGGCTCGCCAACTATACTGGGTTATAACGCAGCGCCCCCATCTTGCGTTGACTGTACATTAGTGGGGAGCAATAAAAAGCCAGACTTCTGGCAATCATATTAATAACAGAATGAAGAACCGGGCGTTTTATATAATGGCATTGATGGTAATGGTTGGCTGTAAAAAGCCGTACAACCCGGATGTTATTGACGCGCCTAATAGTTACCTTGTTGTTGAGGGGGTGATTAATAGTGGCTCCGATTCGACTATCATTAAGCTTAACCGCACTGTAAAGCTTTCAAACTCCACTTCAGTTAGCCCGGTGGCAGATGCATTGGTTACCGTTGAGGGCGATGACAACAGCAGCCGCCCATTAGGCACCGCTGGTAATGGTATTTATTTTTTTCCTGGTTTAAATCTCGACGTTACTCACAAGTACCGGCTTAAAATAAAAACCTCAAATAACAAAGAATACGCATCAGAATTTGTGCCTGTTATAAACAGTCCGGCAATTGACAGTGTTACCTATAAAGTTAAAAGTGACGGTGTCGACATAAATTTAAACACACATAGCTCCGATAACATAAGGTATTATCGGTGGGAGTATGATGAAACCTGGGTGCACACGTCGGATTACGAATCGGACTTTAAGTCAAACGGCGATACGGTTTTATTGCGCGACATAGTGAATGATAACATATATGTATGCTGGAAAAATCATTCTTCGAACGTTATTTCCCTGGGTTCATCGGCAAAGTTGGCACAGGATGTTATCAGCGATTTGCTGTTAATTTTTATATCGCGCCACGATGACAAACTACGGCACAGGTATAGCATACTGGTTCGGCAATATGCCCTAAGTAAAGAGGCCTACAGCCTTTGGCAGAACCTTAAAAAAAATACTGAACAGCTGGGCAGTATTTTCGATGCACAGCCATCGCAAATTAACGGCAACATACACTCATTAACCGACGCAAATGAGCCGGTTATTGGTTACATAAGCGCAGGCAGCTATACAACAAAACGTATTTATGTCGACCAGTCGACGCTGCCGCCCTGGCTTGACCCGCTTAACGACGGATGCGAGCTAAAGCCCTATATGTACTTTTATTTTGATAAAGATGGCAACGGGCCAGTGAACCAGGTCGACCAATATATTAATTTTCATAAAGCCACCGGCGAGTTACAGATACCTACCAGTAAACTTCCGGGCCCGGGCGACCCCGGGTATTATGGGTCGACGCCGAGTTGCGTAGATTGTACTTTAACCGGCACTAATAAAAAACCCGCATTTTGGCAAGACAGATGAAGAGAGATATAAAAAAAGGGATATTTTTATTATTTGCTCTCGCGTTAACTGCCGGGTGTAAAAAACCGTATTACCCGGAAGTTATTGCCGCACCTAACAGCTATCTTGTTGTTGAGGGCATGATTAACAGTGGCTCAGATTCAACCATTATTAAACTTAACCATACCGTAAAACTATCGGGAGCAACCAACATAAACCCCGAATTAAAAGCAGTATTGACAGTTGAAGGCGATGATAGCAGTAATTACCCTTTGGTTGAAAAGCCCAATGGCGTTTATATTTTCCCAGGGTTAAACCTGAACGCCGCGCATAAATACCACTTGCGAATAAGAACAACAAACGGCAAAGAATACTTGTCGAATTTTGAGGCAGTTTTAAATACTCCGCCGGTCGACAGCCTGGCATACCATATTCAAAGCGATGGCGTAAGCGTTAATGTAAATACACACGACCCTAAAAATGCTACCCGGTATTACCGCTGGGAATATGATGAAACATGGATTTATACATCGGCTTACCAGTCTTTTTTTAAATCGAACGGCGATACGATATTATACCGCGACCTGATTAACGATGATATATATACCTGCTGGCGTACGGAGCTGGCAACAACTATTGTTTTGGGCTCATCGGCAAAATTATCGCACGATGTTATAAGTGATATGCCAATTACTTTCATATCGCGGCATTCCGATAAAATTCGAAGCAAAGTAAGTATACTGGTAAGGCAATATGGCCTGTCAAAAGATGCCTATGATTTTTGGCAAAATCTGCAAAAAAACACCCAGCAGCTGGGTAGTATTTTTGATGCACAGCCCTCGCAAATAAATGGCAATGTACATTCAACAAGCAATGCCAATGAGCCTGTTATAGGCTACGTGAGCGTAGGCAATTATACCACAAAACGTTTTTTTATCGATGAGCATAATTTGCCGGCCTGGATTGATCCCCCGTCGCCAGCTACTGGCTGCCCGGCGCATGGCTATTTTTATAAACACATCGACCCGGTATCGGGCCTGCTATTTAACCAGGTTGACGCATATCTGAATTATAAGAAATCGCCTTCGGCTACGGAGATACCAATTGAGGGTATTTATGACAAGCTAACCCACGAACGTATAGGGTTTACGGCATCTTATCCTGAGTGTGTTGACTGCAGGTTGCAACATGGCACGAACAAACAACCCGATTTTTGGAAATGAGAGAAACTATGAAAAACTGGAGAATTTGGTTATTTATTTTAACGTTATCAATTGGGTGCAAAAAACCTTATAACCCAAAGGTGATCAATTCACCGCGGAGTTATCTTGTTGTGGAGGGCACAATTAATACGAATGATACCACCACCATTAAATTAAGCCGCACCGTTAACATTAACAGCAGTACGACGTTAAATCCGGTGGAAGGCAGCGTACAGGTTGAATGCGATAACGGGGATAAATACGGTTTATTTGAAGCCGCGCCCGGCATTTATAAACTTGCCGGTATAACCCTTGACAGTACGCGGAAATTCAGGCTGAGGATAAATACACCAGGTGATGGAAACGAGTATCTTTCAGACTTTGAACAAGCTAAAGCCGCCCCCCCTGTCGACAGCATAGGCTTCAGTGTTACCGGGAAGGGAATTCAGCTTTATGCAAACACCCACGATCCTAAAAACGCGACGCATTACTACCGCTTTGATTATGTGGAAACATGGCGTTTCCATTCCATGTTTAATTCGTCATATATATCAAATGGGACCGCAGTAGTGCCACGCAGCCAGGACCAGTTGGTTTATTATTGTTTTGCAAGCAACGCTTCCACAAGCATTATTTTAGGGTCGTCGGCCAGGTTAAAGCAGGATGTTTTGTTCCAGGCGCCAATTACCCAAATCGAATCAACGTCCGAAAAAATTGAGTTGAAGTACAGCATTCTGCTGCGCGAGTATGCGCTTACAGCCGAAGCGTACAAGTTTTGGGAAACACTAAAAAAGAATACCGAAGAGTTGGGGAGTATTTTTGATGCGGAGCCTACCACATTATCGGGCAATATACATAACATACGTGATGCTACCGACATTGTAGTGGGTTTTATCAGTGCAGGCACAGTGGCAAAAAAACGGATATTTATAGCGAGTGAGCAGTTGCCAAATACCTACCTGCCAAAATATCCATACGACTGCCAGATAGATTCGACATTTTACAACGACCCGCACACGCATTCGAACACAGTACTTCAAAAAATTTTGGCCGGAGCGGAAGTGCCGGTAAACGCAATTTTTAGTAATGCGAGCCCTAATCCGATAGGATTCACAGCGTCCGACATATCGTGTATCGATTGTACTTTGAGAGGAAGCAAACAGCAACCGGATTTTTGGAAATAATTAACCGAATAAAAAGAAATTAGCTCAATATAAATAGCACTGATTATGAGAAATATTAAACGATCCATTAAAGTAATGCTGCTGACGCCGGCTTTGTTGCTTCCGTTTTTAAACGGCCGGGCCCAGGTTATACAGGAAGTGCAAAACAGCTTCAACTTATACAAGCAAAGCGCTTTACAGGAGAAGGTATTTGTTCATACCGATAAAAACACGTATTTGCCGGGCGAGATAATTTGGTTTAAGGTTTTTTGTGTAGATGGTAACGACCATAAGCCACTAAACTTAAGCAAAGTTGTTTACGTCGAGATTTTGGATAATAACCAAAGCCCGGTAACCCAGGCAAAAATCGCCATAAAAAACGGCATCGGCGACGGCTCGTTATATGTACCCGTATCAATAGCTAATGGTAAATACAAATTCAGGGCTTACACCAGTTGGATGAAAAATTTCAGCCCGGATTATTATTTCGAAAAGGCAATTACCCTGGTAAATCCGTTGCGATCGCCCGATAACAGCCCTGCAAAGGAAACAGCGGCTGCATTTGATATTCAATTTTTCCCGGAGGGCGGTAATTTAGTTAGCGGCCGGCAAAGCAAAGTCGGCTTTAAAGCCGTCGACAAAAATGGCAAAGGCGCTGCTGCAAGGGGCGCGGTAATTGATCAGCATAATGATACAGTAGCCCGGTTTCAATCGCTAAAGTTTGGGATGGGGAACTTTTCTTTTACCCCCGTTTCCGGCAATACCTATAAAGCCATGGTAAAATTCAATGGCGCAACACTAACCAAAGAATTACCTGAAATAAACACCCAGGGTTATGTAATGAAACTTACCGACAAAGGCGCCCAGCTCGATGTGGAGGTAAAAGGGCCAGACGGCAATATTTTCCTGTTTGCACATACCCGCCAAATGGTAAAGGCTGCCGAAGGGATATCGGTGAGCGCCGGTGTTGCGCATTTTAATATAAATAAAAACTCCCTGGGCGATGGCATATCAAGCATTATCATTTTTAACAACTCGAAGCAGCCTGTTTGCGAGCGGCTTTACTTTAAACGGCCTGCCCAAAAACTGTCAATTGCAGCGAGCGCCGATCAGCAACAATATGCCTTACGCAAGAAAGTTAATATCAGCGTGGCAGCAAAAGACATGGCAAATAGACCGGTACTGGCAAACATTTCAATGGCTGTATACCGGGTTGATTCGTTGCAGGAAGTTGACCACAGCAATATTTTTGATTACCTGTGGCTGGGCTCCGATCTGAAAGGTAATATCGAATCGCCCGATTACTATTTTGCAAATGCCGGCGCCGAAACCGATGAAGCGTTGGACAACCTGATGCTTACCCAGGGCTGGCGCCGCTTTCAGTGGAACCAGGTGCTTGAAAACAAAACACCATCATTTAGCTTTTTACCTGAATACAAGGGACATATTGTTACCGGCAAACTGGTAAATACACAAACCAATACACCAGCCAGAGACATTTTTGCCTATATGGGCGTGCCTGGCAAGCGCGTGCAGGTATATGCGTCGCAGAGCGACTCGTCGGGTCATGTAATGTTTAACACGAAGGATTTTTATGGCCCAGGCGAGTTGGTTGCACAAACCAATGAAACCATCGACAGCACCTACCGGATAGATATAGCCAGCCCGTTCTCAGAACAATATTCAAAAACACCGCTGCCAAAATTTGAGTTTGTTAACGGCATGCAAACCGCATTGCAGGCGCACAGCCAGGGTATTCAAATATTGAACATTTACTCGGCTAACAACATTAAAAAAACATTTGATCCCGGAGCAGACAGCACGGCATTTTTCGGAAAGCCCTACAAAAGCTACAAGCTCGACGATTTTACCCGCTTTACTACTATGGAAGAGGATTTGCGTGAATACGTGTCGGAAGATAATATTGTTAGATCGAAAGGTAAGTTTCACATCAAGGTACTTAACGACCGGGGCTTTCTTGACGGCGACCCGCTGGTGATATTGGACGGTGTGCCTGTTTTTGATGTAAATAAAATATTCTCTGTCGATCCGTTAAAAGTAAGAAAACTGGATGTGATACGTGAAAGGTTTTTTTACGGCCCGAGCGAACAGGAAGGCGTTTTCAGCTTTACTACCTACAAAGGCGACCTGGGTGGCGTAGAGCTTGATCCGAAGGCTGTAGTGATTGATTACGAAGGATTACAATTGCGCAGGCAATTTTACTCGCCGGTTTACGAAACCGATGCCCAGGCAGCAAGCCGTATACCTGATTTCAGGAACCTTTTATACTGGGGACCGAATGTAAACAACCAGGACAAAGTGTCGTTTTATACATCAGACCAGGCCGGTAAATACGTTGGCGTTGTACAAGGGTTGACTGCCAATGGCGATGCGGCAAGCCAATATTTCACATTTGAGGTTAAATAAATAGTGCGTTAAGCTAAAAAGGATAATGGGTTTCCATTATCCTTTTTATTGCAGTCCTTTTCGAAATAAAAAAACACCATACCTTTACTACCTGTTCTGTAAAATCTAAAAACCGTCTATGAAAACCAGATTTCTGTTTATTGCTATATTAATATGTCTTGTAGGCTTTAATCGATCTTGTTTTGCCCAGGCCGGTTCGTATTTAAAGCCACAGGCCGAACTGCTTAATATTATCAAGCAAAATATAACTGATGCCGGCAGTCAATATAAATTTTTAACAAGCCAGCTTACGCCCGGGCGTTTCCCAAAGAATTTTAACCCGGTTAACAATAAACTCGAAACCAGCAATTCGGGTTGGTGGTGCAGTGGCTTTTATGCTGGTACCTTACTAAACATCTATGAGCGAAACCATGACATCGCGCTGTTGACTGATGCACAGCGATCAATGGATAGCCTGGCCAAGGAGCAATACAACACCCATACGCACGACCTTGGCTTCATGATGTACACCAGTTTTGGTAATGCCAACAGACTAAGCCCGAATCCAGAATACAAACAAATATTAATTAGCAGCGCAAAATCACTGTCTACCCGGTTTAATCCTAAAGTTGGTTGCATCAAATCGTGGGAATCAAAACCATCCGACTTTTTGGTGATAATAGATAACATGATGAACCTTGAACTGCTGTTTTGGGCGACAAGGGAAACCGGCGACTCGAGTTTTTACAAAATTGCCGTAACCCATGCCAACACCACTATAAAAAACCACTATAGGGCCGATTATAGCTCGTATCACGTGATAAATTATAATCCCGAAACCGGTGCTGTTCAGCAAAAGAAAACCGCGCAGGGCTTCGCTGACGAGTCGGCGTGGGCACGGGGGCAAGTTTGGGGGCTCTATGGCTTTACGGTAATGTACCGCGAAACAAAAGACAAAAAATACCTGGAACAGGCTAAACACATAGCCGAATTCATTCTCAACAACCCTAACCTGCCTGCTGATAAAATTCCCTATTGGGATTTCAACGCCTCCAACATTCCAAATGCTTTGCGCGATGCGTCGGCCGGTGCAATAATGGCATCGGCGCTGTTAGAGCTTTGTCGGTATACCAACAAAAGTGATGGGCTTAAATATTTCAATACAGCACAATCTATAATAAAAACATTATCATCGTCAGAATATAAAGCGGCACCGGGTACCAACGGTGGGTTTATTTTAAAGCACAGCGTGGGCCACTTTCCTCAAAAAAGCGAGATCGACGTCGCAATTAGTTATGCCGATTACTATTTTGTAGAGGCGATGAAACGTTACACACAATTTGCCAGAAAATGAAAAAACTGAGAATTTTAATAGCTATTATGTTGCTCGCTGGCGTTTGCATGAACGCGAACGCACAAAAAGTGACACTTGATTATTATTTTAATCACGAAGTACATAAAACATCGGCGGGCAAAGTTGAGCGCTACCATTACTTGTGGACAGAAAAGGCCAACTCCGGTTTTTCTATTTTGGGCGAAACTTTTAAAAAAGCCGGCGCAGCTTTAGACACATTAGACAGCGCGCCGACTTCTGCAAACTTAAAAGGCACAGCCATTTATATCATTGTTGACCCGGATACGAAAAAGGAGAGCCCCAATCCGAATTATATCGAAGCAAAAGACATTAAAGCAATTGCTGCATGGGTAAAAAGGGGCGGTGTGCTTTTAATGATGGCGAATGACAGCGCGAACGTTGAGTTGCCTCATTTCAACAAGCTTGCTGCCAAATTCGGGATGCACTTTAATAATGATTTGCAAAATCACGTAATAGATGATAACCATTTTGAAGATGGTGCAATAGTGACCACAGGTAACCCGGTTTTTAAAACCGCCGGTAAGATATTTATGAAGGATGCCTGCTCCATAGCATTAAGCGAACCTTCTAAGCCGGTACTAAAAAACAGCAACGGCGCGGTATTAATAGCCACTGCAAAATATGGGAAAGGAACTGTTATCGCTGTTGGCGACCCCTGGTTGTATGACGAATATACAAACGGCCGTTTACCAAAGTCGTTCGAAAATGATAAGGCTGCGAATGATTTGGTGGCGTGGTTGATGGGACTGAACCATGATTAGCAGGATTTTAGGATTGCCATGATTCAATCAAGAAAATCCTAAAATCAGGTAAATCAAGGTTCAGACAGATCTTTTTACTTTTCCTCCAGCATCGAAGCTGCTGCCTCATCCAAAAACCATTGAATTTGCCCAACAATAGGCTCAATAAGCTGCGCCGGGTATTCTTCAATATCTTCATCATCCTCTAACACATGATGCACGGCTATCGCTTTCCCTTCGCCGTAAACTAAAAACGCGATGTTCTGGGCCTCGTTGATTAACGGGGCGTTCATGGTGATGCGATAAACCTGCTGATCAGGCAAAAACACTTCGCTAACGCCCGGTACCCGGTCATGCAATACCGGTGTGTGCGGGAATAACGATGCTGTGTGCGAATTATCGCCAAGGCCAAGCAATATCAAATCAAAGCTGAGTTCGGTTTCGTCAAAAAATTGCTCTACCTCTTCCTGGTATTTTTTAGCCGCTTCTTTAGGCTCAAGACTGGTGTCAACGGCAAAAATCTGGTGCGGGTCTATAAACAGTGGAATAAACAAGGCTTTTTTAGCCATCAGGTAATTACTGTCAGGGCTGTCCTGCGGAACATTGCGCTCATCCCCGAAGAAAAAGAAAACTTTCTCCCAGTCCAACTGGTCGTGATATGAAGTTGCAAGCAGTTCGTATAGTTTTTTGGGTGAACTGCCGCCAGATAGCGCTACCGAGAATTTACCATTTTTACTGATGGCATCGCTGCCAATTATTACAAAATACTCTGCCAGTGCGGTAAGTACTTCGTCGGCTGTGTTATAAATATTTAAACTCATGGGGGTTGGAGATTAGAAACTGGAGATTAGAGGTTAGTTGGTGTTGGAGATTAGAGGTTGGAGATCAGAGGTTAGTTGCGATACTTTCGCCGCCTGCGTGCTTTAACTAATCTCTATTCTCCAACCAACTAATAACTATTTCTTCCCATTTACCGGCAATGTAAACCAGTTAAATCCATCGCGGGCTATCAAAGCCTCAGCAGATTCCGGTCCCCATGAGTCGGCGGAATAGTTAGGGAAATTTAAACTCTTCTTATTTTGCCAGGTGCTTAAAAT
>Ga0105239_10007395_pt1 | contig 12603 bp, 12 predicted proteins | sample KBSC44metaG_FD_92761 | JGI IMG/M metagenome (GOLD analysis project Ga0105239, IMG submission 92761) | Corn rhizosphere microbial communities from Kellogg Biological Station, Michigan, USA - KBS C4-4 metaG | ecosystem: Host-associated > Plants > Roots > Rhizosphere > Soil | place: Michigan, USA...
GAGGATGTTGAGGAGCGCGGAGTTTGCGGCGAGCAGGTCCGAGAGGAGGGACACGCCGTACATGATGATGCTGTTGATGCCGCACAGCTGTTGCGCCATCATCACGACGACGACGGCGAGGATCGCGCCGCGGTGCGTTGGCGACGAGAGAACCCCGAGGATGGAGACCTGTGATTGTTTGTTGGGGCTGGTGCTGGTGCTGGTGGGGCTTTGTGCGTTGGGTGCAGAGAGGAGGGTTTGTTGTTCTTCTGTGTATATTTTGTTAGACGTGGTATATATATGGCTGGTGGGTGGCGTGGAAGGTAGGGTGGGCGGGCAGGGTTGTCAAGACATGGGGCTGTATTGTGGGCTCTGGACTTGGTATACTTACCATCACCATCATCAGCTCCGTCCCAGCCAGCAGTCTCCTCCTCCACATTGACTGCCTCGCCTCTGATCTTCAAGAGGTCCAACTTCGCCTGTCGGGGATTTTTGTTCTCCGCAGTCCACTTAGGACTGTCCACGGCGCCCATTAATGCCAAAAACTGCACCACGCCAATCACTCCCGCGACAGCGAGGATGATACGCCACAGCGAGCCACGGCTAAGGAAGTAGCCGAGTACCTGGGTCGTGAAGATGCCCATATTGGTCATGATCTGGGTGAAGGCGCCGAAGAAGCCCTTCTCGCTAGGCGGCGAGATCTCGCTGATGTAGATCGGCACGACAACAACAGACACGCCGGCGCCGAGGCCCGAGATGAAGCGGCCGAACGCGAGCGCGCCGATGTTCGGTGCCAATGCTTCAGCCAGAGGGCCGCATGCCAACAACAGGGTGTTGATTCGCATCACGCGTAGTCGACCGTAGCGTGCGGAGAGCGAGCCTGCTGCCAGTGCGCCAAATAGTCCGCCCAGCGTGAAGATAGAGGACACGAGGCCGAGTTGATTCGCGTCCATGGAGATGCATTGTGGTAGATCCAGCGGTGTCGATGGTGGTGATGGAGTCTTGGGGACCCCAATCTTCCGCGTGCACGTGAGCACATCTTGTGGTGCGTTAAGCTCAGCCTTGATTCGGAGATGTCAGCTGCTATTGGGGATGGAGAGGCTGTGTTCGCCAGACGAGAATGGCACATAAACAGCCTAGTGGATAGAAGTTAGGAAGCAAGTGTTTGCACTCACAAGATGGTATCCAAATAGCAACGGACCTAGGGTCGCGGACAGAAGAAGATAGATGAAATAAGGCGTCAACTTGGAATACCACGCGCGGAACTTTGAAATGGATGCCATGGCTATTTCTTCTGACGGATTTCGGAACCTAAGTCTGTTGAATGCTTCAACTTTCCGTGATCCCTTCTCGAGCGGGCAATATGATCCTCCTATGGGAGGAAGACTCTAAAAAGTAGAAGGGGAGAACCGCGCTCGTGTCTGACACAATTACCTCCACGTTGGCTCGAACGAACTTGATGTTTTCAAGCCTGTTGCATTCCTAGATGTGGGTGGGCAAGTGACGGTTGGAGGGAAATGGTTCTCCTCGACGGGGTAGGGAGGTGAGGTGATGTTATTAAAGGGTGGCTGACATCCGAACTAAGGTCATCTCCACAACTTTAAGCGTGATATCACGTGATGTCGAGGCTGAACAAGATGATGCCGCTTATGTAATGCGGTTTCCAACCTCAGACTCAAGTCACGAGTCACGAGGCTACACACCCTGCCATCCTTTGGTCAATCTGATCGGCCTAATCTTCTCAACCGCTGCGGATTTATTATGAATAAATCATTTGAGACTAATTAATTACCTGGCCTTTGGTCGAGATAGCATCCGGTTCCAGCCAAGGGAAAAATCTTTTTCAGTGCATCAACGAGTCAAGTTTTGACTCTAAGCAGTAGTTCCAGGGTATATCCTCTTTTCCCATCCCAAAGACTCGGCGAGTCAGTTCTTTCATTACAGATCCGTCGATGCTAGTGCGCCTCGTTGCTCATGATCTCTCAAAAGAGGAAGATATCCCATCATACACACAAATATGCCCTGACACAATTCAAGGTCTCGATACCCATCCTCGTGCCCATGCTCATGCACTGCCTCCCCACTGCTCCAAATTAGTCATTTGGACCTCAAGGTTAGTCTGATTCTGGAAAACTCACCAGTTGTGCTACCAAGTCGCTTGCAACGTCAAGATATGGGTAAGGGCTCGAGATCTCCTTTTCCACATTCTTGTATCTTTTGCTGACTGGTCGCCAATATCCTCCTGATCCTTCATCTTCCAATCGATCGGAGCTTGGATGGCTCATCTCTCCAAACCCACTGGCTGGTCGGCTGGTTGCAGGGCTTGTAACAGCGCTATTACTGCTTGGTGTCTTGTTTTTGTTTTGGTCCTTCTTTGGATCATGCCAGATGACGTTCTGGTAGCCATCGCACTTAAAGTCCACCACAAAGGTTTGACTCTCGAGGGCGTAGAGCTGGATGTCGAGGAAAACCCATACCCCAATGTTCTCGCTTGGTATTTTCTTGTTCAATGCCGCAAGACTATCGGGTCGACTGATTGGTTGTCCAGGGCCCGTGAAAGAATCCTGTCCCAAGGAGCTGTATTCTCCTGTCCCGGTATTCTGTCGACTACTGTTTCCACTGCTGAGTGGAGATTTGCTCTTTGATGATGCGCTATTGGAGATATTTTGGCCGTTCAATTGACTCACACCCAGTACCGACTTCACTTCGTCTTCCGCATACAGTCCGAGCTGTTCAATGTGCTTCTTTAGCTGGTTCTGAGCTTCCTGTGGGAGACTGACGGCTGAGCTATGAGCTGAGAGGGATGGAGCCTCGCCGGGCATTAGCATACCCTTCTTAAGTACACGTGCTCGTATGTTGTAGGCATCTCGAGGGATGTAATAGTCATTGCCCACAAAATCATATCTCTGCTGTAGAATCGTGTGTCGTTCGCCAGGAGCAAGTTCAACTGGTAGTGCAGGAATGTTATCTCTCTCATCTTCACCATCTGCAAATGAGTCCGGCTTTAGCCATGGATTAACCTCCCAATCCGCACCCTGCGCACTGAGAGCGGCATACAGACATTTCATGGCTTCATACGGCTCGTTCCGAGACCGAATACCGAATTGCCACTTTCTAGTTTTCGGTTTAGCAGCGGCAGCGCGTTTCTCCTCTTTGGTCGCGGCAGTCAAACTTTGTGGTTTGGCTTTGGACTCGCGAAGAGCATTCAGTTGCGTGACTGATCGAGAATGGGGCTTTAGGGCTCTCGAAGTAGCTTCTTGCTCTTCTTTGGACCTGTAGATTGGGTTGCCTTTTTCGTCTTTGATTTCTTCGGGAATAGGCGATTCTAAATCTTTCTTGTCGGCATCTTGGGGGGGATGAAGGGCGAGGTCTGGGTCTTCACCTCTCGCTTTCGCTCGTTCCCGTATCTGCATCAATTCTTCATGAACATGGGGTAGAGATGTGTTGAGAGCGCGAACGGTAGAGACCCTGGGCTTCTCTACCTCCTTCAAGGGTGCCGGAGTGTCAGAGAGTGTACGGCTGGCTCGATGGCCATCATTTCTCGAGGGTGTTAGCGGTTTGATGCTTTCGAACTGACGTCCTGCAATCGGTGAACCAGGGAAATTTGGATAATTTGGTTCCACGGGAGGCGAGGAAGCCATGAAGGATTCCAGTTCGGGATTTTCGGCCAGATATTGGGGCGTGTCGACCATTAGCTGATTTTCTCGTACTATCAAGTATGCGTCTTTGATAGCACTTGGTTCATCTTTGCTCAGGGCATCCTTGACATCTTCCTTGGCGTACCCCATGGTCCGCCCTAATTTGCCGACCACTTGTTCGTGTATCTTCTCCACCACCTCAGGGGACATTCCAGGAGCAAGTTGCCTTGGATCAATTGCTTTGGAAGGATCAACACCGGTATCTAGGAATTCCTCCACAGGATCGACGAGGTAGGCGGGTAGGTCTTTGACAAACCACTCGTCTTGACGAATCTCTGGAATAGTAATGCGGTGGACGGGATGGACCTGTAGACATCGTTTGATCAAGTTGACGGCTCCCGGAGGGGTTTGGGAAGGGATGTGGAAAGTGCCGGCTTGAATCTTCTTGAACAAGGCAGGAATGAATTCGTCGTCAAATGGAAGTCTGCCAACGAGGAATACATAGAGGATGACGCCGCAACTCCAAACATCAACTTCGGGACCAGCATACAACTTTCCGCCAATAACTTCAGGTGCAGCGTAATTTGGACTTCCACAACTCGTCTTGAGGAAATTTCCATCTGTCATAATATTGCTGAGACCAAAGTCGGCAATCTTGACGTTCATGTTTTTATCAAGCAAAAGATTCTCTGGTTTTAGATCTCGATGAACAATCTTGTGGCGATGGCAGTACTCTACTGCGCAGATGATCTGTTGGAACAATTTCCTTGCCTTGGCCTCACCAAGACGGCCGTGCTTGACAATGTAGTCGAATAACTCCATGGGGACATACTCTAATACCATATAGATATCGGTCTTGGTTGTGATAACAGTGTAGAGCTTTATGATATGTGGGTGGCGGAGCAGTTGAAGATATTGGATCTCTCTCTCGATGCGCCCAGCCATGTCTCGACTGATCAGTTTTCGCCGACTGATGGTCTTCATTGCCACCTCTTGTCCGGTCACCTTGTGTCTAGCCAGCTTGACTTTGCCAAAGGAGCCTTCACCGATATTGCGCACAAAGCTATATTGATGCAGGCGATTCATGGCCCGAGCGGTGCCTGGAGATTCGGCGACAGGAGTCTGGCCTAACCTAATAGGCGGAGAGACAACAGGAGGGAGGGAGGAGCGCACCCGAGCAGAGTCCCCTTGGGGAAGAGACATGGACAGTTCATCATCGTTGATGGTGGACGTCATGATGGAATGAGGTTGCCCAGAGCAGAGGGCGACCCGTCGCGAGTAGTGGGCGGGTTTGAGTTCTCAATGAGCACCAGCACTGATGCTGGACAGAGAGGGTATTATTGCTGGAAGTGTGTCGAATCTTCACCCGTAGTCACTGAATTGATGTGTAAGCATCTCAGGATCCCAGACTCCAGATGTAGGTGTCGAGGGTGCTGCGGCGCAGGAGGTGACAGGTAAGAGGCAGGATCAGTTGTTCACAGAATCACAAGTGAGGCCAAGCCTCCCAACAGGGAGCCGTATCAGCGGATCGATCGATCGAGAGACGGATGAATACGAGGTGCGGACGATAGCAGGTCTGTGACTGTTGCGAGTGGTGCCAGTGGTGGGCTAAAGCTGTTGGGAACAAGTTGCAAGTCCAGTAGATGACAGGTCAAACGGAACAAAGGACGCAGGTGTCAGTATTGGGTTAGAAAATAGAATTGTCGTGTGGATGATTTCTGCGGCGGGATGAGGCGTCTGCACATCATCTTCCCAGTCACTGGCACTGTTTAACAAGAGATGATGGGAGAAGGAGGGGGGAAAGGGAAAGCAAAGCGCCTCGAGGAGTTTAGTTGGAGGGCTTGGGCCCCTCGGGCTGCTTAGGCTCTGCTGCTAAGGTGACTAAGGCGACTACGGCAGGCCGCCAACTTGGCGGATCACACTGCTAAGCGGTCCATGAGGGGTCCGTGCCGAGTACTCCGTACTGTGGATGTCTTCCGGGCTTGATAGTGGGCGGTTTAGGTACAACGTCACCGAAGGCTCGCCTGTATTGCTGTTAAAGGCAACGCCTCCATCGCAGCCTAAGCTCGCCCCTCCAGAGGAGTTTGGTGGGGGGAGGGGGGGACTTGGGGGGGCGAATCTTAGGCAGCCCCTCTGTGACACCCTCGGGCACGAGGTTCTTCCCGAAAGACACTCTGCCGAGGAAGCATAAATTTGTAGGTTTGGTGGGCAGTCGAGAGGGTCCCTCAGGAGAAAAATGCGAGCATTTCACCAGGGGTAATGCTCTTCTAACTTCGGTGAGACTTGGTTATCCATTCAGCCATGTGCCAACAGACAGAGTTCTGCACGCTCCTATTTCTGCTCCCACAGTAGAGAGACATCAAGGTTGCTTCATTGTCAACGAACTGATTTCTTAATACTACCGAGAACATGATATCTAGTCCTTGCATTATCCACCTTCACGTTGTTGAATATTGACCTCTTACAAAAAGCTATACTGTCCCGTCCTGTCCTGGCATATGGTGACTTGTTGCGCGCTCAAGTTCAAGCAAAGATAATATCAACCATGTTGGGAAATCTCCCCGACATAAGCGCTCCCCAGTGGCTTGAACTTGGTTGACCATGTGCTCTTCCACCTTGTGCGAACCATTAGGTTTTGCACCTCTCCATCCATCCACTAGCACTAGCTCGTTATCATCGTACATGCCTCTCCCCGGCTTGCCAAATGATTTCATATCATCATCTTGGTGCCTCGTGAGTCACCTTGTGATTCCTCGGAGTTTTGGTCGTCAACATCTGTCCATAAGTCTTCCCCTCCTGAGTGATAGAACCAGTACTCTGCGGCATACCTAACTTCCATCACTGCCGCGACATCTCCACAGGTCGGTGGTGCCCCCCCGGCCATCTCGACACGATAGATGTCCCATGATTTAGCAGGGCTGCGTGAATGAGCCCAGCGACCATTCGAGATCATATCCTCGGGGGGCAAGACTGTCTCGTAGGCATACGCCTCAAATGTCGCTATGTCGAAAAGGGTAATGATGGCAGTATCGTTGATAGTCCCAATTGTCCCCATGCATTCCAATGTCGAGTTCCTGAGCTGCATGTAGTCAAACTCGTTCAATTGTGGGACCAATGAATGAAAAGTCTCCTCGTCGGGAATCTTTGGAATCAGAGGTGCTGCATCGTACAGCTGAGTCGACTGTGATTGGTACACAGGCTCTTCACTCGGACCATGACCATCACACGTGAAGGTGTAGACACCAACGGCCAGTGCCAGGTAGGAAAGAGGCTTATCGGATGGCGGTGGAGAGAGCATGTCAGTGCCTGTCGAAAATTAGCCACAAGGTCGACGATGCCTTCAATTGGCGTTGGAACCTACAGAATCCAGTTTGTCCACATGTCCTGCTGCCCCTCAAAGGAACACTCCAGCCCGAAGCTGACACTGGAGGAACATCCTTGAGGTCACCGCGACGCTCGTTTTTCCTGAGTGCTGCCTCTCCAAAGCAACCGAGCAAGAGAAACACAAGCAACCACGAGATGTGGCAACGAATGGCAGTCATAACGGCCCGCAGCTCTTTGAATGAGTGAAAAGAGAAGCAGCGTTGTTGGTAAGGGATAAAAAGAATGACTGTGCGCAAAGGCGGAAGGAGTGTGTTTGAAAAGGTTGTACAAGGGAAAGATGGCAATCTGTTCACTTCATCGTCAGATATAGCGTTATCATATCGGTTCAGATTCACATAATCTTCGCCAAGAAAGATCGAAGCGGTGCAGATTCAGGGCTGTGAAGACATGCCATTGACATTCAAGGTGGCGTGCATGCTGTGCTGATGGGATGGAAGCGTTGGGTGTCACTTCAGTCAGTCAGTGTGAGTTCCAATCTTTTCTAGGGGGCTCCTTCCTTGCTCACCTTCACATTTCATCGCTCCTTCCCAGATATGAGACCAGCAGGGTACCGTGATACCGATAATTGAATATTTCCAAGGTAATTAAAACCTCACGAGCAGAGTATTGAGTGGATCTTGATCGGTATTCCTACATACCTAAATGTCCCTGCAGACCCTCATCGGTACACATCCTGTTCCATACACAAGATCGTCAAACATGATTTTCATACCCCAGCGCCTTGCTTAAACCAGACAAATACAACTCAATAGAGTTAGGTAGTAGTACATTTTCATCTCAGCCTCGGAAAAGTGCAGTCTTCATCAAGGCTGCTCAATCCGAATCGTGGTCACCTTCGTGCCGTTTCAACCAGACGCGCTTTTGCTTATAAGGTCCTTCTTGCCCTGCCATCGCCTCTTGACGATCTGCTCTCATCCCCTCCAAAACTGCAACAACACCTCCACTCCTTAGTCTTTCCAAGACAACATTCATACCCTCCTTTCCATTGATTAACGCTGACTTTGTTCTTTTTACTCCAATGAGTTCAATGGTCCGCTGGATGCCAGCTGTTGACCAAGAGGCAAAAAAACCCTGTCTGGGAGCTTCCTCGTCCTCAGAGCTATTAGCCTGTTCGTGCCTTTTCCGAGCTAAAAGCTTTCCCTGGCCTAGTTTCGATACGAATGTAACCACGGTCCTGCATGAAGTAGTTTCCTTGGGGTGGTACCCATCCGTGGTGGAGGTTTCGGCGAGTCGTTGACGCCTGTAGCTTTGACGTTCAATGACACTGAGGATGCCAGTCCATTCCATATTTTTGGATTCCGTCTCCATCCATCCTTCTTTAACATCGATTGTGCTTCTTTCTAGGATATAGCTTTGGCTAGAGCCATTCGGCCCAGCCAGTCCACCAGGGAGGAATTTGAGGATGCCAGCTGGGACCTTCGACTTCTTCAGATGGAGCCTGAGGGTGTGTAGGCGCTGTGTTTCGGGATCGACATAGCGATCAATGACATCGCTACTTAAGACATGTCTTGAGTACGGGTTCGGGTAGCGAAGAAAATAGGCTAGGGTGACCGTTGGAAATGTGTAATCATAGTTAAAGGAGCTTTCGTAGAATTTCATGCTGCAGCAACAAGGGCATGAGATGAATGATCGTAGATACTGGAGACCGCAGACGATTAGAGGGGAAACCAGAAGGAGAGGGTGAGGGTGATGATATGGTTTTGCCTCTCGTGTGAGCTCTCGTGGATCGGCAGAGTGAAAGACTCGGACTCGGCGCAAGCCGCATGGAAAAGAGCAGAAGAGGAGCTTGGCTGTGGAGGTGGAATGCTCGCTCGTATGTTCAAAATCAGTTCGGAGCGGCGTCTTAATTCCGTCCACAAAACAGGCCAATCCGTGATAGTGAAATCTAATCTAATCGTTCCTTCACGTGACTACTGCCAAGCTATCACACGGCTCTACCCGCCCAAAAAGGGGAGGTGGGTGACTTCTACCCAAAATCAAGTGGCCCATGCGGTGTCAGGGACTGCCTACTTGGTCCTGACTCACACTGCATATCAAAATACCTAGATACCCGTGAGCCAGGACGAATAATCTCCAAAATTAATTTGACCCGCCATTCATTCAACATGGCTACACCTGCAGATGAGCCGGGTCAACCACCCAATCTAACAACACTCTCACTTGCTGAAAAAGCCCCCTCTCAGCCTATTGAGCAGAAAATCACCCCGTTCGAGGTATCAGGTGGTGTAGACGCAACAGGCAAACTATTACCTGTAGATTATGACAAACTCACGAAGCAATTTGGAGCCGTTCCCATCACCGATGAACTTCTTGAACGGTTTGAAAAAGTGACCGGGAAGAAACCACATCGCTTCATGCGACGAGGCATCGTGCTGTCACATCGAGATCTCACCAAAATCCTGGACCGATATGAAAAGGGCGAGCCGTTCTATCTCTACACGGGACGAGGGCCGAGCAGCGACAGCATGCACGTGGGCCACTCTATCCCCTTCGAGTTCACCAAATACCTCCAAGATGTCTTCGACTGCCCGCTGATCATCCAGCTGACTGACGATGAGAAATTCATGCACTCATCGGACAAGCTCAAGGTGGAAGACTGCCAGCGCTTCTCCGTGGAGAACGCCAAGGACATCATCGCGATCGGCTTCGACCCGGCAAAGACATTCATCTTCTCGGACTACGGCCTTATGGGCGGGCCCTTCTACGAGAACGTGACGAGGATGGCGACGCGCATCACCATCAACCAGATCAAAGGAACTTTCGGATTCAACGACAGCAACAACGTGGGCGAATTCTTCTTCTGCGCTATCCAGTCAGCAACCGCGTTCGCCACGTCCTTCCCGCATATCTTCGGCACTTCGCCCGGCGTGCGCAACATCCCGTGCCTGATCCCCTGCGCGATCGACCAGGACCCGTACTTCCGGCAGTGCCGCGACAACGCCGAGAAGATGAAGTACAAGAAGCCGTCCATCATCCACTCCATCTTCCTGCCCGCCCTACAGGGCCCCGGCTCCAAAATGTCCGCCAGCGTCGACTCATCAGCGATATTCCTGACCGACACGCCCAACCAGATCAAGAACAAGATCAACCGCTTCGCCTTCTCCGGCGGCCAAGACACCGCAGAGAAACAGCGCGAGCTCGGCGGCAACACCAAGGCGGATGTGCCGTTCCAGTACTTGACATTCTTCATGGAGGACGACGAGGAGCTCGCGCGCATCAAGAAGGCATATGAGTCCGGCGAGATGATGACCGGCGAGATCAAGCAGATCTGCATCAAGTACCTGCAGGAGTACGTCGCGGCGTTCCAGGCGAGGAGGAAGGAGGTCACGAATGAGATCAGAGAGGACTTCTTCGCGAAGAAGCCGCTCCTCTATAAAGGAAACCCTAACCCGATCCAGCCCCAAAAGAAATAAGACAAGATAGATAGAAATGGTATTTGTTGTCTACACTCGCATTTGAAAAGAAGAATTCACACCAGACTCCCCCTGGGGTACCTACCCACATAGTGCATTGCCAGTGCTTCGGAAGAACGGTCTAGCCCATATTTTGCAGCCGTGGATGCTGAATACAATCAAACGTCTTGGATCCACTATCTGGTGGTCACACTTGGTTTCCTCACTGATCCACCGGTATTCGTTGTTGTCGTATTAACTACCTGCGGCTGCTGCCGAACATCTGGCATGTAGCTCATCTGTGTTTCATATTTATCCTCAGGAAATCATGTATCTTTGGTGCAACGCTTAAATGACATCAAGACAGTGACCAGTTTGGACAAGTGCTAGCTAACCCGACTATATCAGTACGTGAGGAACAGACCCTCCCACCCTAATAATCGCTGTCAAACATTTGACAGAGGAGCGCATGTCTGGACTTCGTTGGCATGACTCGTCTCAGAACGTAAATATCATATACTAGAGGCCACTCGATACGGTAAGAAATGTTCATAAGATTCGTGGGTGGTCTGGACGGTATGTCGTTGGAAGAACTTCATGGTCATGACAGCTTTCTTACGAAGCTGCAGTTGTTGAAAAGGATAGGCTGGATCCCAAGTGGCCCGAGCAGAAGAGATGTCAAGGCAGATCAGGTAACCTGTATCACCTTCCTCCCGGTAACTCAGCATAACTATGAGGGACTCGAGGTGTTGAGTTTAGCTCGTAGCCTGTAGGTTGCAATGGAGGCGGGGAGCCCAGTTCGGAACGTGAGGGTGGAAGGGGTGGCGATCCGATCGGTGACACCGGGCCATTGGCATAGTGATGAGCATGAGGATTACCATTGCCCATAGGGACTCCATATCCTGGATATGGACGATTATCAAATGGCTTTGGCATTGGGCCTGGAGGAAGATGCGGCGCTGCAACGAATGTGGGAGGTGGTAAGGGTGGAGAGGGACCGTAGTATGCTCCCTGATGTGGACGATTGGCCATTCTTTGTGATTTTCGTCGACGCCAACACAACCATATTCCTGCAGCAAGCACTGCACAGAGGAGGAGGAATCCGCCAACAGCAATTCCAATTATAGTACGTGTAGACAATCCATCTATTATATTCTGGGAGTCGCCAGAGGTCGTTGAGGTCGCCGTACTTGAGCCTATTCCAGTACTACCGCTGGATCGTGTAGCCGAGGAGCCAGTCGTGCCCGTACCGGTTGTCGAGGCTGTATTTGAGGACACAGCGTCATCATAAAGCGTATTCCAGACACGCGGAGGGTCTTGACCGCTGGGATTCGTTTCCACTAGAAGCGTACCAATGATGGAGTCTTCGCAAGTATAGAAAACCGCGTTTAGGGCCGGAAACGTATGCGGGATACAGTATGGCCAATTTTGGTTGGTGCTATATTACTTGGTTAGCGCATTTCTTACAATTGCAGGCCAATACAAGCACCATTTTACGGTATTTGGGTCCATTTGACAACCCTGAGGACAAGCAGAGGAGGTGTAGAAAGCAACATAGTCGATACAGACGTTCTGGTACTCGCACTCAGCCTCAGAGCCACCAGGACAGCATCCAATCGCTCCACTTGAGACTATGCAGTTACCATAGTTCTCACATGTGACCAGAGCGCCTAGTTAGATAGGTGAGCGAAGGGCCGATATTCCCATATAGGCTGACTACTCACCAGCCCGACCATCAACATATCCACATGTATAATCAGGTGCCATCAACAATGCTTGAGAATCTCGCCGAAGTAGTTCCGGTTGCAGGAATGGTTTCGCAGTTGGTTTGGGGCCGGGCGTGATAGCATTCATGATTAGGAAATCAGCCTGATGATTAGCGCCATCAGAAGTTGTCGCAAAGGCCAATGTGCCTAACAACAATAGGAACAGCATTTTGGTGTTTAACATGGGTGATCGAGATGCTCAAGACGAATAGAAAAAGATCGGATTTGAAGAACAGCTTCTTGTCACCGTCTGGCGATGATGGGGGTCTTAAAATCGTTGGTGCCCAGCAACCCAGCGATCCAGCAACCCTGGTGAGTCTATCGGTTTTATAGGCCATCCTCGTGTTAAACTCGGCCGCACTCCTTAGTTTCCACTTGGAATACGAGTCTCTCCCCCCCCCCCCCCCCCCCCCCCCCCCCCCCCCCCCCCCACACCCCCACCCC
>Ga0105239_10007397_pt1 | contig 12598 bp, 10 predicted proteins | sample KBSC44metaG_FD_92761 | JGI IMG/M metagenome (GOLD analysis project Ga0105239, IMG submission 92761) | Corn rhizosphere microbial communities from Kellogg Biological Station, Michigan, USA - KBS C4-4 metaG | ecosystem: Host-associated > Plants > Roots > Rhizosphere > Soil | place: Michigan, USA...
AGGACGGCGAGGAGGGCTGGTACAAATACGATTGTATTTTTCATGTGTTAGCGAATTTGAAGTTTTTGATCATTTGCAGACGGAGGCCTGGACGAGGTCGATGGCCATGTCCTGCAGGCCGGCCTGTTTAGAGGAGCTGATGTTGGTACAGAGGGTCTGACGATCCTGGGCGTTGATCTTCCGGGCGAGTGTGCCGGCATCGGTGGTCTTGTATTTCGCCTGGTACATTTTGATCAACGTGGTCGTTTTTGCTTTCCAAGCTTCGGGGTCATTCTTTCCTTTGTCGATCGCCTGCTGGTAGCTGGCGATGGCGGCGGGGTAATTGCCTGCGGCGACGTGGATATCGCCTACCTGCATGAGGAACTTCAGGTTAGTGTTATCCATGGCGATGGCCTGCTGCATGTCCTGCAAGGCCTGTTCATATTGCTGTTGCCGGGTGTCGACCTCGGCCATCTTCGAATAGAGCGTGGCGCGTTGCGCGGTGTTCCGGTTCTTTTCGGTGAGTTGGTTGATCGCATTCAGGTCGGCTCTTGCGCCGGTATAGTTGCCCAGACCCATTTCCGCGGATGCCTTTTCAAAAAGATTGTCGAGGCTGTTTTTGTTGACGGCGAGGCCTTTGCCTGCTGCGTCGAGGGCGTCCGAATACTGTTGCAAGCCATTGAGAGCCGCTGCCTTTCCGGCGTAGCCTTTTTCTTTGGCATCGTAGGCGTCGCATTTTTGAAGCACTTTGTTGAAATTGTCGAGGGCGGTGGAGTAATTGCCGGACTTGTTCTGCTGCTGTCCCTGATTGATGAGATCATAGCAGCCATTGGACATGGTGACGAGGCCGCTTTTACAATGAGTGAGGACGATAGAAACCAGGGCCAGACCGATGATTGTCAGGTGATTTTTCATACTTATTCGATTAGCGCGGCAAATATATGAATTATATCTATAAAGTTCAAGGCGCCTTCCGGGATTCCATAAATGGTTTTAGCAAATCGATCGGTACGGGAAAGATGGTGGTGGAATTCTTTTCCGTGGCGATCTCGCGAAGGGTTTGCAGATATCGCAGGGTGATCGCGCTGGGTTGTTCGTTGAGGATCTTTGCCGCGTCGGCGAGGCGTTGGGAGGCCTGGTATTCCCCTTCGGCCGCGATGACCTTCGAGCGGCGTTCGCGTTCGGCCTCGGCTTGTTTTGCCATGGCGCGTTGCATTTCCTGGGGCAGATCGATCTGTTTCACTTCGACGTTGGACACTTTTATCCCCCATGGCTCGGTATGTGCATCGATGATCTGCTGCAATTTCTGGTTTATCTTTTCGCGTTGGGAGAGCAGGTCGTCGAGATCGGATTGGCCCAGTACGCTGCGGAGGGTAGTCTGGGAGAGCTGGGAGGTTGCCGTGAGATAATTTTCTACTTCCACGATGGATTTTTGCGGCTGGATCACGCGAAAATAGACGACGGCGTTGACTTTAATGGAGACATTGTCCTGGGTGATCACGTCCTGGGGCGGAACGTCCAGCACCAGGGTGCGCAGGCTGACCTTTACCATTTTATCTACGATCGGGATCAGGAGGATCAGCCCCGGTCCTTTTACTGCCATGAGCCGGCCCAGGCGGAAGACGACGCCGCGTTCGTATTCACGCAGGATGCGGATAGCATTGCCCAGGACCAGCAGTCCGAAAAGAATAATGACGACAGTTATCACCGGAACTTTTTCCATATATATTGCGGGTTATCCCATTGTTGACTTGACTTGCAGGGTCAGATTGTCCACGCCGACGACTTCTACTTTTTCCCCCTGGCCGATAGCGCCGCCGACTGCTATGGCCTGCCATATCTCGCTGTAGAGCTGTACCCGGCCGATGGGGGTCAGCGGATCGAGTGAAATGGCCGTCTGGCCGATGAGCCCTTCTGCGCCGGTGACCGGTCTTTGTCGCTGGGCTTTTAATCCGAACCCGAGGACCGTGAGAAAGAAAAGGATCGAGAGGGTAACGGTGGAATATATTGCGGCCCGGGATATCCGGACGAATTCGAGCGTCGAGGTCGTCCGGATCAGCATCAGCGACCCTATCAGCAGGGAGACGGCGCCGCCGATGGCCAGCAGGCCATGGCTGGCAATTTTTATTTCCAGCAGGAAGAGGATCACACCGAAGAGGATCAGGGCGAGACCGGCATAGTTTACGGGCATCATGTGCAGGGAGTACAGGGCAAGCACCAGGGCAATGAATCCGACGATGCCGGGGAAGATGGCGCCGGGATTGTATAGCTCGAACAGCAGGCCGTACATGCCCAGCATCATAAGGAGGTAGGCGATGGTGGGATCGCTGATGATATTCAGCAATTTTTCCGCGAAGCCCATGTCCATGAAATCGATGCGGGCATCCGCGGTGTGCAGAGTTCGGGGCCCTACGGCCGTTTCGACGGTCTGACCGTTTATCTTTTTTAGCAGATCGGCTGAGTTGGGAGCGATGTAGTCTACGATCTTTTCGGCCAGCGCCTCGTTCTCGCTTATCGAGACGCTGTTGCGGACGGCGTTTTCGGCCCATTGAATATTGCGATGGCGTTTGTCGGCTATACTTCGGATAAAGGCTGCGGCATCGTTTGTGATCTTTTCGTTCATGACCGCGTCGGGTTGCTCCTGTGGAGCACCGGAAACGGGATGTGCGGCGCCGATGTTTGTCCCTGGCGCCATTGCGGCGATATGTGCTGAAAGAGTGATGAAGACTCCTGCGGAACCGGCCTGGGATCCTGAAGGAGATACGAAGACGATGATGGGAACGGGACTTGCCAGCAGATCGCCTACGATGACGCGGGAGGATCTCAACAGGCCGCCCGGGGTATTCAGCTGGATCAGCAGACATTCGGCGTGTTCGTTTTGGGCCTTTGCGATGCCGCGACGGATATAGCCGGCCGTGACGGGGTTGATGGTGCCATCGATCTTCAGAGATACTACAGGCTGGGCTTGCGGGAGCAAGGCTGCGAGTGTGCACAGGCAGGAGAATATGAACCGGAATTGCATAGTATACCTCCCTGGAGCCGCCGGGGACCGGCGGCTCCAACTGTAAGTTACTGAATTTTACGGCAGGGCGAAAGCCATGATGGTGCCGGCGGGGTGGAGTCGATCGCCGGCGACGGAGAGGACGAGATATTGTTTACCGTCACGCATATAGGTGCCGGGGGTGGAGGAGCCAAGGGCGGGAAGGGTGGTCTCCCAGAGGAGACGGCCGTTGTCCTTATCGAAGGCGCGGAGCTTCCGGTCTTTTCCGCCGGCGATGAACACCAGACCGCCGCCGGTGACGATTGGGCCGGGGGAGCCGGTGAGACCGGTGGGCTGGCCGCCGGGTTTGGAGAAGATGCTGTCGTTGCCCACGGGGATCTTCCAAACATAGTCGCCGGTGGAGAGATTGACGGCGATCAGTTCGCCCCAGGGTGGTTTGATGCCGGGGTAGTTGCCGGAGCCTCTGAAGGGCGCATAGGCCAGGACGTTAAGCCAGGTAGCGGCGGTGTCGGTGATGAGTCGATTGGGGTTTGTTTCGTTAAGGGCAGCGCGGTTTTGGCGGATCTCGAGGAGATCGGATTCCTGGTGGAGTTGTTTGCGGTCGTTGCCGGAGAGCAGGAAGGCGGCGAGGTCTTTTTCTTTTCCTTTTAGGACTGCGGCGAAGGGAGGCATCTTTCCGCCGCCCTGTCTGATCTTTTCGATCACCTGTTCCTTTGTCTTTCTTTTTTCCAGCCCGATGAGCGAGGGGATCCCGGGTTCGTCGCCGCTGCGGTCCTCCTTGTGGCAGCCTGCGCAATAGGTCATATAGACGGCCCGGCCTGAATGCAATGGTGTCGCCAGGGGGGATGCGGTGTTTTGCGGGTCGATCTTTTTCAATTGGTCGATCTCGGGGGAGTTATTCGACTTTAGATAGAGGATGCCGGTGGCAGGATCGAAGGCTGCGCCGCCCCATTCCGATCCGCCGATGGTACCCGGGAGATTGAGGGTGCCTTCCACAGAAGGAGGGGTGAAGAGGCCTTTATAATTCAGGGCGCGGAAGCGGGCTATCAGAGAATCGTGTGCGGCGGGTGAGAAATCGGCGATATCTTCTTTGGTGATGGATTGGCGGGCGTAGGGCGCGGGCTTTTGGGGGAAGGGCTGCGTGGGCCAGGCTTGTTCGCCGGGTATCGTAGAGGCGGGCACGGGCCTTTCTTCGATGGGGAAGAGGGGTAGGCCGGATTCGCGATCCAACACATAGAGGAAGCCGACCTTCGAGGTCTGCGCCACTGCATCGACGGATCTGCCATTCCGGGTGACCGTAACTAGATTCGGCGGGGCGGGCAGATCGTAGTCCCAGAGATCGTGGTGGATGGTCTGGAAATGCCAGCGATATTTTCCCGTGGCTGCGTCGAGCGCGACGATACAGTTGCCGAAGAGATTTTTCCCTTTGCGATCGGCGCCATAGAAATCATAGGTGGGGGAGCCGGTGGCCAGGAAGACGAGGCCCCTTTTTTCATCGAGGCTCATTCCTGCCCAGTCGTTGGCGCCGCCGGCGTATTTCCAGGCGTCGGGGGGCCAGGTCTCGTAGCCGGGTTCACCGGGTTGGGGGATGGTGTGGAAGGTCCATACCAATTTTCCATTTCGGATGTCATAGGCGCGGACATAGCCGGGTTGGGCGCCGTATAGTTCGGATACCTCGTTCCCGATGATGAGGAGATGGTTGTAGACGATGCCGGGTGAGGTGGGTTTTATGGAAATGTGGTTGGGGTCGTCGCGGATGCCGATGTTCATGCTTACGCGGCCGTTGGTTCCGAAGGTGGGGATTGGTTTGCCGGTTTGGGCGTTTAACGCGAAGAGGTGGTCACCTGCGGTGACCAGTATCCTTTTGTCATTTTTTTCTTCCCAGTATGTGACGCCGCGGCTTACACCGCCGCCTTCGCCGCCGTCGAAGGGGTCGAAGGACCAGCGTTTTTCCCCTGTTGTTGCATCAATAGCGTATACGCGATGGCGGCCGGAGGTGAAATAGAGGGTATTGTCGATCTCGATGGGATTGCATTCGCTGCTGGCGGGGCGGTCGCCGGGGATGCTGTCACCGGGGTCGAAGGTCCAGACGAGCCGGAGCCTGGCGACGTTACTTTTGTTCAGCTGATCGAGTGGCGAGTAGCTGGTGCTGTAAGCGTCTGCCTTGTAGACGGGCCAGTCGTGATCCGAGTTGGTTCGGCAGGCCGGGCCAAGCAAAGTGGTTAGGAGAAGGGCGCAGCGGACCTTAGACCGCATGCGTGAGGACCTCTTTTACCTTCTGGATGACGATGTCGACCTGTTCGGGGCGGAGGAGGACCACTCCGATGAGGAGCTTGTCGCCGTGGGTGCCAGTGACGATGCTGGGGTTGCCGTCCTGCAGCGCTTTGCGGACATCCTTTGGCGTGATCTTGAAGTGGTTTTGGTCCCAGTCGACGATGAGGTTGGGGAAGTTGTTGGCGGGACCCGGATTGATCCAGACCTCGGTCTTAATGGTGGGCAATGTGGCAATGCGGCTACCGATATGGTTGGCGCGTGCGAGCCAGCCATCCCATTCTTTCTTGTGGTCGCGGTCGATGTAGGAGCGGAGAGCGGCATACATGCCGAACATCTCTTCCTTATTCACCTTCATGGGACGGCCGATGGGCGCCTCGTGGGGGCTGTGGTTGAGTTTGGCGGCCTCGATGAGGTCCTTGCGGCCGAAGAGCAGGCCGGCGCTTTGGGGCCCGCGGATCATCTTGCCGCCGGAGAAGGTGACGAGATCGAAGCCTATCTTCTGGTATTTGAACAGATTGTCAACGGGCGGCACGTCGGCGGCGGCGTCGAGGAGGGTTGGGATGTTGTGTTTTTTTGCTATGGCGACGAAATCTTCGTGGGTGACGCTGTGCTTTTCGGCGGCGTTGAAGAAGAGGGCCATGACGGTTTGCGGTGTGAAGGCATTTGCCATTCCGTCGGGGCCTTCGACTTCGACGATCTTTGCGCCGGTGGTGGTGACGGCCTGGTCGAAGAGATAGCGGTGGCTTTTCTGCATGATGACCTCGGGGCGTGGGCCGGGGAGGTTGGGGATGTTCTTTATTTTATCCTTGTCCGTTCCGGTGATACAGGCGGCTGTGCTGAGCAGGATGGCGCAGGCGGCGCCGGAGGTGACCATGGCGCCTTCTACCTTGAGCATCTCGGCGATCTTTGCGCCGACCTTATCCTGGAGTTCGAACATATTGGCGAAGTCGTGGGATGTGGAGTTGATGGCTTCCAATACTTCGGGGAGCATGAGGGAGCCGGAGAGGAAGGTCATGGTGACGTCGGCGTTGATGACGCGGCGGACGCCGAGTTCGGCGAAGAGGTCGCGGGTGACGGCTGGTGGGGTGGCGGCGTTGTTGGCGGGTGTGTTGCTTGCGGCGGCGTTGTTGTTGTTGGCGGCGTTGTTATTGGCGGCGTGGTCCCCGGTGGATTTGTTCGGAGCGGCGATGCCGGCGACACCGGTGGCGGCAAGAGGAAGAAAAGATAGTCTTTTGAGGATATCCCGACGGTTCATGGCAGTATAGTTTAACCAAATATACCCATTTTTACGGGGTTGGGTGCGAAAAATTTGCAGAATCAGTGAGGTTTTTTTGCAAGGCTTCGGTGTGACCGGCGGACTGAATACAGGGGCAGTTTTGTTTTTGCTCCCGGAGGGCGTAGCAGGCGATCACGGCGATGACGATAGCCGAGGAGGTCAGGATAAGTTTCAGATCTTTCATGAAATAGTGGTCTAATGGTTTGGATAAGTTACGGGAATACGCGCGGAGTACCTAATGGATTGTGGATTCTCTTTGATACTGCGGTATGGCTTCAGTGAGGGGGCTTGGTCCTGCGAGGGAGGGGTTTCCGGCGGCGCGCGCGTTAGCGTGGGTATACGATGGCGCCGTCGAGGCCGGTGAGGCGGATGCTGTCGATGGCGGCGAGACCGTTGGAGTGGAAGCCGAGGCCGGTGATCGATCCTGCGGAGGTGGTGTAAGCGCTGGAGAGAACGGGCTTGCCGTCGATGCTGATCGTGACCTGCTGTTGTTTGACGAGCATTTCGATCCTGTGCCAGGAGTGGACGTCGATGGCGAAGGGGGAGAGATCGGTCGATCGCGCGTCGAGGAAATGGTTGCCGAACTGGGCGTTGATCTCGCCGCCGGCGCCGGTGCAGCCGGGCAGGGTGGCGGTGAAATACATGAGGCCGTGCTGGCAAAAGATCTCGGGCATGATAAAGGGGCAGGCGGTGTTGCGGAGATCGGTCATTTTGATCTTTGCGTCGAGGCGGAAGTTATCGGCGCTGGTGGCGATGGCACTGGGGAACCAGGTGTAAAGAATGACCTGCGGTTTGCCGGGGTCGATGCGGTTATCGACGAGGTCCTGGTTGCCCAGGCCGAGGATGCCGTTGCGGGTAGGGGTGGACGTGTGGATATAGGCCGGGAGACCGCGGCTGAGGGATTCCTTGCTGTAGAAGAACCAGCCATCGGTGGGGATGCTGACGGGGAGGGTCTTTATGATCTTGTCGTTGGCGATGAGCTTTGCGGTGTGGTAACCGGGTTCATAATAAATATCGGTGAGCGTATGACTGCCTTTTGCTATCCTTACCCTTCTGTGGCGGTCCCAGGATTGTTGGATGAAAAAGCTATCGCCGGGGATATGATCGATGTCGTAGGTGAAGACGACGGTGTTGGGGACGGCGTTGGCGGTGGTGCGGCGGATGCCGAAGGAGGCGGCGCCGGTGGGGGCGGGGGTGGAGGAGAAATAGTTGAAGGAGAGGAGGGATATTAAAAAGAGGCCGACGATGCCTGCTGCGATCAGGGGATAGGAGAGGCGGCGCCTTGCGGCGGGCGTTGGGGGGGAGCCGGCCGCCGGTTTTGGGGCGGAGCCGGCTGCCGGTTTTGGGGCGGGCATTGATTCGGGGACCGGTTCGACCGCGGGGATCGGGGCGGCGCCGTTTTGCTTTGCGGTCTTGAAGGCCTGCCAGTTGGCGTATCCGAGGTTGACGGCGATGGCGTTGAGGGTGGCGACCTGGGGCAGGCGGTTGTATTGACCGTTCAGAATGCGTTTTATGGTGGAGAGGCTGATGAGAATACCGGAGGTCTCCTCGATGCGTGCGCTGAGGTATTCAAAATCGCGCTGGCGCATGGAGTCGAGGTTGAATCCATGGCGGGCGGCGAGTTCCTGTGCGCCGAGTTCGATCAGTTGGCGGTCGGTCATAATCGATTGATCGCGTTTTGATTATTTTTGATCGGCTTTTGAAGGATGGAACATGGGCGGGCGGCCGAGATTTGCCTCTGACCGTCTTTCACTTAAATCAATACTATGAGTCCGTTGTTCAAAAGAGTGCTGCTTACGGGATTGCTGGCCGGGATACTTGATCTTACCTATGCCTATCTCGACGTCTTTGTCCGGAGCGGCCGGTTTGCCACGAAAATGTTCCAATACATTGCCGGCGGGGCGCTTGGCTTGCCCACTTCGATGAAGGGGGGCGTGCCGGTGATGTTATTGGGCATCTTCTTTCATTTCTTCATCGCCTTCTCGTTCACCCTATTCTTTTTCCTGCTCTACCGTAAAAGTAAAATTTCTATGTTGAATCCCTATCTTCTTGCCCTGCTTTATGGCATATTTATCTGGTGTGTCATGACCCTGCTGGTGCTACCGCTGACGGCGTTGCCGAACCGGCCGGTCGACTGGGGCAAGGGGGCGTTTGACGCGTTTATGTTTGGGGTGACCTTTGGGTTGGTGCTGGTATTCAGCGCCAGAAGGTTCTTTGGGGTTGCGAGGACTGTGGTGGTGCGTTGATGACGATGCATTAATACTATTAATACCCAAGGCTGTTGATGTGCTGGTAGACGTCGCGGAAGCATTGCCATGCCGTACCGCGGGGTCTGCCGTTGGCGTTCTGGCCGGCGGCAGGGGGCTGGCCGATGCCGTAGAAGCCGTTGAGGAAGAAGCGGGTGGGGCTCCAGGTGGTCTCGCAGATGCCATAGAAGCGGGGCTTCATCTCATTTGTCGAGCCATCGCGGAAGCGGATCATGTCATCGACCTGGATGATTCCGGACCCGGAGTTGCGCCAGGGACAGGTGACAACGCGGAGGCCTTTCATGGCGAACAGGACGGCGGTCTTGTCTGGGCGTTCGTAGTGCCAGTCACAAATGACTATGTCCTTCGGGATGAGATCGATGGCGCGCCAGGTGTTGTTATAGCTTGCTTCCCAGATGCCGATGCCGGTGGATTTGCCATCGATGAGGCGGTCTCCCCAGATCCATAATTCACGGCCTTTTTGAGCGAGATGGTCGTGGATGGTGCGGACCTCGTTGGCGAAGATCAGCGCGGGGGCCTGGCCGCCGCAGCGGGGGCATTTGCTTTCCGCGAGATAGAACACCTCGTCCATGCCGCCGTGGAAGGCATTGCTTTCGAAGGCATCGCAGAGTTCATCGATGACGTCGAAGAGGACGGCGTGGAGCTTTGGATGGAGGGGGCAGTAACTGCGGCAGTACAAATTATCCGCGTTTGGCCAGACGTAATGTTCGGGGTTCTTTACCCAGGGTGTTTCGTCGAACTCGGGATAGGCCTGGAGCAGCTTGCCGGCGTGTTGCTCCCAACCCTGGTGACCGAGGAGATTGATCTGGGGGATGATGCGGATGTTGTGCTGGGCGCAGGCTTTGACGATCTTTTTAACATCTGCGTTGGAGAGAGCGAAGCTGTCGACGAGTTCGGGGTGGAATTTGAATTGATAGTGGTAGTCGACTAATATCAATAGGGTATTTACTTTTCTTGGGGCGAGTTCCTGGTTGATGAAATTGATGAACGAGTCGAGGCCATTTGGGCGGGGGGCGTCGATGCAGAATCCCCTGACGGGGATCAGGCTGTCCAGGGGGCGCTGGGTTTGTGCCTGCGCTTGTGCGGGTTGCGCAGCGAATAAGGTTATTGCGGCGATGGCGGCTAGCAGGTAGGTTCTCATAGACACAATTTACGTCTTATTCCTATTCCGCGCGCAGGGCGCGGATGGGGTTGGCCCAGGCTGCGCGCATGCACTGCCAGCCGATGGACAGAAGTGTTATGCTGAGTATCATAATTGTTGAAAAGAGGAAGACGTCGGCGGATAGGGGTACCCGGTAGGCGAAACCATGGAGCCAGCGGCTCATGAGCCAGGCGGCGGCGGGGAAGGCGATGAGAAGGGCGAGGCCGGTGAGGGCGAGGAAATCGCGGGAAAGGAGGGCCATGAGGTTGCCGGTGGAGGCGCCGATGACCTTGCGGATACCGATCTCTTTTTGGCGTTTCTGGGCGGTATAGGCGGCGAGACCGAAGAGGCCGAGACCAGAGATGATCACGGCCAGCGCGGCGAAATACCGGGCCAGGAGGGCCACGCGGGTCTCGGCGGCATAGAGACGCTGGTAGTCGTCATCGAGGAAGGTGTATTCGAGGGCGAGGCCGTTGCTTTTGGTCTTATAAAACGCTTCCAGCCGTTGGATGACCGTTTGTTCTGCGCCGGGGGCGATGCGGACCATGATATTGGAGGCGAAGGCGGTTTCGTTGCATTCGAAGAAGCAGGGTTTTATCGGTTCGTGGAGCGACTGGAAGTGGAAGTTCTCTGCGACGCCGATGATCCGGCGATCGGCGCCCCAGAGGTGGACTGTCTTGCCGATCGGGTCTTTTATCCCCATGATATCGATCGCGGCCTGGTTGAAGATGACGGCCGACTTTTCGTTGCCATATTCCCGTGAGAAGGAGCGGCCGGCCTTCAATTTTATACCTGCGGTGGCTATGAATCCATAGCCGATCGAGAGGTCGGTGAAGGAGATGTTGGCGGCGGGGTCTTTGCCAGGCCAGCTGATGTCGGTGGTTCCGCCGTTGCGGTTGGTGATGTTCTGGCCGAAATTGGCGGCGTCGAGAACGCCGGGGATGCGTTTGACTTCCTGTAACAGGTCGGGCAGAGAGGCTTCGAACGCGGGATGGAAATAAAGGAGGTGACTGCGGTCGTAGCCGAGATTCTTTGTCTGGACCCAATGCATCTGGCGATGGACCACGAGGACGGCGATGATGAACAGCGCCGAGAGGGTGAACTGGAAGACGACGAGGCCCTTTCTTACCCACAATTCACTGATGCTGTTGTGGAGCCGGCCGGTAAGGCTGGCGGCGGGTTTGAAGCCGCTGCAATAGAGGGCGGGGTAGGCGCCGGCGCCGATGCCGGTGACGAGCGTGATGGCGAGAAGGGCGGTGATGAAGGGGGCATCGAAACGAAGATGCAATTGTTTCCCGGTGATGTGGTCAAACTGCGGGAGGGCGAGTGCCGCCAGGCCGAGGGCGAGGAGGACGGAGAAGGCGGTGAGGAGGAGCGACTCCGCGAGGTACTGGGCGATGAGGGCGGAGCGTTTCGCGCCGATAACCTTTTTGATGCCGGCCTCTTTTATCCGGCCGGCCGCTTTGGCGGTGGAGAGGTTCATGAAGTTGATGGCGGCGACGATGCCGATGAAGATGGCGATGAGGGAGAAGAGCCGGACGTATTCGATGCGGCCGCCCTGCGGCCGGCCGTTGGCGTAGACCCCGTGGAGGTAGCGTTCGGAATAGCGTTGTGCGAAGAGGGTGGACTTTGCTTCGGCGTTCTTATTCTTTATCAGTCCGGCTATTTTTCGGTTGAAGTTGTCGAGGCTTGCGTTGGGTTTCAGGAGGACATAGGTGGCCGGGTCGTTGTTGCGCCAGTCGAGCAGCTTTTGATTTTTGTCGAGGAACAGGGAGTAGTTGAATCCGAGGTCGAATTGCATCGTGGCGTTGGCAGGGGGCTTTTGAAAGACGCCCGAGATGCGGTAGATACCGGCGTAGTCCTTTGGACTCCATTCGAGGGTTTTGCCGATGAGGTTTTCGGTGGTGCCGAAGAGGCGGTTGGCCAGGTCGGTGGAGATGACGATGTCATTTTTATCCTGCAGCGCTTGCTGTTTGTTGCTGACCGGGAGGGAGAAAATATCGAAAAAGCTGCTGGTGAGGAAGACGCCAGTGGTGGTGATCGCGCGGTCGCCGGTCCGGAGAACGCCTTTCTTGTCGTGCCAGGGGTTGCCAACGACGGCGGCGGCGGACTCGACCTCGGGAAATTCTTTTGTGAGGGTGGCGGCGAGGTAGCCCGGGGTATAGTCGGCGGTGGTTACGGCGTGGCCGTCGGAGGAGGGGGAGTTGAGGAGGACCTGGGCGATGCGAGGGTCGTTCCGGTTGTATTGGTCAACGGCGAGTTCATCGCGAGTCCAACAATAAATCACGATGGCGCAGGCCAGGCCGATGGAGAGGCCGAGGATGTTGAGGAGTGAGAACTGGCGGTCCTTTACCAGGCGGCGCCAGGCGATGGTGAGGCTGTTTTTGAGCATGGATGTCGGTTGTGGTTTAAAGACTGCACTTTTTGGGGATTGTTGCATTGCGTTTATGTAATTTTTTGGGGTGGGACATCCAAGGTGAAAATATTGCTTATGCATGGAAATTTTCAACTGCGGGTACCCCAGCCTTGTCATGAGAATTGGGCGGGTATGCGGCCCAATGGAGCGGGCCGGTTTTGCGGGGCTTGTTCGAAGACGGTGGTGGATTTTTCGGCGATGACGGATCAGGAGGTGATCCAATTTTTGGGAACGGCGGGTCAAC
>Ga0105239_10007398_pt1 | contig 12597 bp, 15 predicted proteins | sample KBSC44metaG_FD_92761 | JGI IMG/M metagenome (GOLD analysis project Ga0105239, IMG submission 92761) | Corn rhizosphere microbial communities from Kellogg Biological Station, Michigan, USA - KBS C4-4 metaG | ecosystem: Host-associated > Plants > Roots > Rhizosphere > Soil | place: Michigan, USA...
AAAAAGTTAGCGGAAGAAAAGAAAGCAGCGGACGAGAAAGTGGCGGCGGATAAAAAGGCGGCCGAAGAAAAAGCCGCTGCTGACAAAAAGGCAGCCGAAGAGAAAAAGGCCGCTGACGCTAAAAAGTTAGCCGAAGAGAAGGCAGCGAAAGCCGCAGCCGATAAAAAAGCCACCGAAGAAAAAGCGGCCGCAGATAAAAAAGCATCTGAAGACAAAAGGCCGGCAAGCAAAGGCAAGCACCACGAGATTATTCTTGAAGCTTTGGACAAAGTTGAAGTCAGTTTCAACTTAAAAGGCGAAACTAAAAAAATCCCGATGTCGACGGGCCAAGTGCACACGATCGTGACTGACGATCCGATTTCATTCGACATCAGCGATGGCGGTGCATTGAATATCACCGACAACGGCCGCGATAAGGGCCCGGCGGGAGATCTCGGGCATCGTAAGCAAGTCAGCATTCCGTGAGCGCGCCGGATTTTCAATTTAGAGATCTCAAACCACTTTTTCCGCTTCTTATTATTTCATTAATTTTCAAATTGGTGTTGGCGGCGCTGCTGCCCCTCACCGCTGACGAATCCTATTACTGGGTTTGGTCGCATCACATGCAACTCAGCTACTTCGATCATCCACCAGCAATCGCGTGGCTGTTTTGGCTCACTCATCCGATTGAAAATTTTGGTGGTGCGGCTCGCTGGGCGGGAGTTTTGCTTTCGCATGCGACTCTCGTGATTTGGCTTTTGATTTTGAAACCGTACTTGCGCATCGATCAACTTCGTATTTGGCTCTGGTTGGCGTTGCTCTCGCCGTTGATTGGCGCCGGCAGTTTGATCATGACCCCGGATATTCCGATGATGTTTTGTTGGGCGCTGTCGCTGCATCTATTTTTACGCTGGGTCGAAGCGCCGACTTATCGTCGCTCATTCGAGCTAGGACTCAGTGCCGGTCTTGGTTTTTGTGCGAAATACGTATTCGTATTAGAGCCAATGTTTCTGACGTTCGCAGCGTTTATGATCCCAAGCTGGCGTTCGGCGATGAAAAAAGGTTGGTGGCTCATTGCGATTGGCGTGATCATCGGATCGACGCCGGTATGGCTATGGAACTATCTCAATCACTTTGCTTCATTTCGCTTTCAAGCGGATCACGGATTGGGTCGCGCGATCTGGAAACCGAGTTGGACATATGAATACCTGCTGGCCCAATTTGGTTTGATCTTTCCACCGATTCTCTATTGGGCAATCAAGGGTACAAAAAAAGCGCCGGCGTGGATGTGGATTCTCGCATGGGGTCCGGTCGCGTTTTTCGCGGCCACGTCATTTCGTGGTTACGCCGAAGCGAATTGGCCGATCATTGCTTACACACAGATTTTTGCACTCGCGGTTCTGGCAATGCCGCGACCAACACTTGGCTATCGCATCACCATCGGAACTTGGACGACCGCACTTGTGGCATTGCTCGTTTTGATTGTCACTCAATGGTCGCCACAAGGTTCGATGCTTAAAACGAAGCGCGAGTTTTCGCAGTTTGATAGTCTGCGTGCACCCGCGGCTGAATTAAATCCGATCTATGCGCGTTCTTACCAAATGGCATCGCAGCTGACGTTTGCGATAAAAAAGCCGATTTACAAATTGCGTAGCATGAATCGTCGCGACTTTTATGATTTCATGCCGGAGTCGATGCCGACGACGGATCAATTCTACTTGATGGCTGAGAAGACAGATGGACTCCCGCCTGAATATACTGAAATGGGATACAAGATCGTTTCGCGCGATCCGGTCGATAAAGCGGATCCAGAAAATGAATTTGAAATTCTGCTGGTGAAAAAACAATGAGAGGACTTTATGTCGCGATCTCATTTGTGTTTTTCTATCTCATCTACGGACTCTTTCTTTCGCAATACGATTTAAGAATTATTCCAAAGGAACTCACGGCCGATCATCCGCCAGGCTTTCACGACTACAAAGGCGTACTCAACGTACATTCGAATCTAAGTTCGGGGAGCGGTGATATTCAGTCGATCATCAACGCCGCTCAAGCGGCAGATCTTGATTTCATTTCATTCACTGATCTCAATATTTTCGACAAACCGAAACAATTCGAAGGTGAGCATGGCAACCTTCTCGTCTTCATCGATGGTGAATACAGCTATCTCAATTCTCGACTTCTGAACTATTTCGCAAAAACCGATCGTCACTTGCAGGGCGTGGGTCGCTCACAAGTGTTGTTTGCGGATCTTTTGGAGCAAAAAAAACGTGCCGAGGACGTCGGTATCTTTATTTTGGCGCATCCATTCAAGCCGAACTACAAATGGACCGGGGATTATCCTGTCGGCCTCGATGGACTCGAAATCATCAATTTAAAAACGATTTGGCAACAGGCGTGGCTCGAAACAAAAGCATCTTTCTTTTGGAGTCTGTTCACTTATCCGTTCAACGAACGCCTCGCGCTCATTCGTTTGTTTCGCTCACCAGATGAAGAAATGGCGCTTTGGGATCAACTCTCACAAAAGCGCAAAACGATTGGCATGGCCGGCGCCGACGCCGAAGCAAAGATTAACATCGGATCACACAATTTCATTCGTTATCCGTCATACGAGTCTGTGTTCCGGCTCGTTCGCAATCACGTTTTGTTGCGCTCGGAATTAACTGGCAACGCAACCAACGATGCTGAAAAGATCTCGCACGCGATTAGCAACGGTCAGTTCTACATGAGTCTTGATATTTTGGCGGATCCAAAAGGCTTCAATGCTTATCTCGAAACTTCCGATGGTGAAGTTCATCCGATCGGATCCGAAATTCAATTTAAGAAGGACACAAAATTAGTTGTGATCTTGCCGCACAAACCAAGAGTTCCATTTGACGTGATGATTTATCGTAACGGCGATCGCATGCTCACTTCCAATTTGCAGCGCACCGATTTTTTCGTGCACGAACCTGGCGTTTATCGCGTTCTTGTTCGTGTGATTCCGACTTTTCCGTTACCTGACGGAAAAAAATGGGTGCCGTGGATTTTCACAAATCCGTTTTACGTCCGCTGACGAATTTCGGCTCCCGATCTTAATGAAATCCGAACTATTTAGGTATTGGAATGGCACCTCGAGTGCACTAGTACTACCTATATGAAAAACACATTCAAATGCGCTTTCAGGTCAATCGTGATGCTCGCGGCTCTTGTCAGTGTCGAAACTTTTGCCATGACAATTCAAGAGCCGATCGGCCCTGACATGGGAACAAACGCCCTGGCCATCGAAGCGCATCTGATTCTTAAAACGGGAACACCAATCATCGTTTTTAAAGCACAAGTTTCGGCGACCGAGAAAATGCCGTATTTCCTGAACAAGGAATACAAACTTTCACCCGAAAAAGTTCAAACTTTTATCATCCACGGCGACGGAATATTATTTATCAATGGTCGACGCGTGAACTATGTTGATCTTTACGTCCTTGGTCGTAACGGCCGATACGAAAACATTCTGCAAAAAATAGATCCAACCTACAATATTGAACCCTACGCTTATGCTTCGATCCAAACGACGCTGAAGCCCGACGACACTTATAGTTCGCAAATATACAGTGGAACTTCAATGGTCGACGTGGCAGTGAAATGTGATGGGGAACTTGGCAAATCTTCGAACGCGGTAAGAACAGTTGCGTATGAGAGAGCAAAGACGATTTTGGCGGATATAAAAAACACTCCACGCCCAGATCCACAGAACCCTTGGGCGTGGACATACATGCTCGAATCACAGATCAAAAACGCGCCAGCCGATTTTCTCGAATCCATCAAAAATGATCCCGGTGGCAATTATTGTGACAAAAAAGAAAGTGTGGTGGCTGCGCCATCAAAAGCCCCAGTGCAAACGGCAAAATATTTGAACATTTCGCATTTGTCAGAAGTCGAAAATCAAACCTTGATCATCCAAGATGGCGCCGCTCTTAACATGAGTTATTTCGGTCACAGCGCCAACGTCGTCACCGCTCACACGAGTCTTGAGCGATTCTCGCACAATCAGGACAAATGTTATTTCTCACTTACGCCGATCTCGAGTACGAAACAATTTCCGCTTGCTAGTGATCAAGATCGAAATCGCAAGTGGCATGTCGAACCAATTCAATACGGACCTATGGGAGCGCAAATTCCAAACCTACAGATCAGTGCAACAGACGCGTTCACGCATATGACGTTGAAGGCCGTCGACGGCAATCAAAGCCAACAAATTGATATCTACGCTCGTACAGAACATGATCTCGTTGGCTGCATTACCGATGGAAATTTCGAAATGGCGTCCAGTAACGGCGGCAGCATTCCGCTGGTCTACGCTGAACAGATTAATTAACCGCGATTTTCGGGAATGCGAGCGATAAGTCCATCGCAAGGTTCGAGTTGGCAAGCCAGCCGCTCGTTTTCAGCGAAGCCCCGAGAGGAAGCGATTTCTTCTTCGAGTTCGTTACGAGCAGGCAACTTCGAAGCATCGCTTTCGATAAAGACGCGACAAGTGGTGCAACTTCCCATGCCCCCACACGAATGCGATAGGTCAATATTATTTTTGAGCGCCACTTCAAGCACCGATGTCGCACTGCCAATGACAGCCGCGCGATTTCCGGGCTGAAAAACAATATGAGGTTGAGGTGTATCCTTTTTCTTCTTCATCGCTTGTAAGTAAAATTAGGACTGAGGTATAAAATTAGTCAAGGAGCGCGCCCAAGAGCGCGACTAATATTAGATGCGGTTTATTGCATTCGACTTAGAGACAACAGGAATTTTGGCCGGTGTTGACCGGATTGTTGAAATTGGAGCAGTTCGCTTCGTTGATGGCGAAGTCGATGGCGTTTTTTCGACGCTCGTGGATCCTTTGATGCCGATTCCTCCTGGCGCAACGAAGGTGAACGGCATTACCGATGATATGGTGAAGGGTAAACCGCGTGTTGAGGATCTTCTGGAGGCTTTGGCCGATTTTTGCGCTGACGACATCCTGATTGCGCACAATGCTGAGTTTGATACGCAGTTCCTAACGAGCGACATCAAAAAACACGAAATGAAAGCGCCGCGTGGTTTGATCTTAGACTCTTACCCGATGTCGAAAAAAATTTTTCCGGGATTGGCGAACTATCGTTTGTCGACCCTCGTGCAGCATCTCAATATTCCAAGCGCTGGTTTTCACCGTGCTGAAGAAGATGCGTCTTACTGCGGACATTTGCTATTGAAGATGATCGAGAAAATTTCGGGCTCGCATAAAAATTGGCCACCGATTGCGAATCTTGTCGCATTGACTGGTCGTTTGGAGCAGCGGTTTCCGCAGATCACGCCACAACCAAAACAGCTTAACCTGCTGGATCTTTTGTAATCGGTCGAGCTTGCACTTTAATCGGAGCCATTGCGGCCGACTGTTTCATGTCGTTGTCGCACATTTTTTCGAATTCCTGTTTTAAACCTCGGATATGATCGTCGCCGATATTCATGATCACGTTTCCTGGCGTGTTCATAATGTTCTCGACGATCTTTTGATTTCGGACCGGTAATGTTTGGGCGATCAATCGCAACGCTCTAAGGTGACCATAGACCTTGTAACTCAGATCTGAGCTCTTGATGGTCGCGACAGCATTTTCGATCGCGCTGTTGGATGGCCCTTCTAAATACTCGTTGTAACGTTTTTCTAAGCCCAAAAGAATTAATCGAGTCGCAATCGACAATTCAAATTTTGCCGGGTCGAATGTTCGATCACTCGGAGAAGTGTCGCGAAACACGCGCATTCTCGCGTCATAATCATCGAAGCCACGGATCGGGACAGGTTGTTTTTGATCGAGAGCTTCGGCCCACAACGCATATTCAGGATTGAGTAAGTAGAGAGCGTAGTTGGCGATCTCGGGTTGAATGGCAGGACATTGATCGGCCTCACGATTCAAAATATCAAAAGTCGCTTTAACGTTTTTCGAATTAAAGAAGTCGTTTTTTTGTTTTTCATCCAATTCTTTTTGTGAAATCTCCGAACCAATGGTCACGTTCGAATTCATAAACGGAATTTGCACCATTCGACGATAGGTCGAAACGGCTGAGTTGATGGCATCGGGCTCATTCACCGGAGCCGTCATGACGAGATCCGCAACTGCTTCACAGTTTCGATTCGGAAGAGTGAGAAATTTATTGAATTGATCAACGCGATTTTTGATGTCGAATTCATTCGGATGCGCCCATCCGATGAGGGCCACTTTTTTATATTCCGTTTCGACGATCAGGGTGTGCCCATCGTCCGTTTCGTTGACGGCGCAAACGGCCGACGCATTTTGCGCCATAAATGCTAAAAACGTGAACAAGATGAGCGACGGTAACGACATTACCGCGAGAGAAAACGCTGGTTTTTGCATGACAGTTATTAATACGAATCAGATACCGAACTCAAGTATTTGCTTTGTGTGCAATCGGGAGTCGACGTCCGCGACCAAAAGCATGGTTAGAAACTTTTAAGATCGGCGCCGCCTGCCAACGTTTAAACTCACTCATGTAAAGCATTTTAAGCACTCGGCGTTCTTGATCCGAGCGTGGCGGTTTCAGATCTTCCACCAAATGTTGAACAGTGGGATCCAATTCCTTGAATGGAAGCAAAGATTCTTCGGTCTTCTGCCCAGCTCGAAGCTCGGCACTTGCAGGGCGATCAATAATCTCTTTCGGAATCAATTCAAACTCAGCGTTGTAATGCCGAGCTAGTTCATAGACTTGAGTTTTCAGCAAATCACCAATTGGCATAATGCCGGCGCACATATCGCCGTAGAGAGTGGCATAACCAACTGCGAGTTCCGTTTTGTTCGACGTTCCGATAAGCAAACTATTATTTTTGTTCGAATAGGCCATCAATAAGAGACCACGCAGGCGTGCTTGCATGTTTTCATTCACAACGCTGAACTCTTGTTTGCCAAAAGTACGTTCGAATTCTTTATTGGAACTTTCGTACATACCTTCAATCGACATGTCCGACCAACCGATATGAAGATTCTCAGCCAATTGTTTTGCAAGAGCGACACTTTTGTCAGAGGTAAATGGACCACGGAGTCCAATTCCATGAACATTCATTGGGCCAATCGCATCGGCCGCGAGGCAAGCCACAACCGCGGAATCAATCCCGCCACTCAGGCCTAAATGAACTTTTTGAAAACCAGTTTTGCTGACGAAGTCTTTGATCCCTAGGACAAGGGCGCGGCGAATGGTTTCTAAACCTTCTTCCGGAACTTCGAGCACCGAACCCTCTTCGGTTTCGAGATCCAGCACGTTGAAGTCTTCATCAAATCGCACGCATTGAGCGATCAATTTATTTTTCGCATTGAGGGCAAAGCTGCCGCCGTCAAAAATCAATTCGTCTTGCGCGCCGACCATGTTCACGTACACCATCGGAACGCCAAGATGTTTTACGGTTTGACCGGTGACGAAACGGCGGTCGCGAAATTTTGTATTGGTAAAAGGGGAGGCCGACATGTTGAGAACTAAATCGACTGAACCTTTTTTAACTTTTTTGATCGGGTTTTCTTCGTAGCGCGAATATTTCGGGCCTTTATCGACTGGCCATGCCCAGATGTCTTCGCAAATCGTCATCAAGATGCGATGACCTTTGAATTTAAAAATGTTTTTTGTCGTGTCGCCCGGTTGAATGTGGCGACTTTCATCGAATACGTCGTATGTCGGTAGCAATTGTTTCGGAAAAATGACCGGCTTTTTTCCGCGCTCAATAAGAATGGCGGCATTCCAAAATGCTTTTCCTTTTTTCGTCGCGTTCGGAACAATCGCGCCAATGATGATGCCAAGATCTTTTGGGATCTCTTTGCTTAAACGAGTGATGTATTTTTCTTGTTCCGCAACGATCGATGCGCGCTCAAGTAAATCCACCGGGTGATAGCCAAAGAGCGAAGCTTCAGGAAATAAAACGAGATCGCAGCGGCGCTCACGCGCGCGCAATGTGAAAGAAAGAATTTTCTCGTAATTGTATTCAAAGTCCCCGAGGCGGGAATTTGTCTGGGCCAGAGCGATGCGAAGACTTTTGGTTTTGCGTTTCAAATCTCAAATCCTCGAGCGGCTTGCGGGTGGAAAACCCTTCTTCACGTGTGTGCCAGTGAAGCAAATCAGTTTCGGGAAATTTCCAGCAATAATAACCGCGGCCGAACTCAAAGTCGACTAACCATAACCCTTTTGGAATGGCACCGAGTTTTTTGATTTTTTCATTCCAAAGTTGAATCAAATCGTTGATCTGTTGTTCACGAGCCGCAATGAGCTCTTTTTGTTGATCGGGAGTCGCCTCGAGTTCGGCGATGAGCCCGTCCACTTCACCACTGATGTCTTCAGTGATTCGACGAACAATAGGCAAAATCTGACGGGCTTGTTCTAAAGTGAACGCACCACGCCTGTTGATTGAAATCAGCTCGCTCATTTCCCCCCGGCCCTCTAACCGCTCCCCCGAGCGATGTCTAAATCATGAGAACTTCTGGGTTTAAGAGCAAGAAAACGCAGCATTTGCAAAAAATTCATTTAGGAGCGGCCGCGTTAGTCGGAGTCCATACCTTTTGTTGCTTGGAGCACTTGGCCACCGATGACGACGACGAGTGCGATAATCAACGCGGCGCTGATCAGAATCCGGATGAAGTTACCGAACGTCATTGGCTCATCTGGTGGAACTTCGGCAGGTTTTCGCGCTTCTTTGAGTCGCACGCGTTTTGGCGAATGGGTCATGACATCGCTACGAGCGATGTTGGGCGCATAACCCTTTTTGGTCTCTGCCTCTTTTTTGATCAAGATGCCGAGTCGACCATCGAGTTGGCGACCGCCATCGCCACTTCCACTTTTTGACATTTTGCTCGAGTAACCGCCGCCCGATGAAACCCCGGTGTTTCCGGTTTTGGCAGCACCGCCACCGCCGCCGCTATCGGAATTGTCAGCGAGTTTGCTGCTCCCACCGTTGTTGCCGCTACCGTTCCAACTGCCGCCGCCAGAATTTCTGGCAACCGTGCCTTCGCGACGAGCGCCCGCGCGGTTGAGCCCTGAAGCGTTAGCGGTCGAATGCTTATCACTGCTGCCTTTTCCCAATGCCGACGATGGTCGACCGTTCTTGAGTGAGAAAGCTTGAAAGAATTGGTTACACGTTCCTGAGTCGCCGGGTGTTCCGCCAATCGATGGCAATTCCCCGGTTTCGAGTAAACAAGTTAAGTAGTCACCGAAGTAGTTGTTAGCCCAGGCTTTAAATGCGGAACTGAACTCGAAAATCAGGCCCAGCACGAGCGCCACGGAAACAAATAGCATAAGAATGTATTCAACCAACGATTGACCGCGTTCATTCGCTATAAGATGGCGTTCGCCTCGAAATGAGATTCCCACTTTTTCTTATCGGCAAAATTACGAATAAACAAAAAATAGTCTCATGTTGAAACAGGACGCACACGAAGGTGGGGATCCCGCAGAGCTCTTGTTATCCTTTCCTTAGTCCAGTCCTGGATGGGCCACATTCTAAATATCTCATGTCGTATCAAGAAGATGCCGATGAGAACTCTAACAGGGGGATCTGGTTTATGAAGAAATTCACTCAACGCGCATTTGCTGCTTTGAAAGACGAATCTGGTCAAGGTGCGACGGAGTACATTTTGCTTCTCGTTGTAGTCGTAGCTCTTGTGATCATGTTCAAAGGCAAAATTCAGTCGACGTTGTCAGCGAAAATGGACCAATTGGATAACGACATTCAGTCTTTCCAAGGGAACCAATAGTGACAGTCGAACTCGTACTGTTGCTTTCGATATTTGCGGCTTCGACTCTCGGGATTTTTCTCGGAGACTTGGGGCCCATTCAGACATTTAAAAAAGCGGCGCCACGTTTAGGCGCGCGCGTGGAGCGCAACCTTAGTGTGGGCGATGGTTTTCGCACTTCTAAGGATGGAAAAGGAGTGACGTGGGATCCTCCTCAAGGTGTGCAGTAGCAAATAGGGGTGCAAGTGATCGACCTAGTGTCGACTCTTATTTTGGTGATCGGTGTCGTGGATGATCTCCGCAGCCGCAAAATTCACAACAGCTTGTTGTTAGGCCTTCTTGCATTCGCAGTCTTGTTTGTCCTTGCTTATCGTGGCTTCTCGGGTGTTGGTTACGGACTTTTGTCTGCTGGACTCGCACTCGCTCTGACCTTCCCTTTAGTCTATTTCCGCGCGCTCGGTGGCGGTGACATGAAGTTGTTTACCGTTTTTGCGATCACTAGCGATGTTGGTACAGTCTTACAAGTCTTTGTCTATTCGATCATTGCAGGAGCTTTGATTGGTCTCGTTCGCGCCGCCATCAGTGGCCAATTGATGACCGTGCTCAAGAGCACAGCTCTCGTCGCGATGAATCGCTCAATCAAACCTTCCACTGAATTTAATATTCCGTTTTCAGCTGCGTTGTTACTTGGTTGGCTCGTGCACTGTATGAACGCCACTCCATGGGGAGGGCTGTAATATGATTCGCAACCAACGCGGTCAATTTTTAGTCGAAGGAATTTTACTCATGGTGGTGTTCTTAGGCATCGCTATGATGGTCGCTTCGTATTTCAAAGACAAAGAGCTCATCAAAAATTTGGTGAAGGCTCCTTGGACTTCTTTAGCGGGAATGTTGCAAAACAGTGAATGGGCGACTCCATCTGCAGGTGCTGTGAACCATCCCAGCCGTGCGGGTCGTCACGTGACGATCGAGGGGTCGAAGCCATGAGAAATCAAGCCGGCTTCATCACGATTGATTTTATCTTCGCCGTCGTTCTGATTTTTGGACTGACGGCTTTGTTGTTTTGCGTATCACTCACACTCACGACGGCAGAGATCGTTCAGTACATTACGTTCGCAGCGGCTCGCAATTATGTCGCGGGTCATTTGGATGAAGATCATCAAAAGCAAAGAGCCAAGGCGAAATACCAAGAGCTTTTGGGTAACAAAGTGTTTGCGCCACTTTTCAAAAATGGTTGGTTTGAAATTTCAGATGAACCGGTCGTTGGCGACATTACACAAACCATTCAAGAGTACGCACCTTCAGGTCCCGATCCGAATCTGTTTTGGGGTGCCGGTACCAACTTCACCGCGAAGATTTTGAATTTCAATATTCCTTTGTTTGGTTCGAGTGATCCCGATGGCACCGGTGGCAGCGATTTCAAAACTTTTATGGGTTCCTACTTGGGTCGCGATGTCACGCAAGCCGAATGCATGGATTTGGTGAGCAAACGTTGGACGGCGATTTTAGCTTTAGGCAACGGCTACGGCGGTGCTTCGCAGGCCAACTATGTCGTGATGGCGGATGACGGATGTTAAAAATGAAGAAGGCAAAGACTTTAAGAAATGAGAAAGGCATGGCGATGATCGAAGCGATTCCGCTTTTGGTTATCTTTGTCGTGCTTTTGAGTTTCAGTCTTGGCTTCTTTGGTGTCGTGCACACGGCAATTTTAAATTCGATTTCGGCGCGCGCCTATGCGTTCGAAACTTTTCGCGATCGCACCAATCTTAATTACTTCCGTGAAGACGGTTCGGCGCTTGGTAGCGTTGGTCCACTTTACTTGGGAACAAAAGGTTTTCGCTTTCATGCAATCAACCATGAGAACGACAACCGTCCGCTCTTCATCGCAACAACTCGTACGATTGCAATGGGACAAGAAGAGCCAGAGCAACAAACTGGTAAAGATACACATAATAGTCAGGTTTATTCGATTACTCAGAGAAACGAAAAAGTGAACGTCAATCCAGTGTGGATCATGGTGGGTTACGGAATTTGTTTGAACTCTGGATGTGGGCAGTGAGGGGTCACAACTATGAATCAAAATGAAACTAGAACATTTTGGATATCGGTCGGTGCGGCGCTCTTCGCTGTGTTCTTACTTTATAGTTACACGCAAGAGAAGAGCGCTCAGCTGACGAAAAAATTCGGTGCCAAAGAGCGCGTTGTCGTCGCGGCTCAAGACATCAACGAGATGGAAACCATCGACGAAACGATGCTCCAAGTGATCGAGCGGCCAACGGATTTCATTGAGCCACAAGCTTTAAAAGATCCTGAAGCAGCGGTTGGTCAAGTGGCATTGGCTCCAATCAAAAAAGACGAACAGATTTTGCAAAATAAAATTATCAAGCCGGGTCCACAAACTGGTTTGTCACTGCAAGTGGCGCCAAGTAAACGGGCCGTTACGATTCCAATTGATGAAACTCGTGGTGTGGCTCGGTTGATCAATCCAGGCGACCGCATTGATTTGATCGCAGCTCTTGATGTCGGTAAAGGCATGCAACAGCACCGGGAAATCAAAACGATCATGCAAGACGTGGTCGTGCTTGCGACAGGTCTTCGTGTTGTGAACGAACTTCCAGTTCTTTACGAAAAAATTGGCAAAGAAGATTTCGTTAAAAATCTTCGTGTTGATAACCCATTCAACAGCATCACGATCGAAGCGTCGCCTGAAGAAGCGCAGGACCTAATCTTTATCTTGTCGACTTCACCGGGCTCGCTCTTTCTGACTTTGCGTCACCCAAGCGATCACACGAAAAAGCGGATGCCAGAGTCGTCCGTCGATACGTTGCTCGGAAAAATTTCGCCTGAAATGATGAATATGCAACAGCGGATGCCGGCAGCGGCGCCA